>JAABUQ010011730.1_pt1 | contig 11092 bp, 7 predicted proteins | sample 5560001 | NCBI WGS metagenome assembly JAABUQ01 (sample SAMN10711888, study PRJNA513371) | rock metagenome | isolation source: Antarctica rocks | place: Antarctica: Victoria Land, Finger Mt nord | collected 2015-12-18
AGACGGTCAGGGTGGTGACGCCGTTGCTGACGTGGCGGTCCAGGGTACGCTGCCCGGCGGAGTCGTAGGCGTACCATTCCTGGTCGCGGTCGGCGTTGGCGGCATCCCAGTCCCATTTCGTGAGATGGTCAAGCACGTCGTAGCCCAGAGTTGCTGTCTTGCCGTTGAAGGTGCGCGCGGTGAGATTGCCCCAGGCGTCGTAGCCGGTGCTGTAGACGGCTCCGCTGAGATTGGCACAGGTGGTGCCGACGGGGTAGAGGCCCGTGAGCCGGTGCGGGTGCGTGCTGTCACAGTACAGGTACTGCTGAACGGCTCCCGTGCCGTTCAAGGGCGCTTGCCAGAGATGACCCAGGTGCGTGTAGGCAAAGCTATTGCTGTAGCCCGCGCCGCTCAGGCTGTTGCTCAGGGTGCCGCTGCCACAGACACCGTTGCCGGCTCCTGGCTGTGTGCCGCTGTTACCTGCCCACACGAGCCGATTCTGTTCGTCGTAACAGAAGTTCTGTGTTTCACTCCCTCCTGAACTGCTCTGACCGGGAACGGCAGCATGCGTGGTGCTGCTGCTGATCACGTTGCCGGCCGGGTCGTAGCCGCGCGTTGAACTGAAGATCGTTCCCGTCGCGCCGCTGCCGCTCTGCCACGTCGCGCTGCTGCTGGCTGGACGCAGATCCCCGTCGAAGGTGTAGTGGTCGTTGGCCAGGGTGACCTGGTTGGAGCCGGACGAGGCCAGGAAGTTGATGTCGCTGACCATGCCGTGCGGGTCGTAGCTCTGCGTGGCCAGATTGGCGACGCCAACGGCGTTGTTGCTCAGCCCGGTCAGCATGCCCGTGGTCCCATCGTACGCCTGGCTATAGGTGTAGCCTGGCTGGCCGCCCACGGTGGTCTGGGTGGTCGTTGGTTGATCGTTGTCATTGTACGCCTGTGTCTCCAGGTACGTCGGCAGAGCGGTCGTGACGTTCCAACTGCTGGGGACGCCGATCCGCAGGTTGGTGGCGATGATGCGGCCGCGCTGGTCGTGCTCAAACTGCTGGGTTGTGGTGGCCGAGGTGCCATCCGCATAATACGTGCTCGCCACGCTCTGTGTCAAGCGCCCCGTCGCGTAGTCGGTGGTGCCGGCGAGCTGCAAGTAGCTGGTGCCGTAGCTGTTCTGTACCAGCGGATGGCTCCCACTGCTACAGGCGCCTGAACCATTGGTGGTTGGTGCCGCATCCTGGATACAGAGTACGCGGCCAAACAGGTCGTAGCTGGTGCCGATCGTGCGCGAGCCAGAGACATCGCTGGTCTGGCGTCCATCCGCGTCATAGCTGTAGGTATGGGTGCCGCGATCCGGGTCGTTCAGGCTCGTCATGCGCCCCAGATCATCATAGCCAGACGTGGTGGTGACACTGGTGATGTTCTGCCCGCTCTGCGGGGCCATGTCGGTGACGATCACCCCCGTCGGTTTGTCCAGGACGTTGTACTGCGTCTCCTTTTTGGTCGTGATATTGGAGCCAACCGAGCCAGCGACACTGTACGCCTGGGCGTAGCGATCCCGTCCCAGCGCGTCGGTGAAGCTAACAGCCATGTGGTTATTGGGGTCATGGGTGATGGTGTAGTCGTAGAGATGGCTATCGCCGTAGGGACTGCCCAACCCATGTCCGCTGCACGAGGTATAAGCCCCGCTCATGTTGGCGCAGGCGATCCCTGGCTCGGCCGCCGAACCCGCCGCCGGGTCCTGTACCGCGCGCACACGACCCAGCGGATCGTTGATCGTCAGCGTGCCTACCGGGGCGTTACCGCCGTCGTCGGTCGCGCTGTTGGGATCGATCCAGCCCGTGCCGCTGGCGACGCGGAACGGTTGGCTCGTGAACTGCGAGTGGTTCCATTCGTTGTTGATGGTGAAGGTGACCAGGTCGTGCGTGCCATCCAGCGGTGTCCGCGTCTCCACCGCGCGCCCCTGCGCGTCCGTAGAAGGTTCGTGTGACCGCGCCCGAGTAGAGCAGCGAGGTGTTGTCGATCTCGTAACAGGGCCGGTTGCTGCCAAAGGTACAGCTTGACGAGGTGGCGGATTGGCTGGTGTACGCGCCCGGCTCGCCCGGCTTCTTGACGCGCTCGGTCTGGTTGCCGTTGCCATCAATACTATAGCTATAGGTCGTGGTCTGTCCTGTCACATCGGTGGAGGTGACGGGCAGGCGACCCTGGGTGTCATCATAGCCGACGCTGCTCTGCTGCACCAGCACGTTCTGCTCGCTCGTCGCCTGGGCCGCGTAGGCATCGTAGACCGTGCAGGTGGCGTAGCGGCCCGCCGTCCAGGAGCCGGACAGCACGGCCGGCGCGGTGGTCAGAGAACAGCCGCTGCCACTATGGGCCGCCAGGAAGGGATCGACGGTCGCCACCGGGTTGCCAAAGGCATCGTAGCCGGTATAGCTGGTCAGCGCCGTGCTACTCTGGTTGCCACAATCGCTGTAGGTCTTGACGGTCGTGGCCCAACCGGCGGCAGGTCGGGAGATGCCGGAGACCCCTTCGTCATAGCTGGTATCCTGGCACTGCCAGACGTGGCCACTGGCGTCGTCTGTCTCGCTATGGCTGACTTTGTTGACGGTGTAGTAGACGTAGTTGTTATTGTTCGAATCAACGCTGTCGTTGGTCGCATAGCTCCATTTTTTGGTCACCGTTGGCGCGTTGGAGCTGGTTGTCTGTTCTTGCGTCGTGTTGTGATAGACGTTGCCCGACGTGTTGAGCCCATTGCTGGTATCGTAGTCATCGTACGTGTAGTTTGTTTGCACCCACGGCGCGTTGGTGGTGCCGGTGCCGTTGGACTCATAGTTCGTCGTCTTTGTGAAGATGAGCGTCGGTTCACAGGGCGTGAAGGTCGAGTCCAGATTGGTGTTACAGGCGGTGCTATCGGCGGAACTGCCCTGCGGCAGGAAATCGCTGGTGCCGCTGTAATGATTGACCGTCTCCTTGATCAGGCTGGCATCGTCCTCCTGCGTGCCCCAGTAGATGTCTTCCTTCGTCATCTGCCCCGACTGGTAGTTGGTCGCCAGGGTTTCGGACAGACCCCACGCCGCTGGCGTGTAGTATGTCCGCACCATCAGGCTGCCGTCGGGCGGGGTGATATAGACTTTGCGGAAGCCACGAAACTCGCCGTGGTAATAGTCGGCCCAGTCCTGGTCGGCGCTGCCATTGCCCGGAATATAGGTATCAAAGACGCAATCGTCTTCGCCCGCTGGCACGGGATTGCCGGCCGGGGAACAGAAGGTACCATTGCCGCCGAAGTTCTGCTGGTTGTTGCCATAAGCACCTAATGTGTAGGTATAATTATAGGTCGCGGGTTGCAGACCTGTCGCTCCACTATCCTTGGCCACGGCGGAGCGCACCGTCACCACCTGCACCGACCAGCTCCGTTCATCAGGATGGGCATAGTCACCAGTACAGCGTTTACTGGTATCCGTATCATTGGCATGGGTGGTACAGTAAAACGGATCGTGCCGGTCGTCCGTGATCACCCCATTGCTATCGGTCACGTACGGCGTGCCGTTCGTGTTGCTGTAGGCCGTCTGGTAGGTAATGCTCTCGCCAATGTTGGTGTTCTGATCGACATAGTAGGTGAGATAGCGCCAGTTGGTCTGCACCTGGAACTGCGTCGTGCCGTCGCTGGCCGTCTGCGTCCCATCGTAATAGGTATCGCTGGCCTGCGTATAGCTAAAGGCGGCTTGTTTGAGCGCATAGGCCGTGCCGCCCAGATACTGGTAGGGCGTAATACTGGTCAGGACATGCTCACCCGCCGCGTACTCCGTGTTCTGCGTGATGGGATCGGTGATCTGGGTAAAGGGCGTGTCGGTGTAGTTGAAGGTATACTTGTAGGCCGGATGGTTGGCGCTATCCGCGCCGACGTAGCTGGTAATCTGCTGCAAGGAGTAGACACTCATCACGGCAGGAGCTTTGACATCGGAGCTGATATCAATGGGATTATCACAGCGCAGTGTCGTCGTGCCCGGTGGCGTCGTCGGCTGCCCCGCTGCCGTCTGACAGTTATAGTTGGTCCCGTAGTGGGTAATCCAGGACGAAGAGGTACCCGCGGGAACGCTACCAGGAACGGCCGGCGCGCGATAGGAAAAATCGATCGTCCCGGCGATGGTCGTAGTGGGAGTGGCAGCGGGGTTGACCGTTTGATATACGACCTGCGCCACGACCGCGTCACGGATACTATCATAGCCCGTCGCGTCATTCGACCGGTCCTGGAAGTAGGAGACCTTGATCTGTTTGCTGGGCGCATTGGGACCTTCCTGGGGCGCCACCATCAGATTGAGGTCCCAGCGATACGTGTGCTGGCCGTTGGAGTCTCCCCAGTACTGGAGCGAATCAGGCGTACAGCCGTATTCGAAGTATGTCCCGGAGGTATCCCACACATGGAAACAGCCAGGCGTATCGCCGCTGCTGTTCATATTCGTTCCCTGCACACGCAGGTGCGACATGTGCTCCGTCTGGAAGAAGCCGGTACTGCTATCAGGCACCAGGCGATCCCCCGAACCATCGCCGCCGTTCAAGAAGTACCAGGTATTTGACCCGCCAGCGCTGCTATCAGGATAGGGATCAGCCGTGATCGATCCCAGGCCAAGGGACCAGCCATCGCCAACGTTGTCAGCCGGAGCGAGCGGGCTATGGCGCTGGTTGGGCGCGGCACTGGAATAGTTGAAGGCCAGCGGCGGGGTAAACCCGGCCGGGCCAGGAGGCAGATGTAATGGATAGGTATAGCTCAGGTTGCCGGTATTATCAGAGACAGAAGCCAGGTGCGGCTTGGGTGGCTGTTGCACCGTGGGAATGCTGCCCAACGCAAACGGCGTCGCGCTCAGCATAGTCGTTTGCGCCGTGAGGGTATGATTTTTGGCATCATTGGTCATGGGGATGACCAGCCCCTTCGTTGACGCCTTTGCCTTGTTGGCAGCGGCCAGCAGATCAGGATAGGTCACCACCACGCGATCACTATTGATTCCCAGTGCGACCAGTTCTTTGGGCTGGTAGTGGTAGACGATCGTGATCGGCGTACGAGCGTGCAGCCCCTGCACAGCCTGCCCCTGGCTATCGACGACGCCCAGGTCGTATGTTCCCAGCACGTTCATAATGCCACTCTGGTGACCAGAACGCTGGGTGATCTGTACGGTGAGATTATACAAGAGTAAATTCTCTTTGAGCTTTTCTTTTATAACATTTTAATGCAAGGACAGATGCTGTGCACAATAAAAAGTGGTGGCTATATATACAAATACCATAAGAGGGAACGAAGAAGCTGAACAAGCTTACGCAGCGGGCACGCGAGCAACGGACGCGATCGGTCACGGGCGAGCGAAGCGGGTGCCGAGCAATGGACGCGATCGGTCACGGGCGAGCGAAGCGGACGCCGAGCAATGGACGCGATCGGCCAGGGGCGAGCGAAGCGGACGCCGAGCAATGGACGCGATCGGCCAGGGGCGAGCGAAGCGGGTGCCGAGCAATGGACGCGATCGGCCAGGGGCGAGCAAAGCGAGCGCCGAGCAACGGACGCGATAAATCGGGTCCCTACGCTTTCACGCAATAAATTGCGCGCCAGCGGTGCTGGCTTTGCTGCTCGTTATCTGCTTTCTCTTACGTAGATGCGGCAATTAGCTGCATGACTATGCACCAGGAAGACAGCCGCTCAAGCTCGTCCTCGTTCCCAACAAGCCTGTGTGCAGGCGCGCAATTCATTGCGTGTGAGCATACAGGCCCCATTATGGTCTTTAACAATTTAGTCAGGGTATGAGTTTGCTCGCGATCTCGAGATGAAAAAGGGAAAGAAGTATCATAGTGTCCGCTTTGCCCACCTGCGCCCATCCCGCCCCGCCTCCTCCCAGGTGCCGCTCAACGAACTGGAGGTACGGGCCACCTTCAGGGCGCCCGTTTTGCTCGCTTCGACGCTTCGCTCGCTCTTGTCTGCTGCCCTCATTAATTTTTTAATGAGCATCATGGCGCCCGTTATATTGCCTGGAGCTCATATCACTCCCATCGCTTCTCTCGCCATTCGCATAAAAAAGCCTGCGCAGCAGGCGCGCAATTCATTGCGAGAGAACGAACGAGCCCAAATTTATTGCGCCCGTTTTATGGCCATTCACTCTTCTCGCCCCTCGAGATTACATGCTGCTCTATGCTTGACCAGCATATTCTTCGCTTCCTCCTTCCCCGGCCGAAGGCAGCGGAGAGACCGACGCATGCATCCGATGCAGACAACCAATGGCCAGGCACGCGATCCAGCCCCAGCCAATAATGATGGCAATGCGTTCAAGCAGGCCGCCTAGTGAGTTCGGGAGGATGCCCTTTTGATCGAGGATTGCGGTGACGAGGCAAGCAAGGATGTTCCTTTCCTTCATTCAACTTACGTGATAGTGTAAGTATAGGTGACAAAGCATCGTTTAGCAGCCGCCTAGAGGCGCGCTTCTTCCCTCCTCAAGTCTTGTTTTACAACTGGGAAGAGATCTTGCGCTGTGTTTTTCCTGCGCGCATCAAGATCACGAAGAGTTGGGGAATCACTACTGGAGTTTCTTGCGAGACCTGTTTTTCAGACGCATATATGCGTCAAAGCAAAAGAAGGAGTTCATACAATCATGCATGACGACATAACCGACGTTCCCGGTATACGCGTCGGACATGACACTGATCTCGTGGGAGGCACGGGCTGCACCGTACTTCTCTGCGAGCCTGCCCTGGTAGGCGGCGTCGATGTGCGCGGAGGAGCGCCGGCCACACGCGAGACAGATCTGCTCAACCCGCTCTGCCTGGTCAACGAAGTGCACGCCATCCTGCTCACCGGTGGCAGCGCCTTTGGCCTTGCCGCCGCCAGCGGTGTTGTACACTACCTGGCGGAGCACAACAGAGGGTACGACACAGGCGTCGTACATGTCCCTATCGTCCCGGCAGCCGCGATCTTCGACCTGTCCGTTGGCTCAACCACAGCGTACCCGGATGAAGCGGCAGGTTATCGCGCATGCGTCAGCGCCACATCTGACCCCGTTGCGCAGGGCACAGTGGGCGGAGGGACAGGCGCGACCGTAGGCAAGCTGCTCGGTCCCGACTTCGCCAGCAAAGGCGGCGTGGGATCAGCCAGCAGCGAACTGCTCGGCGGCATCCTGGTGGGAGCGCTCGTTGTCGTCAACGCCCTGGGCGACGTGATCGACCCTCAGACGCAGCAGGTCCGGGCGGGAACACGCCATCCCCTGGACAGCAAAATACCCCCCGCCAATCCCTTTGGCAATACCACCATCGCCATCATCGCGACCAATGCCACATTGAGCAAAGCGGAGGTCAACAAAGTTGCGCAGATGGCGCATGACGGCCTGGCGCACGTCATACGACCCGCACACACCATGTTTGACGGCGATACCATCTTCGCCCTCGCGGCTCGGCCCGACACAGCGGAACAGCCAGATGCAGGCACGGCCGCACAGCACGTCAGTACAGTCGGCGCAGCGGCAGCAACAACGCTGGCGCGGGCCATCGTGAAGGCAGTCCGGCAGGCAAGCGATCTCTATGGGATACCGGCAGCGCGTGATTAAGTTGAAAGGCAGCAAAGCAAAAGAAGCAGGCGGCCCATAGGGCCGTCTCCACATCTAGCAGAGCGAGCGAGCGCAAGGATCGTCCTCTACTGTAAACGAACCGTCGAAGCGAGCGCATTCCTTACGTTAACACCTATGGGATGCTCCCTTACGGTCGTCCGTTCTCTATTCTTCTACCTGGTGCACAGAAAGTTATGTATTGCGTAGGCGCGGGCGAACTCCAATTCTGTTATGGTTGCAGCATTACAAATAACACAATCCCCCCGCCGATGAGCATGAGCACAACGCATACCATAATCACGAGGGCAAACATGTAGCTACGGGAAGTGGCAAGGATATCGGGGACGACCCCGGACGCTCGTCGATCTGGCCTTTTGGGGACCTCCCGCTTGGCGGTCAGCGTTTTTAAACCGCCGGTAGCAAGGTCCCAGGAGTGTGTTGCGAAATCTATAGCGTGCTCATGATCCGCCTTATTCGAATCGCCATACTCGAACGGCGCGGGGGATGGTGTAACAGGAAGAGGCACAGAGGGGGGTACCGACGGCATAACAGGCATCGAGTGGTTGGGAGAGAGTATTTGTGGCCGACGAGGCATAGGTCTCGAAGATTGGGGATCAGGAGTTGGCAACGACACAACATTTCTCCACTATAGGCACTTACAGACCAACCGCATCTTCAGGGGACAGCCTACAACGTACGCACTACAGAATTTTGTTCGACTACTTTTAATTGTAGTCAAACGCGCGCATTTCGCAAGAGAAGCATGACTAATGGGTAAGCCTGGAGTCATGGGAGCGAGGGCTACTCTCGTTCCAGCGTCGCCAGCAAAGCGGAGAGGATGCGCCCCGTCGCCCCCCAGATACGATAGGGACCATAATCATAGAAATAGACGGTCCGCGTCGTGTCACCGCGCGTCCACTCCTCGGTATGAGCAATGGCGGGATCGCTCAGCGCATGCAGAGGAGCCAGAATGACCTCCGCGACCTCGCTGGGCTGGAGGGAGAGCGTACCTGGACCATGGGGCAGATAGCCTACAACCGGAGTGATCAAATAATTGCTGACCACAGTAAAAACGGGTGCCAGCACGCCTAGCACCTCAACCCGCGCGGGCTCCAGCCCGATCTCTTCCTGTGCCTCACGTAAGGCCGTCACCACAGGAAAAGCCTCACCGGGATCGGGCTTGCCACCAGGAAAAGCAATCTCGCCACTATGAGCTCGCAGCGTGCTCGCGCGGCGAATAAACGCCAGCGCCGGTTCGTGCTCATACGCGAAAAAAGGGAGAAGCACAGCCGCGCGGCGAGCCTGTGGACGTAGTCCCTCGACCGTATCGATCAAGGCCCCCGCCCGCTCTACTGGAGTTAAACGTTCGCGCAGCAGACGTAACACAGCAGTTGTATTCAGCACATCCATATGCTTATTCTAACATAAGCGAGGGGGGCTTGCATTATTGTGATACAATGTGAGACAGAAAAACATCGGAGAGATTTGCGAAAAGGTTGTGTATTGTCTTGCATTCGCAGACGGCTTTTGGTATAATTAAAGCATCGAGTGGGGGTATGCTTACGTTCAGACGCTTATTGTCTTTGGCATGGCGTACCAGACTGCGAGTATCGTTTCGTATCACCGTTCTGTAGAGCAAACAAGGGGTCCTGCGCATCTGCCTGCTGAAAAAGGCGATGGCCAGCAGCCTGAAACGATCACCGCCTAAGCACCTCCTCCGAAGTAAGCCCAAGTCCGATGGTACACTCCCCATGGTCCCGACGTGCAGCGCAGTCCATCTCGTTTCAGAACAGTTGGACCTTCTCGGTCTCGCAGAGACCGCTACTTGACGATGCACATAAACAAGGATAAAGCGGGTGTAGTGTCGCAGACAAGGCAAATACCGTGGATCGAAGGGGGTTTACTACCCATGCAAGCACAAAAGCACGGCGACCTTTCGACAGAGCCAGCGGCAAATCAAAAAAGCGGGCGGGTACAGACGATGATCGAAGGAATTGACCCACAAGGGCAAAACAACTACAACCCCGAAGAAGTGGAAGACTTCAATCAGAACGAGATGGAAGCGTTGCTGGCAGCATCAACCACTCCCATCAATATCAAACGAGGTGATGTGGTCGAGGGCGTAATCGTGCGTATCGATCAGGACGAGATCCTGGTCGATATTGGCCTCAAATCGGAGGGCGTCCTCTCGACAAAAGAGCTGCCGTCAAACGGCTATGGCTCCTTTAGCGAACTGCACCTCAATGATAAAGTCCTGGTCTATGTCATCCAGCCAGAAACTTCGGAAGGCCACGCAGTCCTCTCCTTAAAGAGAGCCAATACTGAACGCCAGTGGCGCATCGCGGAAGAGCAGTTTAAAAACAATGAACTGCTGAGAGCAAAAGTCATCGATTTCAATAAAGGTGGCTTGATCGTCGATGTCGCGGGCATCAGGGGCTTTGTGCCTATTTCGCAGATTCTCAACCTCAAGCGCGAAGAGGTTGCGGCCGGCGGCGAGAACCAGGAGACTGCTGCAAAGCTCCAGGGCATGAAGGACAAAGAACTGCAGTTAAAAATCATTGAGATCAACCGGGCACGCAACCGGTTAATCCTCTCCGAGCGACTGGCAGTCCAGGAATGGCGCCAGCGCCGCCGCGAGGAGTTGCTCGATGAGCTGAAGCCAGGCGAGGTACGCAAAGGCGTGGTGAGCAATCTCGCCAATTTCGGTGCCTTTGTTGACCTGGGTGGCGCCGACGGGCTGGTACATATCAGCCAGCTTGCCTGGAGCCGCGTCAACCATCCCAGCGAAGTGCTTCACGTCGGCCAGGAGGTCGAGGTGCAGGTACTGAGCGTCGATAAAGACAAAAAGAAGATCGCGCTCTCTATTAAACGCGCCGAGGTTGATCCCTGGACCACCGTTGAGCAGCGCTACACACCGGGACAGGTTGTAACCGGGGTCGTGACCAAGATCGCTCCCTTTGGTGCCTTCGCGCGGATCGAAGACGGCATCGAGGGGCTGATCCACCTCTCGGAGTTAACGCCGGGGACCGATCCCAAGTCGATCCTGCACGAGGGCGCGCAGCTCCAACTGCGTATTCTGCGTATCGATGCCGAACGACGCCGCCTTGGCTTGAGTCTGCGCCAGGCCGATGAGCTCGACGCGAAGGAAACGACAGACGAGGTGCCAGGCGAAACGGGCAGCAGAGAAGAAGAATACGTCGCGCCAGAAAGCGCGCCGGCCCAGATGGAAACAGCGGTCACACCTTCGCTGGAGTCGTTATCTGCGCTCACAGAACACACGCCCAGGCGCGAAAACAAAAACGAACGGCGCGATCGCCCGGAGCCACGAGAGAATTCTCTGCTGAGCGGCCTCCCTTCAGAAGAGGGCGAGCTGACCGCAATGGCCGAAGCTTTCCGCGCCGCCGCACGACAGCGCTCAACGAAAGATGAGAGCGAAGGTTCCGAGCAGTAAAAAGGTGCATATGCGCGTATGTACCTTGTAACTACATGACCTCCCCGTTAACTCAGCGAGCTAAGGGGGAAGGTCAGACCCCTTTATCCTCCATTGC
>JAABUQ010011731.1_pt1 | contig 11091 bp, 9 predicted proteins | sample 5560001 | NCBI WGS metagenome assembly JAABUQ01 (sample SAMN10711888, study PRJNA513371) | rock metagenome | isolation source: Antarctica rocks | place: Antarctica: Victoria Land, Finger Mt nord | collected 2015-12-18
ACGACCAATAAGTTGAACAACCTGCACAATTCCAGCTCCAGTTACGGCCCGGTGCTCAACTGGACTATTTTTGACGGCTTTGCCATGTTCGCCAATTATGATCAGTTGAAACAACTGAACAAACTGGGCCAGGTGCAGGAGCGGGACACGATACAAAGCACGCTGGTTTCCGTAATCTCCACTTACTACAACTTAGTTTATCAAAACCAGGAAATTATATCGTTAAAAGGAGCAATCGAAATATCACGCACACAATTGCATTATGCTTCGGATAAATATAGCGTTGGCCGTGCTTCCAAACTGGACGTGCTGAACGCGCAGGTCAATTTTAATACAGACACAGCAAATTTTCTGATCCAGATACAACAATTTAAAACTACTAAAATCAGCATGAACCGCTTGCTGGCGCGTAAACTGACAGAAGATTTCTCAGTTCCTGATACCATTCAAAATCAAAATCAATTAATTTTAAGTGACATTATGGCCAAAGCGCGAACGGCAAACTTGTCCGTATTGATCTCACAAATTGATAAACGGCTGGCCGAAATATCACTTCGGCAAGTGCGTTCTACACGGTATCCGGCCTTGGGCCTAAGTTCCGGTTATGCTTTCAGCAACAGTAAAACCCCCGCGGGCTTTACCAGAACACAATATGCCAAAGGGTTAAATTACGGATTGACAGCAAGTGTGAATATATTTGGTGGCTTTAATCAATTGCGCAGGGAACGCGTAGCCAAGCTACAGATAAACAGTGCCGATATACAGATCAGCAAAACGCAGCAGCAGGTAGAAGCACAAATCAATGCCTTGTATATCAATTATTTATCAGGATTAGATTTAATCCGTTTAGAACAATCCAACGTGGAAATCGCAAAAAAGAACCTAGGAATTTCGCTCGACAAATACCGGCTGGGCAATATTACACCGCTGGAAGTAAGGGAAGCACAAAGAAATTATTTGGATGCGCAAACCCGTTTTTATAATGATCAGTACCAAACCAAACTGGCAGAGGTAAGTTTGAAAGAAATAACAGGAAGTATCAATCTAAACTAAGCTTGTTTTGAATTTTGGAATTGTTATTGTATATTAAGATTGTACTTAAACCAATTAGAACCCATGCCACAACCAAGATACACATTGTGTTTATTAATTGATGATAACTACATTGATAACATGATTAACCGTAAAATTATAGAGAATGGGTTTTTTGCAAAAAAAGTAATCGTAAAAGAATCAGCAGAGGTGGCATTGGAAGAATTAAAAAGAGGACAATACGAACCCGATGTTATTTTTTTGGATGTACGTATGCCGCAAATGAACGCGTTTGAATTTTTAAAAGAATACGAAAAACTAAAGCTGGATACGGACCGCGCGCCCATGATTTACATTTTAACCTCATCATTGGACCCTTTTGACCATCGCAAAGTGATGGAAAGCCGCTATGTAACCCAGTTTTTATACAAACCGCTTACCCACCAGAAACTGGAAGAAATCAATGTATGATTTTAGTTGCAGACAGCGGATCGACCAAAACAGACTGGGTTCTGGTATCTCCGGGAGAACCGGACAGGGAGTTTAAAACAGCAGGCATCAATCCGTATTTTTTGTCTGAAAGAGAGGTTCTGCGTTTAATCAACAAGCAGGAAAGCCTGGTTGCACAGGCAGAAAACGTTACCGAAGTTTACTTTTTTGGGGCAGGATGTTCCAGTCCGGATAAGCGTGAAGCAGTTTCCAATGTGCTTAGCCAGGTATTTAAACAAGCGTATGTTAGTGTCGATAGTGATTTGTTGGGGTCTGCTTATGCCACTTGCGGACATGATACCGGGCTGTGCTGCATCTTGGGAACAGGTTCCAACATCACTTATTTTGATGGTGAAAATATTTTTGAAGGCAAACACGGCTTAGGTTATATTTTGGGCGATGAAGGTTCGGGCAGTTATTTCGGCAAAAAGCTGATCACTGATTATTTGTACGGCAGGATGCCGGAAGAAGAAAGCCGGTTGTTTGCAAAAAATTATTTGGCAGATAAAGAAACGATCATCAGCCATGTGTACCACAAACCACGGGCAAACTATTATTTAGCTTCTTTTGCTTCTTTTTTAGGCGAAATTAAAACGGGCAGTTACTGCAGGGATTTGGTTCGCAGCGGATTATCAGAGTTTATAACTACAAACGTGATAACTTATCCGTCTTACGAAAAATTTAAATGCCATTTTGTAGGTTCTGTAGCCTGGAATTGGCAGGATGAACTACAGGAAATCGGTGCAGAATATCAAGTTCAAGTGGGCAAGATCATGAAACATCCGATCCAGCAACTGGTACATTTCCTTCTTAAAAGGGAATAACAGATTCTTTTTATAGCTGCTTAATTGAAGCCAACTTAGCACCGGCAATTTTTTTTATCGATAAAAGAAGCACTGCTGCAACCAGCAAAATCACCGGCCCGTCAATCGGGCAATCCACATCTGGGTCTCCGCAAGGCAAACCCTGTGCTTTTAACTGTACAGTATTCATCAGCAGCAACAAAATTATGACTGATAAAAATATACAGGTTTTTTTGAGCTTCATAGTAAACAAACTTAAAGAATTAATATCATTTTAAATGCTTCTTTTACCAGGTTAAAATTGGTGGGTTTTAAAGTTTAGTATTTGATAAATTTAGTTTGCCCGATCACGTTCTGATTGGCATCCTTCAACTCAACTGCATAAATACCAGGCTTTAGGGAACTGACTTCCATTCGCAGCAAATTATTGTTTACCGCGGATTTTAATACAACTATGCCAGCCATATTGATGATCTTGATTTCGGCTGTGCCTTTTATAACCTGTGGCAGATTTAGCTGGATATAAGAACTGGCCGGGTTTGGATAAACGTAAAAGGTGCTGGCATTTGCAGCGTTAAAATTGATTTTGAGAAGATCGGAATTATCAGCTTCCCCATCCAGCACGGTTTGTTTCAAACGATAAATAATGATGCCGTTGGAAACCGTATGATCTGTAAAAGAGTAAATTCCGCTGCTGTTGGATGCAATTGTACCAATGTTAACGAAATTTCTGCCGCCATCGGTACTTTTTTGCAGGGCAAAAACAGTATAGGCCGCTTCATTTTTAGTTGTCCAGTTCAGCACAACACTGCTGCTGTTTATTTTTCCGGTGAAGTTTAGTAATTTATAAATGCCCTGCGGATTAAGCTTGAACACTAATTCCAACCGGTTTCCGCCTTTGGAACTTGTATCAGCCCGGTTAATGTTAAAATTGTAAGCATTGCTGAGGTTGAGCAGGAGGGAATCTTTTCGATAATGGTCAATCACATAAACATTATATTTAGGCAGAATATTCGCCATTTCCATAATTTGCAGTTGCTGGCTAGCGGTGGAAGTGGCATCGACGAATAATCTGATCCTCATTTTTTGGTTCACTTCAGGCATCTTGTTGATAGCCAAACGTGTATTATCAGCAGAATAACTTGACAAATAAACGCTTGGTGTCATCCCATCCAGGTCTCCACCGTCTTCTTTATCAAATTTTGACGACCAATTTTTGTTGAAGAACAAACCAATCCCGTCATAATTGATGCTATCGGTTTTGAGTTGCAGCATGATGCGGGAATATACGCCGGCAGCCGGATCTAAATTACTGCCGATCGGACCACCCATAATATTTTGTCCTGTATTAAATCCGTCTTTGGTACGGGCCGACATTAAAAGTACCGGTGATGTGGCTGAAGTAAGCTGGTTGCTTACTTTATTGCTTTCTGCAAAAGTAATACCCGCATTAGCGGAACCAACCACATTGCACCGCGCAAAAAAACCTTGCCCGCTACCAATATAACGGTTTGCACCATTACCGTCAGTAATCGTCGAGCCGCTTGTTGCGCTGCCTTTTGTGTAATATGAAAACTGTTTGTTGATCGGGTTATACATATAAACCAGCGGACTAATATCACTGCCGAAAGTAACCAGGTCCAGATCAACAGTTGAAGCATAAGGGTTTCCGATCAGGTTAAAACCGTCTGTACCTTGGTCTGCCGTTTTTCCGCTTGTGCCATACCAATTGGTGCGCATTAAATTTGCAACTGGTGCATAAGAAGAATTGTATTTGTAGTAATAAGCACTTTGGACAGCAGAACCCGGGCTTTCTTGAGCATAAGGACTGCTGACAGTAAAGTTGTTGATGTTGTTTTGAGGGACATTTACACTGATGTTTCCCTGGTTGAGCGTACCGGTAAAAACAACGGCATTATCATCGGGCGTGGGAAAAACAGGGCCTCTAAGTTTGGTATTTAAATTAGTGCGGCTGCCGCGGTTAAAAAACATAAGGCCGGTTCCAACGGGAATGTTTTCTGTCAGGGAATAAATCCCTTTATAATCACTGTCTTTAATAACGGTATTTGCCGGGAAAGGGTCGCCTTCGCGGTACATCCAGATAGAAGCATTATTGGTGTTGGAAGCATCAAAATTTCCCGTTCCGGGATTCGGCCCGGTAATTGGTGTATCGTTGATGAGTGAGGCAATCGTGTAAAAACCAGTAGAATTATTAACCGGGGAAGAGATCAGCCGGTAACTGCGGCCATAGCTTCCGGTAATAAACCTTTGTACTTTCACATTCCCGGTAATATTTGCAGTTCCGGTTAATGCGGCTACGCTTGCCGTACCACTTACTGTAGAAAGAAGTGTCAGGTTTCCGTTTGCTTGTGAGGTGCAATTATTGCCAACGGTTAAAATTCCGGAAACGGTGGTTGGCCCGTTTACCGGGCTGTTTTTAACGCTGTTGTCGTAAGAAAGAATATTTAAGTTTTTGTAATTGAGTGGCCCTACAGTTAATGTAGAGGCATTTGCCGAACCGTTATAAGTCCAATCCCCGGTTACACTGTAACCAGTTACTGTGTTACGGAAATCATCCCCTATGGTAACAGGGATGCTGCCCGAATTGATAGACATATTGCCCAGGAAATTTTTGCCAACCATGATGGAGGAGATATTGGAATAATCAACAGGAGAGCTGAGGCTAAAATTTTGACCAGTCTGAAGGGCACGTGGTGTAGGTGAAGTAAAGCTTGTACTTAAACCCTGGCAGATCAGGTTAAAAAAAATTGTAGCACTGCTTCCTCCAATGGTTTGTGCAGCAGTTGCATTGTTAAAAATAGTGGTTAAACCTAAGCCTGTTATGCCCGAAGTTGAACCGTTATTTGTCCAGTTGCCACCTACCGTAAGACTGCTGGTGGCACTTCCATCTGCAAAAACATCATACCCGATATTTGAACAACTGATGATGCCGCTTCCTGTACTGATGTAATTTCCGGCAGCCCCGTTAATGACCATATAAACATTAGAAGTAAGGGTATTAGTACCGTTCATAACAATATTAGCACCATTGTTTATTAAGCCTTGTGCAAAAGAAAAGGCAGGTAAAAGAAGCATGGTTAACATCAAGCAAAAGAGGAATATCCTTTGATTTGGTCTTTTAATACTCATAATACATACCATATTTAAAAAGATAAGTAATTATTTTATTGTATTATAGTATAAGTAAAAGTAACCGTGCCTACTGCTAATGCTGTTGTTGAAGTATTTATAAATGCAATAACTATCGTATTTGCAGCGCTCACGCGTACAGATGCTATACCTATTGCTCCGGGTAATGCAGCTTGTGGGTTAAGAATTACGTTTGCACCAGTTGTTACTCCATTAATTGTTACTGTACTTGTCTGTTTATCACCATTACTAATAACAGTTGAGTTGGTAATGGTAAAAGTTCCTCTCATGATATTGTTAAATGGGGTTCCGCCAACACCAAGGTTCACGGTACCTTGTACGTCTAATGTTGATGCAGGTACATTAGTACCTATACCAACATTGCCAGTTTGAGTTACCGACATGCGTAAGCTACTGGCTGTATAAAAATCAAGGCCATATTGATCGGTTCCAGAAGTGCGTTTTGAGGAAATTCCTTCACCACTGCTAGATCCTCCAAAAATTACACCTGGCGTTTTAGTTCCTGTATTACTATTGGCACCATCAAGATATATTGAACTGGCTGCATTTATACTTCCGTTCACATCTAACTTCTGGGTAGGAGCTGTAGTACCAATTCCTACGTTACCTGTTCCGTCTATGCGCATTCGCTCATTGCTTGCAGCACTTCCGCCGGTTAAAAAGGCTAAAAATTTGGCCGAGGTACTTGTTCCGATATAAAAATTTCCGCCAACAGTACCTCCCGCATTATATAGATAAGCATCGTTTGCAGAACCAAAATAAAATGATGTTTTGTTGCCACTACTGTTAATACCCATATCAACATAATTTGCAGCATCTGTTCCATTATCAGCAGTAGCTACCACATCTGTACTTGCATTTGTACCGGCACTTGTATTTTGAATGTTTACTTGTAAAAAACTGTTGATGCTTCCTTTACCGCTTATTACGTTGGTAGAGGAGGTAGTACCTGCATCTACCAAAAGTTTTTCAGGGTTGGCGCTGTTAAAAGTAGGTTTTAATCCCACTTCTGCATTACCTAAGCTGTCTAAAAGAAAACGCTGTGTGTTATTGGTACGAAAACGTAAACTATTATTGTCTGTAGTTCCTAAAAAGTTGGTTAAATAACTTGTACCGGCATTGCCAGTAAGCGACCAACCGGTAGTTGAAGTGCTTAGTGCTGTCCATAAAGTTCCATTCCAGTAATAATAACCAGGGGTAACGTTATTGGGAGATGTACCAGCCGTAGCCGTATTATAAACCAAAAGCGAAATTGCCGGGGATGTTATCGGGCCGACAGCGTTGGTTGCCGTAAGGGCAACACGAGGTACGAGCAAACCTTTGTTGGTATAACTAATATCTAAACCTGCAGATGCATCCGGAACAAAGCCATTGCTTGAACTGATGCCAACGTTTTGTGCGAAACCTGTTTGTACCGATAATATGCAAAACAGATATACAAAAGCCTTTAAGATGTGTTGAGTTGTTTTCATGGAGATAATTAATACCGCTGTTTTACGGGGTGCCGCATCTATTAGTTATATACCGTGCGTACTGTTGATGTTTGTGTTTAGATGCTTCTTTTATGCCATTAAAAACAGTACATAGTTTATGGCTAATAGCTGATAGCTCATAGCCGATTGCTTGGCCACAAACACCAATTTTTAGGTGCTAAAAGAAGCATTGTCATTAATCCTAAGCCTATTGAAATAGATACAATGCAATAAAAACTATTGCTTTTGCTGCCCTTGCAATGCCCACTTTTCAATAATGTCAACCAGTCCGTCCAACCTTACCGGTTTGCCAATGTAATCATCCATGCCTGCCTTTAAACATTCTTCCCGGTCGCCTTGCAGGGTATTGGCAGTCATCGCTATAATAATGGGTTGCTCGGTCAGACATACGCGGATCATCCTTGTAGCTTCCAGCCCGTCCATTTCCGGCATTTGCACATCCATCAAAATCAAATCATAATTTTTGTGGCTTACTACTTCCAGCACATCCTTTCCGTTTTCAGAAACCTGCGGATCGTAGCCCAATTTGTTTAAAACCTTGGTCACCAGTTTCTGGTTCATTTTGTCATCTTCTGCAATCAGGATATTCAGCGGATACTGTTTGGCAAAATCCACTGAGAGCTTTTGTTTGGTATATTGATCTTTTGTTAAACCGTCTTTACCTTTTTGCCATAACAAGTTCAACGTCTGTCCGATAATGATATGGTGTTTTAAAGGCTTTTCAACAACTGCATTAAAAAGGGCCGAATGCTCTTTATACTTTTCATTACCGGTTTTGTTCATCAGGATCACAGGTAGGTCCGGCTGCGTTTGTTTGATGGCCCGGCTCAGCTCAATACCATCCATTTCCGGCATTTGCATATCAATTATTGCCAAATCAAAATTGACTTCCTGTGCCAAAATTTGTAATGCTTGTTTGCCTGAACCTGCTAAAAACGGAACGAGTTTCCATCTTTCCAACTGCGTTTTAAAAATGTTGCCAAGCGTTAAATTGTCATCTGCTATCAAAATCTTTTTACCGGCCAGTTTTGCCATTTCTGCTTGTGTGTTGGCGCGTAAATTTTGCTTGCCAAAAGTGGTAAGGACCGTAAATTTAAAGATACTTCCCTTTTTTTCCTGGCTTTCAACACTAAGGGAACCACCCATCAAACGGACTAGTTTTTTACAGATAGCCAGTGTTCTGCCAGTAGAAGTTTGGCTGCTTTCTGTTGTATCTGATTGGAGCTCTTTTATAGTAGCTGTTAATTTTTCCGGAGAAAGCCCGGCACTGGTGTCCCTGATCTCAAATTCTAATTTTACCCGGTTTTCCTCCACTTGCCCCAACAGGTTTACCACTATAAAAACCTCTCCTTCGGTAGTTACCCTCAGTGCATTTTCAACTAAATTGATCAATATTTGCCGCAGGCAAAACGCGTCGTCAATAAGCTGTACCGGGACATCTGGTTTAATATAATAGATCAGTTCTATCCCGGCCTTGGCAGCCTTTACCGCAAAAACTTCAAAAACTTCTTCTACATTGGTGCGCAGGTCAAACTCTTTTGTTTCCATTTCCCTCCCGGATTCTATTTTAGAATATTCCAGGATATCGTTCATCAATATTTCATTGATAATGGCCAACAAGTTTTCCCCGGAGTATAAAATTGTACTGGCAAATTCCTGCTGTTCCGGGTTTAAAGTAGTTTCCGAAAGCAGGGAAGCCATCCCCATCATCGTATTCATTGGCGTACGGATATCATGGGTAACCTTAGAGAGCAGGCTGCTTTTGTTGTGATTGGCTGTGGCCGTATCTTCGCGCGCTTTTTGTGCATTCAGTTTTGCATAAGAAAGCAACTCGGTACGCTCCAGCAACTGTCTTTCCAAATCTGCATTTTTATGCAACACGGCATTGATACGCATGTAATGGAAAATGTACCCGCCTGCCAAAGCCAGTACCAGAAGTAATAAGTAAAACCACCAGGCTAGCCAAAACTGTACCAGCAGCAGTGGTTGCGGGGCAATCATCAAAAGGCAGTTTATGTTCATCGCGTTATCATTTATGGTAATTTCCTGGTACTGTTTTTAGCACTGTTGTTTTGCCATTCGTAATTGATCCCAAGCACAAAATAACGGTCGTCCGTTTCCGGCTTAAAAACGTATAGCGGGAAGGTCCAGCTTTTATACGTTGGTTTTATCAAAAATCCTCTTTCAAATGCTCCGTTTACCTGGTATAATTTTGTTTGCTGCACAGAAATACCGGCGGCAAATTTTTCCGTGATCTGGTAAGTCAGGTCAGACCAACTGTAAATAAAATTATTGCTCCGTTGCTGTACCGAAAAAGTATATTGGGATTGGGTATTGAAGTAAAACTTCCGGTAGTCCGTTTCCAGGTTGATACCGATCGAGCCGCCATTCATCCTCCCCAACACAATGCCTGCAATCGGGCTGGCGGTGTAGGAAAATGCAGCTTTTTTCTCATAAGTTTTCCCGCCATACAACGATAAAGTATTGATGGCTTCATAGTTAAAACGGCCTTCTGCATACCAGTTTTTACTGCTTTGGTAGTAGGCTACCGGCACTATCGTAAATGTTTTGTACGTACCCATATAATAATACTGCTCCAGGCCAGCGTGCGGCTGTGCGGTTACGTTATGCCACAACCCGCAGAGGGTCATTATTGGCAGCAGTCTTTTTTTCATGTTCGATGATAATTGATTCTGCCGTACCTAATTTATCCAATAGCAGGATTTCTTTTAAATGCGGGTTCCATTGAAAAATCAGTTCGTCTATCGGATGCCAGAGCAGTACCCAAGCAAAAATATCCAGACTGTTGGTCAATCCGGAAGGCAGGCTATGGCTCTCATTCAAGATCAATGGCAAAAAGCCTTGGCATAATACAGTTACCACTACTCCTACAGCTAATAAAATCCAGTTGCGTTGTTTAAACCGGGCAAAATCCTTTACTCTTTCCGTTTTTTTGTCGGCAAAATGCCGGTGTACCGCATACATCAGCGGTTCGGCATATTGCTTGTCGGCCTCATGCGTACATTTAAACTTATAAAAAACCACATCATAGCGTTTTGCTGTTGATACCGTTTCCAAAATATACTGCTCAAACTGATGGCTCAACTGCCGCTTATAGATTGGTGCCGGGTCATGCTTATTAAAATAACCATCGATCACTTGCTGATCCAGGGTCATAAAAATGTTTATGCTTTTTGAATGAAATTTGCTCATCGTATGTACAACTGATTTGCTTCAGCAGACTATTGTCAATCACCCGTTTACGATTGGGGAGAAGCAGAAGTTATTGCTAATTCCTGCAATACCGGCTTGGCAACAACTGCAGGCATAGAAAGCGGACAGCAAAAGCCAACTGTAAGAGCGATGGGTTTTCCGGGTATGATAATGGTATTTCTATCTGTAAAAACACGGATACCATGAAAAAATCACTACTTGCTTTACTGCTTTTTACTTCCTGCAAAGTACAGCACAACTATATGTTTAAGCCGGGAGATACAGTTAAAGTGCAGAATACCAGGTTTTTAATTTTGGATTACAACAAAGGCCGAAAAGGTTTTTTTTATAAAGCCCAGGATTTGAAGCATGGCTATTTTGTTGAATATTTTTCCCAGGAGCGGTTAAAGAATGTAAAACAAAATCCCCAGCCCTGGATAATGGACAAGGTGTTAAGCTCCCGCAAATTCTAAATGCAGGGTTCTTTCAAAAAATATTTTAATTGGTCCTTTTAGTATGAAAAAGATGAAACTACAAACCTGTTTGAATTTATACAAGATCCTTCGATATGCTCAGGATTGATGCCGATGCTTCTTTTATCATATAAAAATTGGTGCCTGCCTCAATCAAATCAAAAACCAGACGCCTGCCATTTTTTATATGATAAAAGAAGCATGGAAATTTTATCAAGCAAGTTTTAAACAGGCCCTAAGCCGTTTACTTTTTGATAAACTTTATTTTTTGAATAGTGCTGCCACTGCCCGTATCAAAAAGCTCAGCGATGTAAACACCCGCAGGCAGCTTGCTGATGTTATGGTTAAAGTTGGGTTGATTTTGATAAACCAATGAATACAGTTTTGTACCGATACTGCTGTAAATGGTAAGCCTGA
>JAABUQ010011733.1_pt1 | contig 11090 bp, 15 predicted proteins | sample 5560001 | NCBI WGS metagenome assembly JAABUQ01 (sample SAMN10711888, study PRJNA513371) | rock metagenome | isolation source: Antarctica rocks | place: Antarctica: Victoria Land, Finger Mt nord | collected 2015-12-18
CCCACCGTCACACAGATACGCCAACCTCTCCACCACCTCTTCAAGTTTCGAACTCGCATCTCTCGCCCCCTCCGTCCGCTCTCGGCCTACGGCACCTTCCCTCCACGTCCTCCGTAAATCAATCCCCAGGCTACCCAACTCTCGCTCTTCAAACCCCGTCTCCCCAGCGCTGAGGCCGGGGATCTCATCTCGATCCTCTGGCGCGCAGCTAGCCGAGGAAATCGACCACTCCTTGTTCAGGAGGTGGGATAGGATGCCCGAGGTGATATGTGCTGTCAAGGTGCCCCAGATGCCTTCTTTATCATCGTCGCCGGGTTGGCCTGTGGATTGGCGGTAGGGACTCAGGCCGCGCTCCCACAATTCTGTCACCTTATCCCGGTAGTCTTCCGCATTTTCTGAGCAAGGGATCAAAGAATCTGTAGCGGTGTCCCATTTCCTTACAATCAACGGTGCGGATGCAGACGGGGAAGTTGGGGGAACGTAGAACCAAAACCCAGAGCGCAGGGTTAGAGATGTGGTTTCTGAGGTGAAGAGGAAATGGAATCCGGGCGGGAGGTCTTTGATGCCGTGGAATTTATTTGTTGTGGTGAAGGAGAGGAGGTTGATGCCGCAGAGGATCTTGGGGGGTAGGGCGAGGAGGAGGAGAGTGGGTGTCTGGGAGGGGAATTGGGTGGGCTGGGTCGATGGACGATGGGCGAGTGCCATTGCTAGGAGCTGTGATGTTGTCTCAGGCAGTGGGAGGATTCATGTGATGAAGGTTACTTGGGGCATGGTGTTTGTCTTTCCAGACCGAAGGGTTAGAAATTTTGCACAATTGGTGAATGGGGTTGGGTGCTTTGATAAGCAGAGGTCCATCATTTATTTTAGGGCCACCAAGGTGATAGGAACTAGCCGTGACTCACCCAATTTCGGTGCCGTATGAGCGGCCATAAAGAATGTAATGTACCTCAAGCTGATGTCTTTTAGGAGGGGCATACTCGGCAATTTTACGCGAATCGTTTCCGGGTACTCCTGCCCAACGCGTTCTCATATTTTCTACTAGGCGTCTTGCATAAAAGATTCCTCGTTCTTCAAGCGTGGGTCTTGATAATGTCTATCTTGAGCTTTGTACTTTCCCCTGAGTCAGTTAATCATGTCCACGATGCCGTCCTGTGTCTCTCGAAGTTCAGCGAAGTGGTGTCATTGGAAGCTCGCCAGGATAGGGTGCGAGATAGCTCCTCGTCTCTGTTGGGGTGGATTATGTTACTAATAGAATTACATGATTAGCTCGTGATCTCTGCTCTGAATTCATCTAAGACTGCATATGCTTCGTTTTCTCTTGTCAAGAAGGATTTCTTCGTTCAATACAACTTCAACGCCACGCAGGCAAAAAAGCAGCAGTCTCGAGAGGAAATTGAAGCGCGCTTTACATGCCAACTATACAACAAAGTGGGCCTGCAGCAGATAATTTGCCTCTTCTATTTTATTGACGTCTTCCAGGCTCTTCTCTCTATCTTCAAAGGCCAATTGAGAGATTTACGGGAGAAAGACACGGCAATTGAGCGTTGCGAATGCTACATCCAGGATCAACCTGACAAGACAGAATGCCGCTTTGTAGTCAAGATGGTCTGTCGGCACGGTATAGATAAAAGCCGTTCATTACCGCTCATGTAGCAGCTCACTTTTATTAGGGGTCACCAAAACATACAAGCTCACCTACGAATCTGTCGAAATTCAGCATGCTCTATTTAACAGGGATGGTGCAAAGAACACTTGGACTATGAGTGCACACACATTACGATCTTTTGCAGAATACTTTGGCGCTGGTACCGAGCAGCTCGACATATCTACAGAAGGTGGCCGTGCGACGTTCACGAGTTATACCGAGAAAGTAGTCAATGGTCGAGGTACGCATTAAAGCAACGTGGAATTCATTTAGGCTCATGAGTCGCAGACGTTTTGAAACAACCGTTGCAAACATCGATAACCACCGATAATCTTGACTTCGAGTCCTTCGCAGTTGAGGAACAATTACATGTTGGGATAAGTGTCAAAGACTTCAAAGCCGTTGTCACGCACGCCGAGACTCTCAAGACCAGCATCACTGCATGCTACTCTGTTCCTACCAGGCCAATGCAGCTCAGCTACCACGAGCATGGTATGCAGTGCGACTTCACGTTGATGACTATTGGAAATTATCGTGGAAATTCTGTGACCCCAGCTCCAGTTGCAGCCCGAACCGTCTCCACCGAGCCTGCAAGGGCGCCAATCTCCCAACAGCCATACGTATTGAAGACAAAATCCATCCAGAAGACAGAAGCTACTATGCCACCGCCAAGCCAACCCGCCTCGCGCAGCTTCAACAAAGATCCACCAGCGAGCCAAAGGACCCAGAGGCCATCTCCGCCACCACCTAAAGCAAGCTTGGACCCTGAGAGCTTGTTCCTCACAGCTGACGAGGATGAAGACCGACAATGGGGTGAGAAGAATTATGATGAAGAAGAGGACACTCTTGGGTGGAGTGCTAGTGCCAACACTGTGAGGACTCTCTAAAGGTCTCCATCCCATACTGACAGAACACCATAGGCCAGAAGTTTTGCAGGTACACGGCAGATCCAGAGACGCGCTTCGCGACTGACGCCATATACTTCATGGCCACAAGAGCCTCAAGACCGCTTACCGCCTACTCAGAGGCTCTCTGAGGTCCGTCATCTCGATATATGGAGGCTCCTATCACTGATCCAATTAGATTGAAAATATGTTCGACTCTTGACGAATCTGTGAATTCATGAGAACTTTCCAACCTCCGATTTTGAGATTGCGATGTTATCACAGGGTGATGATATTTTCCAATCCTTGAAAACAGCCAGCTGCTGATCAGATATAGATGGTTTGTGGTCGTCCACAAAACTCACTGTGGTCAGCAGAAGGGTAACTACATTCAATTGGCAGTCCAAATGAAGCTGGTAGCACAACCAGCCCCAACGCCGAGAATCCTTGCTGACAACCCTCCATCAATCGCGATATTGTTCCATCGCCCTTCTTTTACATCGCCTCTTTCATCAACGTCTTTCCCGCAATTACCGTGCTCGCCCCAGCCCCAAGATATGGCATTCCTTGCCTCTTCTAATCCCATCGCCAAAGCCACAACGTGCTCACTACCGACAGCCATATAGAGAATTGGTGGGAGGTTAGTTGGAGCAAGCTGACCGTGGTCATTCCGTCCCCACGATATGACTTTACCAGATTTATCAAGGATGAAAATACTCCCCCAGCTTGCACCAAAGTAGTTCCAACCTTGAACGTCTTTTGGTGCTTGGGACTTGATGCCCCACTTGTCCGAGCCTAGGATAGCGTAACGACCAGTTGATGGTTCTCCTACCAGGAAAGTGAATTCCCTACCACAAGCAGCCTGAACGACTTTGAAGTCCAGTCCCTCAATCTTCCTTGGCGTCCATACAATTCCTGCAGGCTCTCCCAGCTGTCCTTTTCGGCCATTTCCCCAGCCATAAACTTCTCCGCTAGATAGGACGGTGACTGTATGGGCCACTCCACCGGCAAGATCTACCACCTCTGTCCCGGCTGGGGGAAAGTTTTCAAGTCTTCGTTCATGCTCAGAAAGGGTATCCTCACCCAAGCCAAGCTCTCCTTTAGGCCCCTGGCCGCGAACGTAAACACTCCTGTCTTCAGTGGCAACAACGCAGGCGTCCCAAGTTGTAGAAGCAAAATTCACTCGAATTCTTTGGGAGAAAGTAGTCTCGCAAAACGCGCTTGAAACACCATGTTGCGTTGAGAGGCTCTTGCCGGATTGATAGATACGTCCAGACTCGAAGATTATATAAGTAGTATTACCACTTGCCACTATCTTTGCAGGTGTGTCAGGATGTTTGCCATCTAGTTTTGTAGAGAATTTGCACTCTTCCGGAATGTTACAATCCCGAGTGTGAGTCAAGCCCAACTGGCCAGAGCCGTTCGAACCAAGCCCATAGACTTTCATCTTCCTATGACCGAACACATTACAACATTTTGCACGTTACAAGGAACGAGCCTTCCATCGCGAAAAGAAAAATTCCTGTCAGCCCTGCAGTGACGCTAGAGCGGATAAGCGAGCTCACTAGCGCCTCACACTTGAAATCAATATCGACCTCCTCTGGGTCCAGCTTTTCCCCAGAACCACAGTCGTAATCATGGCCTCGACACAGAAAAGTGTGCAGTGCTTCGGCAAGAAGAAGACTGGTATGCCTCATTCTCTTCCGAACTCTGTCGCTCGATCCCGTTGGCTAATCTAGATCTCTCAGCAACCGCCGTCGCTCATTGCAAGGTAAGCTTTCACAGCCCAAAGACCACCATCGGAGCTGATCCTGTTCATCAAGGCTGGCAAAGGTCTTGTCAAAGTGAACGGCAAACCTCTTTCTCTCACCCAACCAGAGATCCTCCGCTTTAAGGTACGCCCTCCGATCCCGAAGCCACTCTCGTTCAGTCAAGTCCCATCTCCATCACCTGTACCCCCTCTTACGCATGTACCACATAGGTCTACGAACCTCTCCTCATTGTAGGCCTCGACAAATTCGCCAATGTCGATATCCGCGTCCGCGTCAACGGTGGTGGACATACATCACAGATCTACGCCATCCGCCAGGCCATCGCCAAGAGCATCGTCGCTTACTACCAGAAATACGTCGACGAGTATGCGAAGAATCAGTTGAAGCAGGCGCTCGTGCAGTACGACCGTACATTGTTGGTGGCGGATAACAGGAGGTGTGAGCCGAAGAAGTTTGGTGGTATGTGGATCCGTGTTGTGATGGTTCTAGTTGCGGTGGCGGTGCACCTGGGATTAGATAGAAGTGAGATTTGGCTAACAAACTTGTGTTTTAGGTCCGGGTGCGAGAGCGAGATACCAAAAGTCGTATCGTTAGGTTGGGCGTGCGATTTCGCGGAGGGGGAGATGCTACATGCTGCAATGGATTTGATAGAAAGCCAATAACAGATCGATTACACAGGACCCCTGATCCGAATGATACTCGAGTGTCTATGTGACCTCCCAGATGAACGCCGTTGAAGAAGGGTTTATCCCTGCATATTCTGCTAATGTGGGCGATCAGAAGTCAGCGACGCAATGGTGTCTAACAATTTCCTCATTCCGCATCCGCTATGAACCTTTGCGCTGAGTTTGTCTGTCGTCTTTGCGTACTCGATCGAAAGCCAAGCTGGTCGTTCCATGCGAATTCCCCAACATCGGGCCAACGGATCCTTCTCAGGAGTTTTCACCGCCTCCCTTATTGGCAACAACTGCACAGGCTACTTCACACATACCTCGGCATTAGTTATGACTACAGTCGTCGCTTTTATCACTGCTGATCTAGTTCCTATAAAAAATGTGGGGATGCATTTGACACCTGCATGGAAAATTGAGAAACGCACTAATGGACTCCATTAAGACCAGTATTGCGTACCCGATCCAAATGCCGGCCGGCAATTCAACGACTACGCACCATCCTAACATCAGTGTTCTACATTGGGCTGTACATTATCACATCGCATTGCATTCAAGCCTGCTTGACATCTCCACCTCCAAGGCTGTATGTTACCGTTCATACGCTATCTCCATGCCAGACATTGGCTTTCACAGCCATGGCCACCCTCGATCAACATCCGGCATCGATTTGCGGGGAAACTTGCAGGTGCGATTCCTTGATCTTTCAGATTTTCACCCGGCAACAAGGACTATGCAATTTCTTTTGCGTCTTTCAAGCAAGCCTATGATTATCACCGTCAAACACCGACGCAACCAAGAGGTGCCGTGCGTGAAAAGACAGTTACCCGACATTACATGAACATCAACAGGCCTCAGATCGAATCCCATTAGCCTTCACTCCTTCTCACCATCAAATAAAACCCACTCTTCTTGATCAAAGCCCTCTCACTCCCATACCCTAGCCATCATCAAATTCCTCCCTACTCTCTTCATCTTCCCCCTGGCTCTCCCTGTTCTCTCCTCCCCCACACCAGCCCACCTCGAAAAGCGCGCCATTGGCCATGGTGAACTTGTTGACAAATGTCTTGTCGCACTCGAGCTCCGCGCACTTAACCCTCGAAGGTCCAGCGGAGGGGTTCCGTAATCTGAGACTCAAGTGCGTTGTTTGGTAGTACCTTCGCAGATTCACCTTGCCTTTGATCTTCCTCCCACATCCTGGGTACTCACATAACTCCTTCCAACCTCGACTGACTGAAAAATAAGAGGACCTCTGCTGCCTCAGCATATCAAAATCCTCCTCCACACCCTCAGAAATGACATCAAAGACCACACCGCCACCTTCGCAGCGAGGCACACATTTCGCGAAAAATCTTGGTTGGTATCATCATGAAAGCTATGTGCTCCTTCAATAGTGCATTCTTGAAGATATCAGTCAAGGCAATATCACAGATAGCCTGATCCTGCAAATCACGACTGCAGAATTATTCATCGACAATGACCACCGTAGAATCGACCGGCTATATGCCCTACCCCTCACTGCCGATTGACATTGAGACAATGTTGTTATCCCTATCCTGACCTATTTCTATTTTCTTGTTGTCTACAGAGGCTCTGTTGTGGGAACCACTATCGTGCTGCTGAATGAAACCGCAGTACATATGATCCACGGTTCGCGTTGAGCAGATTTCTCTGCTACCAGAATGGAAGAATATGTGCATATCGGTATATTGGGCCTAGGATGCCTTGAACTTGAGTGGTGGCTTGGTTCGTGACCACTGTGGGCCTGCTGTCTTCTCGCCGGCCATCTGTATACCTCCGTAGATCAATCGCTGTAGATCAATCGCTGTAGATCAATCGTTATAGATTAATCGCTGTTGCACCGGTAGGATGCCTTTTTTTTTCAGCACGCCTCTTCCTTCCTGAGACTCTGTAGTTGGATTCGATGTCCATTTCCATCTCTTTGCCCACTAGGGGCTGGACTTTGATCAATTTGTTGGCAGGGAATAGATGAATTCTGGTGAAAATGTGGGTTTCCTGTGTCTAGGGTATTACGCAGTGGCTTTGTGAGCTTCAGTGAGATTCTCCATTATTGTAGATTCGCTGACGTGGACCGGATGATGTCCTCCTTTGCAGTAATCTTCTGAGCCTGCTTCGTCTATAATCGTGTCGGCCGGGTCTTCGCCGAGGGTGGAGGTGGAGACGAAGGGTGATCTTTCAACGCGTGAGCTCTGCGTCTGTGCAAGTCTTCGTGCCAGAGGATCCTCTGTGGACATCGCTGTCGGTGGCTTGACTTGATTGGAACCCGAGCCGGGGGTGTATGTCAAGGTCCTTCATCTCCATGAAGCAAACTTCCTTCTTGTTCTTCCATTCCTGCTCATGCCTTGTCCTCGTGTTTGTGGGACACATAACTTCCAGCGCCGCCACTTCTTCGTGATCCGCCCTCCCCTATCTTTGATGCTGTCTCTCGCTTGGAGGGATAAGGAGAAAATATAGTTGAAGCCAAACGAACGCTCTATTTGGAGCTGCCAGAATGTAATACAAAATGACGGCTGTAGAAAACTCACAACCTTTCTAGTGACTGCAGATTGTTATTAGCTGGCCTGTATCAAGAAACGCATCTGCGCTTGAAGTCCGTTTTTGTGCAGTCAGAAAACACGCTACGGCCGATATGGTTGATCTCCACAAACGACAGATGCGTCCGATTTATCGACTGTCTGGTCAAGTCACTCATGATTTCTCGATCCTCCCACGGAAATCCTTAGCAGGACAAGTGAGGAAGCGCAGAGCTGGAGAGAAAGCCAGAGGGTAAAGAAGAAGGGAGGAGAGGGAGTAGAAAAGACTAGGAGGCATTCCAGGTGCCATCGTGGACAATAGTACTGCCTCGCTCTATGGGAGCCTGGCCGAGGTCCGGTAAGGATGAAAGTATTGAAAATATTACCAGGAGAGCAGGATATGGAGGTGTATCTACACTGACGGGGAGAGAGCATCCAAGTGTTATGACAGCAGCCCAAATTCGAGGGCAGCAGAAAGTCGAGGCCGGCGAGTGATTCACCTGGACATTTACTACGCGCTACGCGTCGGAAGCGCTTGTATAGCATCACGCAGAACATCTTCTCCAACCCGACTTTTACAATAGAGGCACCATATTACCAGCTTATCTTAATTCTGCATTCCGTCATTCAAACATTGGTTTCTGCAGTACGCATACTCTCGGAGAGTGGCTTTGATGATGGCTGCCTTGCTGCCAGATGACCTCTTGCACATGGTATGCGGTTCACTCTGGGAACAGAGAGACTTTGATACGCTATATCACTGTGCCTGTGCTGGGAAGCAGCTTGCCGTCCCTGCTCTGGCAAGCCTCTATCGGTGGGCCAATCACCAAGCTCCTGTCGACTTTCTTCCCAGCGCCCGTACTGACATCCTCAGTATTCATGATGTTGCACCAGTCACCACCCGTAGTGAAGACATGGATATTCCGACACATGGTAAAGCGAAGGGAACCTACGATGCAAATCTCAAAGGTCAAGAGCGAGCCACGATGAAATGGGCTAACATGTGGCGATCGATCATGCTCTCGAGCTTGGGCTTGACCCTCTTCCCTTACGCACATTACATACGGACGTTGGCCTTTGGGGATCTCCAGGAGATGTTTGAGGATTCGAAATTCAATGCTAAAATGAGCAGGTATGGCCTAGAAGTATCAATTGGGAATATCATTGATCTGACCATTGGCAGTGCTTTTTTCGGTGGGGATCTTCAAAAATACAAGGTCGAAACCAGGATCCCAGGTGCTGCAAGCAAAGGCAAAGTTCGCCTTGACTCCAATGGAACGGCCAATGCATTTGCAGAAGGTCCCAACCCCCCTATCAATGTCCTCGAATAGGCTCTGATACTCTACAAGTCATCATGCAACGCACTCCCGTTCTAGAAGAATTGTCCGGCACTTGTAAGTCTCAGCAACGCGCACGTGCGGATGCTGTGTGCTAATAACTTTTCAGTGATCTCTGAAGTGCTGGCCAAATGTATTCCAAGCATCCCCAACCTACAGCGTCTGTCCGTGTTCAAAGGCGAGGCTTTGGAAGGCATGGGCGATCTGCTCCGCGAGCACTGCCCTCTCCTTACAATATTGAAATTTTACAATTGGTGCATCATCTGGCATCGTTTCTTCAAAGGACAGACCTGACTGCGAACAGGGTCGACCCCAATGCAGATGTGATGTTCGCCGCTATGCTTAATGAACTACGACCGCACTCTCTTGAATCATTCGAGACGTTCGGCATTTCCCATATCAGCGGCCATAGCTTTTCGGCACTCAGTCGCCATTCAGAGACTCTCACAGAGCTTCACCTACACAGCATCCACAATGGCGCCATGCTTGAGCTCGGAAATCTGAGAGAATGTACCAAGCTTAGGTCCCTTGTGTTGGCAGAATCGACGCCAATGCGGGATCTTGAAGTGGAAAGTAAAGAGTGCTTCCGTGAGACGGTGGCCTGGCTGCGTAATTGCAAGTCGCTCAAAGCCCTTACGATTAACAACTTCATTAGTGGGACAGCTCTAGCCACGCCAGTCCTAAGTGAGAACAAAATCGAGCTCACCAGGCTCAGTATTAGTGCGTACACGATGTCGCAGAACAAGGACTTTCATCAAACCCTACCCCTGCAGCCAACTCTTCAGTATCTCTCGCTGAAGGGAGAGGGTAGCGATGACTTTGTGGAGGTGAAAATCCTTGTGGATTCATTGATTAAGCTCCCCAATCTCAAGGAGCTTTCTCTACGCGAAATCTCCAATGATTTTTCTGATCAAGACATCATAAAATTAGCGAAGAATCTTCCCAAGCTGGAAGAACTTTGGATCAGTGGTACGGCAATCAGTGACGCGATATGGCCCCACATAGGCGCTCTACCCTGGCTACGGCGGCTTGAGCTGAGCGCAGACACTCGCTTTACTGCGAATGGTATCATAGACTTTGTCACCAATCTCGAAGAAGGCAACAAAGGCTTCTCTCTGAACGTCATGATGCAGGAGATGACCAGCGATATTACTGAGGAAGAACAGCTTGTGATCCGGGATTTACTGCGCGAGAGATTAGACGGAAGGTTCGACTTCCAATTGATCAGAGGTACGTCTCCCTGCAGTATTTTACAAGGCGCCAAGGATGCTAACTGACTGGAATGACAGATCCTGAAATAGAGGGAGACTTTTCTGACAGTGGATCAGACTAGAATTTCGAGTCGGGAAGCAGCCTTCATCTCCATATGTGTGCTCGATTCATGCACTGGAATATTATTCTTCGGAATATTGTGGGTGCTCGGAAGAATGACGTATGATACGTTCGCTTCACTCCTACAGTCACCCCAACGCTCTCTTCGCCCATTAACATCCAAGCCCTATCAAGCTATCTTCAACGCTGTCACATAATGGAGAACAGACGTATCCTCGTAATCGCTGGATCAGACAGCTCTGGTGGAGCGTAAACATCCTCCCACTTGTAGCTTGATGCTGATGGGTAGCTGACAGTAGCACAGTGGGCTAGAAGCCGACCAAAAAACAATCGCCGCCCATGGCTGCTATGCCATGACAGCAACAACTGCTCTGACAGCTCAAAACACCCTGGGCGTCTCGGGCATTCACCACACTCCTCCAGACTTTGTCGTCAAGCAAATCGACGCTTGCTTCGACGATATCGGCGTGGATGTAGTCAAAATCGGTAGCACAAAATCCCCGATTATCAATACAATGCTCTAATTCCTGATCCCTTCCCAGGCATGCTCGCCTCTGCGGAGACAGTCGACGCCGTGGCATTCGCCTTGCGTAGACACAACCCTTCCATCGTTATTGTCGATCCAGTATACACTCCCTCCGTCGCCCACAAAAAGCCAAGCCCACCTAACTCCCCTTCTCCTCCCCAGGTAATGGTCTCAACCTCAGGCTCCCAACTCCTCCCCCGCCCCGCCATCCGCAATCTCCTCACCAACCTCCTCCCCTTGACCACCCTACTAACCCCCAACATCCCGGAAGCCTTACTCCTCCTCGAAACTCACACTCCCCAACATCCACCCTCCCCCCCCAAATCCCTCCCGGACCTAATAAATCTAACCAAATCCCTCCACGCCATCATCCAAACCCCCATCCTCCT
>JAABUQ010011734.1_pt1 | contig 11089 bp, 7 predicted proteins | sample 5560001 | NCBI WGS metagenome assembly JAABUQ01 (sample SAMN10711888, study PRJNA513371) | rock metagenome | isolation source: Antarctica rocks | place: Antarctica: Victoria Land, Finger Mt nord | collected 2015-12-18
TCGGTGGCGAGCGGTGGAGGGCCGTTTGGGGCGGTGGTGGTGCGTGATGGGGAGGTGGTGGCGGAGGGGGTCAATCGGGTGACGGTGTGGAAGGATCCGACGGCGCATGCGGAGGTGGTGGCGGTGCGGGGCGCGTGTTCGGCGCTGGGGCGGTTCGATTTGCGGGGGTGCGAGGTCTATTCGAGCTGCGAGCCGTGCCCGATGTGTTTGGGGGCGCTGCATTGGGCGCGGGTGGGGCGAATCTTTTTCTGTGCAACGCGGTTCGATGCGGCGCGGGCGGGGTTCGACGATGCGGCGCTGTATGACGAATTTTCGGTGACGTTGGCGGAGCGGGCGATGCCGATTGGGCAGATGCTGGCGGAGGAGGCGGGCGGGCCGTTCGAGGTTTGGGGGCGATTCGGGACGCGGACTGGATATTGAGGGAGGCGGAGCTTCGTTTGCGGCGGGATTTTGGGCTCGCGAGCTGTCGGTATAAGGGTGTGTGCCGTTACCTGGTCTTACCCGCATCGTCCTACGTCCGGACGGAGAGTGGATGAGCGGTGGGCGATCGTGGGGCCTAGGTTGGATTGAGTGGATCGGGCTGCGGCCCGTCTACGTCTCCGGAGGACGTCGGGCAGAAAACGCAGAATTTCGCCGACCCCGCGCATTACGGGCCGGGTTCGGTGATTGCCGAACAGCGAGCCGATCAGCAGGGCGGCACCGACGCAAGACATCGCGAGCAGTAGGATCGACTTGGCCGTCATGAGTTTCGGCACCAGCGCGCAGTCGATGTTGATGACTTAGGTTGGCATCGTCATTCTGCTCCCAATGATTTGTTCAATCTGCTCTGTACTCTCTGGGGTTGACACAACAGGCTGATGTTAACGTTGCTTGGTTCACGCGTTCGGAGGTTCGGCGATGACCGACAGGACTTTTCTCCCATACTTTGGCGCCTTTGGGGATCCCAAGAACTGGACCCCGACTGGCGTTCCGCAAAGCGGGGACATGGCCCTCATCAGGATGGACAGTGTCCTGGCTCAGGGAATGCTGCCGTCTGGTGTGCTGATCGACGTCGTGACGTATCCAAACATCGGCCTGGTTGGCACCTTGACGCTGAAGGACGCGACGGTCCCTGCCGGCACCGAGATTGACGAGTACCCACAAACTCGCATGTACATTTACACATACGATTCGTCGCTGCAGTTCGAAGGCGCAGTCATCAACGACGGCACTCTTTTGTTTTTTGGCGGGCGGCAGCCGGTGATTTACCAGGGTGGAGCGACGCTGGCGAACAACGGGACGATCTTTTTCTCCGGGTCGTCGCCGGAATTCCGCTCTGGGGCAGCGACTGTGCCGATCGTCAACGATGGCGCGATCCGGGTCATCAATCCTTATAACGATCAGCAGGTTGGGCTGTTGGAGCAGGTGACCGGCGTGGCGGGGACGATCACCGTCAGCACGCATGCTGGGCTCGAACTGGGCCAGGCGGTCGCAAGCGGGCAGACGCTGGAGTTCGTGGGCGGGGTGAATGCGGGCGCGTCGGTTCAGATCGATCAGCCGAGCGGGTTCGCGGCGACGATCGGCGGGTTCGTGACGGGCAACACACTGACGCTGGCCAATACGGCGTTCACATCGACGAATTTCGTGGCTACCGGCGCCGGGTCGGGGGTGCTGCAAATCTATGATGGAGGCAGCGCGCCGGTCGCATCGTTGCCCTTCGTCGGTCTCTATACGGCGCGCGATTTCAGCGTGAGCGCGTCCGGATCGTCGGTGACAATTACCACGGACGTGACGAATACGGCGACGGGCAGCACGGCGATACCCACTTCGAGCGGGGTGTATCGGTTCTTCGACACGAGCAACGGGACGCATTTCTACACGGCGAGTTTGGTGGAGCGGGACAACGTGTTGCTCAAGCGGCCGGACTTGGTGGAGGAGGGCAACGGGTTCGGTGCGTCGCTGGCGGCGAGTAGTACGACGGAGTCGGTGTATCGGTTTTTCGACACGGTGCATGGGACGCACTTCTTCACGGCGAGTGCGGCGGAGCGAGACCAGGTTATCGCGACCCGGACCGACCTCACCTACGAGCCGTCGGCGACGTTCTTGGAGGATGCGACGTCGCAGGCGGGTGACGTTGCGGTCTATCGGCTGTTTTCGAAGGTGGATGGTACGCATTTCTACACGGCCAGTGCGGCGGAGCTGAGCGCGCTGACGACGCCGGGTGGGGCCGGGTATCGTCCCGATTTCGTATCGGAGGGGGTGAGCTTCTACGCGGCGGTCGGACGGTATCTTTAGAGAACGACACGCTTCGTGCAGGCGGCTAGGACGCGTTCGGGGGTGGCGGGGAGGTCGAGGTCGAGGGTGTTGGTGGCGTGTTTGAGGGCGTTCCAGACGGCGGTGGCGAGCATGAGGGGGGGTTCGCCGACGGCTTTGGAGCGGAAGATGGTGGCGACGCGGGCGGGGGCGGCGTCGAGGAGGTGGATGTTCATGATGGGGATGTCGCGGGAGCCGGGGAGTTTGTAGGTGGAGGGGCCTAGGGTGCGCAGGCAGCCTTCGGGGTCCCACCAGAGTTCCTCGCAGGTGAGCCAGCCGAGGCCCTGGACGAAGGCGCCTTCGATCTGGCCGCGGTCGATGGCCGGGTTGAGGGAGCGGCCGCAGTCTTGGACGAGATCGGCGCGGATGACGCGGTATTCGCCGGTGTGGGTGTCGACGGCGACTTCGGCGACGGCGGCGCCATAGGAAAAGTAGAAGAACGGGTGGCCACGCATGGCGGCCCCGTCCCAGTGCAGGTCGGGGGTTTTGTAGTAGCCGGTGGCGCTGAGCGAGACGCGCTGGTGGATGCAGAGATGGGCGAGTTCGGCGAAGTCGAGGCGGCGGTTGTCGCCGTCGCGGCCGGGGAAGATTTTCCCACGTTCGAAACGGATTGACTCCGGAGGGACGTCCCAGTGGGCGGCGGCGGTGTCGGCCATGCGGGTGCGGATGGCGGATGCGGCGGCGTGGGCGGCCCAGCCGTTGAGGTCCGACCCGGTGGATGCGGCGGTGGGGGACGTGTTGGGGACCTCGCCGGTGCTGGTGGCTGACATGGCGATGCGGTCGATGTCGACGGCGAAGACCTCGGCGACGACTTGCGCGATCTTGATGAACAGGCCCTGACCCATTTCGGTGCCGCCATGATTGAGGCGGATGGAGCCGTCGGCGTAGACGTGGACGAGGGCGCCGGCCTGATTGAGGTGAGGGAGGCCGAAGGAGACGCCGAAGGCAAGGACGAAGCTGCCGAGGCCGCGGCGCAAATAGGGGTGGGTGGCGTTGAAAGTTTCGATGTCGGCGCGGCGGCGGTGGAAGTCTGAGTTGCGTTCGGCTTCGGCCCAGACGCGGCGGATGAGATCGCCTTCGAGGGTTTGGCCGTAGGGGGTTTCGGCGGGGTTTTTGCCGCCGGCGAAGTTGCGGGAGCGGACCCGTTCCGGGGTGATATCGAGGGCGTGGACGATTCGAAGAATGGCGTCCTCGAGGAGGAGGACGCCTTGGGGGCCGCCGAAGCCGCGGAAGGCGGTGTTGCTGACGGTGTTGGTCTTGCAGGCAACGCCGCGGACCCGGACGTGCTCGACGTGGCAGGCGTTGAGCGCGTGGGTGACGGCGCGCATCATCACGCCGCCGGAAAGGTCGGGCGTGTGGCCGCCATTGGCGGCGAGCAGCGCGTCGAGGGCGAGGATGCGGCCTTGATCGTCGAAGCCGATGTCGTAGCGATACAGGAATGGATGGCGTTTGCCGGTGGCGGCGATGTCGGCACGGCGCGAGAGGCGGAGCTTGACCGGGCGGCGGGTGTGGCATGCGGCGAGGGCGGCGGCGGCGGCGACCCAGCTCGCGTTGCTCTCCTTGCCGCCGAACGCGCCGCCCATGCGGCGGACGGCGACCGTGATGCGGTTGTGGTCGAGGCCGAGGACGCGGGCGGCGATGTGTTGAACCTCGGTCGGGTGTTGGGTGGAGGAGTGGATGACGAGGTCGCGATCTTCGCCGGGGATGGCGAGCGCGATTTGGCCCTCGAGGTAGAAGTGTTCTTGGCCGCCGGAGCGGAATTCGCCGTGGAGGCGATGGGGGGCGGCGGCGAGGGCGGCGGCCGGGTCGCCGGTTTGGAGGAGCATGGGGGGGAGGAGGAAGCGCTCTTCGGCGAGGGCGGCTTCGATGGTGAGGATGGGCGTGAGTTTTTCGATCTCGGGGCGGATGGCGGCGGCGGCGCGAAGGGCGGCTTCGCGGGTGGTGGCGACGACCATGGCGATGGGTTGGCCGGCGTGTTCGACGAGGTCTTCGGCGAAGAGTTTTTCGTCGTGGAAGGTGGGGGCGATGTCGTTGCGGCCGGGGATGTCGGCGGCGGTGAGGATGGCGACGATTCCGGGGATGGCGCGGGCGGCCGCGAGGTCGAGGGCGCGGAGGTGGCCGTGAGCGACGCCGGAGAGGGCGAGGGCGGCGTGCAGCAGGCCGGCGGGCTCGGGGAGGTCGTCGAGGAATTTCGCATCGCCGGTGCCATGTTTGAGCGCGCTGTCGTGGGGCAGCGGCAGGCCGGCGATGCGCAAGTGGGTGTCCATCAGATCGGGGCCAGGGTTTGGAGATCGTGGCCGTGGTTGGGGTCAGGCTGTTCGAGGCGCCACCAGAGGCGGCGGAGCAGCCCGGCCGCCGCTCGCTGGCGATAGGCGGACGTGCCGCGCAGGTCGGAGAGCGGGGTGAAGTCTTCGGCGAGGGCAAGGGCCGCGGCCTCGAGGGTCGCTTGGGACCAGGCGGCGCCGGTGAGGGCGGCTTCGGCGGCGATGGCGCGGGCGGCTGACGCGGCCATGCCGCCGAAGGCGAGGCGGGCGGATTGGATCGTTCCGTAGTCGATTTGGAAGAGGCAGGCGGCGGAGACGGTGGAGATGTCTTGGTCGTAGCGCTTGGAGAGTTTTTCGCAGACGAAGGCGGCGCCGGTGGGGGGCGGGGGGAGCCAGACGCTCTCGATGATCTCGTCGTCGGCCAGGGCGTGGCGACGGTAGCCGAGCAGGAAGTCGCCGACGGGCAGCTCGCGGGTGCGGTCCGGGGCGCGCAGGCGGATTGTGGCGCCTAGGGCCAGTAGCGGCGGGAGCATGTCGCCGATCGGGGATGCGGTGCCGAGATTGCCGCCGAGGGTGCCGAGGCCGCGGATTTGGCGGGAGCCCAAGCGGGTCAGGAGGGGGATGAGGGGGGTGAAACTCGGCAGGGTGCGAATGGCGAGCAGCAGGCGGGCGTAGGTGACGGCGGCGCCGACGCGCAGGCCGCCGTGTTCGGGGTCGAGGCGCTGGAGGTCGGGAACGGCTGAAACCGAGATGATCTCGGGCGGGCGGTCGCGGGCTTCGGCCAGCAGCAGGCCGAGATCGGTGCCGCCGGCGAGGAGCCAGGCGGTGGGGTGGGCGGCGCGGAGGGCGAGGAGTTCGGGCAGGGTCGTCGGGCGATAGAAGGCGCTGTTCTCGGTCTCGAACAGGGCGGCGTCGGGGCTGGGCATCGGTGGAGGTGGCGGTTCGGGAGCGTCGATGCCGCACAGGGCGTCGATGATCGGGCGGTAGCCGGTGCAGCGGCAGAGAGTGCCGGCCAGCGCCTCGTGGATGTCGCCGCCTTCGCGGGCGTGGGCCCATCCCGCCATGACGAAGCCGGGGGTGCAGTAGCCGCATTGGGTCGCGTTGGAGTCGGCCATGGCGCGTTGGATCGGGTGCGGGCCGCCGGGTCCGGAGAGGCCTTCGACGGTGCGGATGCTGGCGCCGTCGAGCTGGCCGAGGGCGACGAGGCAGGCGTTGATCGGGGTGCGGGCGCCGTCCGGCTCTTCGATGACGACGGTGCAGGCGCCGCAATCGCCTTCGGCGCAGCCTTCCTTGGTGCCGGACAGACCGGCCGGGCCGCGGAGCCAACGGAGGAGGGTTTCCGAGGCAGGAATGCCGGGCGCCACGGTCGTGGTGGCGCCGTTGAGGCGGAACTGCACGCGTCGTCGGTGGAGCATCCGATCGATTATCGTCTACGGTTTGCGGGTGCGAGATCACGACTGCGGCATGTTGGAATAAGGATCGCGCGTGCGATGTGCTATTTGGTTCGAAGACCAACGGGTCGGATCGAGGACCAACGGGCGGGAGTTGCGGTTGCGGATCGAGTTGCGGGGGATCTCCAAGCGTTTCGCCGCGACGGTCGCCAACGACGACGTTTCTCTCGGTGTCGAACCGGGCGAGATCCATGCGTTGCTGGGCGAGAACGGCGCCGGCAAGTCCACCCTGGTCAAGATGATTTTCGGTCTGTTGCGGCCGGATGCGGGCGAGATCCGGTGGGAGGGCGAGGCCGTGCGGATCGGCAGCCCGCACGAGGCGCGGCGGCTCGGGATCGGGATGGTGTTCCAGCATTTCCTGCTGTTCGAGCGGATGACGGTGCTCGAGAACGTGGCGCTCGGGACCGATGGCGGCGAGCCGCCAGCGGCGCTCGCGGAGCGGATCCGGACGCTGAGCGCGGCCTACCAGTTGCCGCTCGATCCGGAGCGGCCGGTGTATTTGCTGTCGGTGGGCGAGCGGCAGCGGATCGAGATCGTGCGGTGCCTGTTGCAGTCGCCGCGGCTGCTGATCATGGACGAGCCGACGTCGGTGCTGACGCCGCAGGAGGCGGAGGTGCTGTTCGGGACGCTGCGGCGGCTGGCGGCGGAGGGGTGTTCGATCCTGTATATCAGCCACAAGCTGGCCGAGATCCGGGCATTGTGCGACCGGGCGACGGTCTTGCGCGGCGGCCGGGTCGTGGGGCGGTGCGACCCGGCGCACGAGACGCCGGGGAGTTTGGCGCGGATGATGATCGGGGCGTCACCGCCGGCGCCGGCGCGAATGGGGCGGGCGCTGGGCGGGGTGCGGTTGGCGGTGGATCTGGCGCCGACTGGGCCGACGGCGGCGGGGGTTGGCGAGGTGTCGTTCGTGGTGCGGGGCGGCGAGGTGTTCGGGATTGCGGGGGTGGCGGGCAATGGGCAGGCGGAGCTGTTTGCGGCGCTGAGCGGGGAAGCGCCGAGCCAAGCCGAAGCGGTTGTGATCGACGGGGCCGCGGCCGGGCGGCTCGGCCCGGCGGCCCGGCGGCGGCTTGGGCTCTGCGCGGTGCCGGAGGAGCGGCACGGGCATGCGGCGGTGCCGGAGTTTACGCTGACGGAGAACGCGCTGCTGACCGGGGCGGAGCGGATGAAGCTGGCGCGGGGGGCGTTGCTGCGGCGCGGGGCGGCGGCGGCATTCGCCGAGCGGGTGGTGGCGGCGTTCGACGTGCGGTGCGCGGGGGTGGCGGCGCTGGCGGGGGAGCTGTCGGGGGGCAATCTGCAGAAATTCGTGGTCGGGCGGGAGATCCTGCAGGGTCCGTCGATCCTGGTGGTGGCGCAGCCGACGTGGGGGGTGGATGCGGGGGCGGCGGCGGTGATCCATGCGGCGCTGCTGGAACTGGCGGCCGAAGGCGCGGCTGTCGTGGTGATCTCGCAGGATCTGGACGAGCTGCACGCGATCAGCGACCGGCTGGCGGTGATGGCGGGCGGGCGGCTGGTGGAGGCGGGGGCGACGCGGGAGGTTAATCCGGAGCGGATTGGGCTGTTGATGGCGGGCGGGGCGGAATTTGCTGCGCATTGAGCCGCGGCGGCAGGTGTCCCCTGCCCTGCTATGGGCGACGCCGATGCTCGCGGTGGTGACGACGGTGATCGCGGCGGCCGGGCTGTTCTGGGCGTTGGGGGCGCCGCCGGGAGCGACGATGCGGGCGATCTTCGTCGAGCCGTTGCAGTCGGCGCAGGGACTGTCGGAGCTGTCGTTGAAGGCGGCGCCGTTGATCTTGATTGCGGTGGGGTTGGCGGCCGGGTTCCGGGCGGGGGTGTGGAACATCGGGGCCGAGGGGCAGCTGCTGATGGGCGCGATCGCCGGCGGCGGGGTGGCGCTGGCGACGTATGAGCAGGAGGGGCACTGGATCCTGCCGGCGATGGCGGTGGCGGGGGTGTTGGGCGGAATGGCGTGGGCGGCGATCCCGGCGCTGCTGCGGACGTGGCGGGGGGTGAACGAGATTTTTGTTAGCTTGATGCTGACGTATGTGGCGGAGCTGTTCCTGAATTGGCTGGTGCTGGGGCCGTGGAAGGATCCGGAGGGGCTGAATTTTCCGCAGTCGCGGATGTTTTCGGAGGCGGCGCAGTTGCCGGTGCTGATCGCGGGAACGCGGTTCAATGCGGGGATCCCGGTGTCGTTGCTGGTGGCGGCGATAGCGGCTGTCGTGATGCGGGGCACGGTGTTGGGATTTCAGATCCGGCTGGTCGGGGCGGCGCCGGCGGCGGCGCGGTATGCGGGGGTGAGCGAGCGGCGGATCGTGTGGACGACGCTGCTGGCGAGCGGGGGGCTGGCGGGGTTGGCGGGAGTGTTCGAGGTGGCGGGGCCGATCGGGCAACTGATCCCGCGGCTGACGCCGGGGTATGGGTTCACCGCGATCATCGTGGCGTTCCTGGGGCGGTTGCGACCGGGGGGGATCGTGCTGGCCGGGCTGGTGGTGGCGCTGTCGTCGATCGGGGGGGACAATGCGCAGGTGTCGCTCGGGCTGCCGAATGCGGCGGTGGGGGTGGTGCAGGCGATGCTGTTGTTCTTCCTGTTGGCGTCGGATTTCTTGTTGCAGTTTCGGATCCGGCGGGTGGTGGCGTGACATTTGCAGTGTTCTTGTCGCTGCTGGCGTCGGTGGTGACGGCGGCGACGCCGTTGCTGTTGGCGGCGACGGGGGAGTTGGTGGTGGAGCGGTCCGGGGTGCTCAATTTGGGTGTCGAGGGAATGATGCTGGTGGGGGCGGTGGCCGGGTTCGCGGCGACGTCGGTGTCGGGCAGTGCGGTGGTGGGGATTGCGGCGGCCGGGCTGGCGGGGATGGCGCTGGCGGGGCTGTTCGCGGCGCTGACGCTGGGGCTGACGAGCAACCAGGTGGCCACGGGGTTGGCGCTGACGATCTTCGGGGTGGGATTGTCGGCGCTGGCGGGGGCGGGGTTCGTGGGGCAGCCAGTGGCGCGGCTGCCGCGGCTGCCTTTGCCTTTCTTGGGCGGGCCGTTCGTAGGCGTGATCAAGGTGTTGCGGCAGGATGGGCTGACGTATTTTTCGGTCGCGGCGGTGGCGGCGGTGGCGTGGGTGTTGCGGCGGACGCGGGCGGGGCTGGTGCTGCGGGCGGTGGGCGAGGCGGATCGGTCGGCGCATGGGTTGGGGTATGGCGTGTTGCGGATCCGGTGCTTCGCCGTGTTATTCGGCGGGTTCATGGCGGGGCTGGCGGGGGCGGACCTGTCGTTGAGCTATACGCCGATGTGGGTCGAGGACATGACGGCGGGGCGGGGGTGGATCGCGCTGGCGCTGGTGGTGTTCGGGACGTGGCAGCCGTGGCGGGTGCTGTTGGGAGCGTATCTGTTCGGGGGGATCACGATCCTGCAGCTGTATCTGCAGGGTAGCGGGATGCGGGCGGTGCCGACGCAGTTCCTGGCGATGCTGCCGTATGTGGCCACGATCGTCGTGCTGGCGGCGATGTCGTCGCGCTCGGCGCGGCGGCGGCTGGGGGCGCCGGCCTGCCTGGGTTTGCCTTTTCGTCCCGCTACTTAATTCGAACGGAGAACCATTCATGCTCGATCGCCGTCATCTCCTGCTGGGCGCCGCGACGCTGGGTTCGGCGACATTGGCCGCCGCGCGCGCGCGCGCGGCCGATCCGTTGAAGATCGGCTACGTCTATGTCGGCCCGGTGGGCGATTTCGGTTGGACCTATCAGCATGACCAGGGGCGCCGCGCGGTCGAGACGGCGTTGGGCGGCGCGGTGCAGACGAGCTTCGTCGAGAAGGTGCCGGAGGGGCCGGACGCGGAACGGGTGATCCGGCAACTGGCGAGTGGCGGCGACGGGCTGATCTTCACGACGTCGTTCGGGTTCATGAACCCGGCCGAGCGGGTGGCCAAGCAATTTCCGAACGTCAAGTTCGAGCAGGCGACCGGCTACAAGACGGCAGCGAACCTGGCCGAATACAACGCACGGTTCTACGAGGGACGCGCGGTATGCGGGACGATCGCGGGGCATCTGTCGAAGGCGGGAGTGGCCGGTTACGTCGGTTCGGTGCCGATCCCCGAGGTGGTGATGGGGATCAACGCGTTCACGCTGGCGGCGCAGAAGGTGAACCCGGACTTCAAGACCAAGGTGATTTGGGTGAACGGCTGGTTCGATCCGGGCAAGGAGGCGGACGCGGCCAAGTCGTTGCTCGATCAGGGCGCGGACATCCTGTGCCAGCACACCGACAGCCCGGCCGTCATGCAGACCGCCCAGGAGCGCGGCAAGCTGGCGTTCGGGCAGGCATCGGACATGGCGAGCTTCGGGCCGGAGGCGCAGTTGACGTCGATCATGGACAATTGGGGTCCGTATTACGTCGCCCGCGCTAAGGCGGTGCTGGACGGGAGCTGGCGGACGCAAAGCGTGTGGATGGGGATGAAGGAGGGGACGGTGCAGTTGGCTCCCTACGGCAAGGCGGTCACGCCGGCCGTGGCGCAGGCGGCCGATGCGGTGCGGGACGGGATCATGGCGGGGACGCTGCATGCGTTCACCGGGCCGATCAAGGATCAGAAGGGGGCGGTGAAGGTGGCGTCTGGGGCGACGATTGCGGATGCGGAGCTGTTGAAGATGGATTGGTATGTGGCGGGGGTGCAGGCCTGACTGCCCAAGGATTGGCCAGAAAGTAGACGGTGGCGGCGGTAATGCTGGTAAACGCGCCACCGGTTTGGCCGGGATGGCGATGAGGACGGCGCCTGGCGGGCGGCATGAACTTTGCCTGAGTTAGGGCAATGCTCCTGCTGGAAGGCTGATAATGGCGTATCTGCTCCCGTCTGAATTCGTGACCAAGATGGTGGATGCGGGGGAGTCGAAAGTGTTGATGTCGACCCGCGACACATTGATCCGAGCCTATATGGCAGGTGCGATCCTGGCTTTGGCGCCGGTATTCGCGATCACGGTCAACGTGCAGACCGGTTATTCCATCATCGGCGCGATCTTGTTTCCGGTCGGGTTCTGCATGCTGTATCTGCTCGGGTTCGACTTGCTGACGGGCGTGTTCGTGCTGGCGCCGCTGGCGCTGATCGATCGG
>JAABUQ010011735.1_pt1 | contig 11089 bp, 21 predicted proteins | sample 5560001 | NCBI WGS metagenome assembly JAABUQ01 (sample SAMN10711888, study PRJNA513371) | rock metagenome | isolation source: Antarctica rocks | place: Antarctica: Victoria Land, Finger Mt nord | collected 2015-12-18
ACCCCCCCGGCCTCTTCTCCTCCTTCGCCATCCGCCTCTCCTGCTCATCAGCCCTCAGCTCCTCCACCATGTCCTCGTCCGCGCCTCCGTACAGTACCTTCTCATCATAAATCAACATCTTCGGCCCCCCAGGGTATCTCCCCTTCCGAACCTTCTTCTTCCGATGGAAATACGTGCAGCTAATGTAGAATGCGTGGATATGACTCGGTATGACCGCGCAGAGGAACAGAATGCAGCTTATTAGGGTGTCGGTGTAGGGGCCTGTGAGGAGAAGAACGGTGAGGGGGGGAAAGACGATGGTTATGAGGGTTAGGCTGAGGCGGTGGAGCATTATTTCTTCTTGTCCGGTTCGAGGCGGGGAGAGGGCTGGGTCCAACGGTTGAACTCGTATTTGATGGGGATTCCCCCGGCTGTCTTGACGTTCAAGTAGTCAATGTAGAGCTTCAGCGGCAAGACACCAACGTGGTCTTGTCCACCCTTGGAGGTTGATTGGGGGACGAGGGGGAGTGAGGGAATGGGGGACTGGTCGTCAGCATTAACGGCACCAGAATATGTGATTTGAGTAAATTGGGGTAGTCGCACCATTTGTAGGTGAGACCCCAACATGGGGTAATCTCGACGCTTTGTAGCCCATCAGAAGGGCTCACAGCTACTCGTCATTGAATTCCCAAGGTTTTTTATGCGGTGGCTAAGTTAGACCCTTAATATGTGGCTGAGTTAGTTGTGGCTATGTCGACGCAGCGAGTGGGTTTTCAAGATTCCCGGCAAGCACTGGGCGATGCCACTATCTGCATTGTGTGGTCGAGGGGGTGTCAGACAGCAAATTACAGTAATGTTTACGTCCTGTGCCATCCTGCAGCATAGTCTTATGAACGTTCTTCGAATACCTGCTTGGGTCAATCAAAAGTCAACGCAAGCCAGACCGTATGTGTTGCGCCACTAGGAAACCAGCGAATTAACTATGTCTTCCACGGAGCTTAGAACTTTCACGCATCAACCAGAAGATGCTGCGGTGGCAGAAGAAGAAACCTCGGACGTGCCTGAAGACATTTTGAGTGACACGCCAGCGACAGCACTTGCTGAACAGAACATTTCAAGAGCCCGAGCAAGCCTCATTGTGAGTACCGTAGCGGGCGTCTCCTTTCTGAATACTCTGGGATCTGGCCTTCTTATCGTTGGACTGCCTCGAATTGCCGCTGAGCTTCACCTCGCGAACAACCTTTTGCTATGGCCAGCCTCGGTTTTTGCACTGATGGCTGGGTGCACCCTACTGGCATCTGGCGCGATTGCCGATGTAGTTGGGAATTGTTAGCTGTAATGGCCCCTATTTTCCCCTTAATCCTATTTTGCTTTCTCTAGGGTTATTTGGACCCTTAATCATACCACCAAAACACCATCATCACACCACCTATTCTCCACTTTATCAGGCGAAGCAATTGGTATGAAACAGGGCTAGGAACACTCATTTGCCCCTATCTAGGGCCTCATCATCATGTATATTAGGGTGCTGTGCACCATTATTTATCAATCAGACGATTTAGCCCTGAGTGCATCTGACAGGAATCGACCTGTCTTCTTGACGGGATGTGCGCTTTTGTCAGCTTTCACGTTGGGATGTTCCCTGTCTCGATCTGGCCCACAGCTGATCACCTTTCGAGTTCTGCAAGGCCTTGCCATGTCGCTATGTATGCCGACCGCTGTCAGCCTAATCACAAACAACACTCCGGCAGGAAGGCGTCGAAATATGGCCTTTGCTTTCCTAGGTGGTGGACAGCCTGTGGGCTTTGCTCTAGGCCTTGTCCCTGGAGGTGTACTAGTAGACTCCCTTGGCTGCCGCTATGGGTACTACATCAGCTGCGTTGTGAATGCGCTGATCTTTGTCGGAGCATACTTCTCCATCCCTCTTCAACGGCCCTGGGAAGGTCCTAGTCGTCGACGTCGCTTGATACAAGATATTGACTGGGCCGGTGTCTTGATAGCCAGCACTTGCATTGCAATGCTGTCCTATATCCTGGCCTTGATCACATCCAGTAGCTCTACGATCCACCATCCGCAAAATACCGCCATCCTCGCCATCGCCGGAGTCTTGATGCCCTCCTTTGTCGTCTGGGTTGGCAGGCAAGAGAGATTGGGGAGACCTGCCATCATACCGAACTCCATCTGGCGCAACAGGGTTTTGCAAGCATATGTCTCACGGTCTTCCTGTGCTGGGCCCAATTCAACGCATTTTCCTATTTTGCCACACTGGTCATTCAAGATACTCAGCACATCTCTGCACTCCAGACGTCGTTGCGCTTTCTTCCTCTGGTGGTCGTTCGATTTGCCACCAACATGATAACCGGCTGTCTCATGGACAAAGTGTCGGCCAGCATTCTTGTTCTGATAGCGTCACTGTTCAGCTCAGTTTCTCCTCTTCTGTACGCCGTTTCATCTCCTGAGTGGACCTACTGGGCTGCAGCTTTCCCGGCCATGTGCCTCAGCCCCATCGCAAGCGACGTTCTCTTCAGCGTTTCGATCCTTGTCATCACGGCTAATTTTGCAGAGAGTGACCAGGCATTGGCTGGAGGCGTCTTTACGACCATTGGTTAACTTGGCAATTCCATCGGACTGGCTATGACAGCCATGGTGGCATCGACGGTGACAATGGACGCTGCCAAAGGCAAAAATACTGACCCATCACCTATTTTAGAAGGCTATCGTGCTGCGTTCTGGTTGTGCTTCGCAGCTGCTGTCCTCAGCTGCGGAATTGGTAGTTTTGGACTGAGGTCTGGTGGCAAGGTTGGGCTCAAAAAGGAATAACAGAATGCGGACTGGAGAAAACGGCCAAAAGAAGAATAATGGGGAAGAGGCGCCAGCTCAGGCGACGAAGAGACAAGCGGAGTTGAGGAGGGAGCAAGAGGCGCAGAGACAGTCATCAGAAGAACAAGAACGCGTGAAGAGAGCAACGCAGGAGGCGGCACAGGCTGAATCGTGGAGGGAAGGAAGAAGCGCGCCCCCAAGCAGCAGAGACAGCGACACAAGAAGCATCGAGTGCTTCGATCAACTCCTCTCGAGCATCCGCCTCTCAAAGTCAAAGCACCTGCCAACACAAAGCAATTTGGCCGAAGATACAGGGCAACCATCTGTGTATCGGCTAGTCAACTAAGTGCTGGTTTATTCTCGCGGAGAGGAGTGCCAAGGATTAATGCTTTGATGGTGCTGGTCACAACTATTTCTTGTCTGAAGAATGATTGTATTGAAGACAAGGAGATCTACCTTGACGATGGAATCGAGTGTGTTTATATCGATGAGTCAGGTTCTAGGTGCTCTGGCCCATAGCACCCATAGCATCCAGTTCTGCTCGAAGTGCTTTGTTGTCTTGGCATCGGAGCATCCGTAGCATTCTGACTGATGTTTGTTTGGGGAGTAACGGTAGATTATAGCAATGACGAACGGGAGGAGGAAGAGAGGATCCAGTGGATATCTGAGCGAATGGCTAAAGATTCACCATGATGTAAGGTGTAGTCTATGCTTTGAGTGGATCAAGCCTAGCAAGTACACGAATGTCGAGTGTGGTTGATTGGAGGCAGAGAGCTCAAGGCGAAGAACGATCGAGGATTTGTTGGTGACTTTTGTTCGCATCTGATGAGGACAACATGATACGAAATTCTAAAAAAGAGTACATGAAAATTTGATTCAGCAGTTGGGGATTCGCATGGTATATTTCACTTAGTAGAATTGCTCTTCATCAACAACCTTGGAAAGCGTCAAGGCTTGCTCCTACAAAAGAGGAGCTGAATCATTGCGGACCGAGGTTTCCCGTTCCTCCAATCTTGGACTCTTTTGACAGCCGCTGCCTTCTGGCGTTGCCGCTGCATCTGTCCGGAGGACCGTTCAGCAGGCACCGTGTCTTCGTCCGTGTGAGCTGTGTTGGCAAACATTAAATCTACGCCGCGATTGAGCACTCGTGAATTCGATCGAGAGGCTTGTTTTGACATGACGTTGCGAGAGGTCACTTCTGCCCTCTCCGAAATCACTTGAAGGAATGGTTCTGGATGCTTCTGCGCTACTTGGTTGAATTCGACGAACCAGGACTGGGCGAGTCTTTTGCGGATTCGGTACAACTGCTCCCCTATCTCAGCGATCTCCAGTTCGTTCCGGAGCATGGAGAGCATCTGAGCAGTGTGAAGTAAGGGAGGCATATCAAATGCAGGGCCAGCGTAATGTATACTAGTCACACTGCGTGAAACCCGTAGTAGCACATGCTTTGGTACGATGCAGAATGCAGAGATAATGAACGCTGTTGGAAGCCGTCTGAAGGGATTACATCTTGAAGCCCAGGGCTCCTTAAAATGCTCTCAGACCACCCAACGTTATACCGCCCGTCTCTTGCCTGCCAAATTCCAGTCTAAATCGACCCATGATGTCCACTCTCGGGCTCTCATCATCTAGCCCCTCTGTATTGCGAAGCAACATCGCCTGTACTCTCACAAATCCTTGCCCTTAACCCCGTCTACAACGCCGAGCAACAAAACTCCAACCGTCGTCAAAGCTGGCGCATAACCCCAATGATTCCACTCTCCCCTTCCGATCTGAGCCCGACAGACAGCCCCGTCCACAAACGCCACACCACTGCCAGCAATCAGGATCCAGCCCAATACCTTGGGGTTTCCAAAGTACGCAGCTGAGTAGATGGCCAGGCCCATGAACAAGTCCCTCGCTCCGTAAAGCACCATCAGGCTGTCAACAAGTTGTTGGTCGGAAGTGGAGGCCGGCAAGTCGAACTCGAAGACCTTGAGCGCGCTCCGGGGCCGTAGGATGGCGTTGAAGCCGAAGCCCAGGGAGATTGTTCCGATGACGGTGGCGGCGATGCGGAGGTAGGGCGATTGGGACACTTTTGAGGTGGCCATGATGTTTATCACACGCGAGGTTGTACTGGGTTGGTGATTTGACCGGTGGCTCGTATGTTGTATAGTGAGGAAAGCACGGTAAGCTGGTTAAGTGATTCAGAGCGAAGTTCGGATTTTCGGGATGAGATGGTGCTAAACCTATCCAAGCGGTTTTTGACCTCCAGCGTCAAGTGGGCTCCGAAGGTCCGCATGGCCACGAGAAAGTGTGCAATTTGCAGATGAAATATGCTTTTGATACGCGTACTATAGACCGAGGGGACCTACAAATCTTCTACGAAAATTATCCAGGTGAAGACCCAGGGCTAACCATAGACCTCACAAGCTCAAGTCAAAACTTTTGGTGCAATAGCGTGATAACGAAGCAATTTAAGTCTATTGTTCAGAGGCAGTCTTGGCCGCTTCTTGACAGGCATAGACATTATGCTACCTGATTGGGGAGAAGCCTGCATTCTCTAGCGCTTATTTGTAGCCGTTTTCCCGAACTAGTGCGATCCATACCAATTTCCCTTCATGGACCCCTATAATCATGAACGGAGGTATGTAAGGGGGCAATGGCCCATCACCAATAGCCGATTCATCCTTACTCCATTTTCTCTACGGATATATTCTGGTAGTCATAAGTCCGGATTCGCCTCTAGCGCAACATATTTGATCTTATCTGATTGGTCCACCAGCTCATTACTGCAGCTGTCCGGTACTGCTAAGCTTAACAATAGATAAACAAGACCAGGATTTGCTTCAATCATCATTCGCTCATGATGGCCTCGGAAAGGGTAATCTTCGGTACATCGCTGATCCTTGATGGTTCTAGCGACTGGTTCCTATGGTACAACAGGATCAAAAACAGAGCAGTAGGGCATGAAATTTGGGACCTAGTCGATCCAGAAGCACCGAACGAGCGCAGTCTTTCTCCACCGCCAAAATTCCCTACCATTCAAGAATTCCGACAGCTGAGTTTAGAGGACCAACATAAGGATTCCTCATTTGATGACTTGCTCACCTTTCTTACTTTCGAATATGATATCGAAGAGAGGAAATATTCGGAGCGTAGAGATGCTCTACGAAGCCTTTTTAATGAAATACAGGGATCAATCTCCGAGAAGTGTTTCATCTATATGCACGAATGCTCTACCCCCTACAAAGCTCTCAAGAGCCTGAAACGATGCCTCGAGCCCTCCTATGAAGAACAGTACTTTGCTATCGACAAACGGTATAGAACGCTATGTGCTGGGAAGTCCAAGAGCCAGAATCTGGACCAGTGGCTGTTGGAATGGAAGCTACTTTCTGTTGAAGCCACTCGAATCGAACATCGCGATTTCAAGTGTACGAGAGCCCGAAGGAACTTCATCAAGAGCACGTACTCTACCGATCGGGACTGGTCGATAGCAGCATACAAATGGGAATTCCCAAAATCAACAACTAGGAAGCTGCCGCGCTCGAGCTTTAGAGAGCTTGTCGATCAGTTCGAACTATCGTGCAAGCAGAATGAAATGGGAGCTCCGCCAACAACATCTCCAGCTTCATTGTTTAATCCGCCACATAGGGAACATCCCAAGAGATGTCGAGACCAACGCCAAACACCGAAATGCCCAATTGAGGACCTCTACCATTGGTACACACAATGTCCATACCTCAACGAATCTTCTCGTCCACCAAACTGGACGCCAGATCTCGCTCTGACCGCAAAGGCTGAACAAGCCCTGGAAGATTCACTTTTTAGAGACAAGGTGGAAAGAGCGATTGCTCGCTCTAAAAGGTTCAAGAATTAGGTGTGTAAGTAGAGATCACCCCATTCAATTCTTCAAGTCCAAACGTAACAAACGATAGCAATACAGTGCGCTACAACATCGTGCCGGGCCTCACGCCCTAATTGACAGTTCGCGGCGTGCTTTCGGCAACGCCCAAATACTTCTCCAGCAGAACACGATGAAGAAACACAGTCGACACGCCTTGCACACTTACAATCGGCACGGTCCGCATCGGCAAGAAACCATCCCCGGGGTACATCCCACCTCGTGGCGATGTTCAAGTCAGCAATGCACACTCAGCGGGCGCAACGGCTGCCCCTCGAATGAAGGCCAAAGACAATCGTTGAGCTGGACCAGGTGGCAAAGTCATTACTGGATGATCAAAAATCCAGTCGCCTCGCTACGGAATCCTTCACATATTACGTGGCTACATTGCCGACTGAAGAGCAGAGAACTACTGAAAAGCTGAAGGTGCCGGCCAGAGACAGCCATACTGGGATCGAGGCCGATGTAATATTTGGTGAGGCGGTGAAAGATATACGGGGGACCAGGGTATGCGTTCACAAGACAGAAGATTTTTTAGTCCAGGCAGTAAGGTCCTTGGGCACCTAAGTAAATGAAACGAGCATAGGGGTTTGAAGTCTCGACGCGGCCATTGCGTTGGAACAATAGAGGGGTTTCAGGTTGCCTCGACACATTGTACGAAGCATGTCATGTTGAGGGAAATGGTACCTATCAGTATCGTAGGCTCGATAGGCGGGTAATTTACAGAGCATGCTTGGCGCCAAGCATTCTTGGCGAGATCTTATCGATACACAGCCACCTAATCTCCTAACCACGGGAATTTCAGGCACCTCGAGGTCATTGTCACTCTGGATGCCGCTCTGTGTTTCCAGTCTCCCATGAGATACTACTTCACTTCAAGGGTCTGATCTTAGAGACGTTCATCTCCATAGCCATTACCGTCATCATGTTTGACATTTTACCCAACATTCTTTCGTATGTCTCGTGATCGTCCACCCCACTTCCAGCCACCTCCATGTCCTCCTCATCTTCCTGTTGTAGTAGCAGAAACGCGAGTAGAGCTCATGGCTAACGAGATGGCCCTTGTAGCTCTATCGTTACTATTCTCTTCCCAATCTTCGCCTCCTATAAAGCCCTCCGCACTTCCGACCCCGCACAGTTGACCCCGTGGCTTATGTACTGGGTCGTTTTTGCCTGCTTCTCATTATTTGACTATTGGACGTGGTTCATACTCTCCTGGTATATACCATTCTCATACCCTCGTCCTTTCCCTCAAAGAAAATCTACCAACTGCGGCCAACCAGGGTACCATTCTACGCCTACCTCCGGCTCTTCGTCCTCTCGTACCTCGTCCTCCCCCAAACCCAAGGCGCAAAACTTCTCTACCAAACCTACATCCACCCCTTCCTTACCCACCACGAACAAGACATTGACAAGCTTATCACCTCAGCCCACAAACATGCCAAGACCGCCGGGCTCGATCTCCTCAAACGAGCCATAGAATTTGTGAAAGAGAACCTATTCGGCATGCCCCCAAAACCCGCTCCATCTTCTCCGGGTAGAGATCGATATGACGGCAACTACGCCCAAAGCCTGCTCTCGCGTTTCAACCTGCCCTCGGCGAGACAAGGTCTGGCAGCCCCCGCAGGAGACTTCTACAGTCTGCTTTCCTCGGCTATGAGCACGATCAATACATCGGCCGGCACGAGCAGAGAGGCGCAAGTCAACGACCTCTCGAGATCTGGTACGCTTATCCCACAAGGGATCACGACAACATCGGATAAACTCAATTTCCTCTCCACCCAGCGAGAGCGATTGCGGATTCTGCTCTCGACGCTTGATAAGCAAGCGAGTGACTTGGGTACCGAGGCGGCTATTGAAAAAGATGTGGAGAAAAGGATGACGGGGAAGACGCTGGGGGGTGGACTAGTGGAGGGATTGAAGAAGAGCAAGAGTGAAGCTGAGTTCGAGGAGATTGGGAGGGAGGAGGGGAGGAGTGAGCAAGGGAAGGGTGGTGGAAACTGGGTGCCTTGGGGATGGGGCAGTGGAAAAGGTGGGGAGGAGAGAGCGAGAGCAACAGGGGTGGACGGTGGGCCTTGAAGAGCCCCGAAGATGTAGGCAACTGATATCGAAATGAGCTGAACGACGAAATATTAGGAATGCTATCATGGTATACAAGGCTATCGCTACCTGTTATTAGGATTCCAATCTCGAGAAAAGGCCGTCATGAATGGGATAGCTGTTGCTTTTGGCTACGTTTGCGAAAAATAAGACTATGCAAGACTTGGTGGCGACGCCTGAGTCGAAGAATTTGAGCTTGGGATTTGTGGTGCATACGCTTGAAAGCTGCGCTATGGGCTTTCTTTTCGACCAAATTGTTTCGAGGGCGCGTTGAAGGCTGTCAATCTTGGGGATGTTGCTGATACTCATCGTACTGCTTATGGAGGGTCCACTCGGGCTTTTCATGGCATTGATGATGTTCCCGAGCTGTGGTTTTCTGGGTTACACGCAAATCTGCTATGGACGGGCTGGTTGAGTGGTTGGTGCAATTGGCGAGAAGCCGGCATAGAACTCCTGATTGACGGACTCGCAGTGGAAAAAGAACACCGAATATCCATTCCTTCAGTGTCCAGACGAATGTCCGGACGACCTCGTGGAATAACGGGGAATTTGTCTCCACGTCCCTTTCTACGACACAGGACTGAACTACCAAGCTCTCACTGCACAAACCTTGGCTAAATCATAATAGATGGAGTCTTCCCTACAAAGAATACACTCTTCAAAGTTGGATCTACAGATGATCAATTTCTATACACCGGATTGAATGGTCGCCAACTCCGTCAGACTCGCTCGCAGCCTTTGCCGATTTCGAGCCTTGCGACCTTCCACCCAACCAATTTTTCAAGGACTCCGAGCTGCGGCCATTCACACGACCCCAACGATTGCGCGTCATCTAAGCTGCATCCCAACGACGAATGAGCCCTGACACGGTTGGTAACAGTCCGCCGGCAGGCATTTTGTACAAACGCGGTTAGCGCACATAACCCAAAACACCGAATCGGCTGTCAAAGCCACTATACCAACAAGCGCGATATATGAATGGGGAAATATTGGCGACTCTGCCTCTCAACCTCATACAGTCAAAGAATCGAGGCAATGCTGAGGCAATGCCGAGGCAGATACAAGAAGGACTTCCTGCCCTTCAAGCCAGCGAACTCCAGAACACAAATCCTCGACAATCCCCATCGAAAAAAAACCACCTCGCACAACTACCGCCCTACTAAAATCTCCCAAAATCTCAAACTTGAACAGAAAATGCATCTCCCGACCCTCTCCCTCCTAGTCACCACTCTCCACCTCCTTCCCCTCTCCACAGCCACCCCAGCCGCCACGCCCTCTCCCCCAGCGTACCCCCCCCATTCGCCCATACCCCTCCCTCCCTTCCCAACCCGCCCCTACTAACACCCCACCCAGATGCACCACCCCCTGCGGCACCATCTCCACCATAACCAACAACACTTCGAGCGACAGCGAGCGCGACGCCTACGACGCCTGCATGAGCTCATGCAACAAGCCAGGCGGGGGAATGGGCTGCTGTACGCCGGTACCGGATAATGCCATGAAGGTGCCGACGGGGTTTCAGTGTCAGTTTAATGGGTGTTAGGTTGTTTGGTTGAGGGGAAGGGGGAGGGGGACGAGGGAGAGGGGAGGGCAAGGGATGAGATCAGTAAACCCGATAGGAATCCCGAGCGCGAAGAGAATCAAGGGCAGAAGCATTTGCGATAGCAAGCAGAACGATCCTTGCAAACCAATTTTCCTCGCACTGTACCTTACACATCCTTCCAGCATCATTGCTGATAACTTAATTGGACCCCCAAACCCTGCAAGTCAGGCACTGGAAATCCATATTGATCTCCTTACCGCGCTTAGCTCTCCGCGCACGAGCGCTGAGAAGAAATCGGATGGCTTGTTCTGCTCAGGCGCTGGTGGGGTAGGCCTTCCCTTCCCTTTCATTAGTAGTATTACCCAAGGGGTGACGCTGGTTTAAGCCCCTACCTGGAGTGGAAGAAGCGGGGGAAGCTTCGGGTTGAGGTTTCTTGCGTTCGATTGGTGAGGGTGTGAGGGTACGCCGGGGGTGAAGGCTACGCCTGTTCTTTTTCGAGGGAGGGGAGAGGTAGGGTGGACAGGTCGTGGGGTGGGTAAGCGATAGAGGACGAGGTCGAGGAGGAGGAAGGGTTCTGATCTCTTGACCAGGGATGATGCTGTCTATCTAGAAATCCTTCGGCCTGGAGGGCGGGTGGGGTGGTTTGCGGAGTTGGCTTCGGAGTGGCGGGAGGAAGGGAGTTGGCAGGATTGAGGGAGATGGCTGGTAGAGCGATAGGCTAGAGTGTGCGGGTTTTTGAGAGGGGGAATTGTTGCCCGGGGGGG
>JAABUQ010011736.1_pt1 | contig 11089 bp, 11 predicted proteins | sample 5560001 | NCBI WGS metagenome assembly JAABUQ01 (sample SAMN10711888, study PRJNA513371) | rock metagenome | isolation source: Antarctica rocks | place: Antarctica: Victoria Land, Finger Mt nord | collected 2015-12-18
CCTCGCAGCGACGAAAAATCGACTTCGCTTTGTGTAACGCGATTTACGGGTCGGGACACTAGGAGCTCAACTGCGCGATTCGTTGCTGAAGGAACGAGAGCGCGCGGTCGAGTTGCGGATCGCGCGCAGGGTCACCGAAACGCGACCCCTGCGGCTCGGCGCTCGTGATCTCCGGCTCGATGCCGACCGAGTTGATATCGCGTCCGTGCGGCGTGAGGTAGCGCGCGGTGGTGATCTTGATGGCCGATTTATCGGGGAGCGGGAAGATCGTTTGAACGACGCCCTTGCCGTACGTACGTTCGCCGAGGATCGTCCCGACGCCGCTATCTTGAATCGCGCCCGCCGTAATCTCCGAAGCCGACGCGGTGTACTTGTTCACGAGCACGACGAGTGGTCGCGCCTTAATCGCCGTGTTCTCCGCGTCGAACTCGGTGTTGCCACCACCGCGCTGCTCGACGCTCACGATCGGTCCGCTCGGGATGAACTTCGACGAGACCTCGATCGCGGCGTTGAGATAACCGCCGCCGTTATTGCGTAAGTCGAGGACATACGCTTTGACGTTTTGCGTTTCGAGCTTTCCGAGCGCCTCGGAGAGCTCGCTCGCGGTCGTCAGGCCGAACACGCTGAGCGCAACGTAGCCGATGTTGCCGGGCAGCGTTTTTGAGTACACGCTCGGCGGATGAACGATCGCGCGCGTCACGGCGATCGGCGCGGTGAGCAGCGTTCCGGCGCGGATCACCGTTAAGGACACGACCGACCCCGGCGTCCCGCGCAATAATTTCTGAATCTGCTCGGTCGTCAGACCCTTGGTCGTGTGCGTGTTGATCGCGGAGATGAGATCGTCGGATTGCACGCCGGCTTTTTGGGCCGGTCCATCGGGGATGATGTTGTCGACGTGAATGAACTTGGTCGTCGGATCAATCTCGTACGCTAACCCGACGCCGCCGAAATCTTTGCCGTCGAGTCCCGCGTTGAGATCCGCGTATTCTTTGGGCGTGAGAAACGTCGTGTACTTGTCCTTGACCGAGCTGAGCATGCCGGTGATCGCGGCATAGGTCAGCAGACGCGGGCTCACGCGGTTGCCGTAGGTCGCAACGGCGCCGCCGACCTCGCGATCGAGCGCGCGCAGGTTCGCACCGTCGTCGCTTACGGCGTGGAGAGCCGGCAAGTTCGGGCTCGTGATCTTCTTGCTGATGAGAAAGGTCGTGAGACCGGCACGTGCGCCGTCGAGCGCCGTCTGCGAGTCGACTCGCTTGTAGAATTCCGTCATGAGCCGCGTGTAACTCGTCGAGAGTTCGTCGCTATCGATCGATGCGAGCGGCGGAGCCGCCGTTGCTGCGGGGACGTGCACCATCGTGGTAACGAGCGCGGCCGCGACCGCGAACGGGAAGAGTCGTTTCATTCCTTGGCTTTCTCAAGAACGATGCGTTTAGCGGCTGCGAGTTGCCGGTCGGATGCGGTGTCGATGATGGGCTGATCGACGCGTTGTGGAATAACGACGTCGGGGACGATCCCGCGATGATGGATGTCACGCCCGAGCGGCGTGACGTAGCGCGCCGTCGTAATCTTGAGCGCACTGCCGTCGGAGATGTAGTAGAGGCTTTGCACAACGCCTTTGCCGTAAGTCTTCGTGCCCACGAGCGTGCCGATGTGATCGTCTTGAATAGCACCGGCGGTGATCTCGGATGCGCTCGCCGTGTAGGCATTGACGAGCACGACGAGCGGCGCGATCCCACCGAGCGGATGGCCGAGCGCCGACTTCACGTCGCGGTGTCCGGCCCGGTCGATCGTGGAGACAATGGGCCCGGAACCGATGACGAGGCTCGAAACGTCGACCGCGGCATCGAGCAGCCCGCCGCCGTTGTTGCGCAGGTCGAGGATGTAGCCGCGGACATGATGCGCGCGGCCGTTCTGCATCGCCGCGCGCACTTCGGCACCCGAGGTCGAACCGAAATCCGCAAGACGGATGTACTCGATGCCGTCCTCGACCTTGGCCTTGACCGACGGCACGTGCACGTCGGAACGCGTGACGCGGATCGTGCGTTGACGATGCGATGCGTGGGCGCGGACGGTGAGCGCGACGACCGTCCCGACCTCGCCGCGGATGAGACGCTCGACTTCATCGATCTTCAAGCCGTGCGTCGTGTGGCCGTTAACGCTTGTGATGATGTCGCCGCTGCGGACGCCGGCGCGTATCGCGGGATTCCCCTCGATCGGGTCGACCACAATCTCTTTCGTTTTATAGTCCTGAACGATAAAGACGCCGATTCCGCCGAAGTCGCCGCCCTTGAGTTCTTCTTGAAGCGCGTCCATCTCGCGTTTGCTCAAGTAGGTGGTGTACGGATCGCCGAGCGCGCCGAGCATCCCGACGATCGCCGCTTCGGTGAGTTCCGAACGCGTGGCGGTCGTCGGATAGCGCTTCACGGCGCGCGAGATGCTCTCGTCGAGCAGTCCCAGATCATGCGCGCGAACACCCGTGAGCGCGAGCATCGGGACCTGCGGATCGGCGACGCGCCGGGCCTTGAGGAGCGCGACAAGACCGCGGTGTTCACCTTGGAGCAGCGTCGCGACGTCGACCGGCTTGTAATACGTGTCCTCGACGCGCTCGATCGTTTGATCGAGCATCGCTCTGCTCGCGTCGCCTCGGAACGAAAGTCCGCCGACTGCGTTGGCGGCGATCCGGCCGGCCGCGGCGTTCGCGGCCGTGCTTCGCTCGACGAACATCGCGGCCCCGATCGCCGCGAAGGCGACGATCAGTGACGCGAGGACGAGACGCAGACGAGAAGGCAAAGCAACTTCTTTCTAGCGTGAAACCGAGCCCCACGCTCCCGGAGGTTCTGTTTTTCCTCGAACCCATCTTCGAGGACGACGGTGGCGGGTTCGACGAGCGTACCCGCTTATTCTTAAGAGACTCTCATCGTTTGTATAGCGTTTGTTCGATTCTCGGTCGCGGGGGCTGCAACGCCGACGCCGGGTCGAGTGAGAAAAGGAGCGAGCCGCGGAGACGCGATTAGCCTGGAGGTTTTATCGCATCGCTTTTCTTTGTCAGCGCGCGTGTTGGGCGCCTTTCTCGGGCGCGCCGCTGGGGGTGGGACCCGCGACGGTGTAAGCGCCCGAAACCGCCAAAATGTCTAGAATCTTCAGCACGTTTGGTGTACGGTATCGTCCCTACAGCCCGATCGTGACGTGGCGCAGCGGTGTCGTGACCGAGGTGATGATTCGGGGGCGTGCGCGTCCACGAGGACTCGACGGGACACACCGATTCGTACCTCGCCCTGAACATCGTCGGGCCGGCGTTCCGATGAGCGGTCCGCCCGGCGCCACGCCGGTCGCCGGCACATGTAATGCGGACAGGCCGTCGGCAGCGGCTCGAAGGGATTGCTCGCAAGAAAGTAGCCATCTATGCGAAGGGCGCGCGGAGCGCAGCGGCAATCGACGGCTCAACACGAGAAAGGACATCAGCCGCATCTCGCAACGACACGATAATTGGATACTTCGGCGCCACAATCGGCCCGGTCTCTGTGCGCGTTCGTTGTTCCTGCGCGAATGCTGTCCGTACCATCAACCGAAAATCATCAGCATTTGCTAACGCAACGTGCAAAGCAATCGCACGGGGCACGATATTATACTCCTCATAGAGCCGAAGAACGAAGCGCACCGTCGCACGCAAGTCTTCGAGCATATAGTCCAACGGCACAACAGGGGGGCTCACCCAAGCATGGAGTCGATGCTTAAATACCAACGCTCCGGTAGAAAATAGCCAAGCGTACTGCGATGGTTCCTTCGCGCCCTGGGAATACGTCACGTAAGCAAGGTGATCGATTTGAGCAGAACCTGACATGCTCCCCGGAACTTCCATGAGGTATCCGAGCCGGCGCCGTTCTTCGCCATTAAAGCGCGTAATTGCGACGTTAAAGTCATTCTGGAAAGCGCGATCGTCGAAACGCGTCGGCGGTATCCGTTCTTCTTCGAGCGGTAAAGGCACAACGGTCACGGCAAAGTAAGGAAGCGAATCTTCACCGAGACTCAGGCCGGCGATAAATCGTTGGGCCGAGTCGCGATCGCGGAACCTTTGCTCGCGCGCTTCATGTGCGGCAATATCGTGCCGGGCACGCGAAAGTGCGTTACGCGCATGACCCAATGCACGACCGAGCTGAGCCCTCGCAGCGTCGGTCTCGATGAAAACCATTGCAGCGGTGTCTATCTCTCGAGCGGCCTCGTCGAGCGCCGTCTTTACATGCGTAACGTAGTCGTCAGCGGCGGCTATATCATGATCCACTTGTCCCTCCAAATACGCTTGCAACCATCATTCGCGTAGTGTAGGAGGCCCTCAGCGAACGCCCTTAGGCGCTCCAGCTGATGCCCAAGCGTCGTTGGGTTGCCCTGCACGTGCAGTTGGCGCCGATAGGTCAAGTACTGTAACTCGCGTTGAGGCGTTGCGCGATTGGCGCCGAGCGCGGGCATCAATCGGTCAAGTGACGTTCCGCGTGCGGTGAAGGTCAGCTCAAGGGCAAGCCAGAGCAGCGAAGCGTCAAATTCTCGCCGCTCTGCAAGTGCTAGTGTCCCGACCCGTAAATCCCGTTACAGTCGCTCGCCGCTTTTCCGCCGCTGCAGCGTCGCTCATCGCTCAAAGGGCTCTGCCCTTCTTCGCTCCTCGCAGCGACGAAAAATCGACTTCGCTTTGTGTAACGCGATTTACGGGTCGGGACACTAGCGCAGGCGAACGCCCGTAGCCCGGAGTAGCGCTCGTCGATGACGACGGCGATGGAGTGGCGTTCGCGCCACGCGGCACTGCTCGACGGGGCACGTGAAGCGATCCGAACCCGTGGCTATTGGAGCGCGTTCGTCGAGGTTCCGAGCGAGTCCAAGTACGGTGAAGGCGCGAACGCTCGCGGGCGCGCCGCGTTCGAAGCGCGGCTCGGCCGTCCGTTCGATCTCTCGCAACCGGCGACGGTCGGCGCGGTCGGCGGCGAACGCTCGCCGTTCGGCCTCGATCTGGGGATCGCGTATCCGCGCGCGGACCTCGACGGCCTGATCGCAGCGGCCGCTGCGGCGACCAAGAGCTGGTCGAACGTCGACCGCGAAGCGCGGGTCGGCGTGGTGCTGGAAATGCTCGTTCGGCTCAATGCAGCAAGCTTTGAACTCGCGTACGCAACGATGCACACGACCGGGCAAGCGTTCTACATGGCGTTTCAAGCGGGCGGTCCGCACGCGCAAGAACGCGGGTTAGAAGCGGTCGCGTATGCGTACGAGGCGATGGCCGCGGTTCCGGCTCGCGCGATGTGGGAGAAGCCACAGGGGAAGAACGCGCCGCTACGCACCGACAAGCGGTTCCGCGTGGTGCCGCGCGGCGTCGCGCTCGCGATCGGCTGCTCGACGTTTCCCGCCTGGAATTCGTACCCAGGGATATTCGCGAGCCTCGTGACCGGCAACGCGACGATCGTAAAACCGCATCCGTCGGCGGTTTTGCCGCTCGCCATCTTCGTCGCGATCGGGCGCGACGTTTTGCGCCAAGCGGGATGCGATCCGAACGCGCTGTTGTTGGCGGCCGACTCGGCCGATGCACCGGTCGCAAAGGCGCTCGTTGCGCGACCGGAGATCGCGATCGTCGATTACACCGGAAGCACGGCGTTCGGTGATTGGATCGAAGAGCACGCACACGGCGAAACCTATACGGAAAAGGGCGGCGTCAACGGGATCGCGATCGACTCAACCGGCGATTTTGAAGGGATGACGCGCAATATCGCGATGTCCGTTGCGCTCTACTCCGGTCAAATGTGCACCGCGCCGCAAAATGTGTTCATTCCGCGCGACGGCATCATGACCGATCTCGGGCACCGCTCATACGACGACGTCGTCACGGGAATCACAGCGGCGATCGAGGCGCTCGTTGCCGTCCCCGAACGGGCGGTCGAGATCTTGGGAGCGATCGCCTCGGATGCAACGCTCGAGCGGCTCGACGAAGAAAATCGTCGCGACGGCGTCGTCCTCGCGAGCCGTTCGCTCGCGCATCCCCAGTTCGCCGCTGCTCGCGTTCGCACGCCGCTCGTCGTCGCGCTCGATGCGTCCGCGATCGACCGGTACGAGGGTGAGATGTTCGGGCCGATCGCCTACGCCGTCGCGACCGCGAACACCGCGCAAAGTTTCGCGCTGCTTGCGCAAACGGCTCGCATGCACGGGGCGATCTCGGCGATCGTGTACTCGACCAATCCGCAGGTCCTCGAGCAAGCCGATGCGTTCGCCCTCGAAGCCGGTGTATCGCTCGCGCAGAACCTCACGGGGCCGCTCCTCGTTAATCAGAGTGCCGCATTTAGCGACTATCATGTCACCGGCGCGAACGCGGCGGGCAATGCGTGCATCGCCGACGGCGCGTTCGTCGCGAAGCGATTTCGCGTTCTGGAGACGCGCGTGCCCGTTGTCGCGGCGTGACGACCTTCGCAGAAGCGCTCGCCGAGCATCTCCATGCGATCCGCGCGCGGGATATTGACCGGTTCCTTGCCACGGTGAGCCGAGGACCCGACGTGCGCGTCGTCGGTCCCCTTGGAACCTGGATTGCCGGTTACGAGGCCGTCGAGAAAGCGCACCGCGAGTGGTTCGCCACCGGCGACTGGAGCTTCGAGCCGCAGATCATGTGGCACGAAGGCGGAGACTGGCGCTTCATCTACGATCAGAATACATCGATCGCCGGAACGCGTTAGCGATTGGGTACATCGCCGACATGAGCGATGATGATGTAAAAAATCAAACACCGAAAGACGCGCGTCTCGATGGTCTCGATCCGTTGGAGGCGGATCCGGACCGGCCCGAGTCCGAAACGACCGGCGCGATGAGTGTTTCAACACCGGGCGTCGGCGGGCCGGGCGACGATGCGAGCGGGCGCTCGTCTTCGAACGACAAGAAGTAGACGCTATGCGCGCTCAGTAAATCCCGACGACCCTTGCTTCTCCGCCGATCGCGGTGATGGCAGCGGCGAGCCGATCGTTCGCGACGTTCTCTAGCTCGCAGGTGAAGCGGTAACGGAACGCGCCGCGATGGGATGGTCGGGCGACGAGCGAACGCAGGTTCATATCGCGATCGGCGAAGGCGGAGAGCGCGTCCCGCAGCGATCCCGGACGATCGTGCAGCTCGACGATGATGCAAGCGCGCTTTCCCTGCGTCGTTTGCGGGCGTTCGCGCGAGACGAGGAAGAAGCGCGTCGCGTTGTCCGGGTCATCTTGCACGCCTTCGCGCAACACGCGCGCGCCGTAGCGAGCAGCCGCGGACGCATGCGCGATCGCGGCGATCGTTCGATCGCCGCGTGCGACGACATCACGGACCGCGCCCGCGGTATCGTCAACGATGGCGCGTCGCCACGACGGATGCGCGTCGAAGAGCAATCGGCACTGCTCCAGCGCGACAGGGTGCGAGCGTACCTCGACGATCGTTTCGATCGTCGTATCGATCGTGCCGATCAGGCTTTGGATCACGTGGTACACGATCTCGTCGACCACGTGCAACGCCGGATGCTCCCAAAGCAAATCATAGGCGCGCGCGATCGGGCCGTATATCGAGTTCTCGACCGGCAGCAGTGCCAAGTCGTTCGCGCCGGATTCGACTGCATCGATCACGTCGTCGAAGGTCGTATAGCCGCGGGGTTCCGCGTCGGCGACGAGCCGGCGGGCTGCGTCCTCGCTAAACGCACCGGGCTCACCCTGATAGGCGACGGTCGTCACGCTACGACGAACCGAGGTCGTGCAGCGCTGCGTGTGCTTCGGGAGCGCGGCGGTCGCTCGGCGCAACGGCCAGGAAGCGTTTGAACGCTGCGATCGCTTCGGTTCGGCGTCCGAGGCGTTGGTCGACCAACCCTTCGGTAAAAAGCGCCCCCGGGAACGCCGGCGCCTTCGTTAGCACCGTTTGCACTTCGCGCAACGCGGCCGAATCGTTGCCTTCAAAGTGCATTGCGGTTGCAAGCGACGTGCGGGTGGCGGGATTGGATGGTTCGACGGCCGCTGCGCGACCGTAGTATTCGGCCGCGCGGTCGAATTTCGATGCTTGCATCTCTAGATCTCCGAACGCGACGAGCGCCGCCGTATCACGTGGGTTGCGCGCGAGGCGCGAGCGCAATTCGCTGATCGCTTGTGCGATGAACGGCGGCGGGGCGTTCGGCGCCTGAACGCCGCCACCCGTTTGCGGTATCGCTGCGGTACCCGTATCATCGGTCGCGACCGGCACCGGCGTCGCCACGATGCGCGCGTCGCCTTGTTCGTGCGGCCCCGCGCCGAGCGCCGTGCCGCTGTTTCCCAGCCCGATACGAAGAAAGTACGTCATGATCCCGAGGAAGACGATTGCCACGACGGCGATGATCGGGATCGCAAGACGTGGGGGAAGCCCCCGTGCGGGCGGTGCATTCACGCGGATGGCTTAGGCTTCGCCGCGCGATGGTCCCGCAAAGGCGCGCGCTTACGCGCTACGGAAGACGCGCTCGTGCTCCCGGACGTCGCAACGTTGCAGCTCCTGTTCGCGCAGCTCAACTACACGCACTTCGATGGCCGGATCCCGGCCTATCGCATTGCCTACAACAACCGATTCGCGAACGTCGCCGGCCGCATCACGTATAAGCCGCCGATCATCGAGCTTTCGCCGAAACACTTAGGCGGCAAGCCGGATGCCCTGCGCGAGACGCTGCTGCATGAGATGATTCACGCTTGGCTGCATGCGCGCGGTGAAAATCCCGGGCACACGCCGGCATTCAAACGAAAAATGCGCGAGCTCGGTCTCTCCTCGATCTATCACGATCTCGGACGCGCGGGTCCGCTGCGCGAGAGCCCGCGCCGTTACATCTTGCGCTGCGACACGTGCACCATGGAAGTTTTGCGAAAACGCCGGCCGTCGCCGCACGTTGTCTGCGCGCGCTGCCGAAAGCATCTTCGGGTCTTCGAAGTGCTCGAAGTCGCCGACGTTACCGACGCGGGCAAAGCCGCGCAAGCGCGGAAACCGCTCTTTTAACTGCCTACCGTCCCGAGGGGTGCGATCGTTCACATGCACACCACAACGCATATCCGTCACGGCTTTAGCGCCGTCCGCCCGTATCTGTTTGTACGCTCGACCTGCCCGGCTTCATTCGCGCGACGTTCGGCGCGGAAGAGCTTGAGCGGTACGAGTTCGGACCGACAAAAGCGCACGTGGAGATGAAGATCGCTGATTCGGTAATCGTGATCGAAGCCTCCGATCCGCCGCACAAGCACGCGATGCAGAACTCGATCTACGTGTACGTGCCGGATGTCGACGCGGCGTACGAACGCGCACTGTGCGCCGGTGCCGTCTCGGTACAGGAACCATCCGATAAACCGTACGGCGAACGTAACTGCGGGGTGCGCGACAGCAACGGCAATGCATGGTGGATCGCTACGACGACCGAATCTCCGCAACGAGCATGAGCTGACGTTTCGCGACCACGATCGCGATCGTGCTCGCGTGCATAATGTTCGAGGCGTTCTGCGCTCGGGCGCAAGGGACGAGTAGCGAGGCGTCACTCTGGCGAGAGCGAGCGCAGGCGGTGAATTTCAATGTACCGGCGCGTGTCGGGCCGTTGGTTCCCGACCGGGCGTATCTCGAGGACATCTCCGACACCGCAGCGCTCGAAAGTGGATGGTCGCGGTCGGCCCGACCTTAGAGCGGAAAGGCACCGTCTCGGCGTCGCGCTAAGGCGCAACGGCTTGAAATGGATAGCCCCGCTCGAGCGTAATTACGTCTGTGCGCGCCCGATATAACGGCGGTCGCGCGTGTCGATGCGGATCACGTCGCCGGGATTCACGAAGAGCGGCACGTTGACGCTCGCGCCGGTTTCGAGTTTCGCCGGTTTCGTCGCACCGGTCGCCGTATCGCCTTTAAAACCCGGATCCGTTTCTTCGACGCGCAACTCGACGTGCGCCGGGAGATCGACACCGATCGCGTTGTCGCCGTGAAATTGCACCGCGATGCGCATACCGTCTTTTAGGAAATCCGCCGGATCGCCGATTAGGTCGCGCTGGACGGTAATGTTCTCGAAGTTCTCCAAGTCCATGAAGTGGTAACCGTCGGCGTCGTTATAAAGCATCTGCATCTCGCGATTGTCGACGGTCGCGCGCTCGAGCTTCTCACCGGCGCGGAACGTCCGTTCGACGGTGGCGCCGGTTTTCACGTTCTTAAGGCGCGTCCGAACGAACGCCGAGCCTTTTCCCGGCTTGACGTGAAGAAATTCGATCACGGTCCACAGGTTATTGTCGATCACGATCGTCACGCCGTTGCGGAAGTCGTTGGACGAAATCATGTGCGCGGCTTACGTCGCCCCAGACGACGACTCATCCTCGGCGCGTTTTGTCCGCCCGAACGACAGCCGGTTCTCGGTGCCGGTAAGCAAGCGTGAGATGTTCGTTCGGTGTGTGAACGCGATCAACGCCGCCGAGGCGAGGCCATATGCCAGGCCGTTGCCCCCGATCATGAACCAGAGCGCGAACGGCGCGGCAATGCTTGCGGCGAGCGATCCGAGCGACGAGAAGCCGAATGCGCCCACGAACGTGCTCCACACGATGACGAACGCGAGCCCGGCCGGCCACGAAAGGGCGAACACGACGCCCAGGCTCGTGGCGACGCCTTTCCCACCACGCCAGCCGAGCCAGGGTGAAAAGCAATGCCCGGCGATCGCCGCAAAGCCGCATGCCGCGCCGAGGGCTGTCCCGCCGACCGCAATCCCGAGCGCTGCCGCGGCGCCGCCTTTGAGGGCGTCGAGCACGAGCACGGCGGCGGCGCCGCCTTTCCCGAGCGTGCGCAGCGCGTTCGCGGCGCCGATATTGCCGCTGCCGTGCGCACGCGGGTCGATCTGAAAAAACGTCCGCCCGATCAGCACGCCGAACGGGATCGAACCGGCGAGAAATGCGAGGACGACGCAGAGAAGCGCAGCCATGTCCCCGTACCTTCGAACACGTGCAACCGGCGCCATCTTCGCGACCGACGGTCGTCGTTACCGGACGTGCCGTAAAGCCTCGGCCTTCAGGCCGGGGATAGAAGGCAAACGCCCCGGGGAGGGGCGTCATGCTGGGGTTCGTTGGTTCTCGATGTATTGCTTGATGAT
>JAABUQ010011738.1_pt1 | contig 11084 bp, 14 predicted proteins | sample 5560001 | NCBI WGS metagenome assembly JAABUQ01 (sample SAMN10711888, study PRJNA513371) | rock metagenome | isolation source: Antarctica rocks | place: Antarctica: Victoria Land, Finger Mt nord | collected 2015-12-18
CCCGGCTCGCCGCGTCCAGAGCGTCCCGCGTCATCTCCACCGTCATCATCGCCAATCTCCGTTCGGTTAGGTCCAGGGTGGCCGCGGCTGCCTTGACAACCAATACAGTCGGACGTATTGAATGTCCATGGGCCGACCGTCACTCCGCGAAAAAATCCTTGAAGCCGGCGTGACCGTGGTGCACGAGCGTGGCTTCGCCCAATCCGGCATCCGTGAGATCACCGGGGCGGCGGGCGCCCCCCAGGGGTCGTTCACCAACCACTTTGCGTCCAAGGAGGCGTTCGGCCTTGCCGTCCTCGACCGCTACGTCGAACGGACGCAGGCCATCATGGATGCGACCCTGCGCGATCCGGGGCGGCCGCCGCTTGACCGGCTGCGCGCGTATTTCGACGTGATCACCGGGCTGCTGCAGGGTGTGGACTGGCGATACGGCTGCCTGGTCGGCAACATGGGCCTGGAGGCCGCCGAGCACAGCGAACCGTTGCGGGATCGCCTGTCGCGGGCCTTTTCAGAGCTGCAGGAGCCATTTGCCGCGGCGCTGGGGGCGGCCCAAGCCGCAGGGGACATCCGGACTGATGTTTCCGCGGACGAGTTGGCGGGATTGCTGCTTTCGGCTTGGTATGGGGCCATGCTGCGGATGAAGGTGGACCGAAGCCCCGTGGCGCTCGACCTCTTCAAGCAGGTGTTCCTGGCGACGCTTTTGGCACCTGTCAGTGCGGCGCCGGCCAGTGCGGCGCCGGCCAGTCCCTAGCGGGCCGGACCGACGATACCACCCTTTAAGCGAGCGAGAACCTCAATGGGCATTCCGGCAAGCCGCCAAATCTTCGAACGCTACCTCGTGGCCTGGTCCGCCATCAGCGCCGAGGAACGGCGCCGCGTGCTTGAGGAAAGCGTCTTTCCCGAAATTGCCTACTTCGACGCGATGGCCCGGCTGAGCGGGCGGGACGCCCTGGCGACCCACCTTGCCGGCTTCCAGCAAAGGCGGCCCAACTATAGCTTCAACCTGGCACACTATCTGCAGCACGGTGACGCGGCGCTTGCGAGCTGGCTCATGAAGGATGACGGCGGCGAGGTCGTTGTCCGTGGGTATGACAGCATGAGGCTCGACGAGGCCGGGCGCATCGCAAGCATCGTCGGCTTCTCCGACGTTTCCGTCCAGAGCGGCGGGTGACTTGCGGCGGGTGATTTCGCAACCAGCAGAAACGGAGTGAAGGATGACCAAGTCGGCTCACCTTGCGACCTTCGAAACCTACCAGTCCGCCTGGTCGTCCGGCGTCAGCCCGGACGAGCAGCGGCGCCGTTTGCAGGCGAGCGTCGCCGAGGACTGCATCTATAACGACCCGTCGTTCGAATGCCGCGGCTACGCGGAATTGATCCAGAAGATCGAGCATTCCAAGCAGCACTTCCCCGGCGCGAGATTCCGCAACGACAAGTTCCTGGAACACCATGGCCAGGGCCTGGTGCACTGGACAATGTTCGATGGGGCAGGCGCCGAGTTCGTCCGGGGGTCGAGCTACGTGCGGTTCGGCGGGGACGGGCGGCTCACGCACATGACGGGCTTCTTCGAGGCTCCCGACCGGGCGTTCCAGGCGGGGTAGTCCCATTGACGGCCACTGCCGTTCGGAGAGGGCGAGGCGTTATGCGGTGCCGGGGCGGGGAGCATGCGGACGTGTCCGTCCATAGCCGACCAGGTCACGCGGGCGGGGATCGATCATCAGTATGCCTCCTGCGTCCTAACGCAGGAACTCCTTCGCGACCTTGCAGATGTAGGTGTATTTCGGGTTCACCACCTGCGTGCACCGGGCGTCGGCGATCTGACCGAGGAACATGTAGGCTTCGGCGTCTGTGAAGCCGTAGTCGTCCGCCAGCCAGTATACCATCTGCTCGAACGCGAGGCGCATCGCGTCCTCAAGCGGCCGGGCGCAGCCAAGCGTCGCGATGTGGGTGTCCGTCTCGATCCTCGGCCAGGTCATCCGGGCCGGCTTGTCCCGCAGTTCCACGCTCAGCGTCACGCGCGCGCCGATCTCGGTGGCGCCCATGCCGACGCACTCGCCGTCGCCCTGCAGCGCGTGGCAATCGCCCACATACAGGCTCGCCCCGTCCTGCTGCACCTCGAACAGCACGGTGCTGCCGGCGGTGATCTCCTGGGCGTCGAGGTTGCCGCCATGCGTCCCGTTGTCGACGGTGAGCACCACCCCGTGCACCGGGGCCACGCCCAGCACGCCGATCATCGGCTTGATCGGCAGCTTGCGCTTGTCGCTCCAGTGCACGAAGCCGTTGCTCACCTCCATGGCCCGGGTGTGGATGCCGAACTCCTTTTGCCGGACCCAGTCCGGGAACATGCCGATCCCCGGCCAAAGCGCCGTGTAGCCGATGGCGTCGAGGTCCATGGCGTGGATCTGCACCGCCAGGACCTGGCCGGGCTTCGCGCCCACCACCCGGAGCGGCCCGGTCGCGGGATTGACGAAGGGGAAGCGCACCGTTTCCGGCGAGAGCTTGGACGCGGTCGAGGAGATCAGACCCTCGTTGCAGTTGATCTCGCACTCCATGGTGACGTGCTCGCCGGGCCGGATTTCGGTGACGCAGGCGTCGGTCGCCGACAAGGCGTATTTCAGGTTCCCGGCCTTCGGGATGATGCGTGCCGCGTCCATGGTCGCTTCCTTATGCTGGTTGAGCCTCAGTCGAGGTCGTGCCGCCACGGCAGCAAGGCCCGCTCGACCCGGCTGACGACCGCCGACAGGATGAGGGCGAGCGCCACGGTCACGGTGAGCGCCGCGAACACCTTGGAGATGGCGTATAGGCTGCCCGCCTTGAAGATCGCGTGGCCCAGTCCCTCCGAGGACGACATGAACTCGCCCACGATGGCGCCCACCAGCGCGAAGCCGACCGTGAGCTTGAGGCCCGCGAAGATGTCGGTCAACGAGGCCGGCAGCACGAGCAGCCGGAAGATCTGCCGGCGGCTCGCGCCGAGCGAGCGCATGAGGTTGATCTGGTCCGGATCGACCCCGAGCGCGCCCTTGTAGGCCACGACAAGCGCCACCACCACCACGGACAAGGTCGCCATCGCGAGCTTGGAGGCGAAGCCCGTGCCGAACCAGATGATGGCGATGGGCGCCAGGGCGACGATGGGCACGGACCCCAGCGCCAGCACGAAGGGCTGCACCACGCGCGAGGCGAACCGCGAGAACCACAGCGACAGGCCGAGCGCCGTGCCGAGCAGGTTGCCCAGCACGAACCCGCCCAGCGTCTCAAGCCCCGTCACCCGGGCGTCCACCCAGATCGAGCCGTCGGCAACCATGGCCAGCAACTGGGCGCCGATCACGCTGGGCGAGCCGAACAGGAAGGCGTTCACCCCGGCGCCTTGCGTCCCCCATTCCCACAGGCCGAGCACGGCCGCGAGCAGAAGCAATTGGCATAGCGCCACCTGCAGCATCGACCGGCGCCCCTGCCGCTGCCGTTCCGTGCGGGGCCGGGTCCGCCAGCGCGACAGGCGGGACGGGGCAGGCAGGGCGGCTGGCTGCGTCATCGGATGTCCAGCTCGGTCCATATCTTGCGGACGGTGCGCGCGAATTCCGGGCGTTCCCGCATCGCCATCATGTCCGTCCGGTCGCCCGGCAGGTCGATGCGATGCTGTGAGACCACGGTGCAGGGCCGGTGCGACAGCACGATGACCCGGTCCGACAGGCTGACCGCCTCCTCGACATCGTGCGTGATGAGCAGCAGCGACCGGCTCTCGCCGCGGACGAGCCGGGCCGTGTCGCGCTCGATCAGGATCTTGGTCTGGAAATCGAGGGCGGAAAACGGCTCGTCGAGCAGGAGGACCTCCGGGTCCGAGGCGAGGGTGCGGGCCAGCGCGACGCGCTGGCGCATGCCGCCCGAGAGCGCTGATGGGTAGTAGTCCGCGAAGCCCGCGAGCCCCAGGCGGTCCAGCAGGCGATGCGCCGTGGCCAAGCGCTCGCGCCCGCCGACCCGCTTCACCTCAAGCCCGAGCGTCACGTTCTGCACAGCAGTGCGCCAGGGCAGCAGCAAATCCTTCTGCAGCATGTAGCCCACGCGCGGCGGCACGCCCGCGAGTTCGCGCCCGTGCCAGAGCACCGATCCCGCCGTGGGCGGCAGCAGGCCGCAGATCAGGTTGAGCAGCGTCGTCTTGCCGCAGCCGGACGGCCCGACGATGCTGACGATCTCGCCTTCGCCAAGATCGAACGACACGGAGCCGATCACGTCCACGGGGCGGCCATCCTCGGCTCCGAACGTCTTGCCCAGGCCCAGCGCGGACAACGGCGGCGCACGGCCGGCGCCCTCACGGCTTCGCGCGGGTGCTGCCAGTTCAGGCAGCCTTCACCGCCTTTTCGGCAAAGCTGTTGTCGACGATCTGCTCGAACGTCGTGGTGCCCTTCACGTTCTTCAAGTACTTCTGCATGGCCATGAGGTTGTCCCACTGCTTGCGGTCCACCAGGACGGACTCAGCCGGGATCTTGTACTGGATCTCCGCGTCGATCGCCTTGTCCACGACATCGCCGGGCAGGTCGGGGAATTCCTTGCGGGCGACCGACTTGGCATAGGCCGGATCGCTGTAAACCCGGCGGCCCGCCATCTCCAAGCCGGTGCAGAGCGCCTGCACGGTATCGGCCTTTTGCGTGACCGTGTCGTTCAGCACCATGATCCCCGTGTTGCAGAACGGGCCGATGGCGCTGGAGAAGTCGAACACGGTCTTGGCGCCCTGCGCCTCCGCCGCGGCGACGTTCGGCTGATAGGCGATGGCGACGTCGGCGCGTCCGGCGAGCATGGCGGCGATCTCCGTGCCCGGGTTGACCGCGACCATCGTCACGTCCCGCCCGACCACCAGCCCGTTCTCCTCCAGCAGCTTGCGGGTGACGCTGTAGTTGGTGTTGGGTTCGGGCGAGGTGACGATGGTCATGCCCTTGAACTGCTTGGGATCGGTGATCTTCGGTGCCGTCTTGGACACGCCGAAGTAGTGGGCGCGCTGCACGACGGTGCCGACGACCCGGCCCGGCCCGCCTCCCTCCACCGAGATCGGCACCATGGTCGGGTCGCCGATGCCGAACAGGGCGGAGCGCCCCAGGACGGCGGCGAAGGCTTGGGTGTCGCCACCGGCCGCGCTCACGTTGAGGTGGATGCCCTGCTTCTCGAAGTAGCCGGCGGCCTGCCCGACGTAGAGATTGATGTAGCCGAGGTTGTGCACGGCCTCGGTAAAGCTCACCTCCGTGATCGCGCGGGCGATCCGCGGCGTGAACAGCAGGGCCGCGCCGCCGGCCGCGCCCAGCAGGGCGGTGCGGCGGGACGGCATGGTGGCGGGTGGGGTCGCGAGACGTGTCATGAAGGCCTCCTCCACAAGGACATTCCAGAGCCGGCGCCCGGGGACGTTGCAGCAAGGCTCTTCTGACCGGTTAAGCAAGAACGATACCAGGTTCGGCCGCAACCCTGCTCGCCTTGGCAGAGCCGACCCGGTGACTGCGCTTACTGGTTGTAGTGCACATACAGATAGCTGCGCCCGCCGGCATTGCCGGGTGTGAGGCTCAGCTTGCTTTGCGCGTCGGCGAGGCTGAGGCCGGCAAAGGTCAGGGAGCCGTTGACCGCCGTGCCAACGCCGGCGAACGCCGCGTGGATGGTTGCCCTGGTGTGGCCGGCAGCGCCCTCGTTGGCGCCCCAGATCATGGCGCTTTGGCCCGGCACGTAGCCTCACAACGTCGCGCTGTCGCCGGGGTGGAAGTTGGCGATGGTGTCCCAGGTGGTGCCAGCGGCGCCGTCGAGGAAGAAGGCGTCGGTCCCCCCGTCCGCGCCCGTGGCGCCGGTCACGAAGTTGGACCCGAGGCCGCCATCCAGCACGTTGCTGCCCGCGCTGCCGATGGTCGGATCGCCGCTGCTCACGACCAATGTGTCACCGGGGGCGAATGCGGTGCCATCGTTGTATTGGGTGGGGTCGAGGATGAATGGCCCCGAAGCACCCTTCCAGGTATGTGTCGTGGTCATCGCCTGACCTTCGTCTCACAATGGTGAGCATGGTCATAGCAGGCTTGCTCAGCCGGGCAATCGCGGTTTCAAGAACCCTCGCCCGGCCGCCGCACATACCCAGTCGGGGACGCCGATTCCTTCTGCGAAGGTCGAGGGCGTGCAAGCCAGGGGCTTGCGTCCGGCGCGGCGCGGCGCCACACCCGGCGGCCATGCCGCCGATCATCTCCATCGTCAATCTCTCGAAAACCTACAGCTCCGGCTTCCAGGCCCTGCGGAACGTCAACCTGGATATCCGGCGCGGCGAGATCTTCGCGCTGCTCGGCCCGAACGGGGCCGGCAAGACCACGCTGATCGGCGCCATCTGCGGCATCGTCCGGCCCAGCGCCGGCACCATCTCCGCGGACGGCTACGACATCGTCCGCGACTTCCGCGCCGCCCGGGCGAAGATCGGCCTGGTCCCGCAGGAGCTGACCACCGATGCGTTCGAGACGGTCTGGGACACGGTGAGCTTCAGCCGCGGCCTGTTCGGCAAGCCGGCGAACCCGGCCTATATCGAGGCAACGCTCAGGAGCCTGTCGCTGTGGGACAAGAAGGACAGCCGGATCATGACGCTGTCCGGCGGCATGAAGCGCCGCGTGCTGATCGCCAAGGCCCTGTCGCACGAGCCGACGATCCTGTTCCTCGACGAGCCGTCCGCCGGGGTGGACGTCGAGCTGCGCCAGGACATGTGGCGGCTGGTGCGCGGGCTGCGCGACGACGGCGTGACCGTCATCCTCACCACCCATTACATCGAGGAGGCCGAGGAGATGGCCGACCGCGTCGGCGTGATCCGTCAGGGCGGGATCATCCTGGTGGAAGAGAAGGCCGAACTGATGCGCAAGCTCGGCCGCAAGCAGCTCACGCTGCAGTTGCAGGCGCCGCTGGAGCGCCTGCCGCCGGCGCTCGACGCCTACCGCCTGGAGCTGGCCCGGCAGGGCACGGAACTCGTCTACACCTACGACACGCGGGGGGAGCGCACGGGGATCACGGCGCTGCTCCGCGACCTCGGCGCGGCCGGCATCCGGTTCAAGGACCTGCAAACCAGCCAAAGCTCGCTTGAGGACATCTTCGTCGGGCTGCTGCAGGGGCGGGCATGAATCTCTACGCGGTCCGGGCGATCTACGGCTTCGAGATGGCGCGCACCCGGCGCACCCTGCTGCAGAGCATCGTGGCGCCGGTGGTCTCGACCTCGCTGTACTTCGTGGTGTTCGGCGCTGCCATCGGCTCGCGGATCAGCACGGTGGAGGGCGTGCCGTACGGCGCCTTCATCGTGCCGGGCCTGGTGATGCTGTCGCTGCTGACGCAGAGCATCGCCAACGCCTCCTTCGGCATCTACTTCCCGCGCTTCTCCGGCACGATCTACGAACTCCTGTCCGCCCCCATCTCCCCGTTCGAGATCGTACTGGGCTATGTGGGTGCCGCGGCGACCAAGTCGATCGTGCTCGGCGTCATCATCCTGCTGACGGCGTCCCTGTTCGTGCCGCTGCGGATCGGGCACCCGGGCTGGATGCTGCTGTTTCTCGTGCTGACCGCCGCGACGTTCAGCCTGTTCGGCTTCATCATCGGGCTGTGGGCGGACGGGTTCGAGAAGCTGCAGCTCGTGCCGCTGCTGGTGGTGACGCCGCTCACCTTCCTGGGCGGCAGCTTCTATTCCGTGGATATGCTGCCCCCGGCCTGGCGGACCGTCACCCTGCTCAACCCGGTGCTGTATTTGGTCAGCGGCTTCCGCTGGAGCTTCTTCGGCCAGGCGGATGTGAGCGTCGGCGCCAGCCTCGGCATGACCCTTGCTTTCCTGTGCGGCTGCCTCGCGCTTGTGACCTGGATGTTCAAGACGGGGTATCGGCTGAAAAACTGAGCGCCTTGCGGCGGCCTTCCGACCGTTGCCTGGTAGCCGGCCCTGGACTCCTCCCATAAGATCGGCAGCACGTCCCCACGTTTCGGTTGTCCCGCCCATGCCGCTCCTTGCCGCCGAACTCGCCTCGCTGCTCGGCACGGTCCGCCGGCCCGGTCGCGTTGCCGCTGCTGCCGGAGCAGGCCGAGCGGATCATCGGCGTGGCCGAAGCCGCGCCGTATGGCCGCGGCGAGGAGACGGTCGTCAATCTGGCCGTGCGGCGCTGCTGGCAAATCGGCCCGGACCGGGTGCGCCTCGGCGGGCGGCATTGGGCGCGGACGCTGGACCGGATCGTGGCGCGGGTCACTGAGGGGCTTGGAGTCAGCGATCCGGTCAAGGCCGAGTTCCACAAGCTGCTGGTCTATGGTCCCGGCAGCTTCTTCGTCGGCCACCGCGACACGGATAAGGCGTCGGGCATGTTCGCGACCCTGGTGATCGTGCTGCCGTCGTGCTTTGAAGGCGGCGACCTGCTGGTTCGCCACCGGGGCCGCGAGGCTCGCCTCGTCTTGCGCTGCGACGACCCGGCGGAGGTTGCATTCACAGCGTTCTACGCCGATTGCGTGCACGAGGTCCTGCCCGTCACCGCCTGACCCTGGCCTACAACCTGGTGCGGGCCGGCACGGGCCGACCGCCCCAGCCGCCCGACTATGAGGAACAGCAGGCTGGCCTCGCGGCGCTGCTGCAGGGCTGGCGGGACAGGGGGACGCAGCCCGATGACGAGGTGCCGGAGAAGCTGGTTTATCCGCTGGACCACGCCTACACGCCGGCCGAACTCGGGTTCGCTGCTCTGAAGGGCGCCGATGCCGCCGCGGCGGGCGTGCTGGCGACGGCGGCACGGGAGGCGCGCTGCGACCTGCACCTCGCGTTGCTGACCGTCGAGGAGAGCGGTGCGGCGGAGTATGCGGACAGCTACGGTTCGCGGCGGGGCCGATGGAAGGAGGACGAGGACGCGTTCGAGGCGGGCGAGGTATACGACGGGTCCGTGACGCTGTCCGAATGGCGGAGGCCGGACGGCGGCGGGGAGACCGTGCTCGGCGCTATTCCCGTGAAGGAAGCGGCGCTCACGTGCCGCTGCCCCCGTTGCGGCGAACTGGCGCGGTTCCTCGCCGATCCCGGGCGCGAGGCATGGGTGCTGAAAGCCGCCGAAGCCAACCGGCGCCATGTGGAGGAGACGATCAAAGCCTCCCACTGCGACGTGGACACGGCCACGGACCGCCGAGGCCGGCCCTACAGCCTGGTATGCACCAAGAACCAGGCCAGCTATGAACGCCGGGCGAAGCAGCGGGCCGAGGACACCGAGAACCTAAGAGTCCTTGGGTAAGGGGCGCCGGCGGCCTGCCCTCACCGCCACTGCTTCTCCTCCGCCGTCCACGCCCATCCCGGCAGCCTGCCGGGTTTGGCGAACGCGGTCACGATGTTGCCCAGCAGCGTCGAGATGTTGTTCTGGAAATTGGCATAGGGGAGCGATTGGCCGAAGGCGATCGACCCCGTGGAGAAGACCGCGCCCCCGTTCGGCGCGGTGAAATACACCATGTCCGCGCGCACCCGGTAGTCATGCGACCCGGACAGGCCCGGGTAGGGGTAGAGGATCTCCTCCGTCACGGTCACGTAGGTGTCGCTGTGGCCGCCCGAGGAGGCGACGATCAGCGCATGCGGGGCGTGCCGAGCTTGAGGTCGTAGCGGTCGATTTCCAGCCCGCCGGCCGCGTCGTGCGCCAGGCCGAAGTCGCCGAGGATCTCGCCCTCGATCCCCTCGAACATCCAGGCGGCGCGCCGGTGCCAGCCGTCGGGCATGCGGCGGAACGGACGCGCTGAATCGAAGCCCTCCGAGATGAAGCCCACGCCGGTCAGCTTCTGCGGCGGCCGGCCGAGGTCCTTCCAGAGGCCGCTCTTCTGGCCCGTGGTCGCCATGTAGTACTCGCCGGGCCGCGCCTGCCAGGCGCGCATGCCGGAGTTCAGCTTGCGCACCTCCATGCACCAGGGTTCCGCGGCGCGGTAGCCGACGTTCCAGTAGAAGCCGTTGCCGCCCATGTAGATGAGCCGCCCGCCGGACGCGACGTAGTCCTCGGTTGCGTCGAGCATCGCCTCCGACGTGTATTCCGGATGGGTCCCGGTCAGCACGACGCGATGGGGCGAGAGCGCGCCCACGCCCTCCCGGTGCAGGTCCTCGTCCGTCACCAGCTCGTAGTCGTAGCCCTGGTGCTCCAGCCAGGCGATGACCGAGAGGTCCGCGGAGAACTGCCAGCTCACGCCCATGGACGCGATGCGCGCCTTGGGCCGCATGTTCAGGATGGGGCGGCGGTAGGAGCTGTAGCAGACGCCGGCCCCGTCCTCGTGAAGGTCGTACATCGACAGGCCGAACTCGCGCGATTGGTACAGCTCGATGTCGTGCTCCGACAGGATCGGCGACTGCCCGGTCAAGGGCTGCATGATCTCCGCGTCGAAGCTCAGGCGCTCGTTGGCGTAGGCGAGGTAGCTGCCGGTCGGCACCAGGAAGGCGACGGGCGCCTTCGGCTGCCGGGCGCGGACGAAGAACACGATGTACTCCTCGCGCAGGCCCCGCCCGTCGCCCATGCGCAGGCGGATGGCGTAGGCGCCGCTGCGCAGCTCCGGGACGACGAAATCCCGGGTCCGCTCCCAGTTGCAGTCGATGACGGCGTCGTCGTGGAACTCGATGCCGCCGTACTGGTGCAGCGCCAGGCGGAAGCAGTCGTCGCGCCCGGTCCAGTTGAAACCGGTCTGGCCGCGGACCGGGCGGTTATAGCTGCGGGCATGAAGCTTATGCGGGCCGGTGTCGATGACCTCATCGCCGATGCCGGCGTCGGTGTAGCCCAGCGCCGTGTCCCAGGCGGCGACGATTCCCTCGGCAGGCGGCGTCCCGCTGGCGCGGTAGGCGTCCAGCTCGGCGCGCGACAGCACCCGGTCGAACACGGCGGGGCGGTCGAGCTTGCCGTTCAGGCATTGGGTGACGAAGCGCCCGCGCAGCGTGTGCACGTCTACGGCGCCGCCCAGCAGGAACGGCAGGTCGGGCGGGTTGAGCGGGCGGAAGCGCAGCGGGGAGTGTCAAAAATCTGGGGCAGTTTGCTTGCCTGTCCTGGGCTGACAGTCCTGGCTGATGCCTGACCATGAGGGCGGCAGGCGTGATGCAGTGGACGGTGCGGCTGGAAGCGAGGACCAGCGCG
>JAABUQ010011739.1_pt1 | contig 11084 bp, 10 predicted proteins | sample 5560001 | NCBI WGS metagenome assembly JAABUQ01 (sample SAMN10711888, study PRJNA513371) | rock metagenome | isolation source: Antarctica rocks | place: Antarctica: Victoria Land, Finger Mt nord | collected 2015-12-18
CGCCGCATCCACTCCGTGCAGACGATGGGCCGTCCCACGGCCCGCAAGGCCGCGATATTTTGTTCCACGGAGGAGAGGTCGAAGTAGTCATGGAAGGTGATGACATCGGAGGCCCCGCGCATGGCGGCGTTGAGGTTGGGCAGGTCGCGGCTCCATAGCCCCGCGGTAAGCGGTTGCTCCGGATTGGTGTCGCGCGCCCAGTGGAACGTTTCCTGAAGTAGTGGCAGGCTCGCCTCCCCCATGCCGGCGTTCCCCGGCTCGTTGTAGAGGTCCCAGAGGAGGACCCGCCGGTCGCGGCCGAAGCGGGACACGATCGCCGCGATAAACGCGCGCAGGTCGGGCCACGCCGCGCGGTCCGTCACCCGCCCATGCCCAGGGCTAGGCGTCCAGCCGCTGTTGTGGATCCCTATCCGTGGAGCGGCCTGCGACCCGAGGGAGGGCTGCCGGCCGGAGAAGGCGCAGTCGTCGAACGGGCATAGGATCGTCGAAATGTTGTGCCGGTCGGCGATGTCCAGGAAGCGGTCGATGCGGTCGACCGCGCCGGCCGGGTCGTCGCTCCACACGAGATACTGCAAGAAAACGCGGCAACTGTTGAAGCCGATGCGCGCCCCCCACCCCAACTCGCGGTCGATCGTCGCGGGATCGAACGTGTCCCGTTGCCACATCTCGGTCGTGTTGATGGCCGTGCTCGGCACGTAGTTGAACCCGACGAGCCACGGGTGTCCCCGATACCACGCCCAGGCGCGCTCTTCCGTCCAGCGGGCGCTGGCGATGTCCTGCATCACATGTCCCTCCCTCTCTCGCGCTCTCGCGTCATCCATCGCTCAGGGTGGCCGTCATGGTCCCGGCGCGCATCCGCGCGCCGCCCCCGACCACGCCCCACGCGGGGCGTGGCTACCCCGGCCAGCCGACCTCAAAAAGTGACAGGCAACGCCGTGAGTGCGCGGAGTAGGCCGTGTTCCTGCCATGCGACCCTGTCGGCGGCCAATTCCAGACGCGGCAACCGACGCAGCACCGTGCCGATGGCGATCGGCGCTTCCAGGCGCGCGAGCGGCGCGCCCACGCAGAAGTGGATGCCGAACCCGAACGCCATGTGGCGGTTAGGCTGGCGGGCGATGTCGAACCGCTCCGGTTCGGCGAACCGCGCCGGGTCGCGGTTCGCCGCGCCGAGGATCTGCAGCACGAAGTCGCCCCGCCGGAGCACCTTCCCCCCCACCTCGACGTCCTCGACAACCCGGCGTGGGTTCCGCTGCAACGGGCTCTCGAAGCGCAGCATCTCCTCCACCGCGGTGGGCATGAGTCCCGGATCCTCCGCCAACCGCCGCATCTGATCGGGGTGCCGGAGCAGTGTCAAGAGGCCGTTGCCGATCAAGTTCGTCGTCGTCTCATGCCCCGCCGTCAGGAGGTTGACACACAGCGTCAGCAACTCCGCCTCGCTGAGCTTGTCGCCGGCCGCCTCGGCCGCGACGAGGCGGCCCAAGAGGTCCTCGCCGGGGACGCGCCGACGGTGCGTCAGGAGCTCGCCCAGGAAAGCGCGCATCTCCAACAGGTCGCGCTGCGCGCGGTCGAGGATCTGCGGGGTGACTCGGCCAGTCCCCTGGAAGGCCAGGATCCCGTCGGACCACACCTTGAAGCGATCGCGATCTCCCGCCGGCGCGCCCAGCATCTCCGCGATCACGATGGCGGGTAGGGGGTAGGCGAGGTCGCGGATGAGGTCCATGTCGCCCCGCTCCCGCGCGGCATCGAGCGCCTCATCGACGAGCGTCTGCACGCGCGGGCGCATCTGCTCGACGACCCGTGGCGTGAAGGCGGCGGTGACCAACGTCCGCAAGCGGCGGTGGTCCGGGGGATCGGCGCTGATCAACCCGACAGAGAAGTGCTCCGCGAGCGGGCGCAGGTGCGCCCGCTCGCGGGGCGGGAGATGGTTGAGCGCCGCCAACATACGGCCCTGGCTCGAAAAACGGGCCGGGTCGCGGAGGGTGTCCAACACGTCATCGTAGCGCGTCAACAGCCACCCGCCGAGCGTGTCGCTCCAATGGACGGGGTCCTTCGCGCGCAACTGCCGGTAGATCGGGTACGGGTCCGCGTAGAACGTGGGGGAGATGAGGGACGAGTCCACCTCGTCCAGAGTCAGCGCCCGCATCATGCACCCCCGCCCGGCGTCACGCGCCTGGGTACGACCGCTGTGTCCGTCACGCCCATCTCCACCCCGCACCTCCTGTGTCGCCTGTCGCCTAACCGCCCACTCTTTTGGTAGCCGCCAGGTCCCACTCGTCCCCTGTACACGCCTCATTCCATGCCCTATCCACCAGTAGCTCCCTTCCATGGTGAGGGGCCTAGACGCTCACCATGAGCAGATGGGTAGCGCGGGCGCTCCACGATCCACTCAGCAGCCATAGCGCCTGGCATCGCTCACGAGTGACATCACGTCCTTCATCTATCATTCATCTATAAATTGAATATAATATACAAGGAGCGCCGTGTCAAGCGAGAGGGGTGATGCTCCCGTGGACCAGCGACAGGTCAGTTCGGTTGATGTCCACAATGGGATGTCCAAAATTAGGTAGAAACGGAATATAATATGCATGCAGGGGCGTCACATGATGCGCCGTGCCCTAGATATTCGCCGCACCGACCGGCCGAGAGACCGACGATTGTATATGAAGAGAGCGAGATCATGGCACAGCCGGTGACCAAGCGTGACGAGCAGGTGGAGCGCGTGCATCCGCTCACCGCCAATCAAACGCTCGAAGAGCGATCATACGTGGAGATGCGTCGCCTCATCACGGAGGGGATCCTCCTCCCAGGTGACCGCATCTCCGTCAATGCCATGGCCCAACAACTCGCCGTGAGTCGGCTGCCCGTCATTCACGCGCTGCGCCGCCTGGCCAGCGAAGGCTTCGTGCAGATTCGCCCGCATAAGAACGTGGTCGTGTCTAAACCGACGCATAAAGAGATGCGCGGACAGTTCCTCATGTTCGCCGCGCTGGAGGAAGTCGCGATCCGGGAAGCCTGGCCGCTCGCGCCCGAGGATGTCGCGCGCTTGGACGCGTTGAGCCAGCGTCACGCGCGGGAACTGGAATCGGGCGCGAGCGGAGAAGACGCCGATTGTGCGTTCCATGAGGTCATGTGGCGTGCGGCGGGGATAGAGTATCTGTACACGACCATCCACACCTTGTGGAACCTGACGGCTTACTACCGCATGCTAGTGTACAAGAGACATGTCCATGGCCGTCATGAGAGTATCATCGAGCATCGGGCCATCTTGCGGGCCTTTCAGGATGGCGATCTCGAGGGCGCTATCGCCCGCACCCACAGCCACCGCATCAGTTCACTGGAACGTGTGGAACACGTCATGGACGACATGATGGGCGACACAGCGTCCTCCCCTGGCGATTGATCCACGCGATCACCGGCATGACGGCGTCGGGCGGCTATTGACAGGGGAAACGATCGTATGCTATCGTCTATTACATCAGTTGAATATAATATTCTCCTACTGATACTGCGTCGCGCGTCGCGACGCGGACGTCATTGTTGCTAGCCAGGATATGCCGGGCGCCTGGACAGAAACATCCGACCACCACGCCGCGTTCCCCGCGTCGGGGCGGCGGGCGTGTAACCGTGCGATCGTCGCGCTAGGATGACTCCCCGCGTGATGACCGCGCCAGAGGGGTAACGATGGGGATGGGCGATCGAGAGCGTCCGCTACGCGTCGGGGTCATCGGCTGCGGCTGGTTCGCCTACAACCATCTGCACGCCTGGCGCGAGATCCCCGAGGTCGCGCTGGTCGCCGTGTGCGACCGTGACGCCGAGCGCGCCAGGGATGCCGCGGAGGCGCATGGCGTGCCCATGTGGTATGAGGACGCCGAGGCCATGCTCGACGCCGAGCGGTTGGATTTCGTGGACGTGGTCACGACGCCGCCGAGCCACCGGCCGCTGGTCGAGGCCGCCGCGCGCCGGGGCATACCCGTGATCTGCCAGAAGCCGCTGGCGATCGCGCTCGACGACGCGCGGGCCATGGTGGCGGCTTGCCGGGACGCCGGCGTCCCGCTCATGGTGCATGAGAACTTCCGCTGGCAGCCCCCCATGCGGGCGGCGCGCCGGCTCCTCGACGAGGGCGCGGTGGGGCGACCCTTCTTCGGGCGCATCTCCTGGCGCACGGCCCGCGACGTCTTCGCCGTGCAGCCGTATCTCGCCGAGGAGGCCCACCTGATCCTGGCCGACATCGGCGTGCATATGCTCGACCTGGCCCGTTTTTTCTTCGGGGAGCCGCGCGCGCTGGTCTGCCAGACGCTGCGCGTGCGCCCCACCATCAAGGGCGAGGATGTGGCCACCCTGCTGCTGGAGTTCGACGACGCCTCGTGCATCCTCGATTTCTCGTATTCGAGCCACGCCCCCGAGGACCTCTACCCGCAGCAGCTCCTGCACATCGAGGGCACGGAGGGCGCCGTCGACATCGGCCCGCACTACCGGCTCTCGCTGGCGCGGGCCGACGGCACGGTCGAGGAGCGGGACGTCCCGCTCCACCGCTACCCCTGGTCGACGCCGCCGATCGAGGTCGCGCAGGACAGCGTCGTGGCGATCCAGCGCCACTGGGTCGCCTGCCTGCGCGGCGAGCAGACCCCCGAGACGAGCGGCGAGGACAACCTGCGCACGCTCGAGCTCGTCGACGGCGCCTACGCCTCGGCCGCATCGGGCACAATCTATCGGCCCGCGCACGACGAGGACGCACACCGGCCCAGGTGACGCGCGGCGAACAACGCAACAGACAGGAGTTCCGGCCTCGCCTCCCGGCGCCGCGCACCCCCATATCTCCCGGCGCCGCGCACCCCCATGCGTCGGCGCGCCACCTCTCCTGCCGCTCCTGCCGCCACGACCTCAGAAGGTGGGCGCTCCGTTCACGGGGAGTAGGACGGCGTAGAGCGAGGTCGTGGCACAGATAAACAGGCGGTTCCGTTTCGGCCCGCCGAACACGACGTTGGCCACGGGCTCGGGGACGTGCACTTTGCCCAGGAGGGTTCCATCCGGGTGAAAGCAGTGGACGCCGTCGCCGGCGCTCGTCCAGATGCGCCCGGCGTCGTCCAGCCGGAAGCCGTCGAAGGCGCCGACGGTGCATGTCGCGAACACGCCGCCGCCCGAGAGGGCGCCGTCCTCGGCCACGTCGAAGACGCGGATATGGCGCGGGCCATCGGGCACATGGCTGATCCCCGTGTCGGCGATGTACAAGCGTCGCTCGTCCGGCGAGAAGGCCAGCCCGTTGGGGCGGACGAAGTCGTCGGCGACGATGCGGCACGCGCTGGTGCGCGGGTCGACGCGATAGACGTGGCAGGCCCCGACCTCGCTCCGCGCCCGGTGGCCTTCATAGTCGCTGTCGATGCCGTACGTCGGGTCGGTGAACAGGATCGAGCCGTCCGACATCACGACCACGTCGTTGGGGCTGTTCAGGCGCTTGCCGTTATACCGTTCCGCGATCACTGTGATCGCGCCGTCGTGCTCGGTGCGGGTGACCCGTCGGTTGCCATGCTCGCAGGTGACGAGGCGGCCCGCACGGTCGACCGTGTTGCCATTGGCGTAGCCGGCCGGTTGGCGGAATGTGCCCACGGTACCCGTCGTTTCGTCCCAACGCAACAGGCGATCGTTGGGGATGTCGCTCCACACCAAATAGCGGCCGGCCGGGAAGTAGGCGGGGCCTTCGGCCCAGCGGCAACCGCCGTATAGATGCTCGAGGCGGGCACTGTCCACGACGCAGGCGCCAAACCGCTCATCCAAGGGCTCGAAGGTCGCGAGGGCGCGCTCGGTCATGGCCATCCCCTCCCGGTGCTATCTTCCGGCGGTCGCCCATCCCATCGTCGGCGCCGCCGCGTCACCCGACGTAGCTGGAGAGCAGCACCAGCTCCTCGATGCGGGCGCGCGGCGGCAGCGCGGCGATCAGGCGCACACAGGCCGCCACGTCGTCCGGGTCGAGGAGCTGGGCGCGCGTCTCCGCCGGGGGCGGCGACGGGCGGTCGTCGAGCAGGGGCGTGTTCATGTCGCCCACGACGATCACCGCGCTGCGGATGCCGTTGGCGCGCTCCTCCGCGTTGATGACCGCGCTCAACCCGGCCAGGCCGGCTTTCGTGGCCGTGTAAGCGGCCCCGGCGAGGGGGCTCGGCCGCCACGCCGCCTTGGACCCGATGTGGATGAACGTGCGGTTGCCCCGCGCGCGCATCGCCGGCAGCACGGCATGCACGCACAGGTAGGGGCCGTCCAGGTTGACGGCGACGATGCGCCGCCAATCGTCCGGGTCCATCTCGGCCAGCGAGCGGCGCGGCACGTTCAGCCCGGCGTTGTTGACCAGCACGTCGACGCGGCCGAAGCGGTCCAGCGCCCCCGCCACCATGCCCCGCACCTGCCCCTCCACGCTCACGTCGCATGGTGTCACCAGCGCGCGATCAGCGCCGCCGCCCGGCGCGTCCGCGATCAGCGCCGCCGTCTCGCGCAGCGGACTCTCGCGCCGGCCGGCCAGCACCACGGCCGCGCCTTCGCCGGCCAGGGTCAGCGCCGAGGCGCGCCCTATGCCGCTGCCCGCCCCCGTCACGACGGCCACCTGCCCGTCCAGCTGTCCCATGCGTCCCCCTATCACTGCAACGTTAGGTTTCGCCTGCGACTTTAGTCGCAGGCTTACGTCCCCGCGCCGACCGCCACGCGCGCCATCGGGAGGGGCACGTCGGCCACCTCGATCCACCGCCCCTCGGATGCGGACTGGAGCACGGCGTCCACGACCGCCTGGCAGCGCATGCCGTCGTAGAAGGAGGGCGAGCACGGCCGGCCCTCGACGATAGCCCGGATGAACTCGTAGTCCTCATCGTAGCGGAACGCGGTGGTGGGGTCGCCCTGGGACGGGTCGCGCGGCGCGCCGGGGACAGTCAGGAACGCGCGCGGCACCGGGACCGTCTCCAACACGCCGTCCGGACGGCCGATCTGCACCTCGTGGGGCCGATGGAGATGGTAGATCAGGGTGCCCTCGGTCCCGTACAGCTCCAGCTCGTCGAGGGCCTGGCCGCCGAACCCGCGGCCCTTGGTGACCTTGCTCAGGTCGAAGACGGCCACGGCGCCCTGGTCCACGCCCACGCCCGGCGCGAACTCGGCGATAAAAGCCGCGAAGTCTTCGACATCGGCGGGGACCGGCGCTCCGCCATCACGCGCGGCGCGTTCGGGCACGTAAGTCCGCGTCAGGCCGACCACGCGCGCGATCGGCCCGACCAGGTCATGGCAGAAGTCAATACGGTGCGCGCCCATATCGCCCACCTCGCCAGACCCAGCCAACGCCTTCGTCTGCCGCCAGCCCAGGTCCTCCTCCGGCCAATCCTGGAAGCGCGCGATGCGCAGGTGACGTGGCACGCCCGCCACGCCCTGTCCCACCAGATGCTTGAGATACCGCATGGCCGGCACGAAGCGGTAGGTGAATGCGGTCATGTGGCGCACCCCGGCGCGCGCGGCCGCCTCGTACATACCTTGGGCCTCCGTGTAGGTCATAGCTAACTGTTTCTCGACTAGGACGTGTTTACCCGCGCTGACGGCGGCCAGGGCGATCGGCGCATGCAAGACGGTGGGCGTGGCCACGACAACCGCATCGACCGCGGGCAGGGCCAGCAGGTCCTGGTAGTCGGCGTAGATGTGTGCGACGTCGTACTCTACAGCACGCTCGCGCAACAGATGTGCGTTGCTGTCACACAGCGCGACGATCTCCGCCTCGGGTAGCAGCTGTAAGGCTGGCAGGTGGACATAGCTGCTGATACCCCCGACACCGATCACCCCCACCCCGACCCGTGACTCGCGCATGTCAGTCTCCTTCTCCGCGTATGATGACGCTTCCTGATGCACGCATCGTAGCCATGCATCATACCCTTGTGTGACGAGTGGTGCGTTGTTAACACATGCGCAAGTTGGCCCGGCCCTCACGGCCTGCATACACCGATGCGGAACCGCACATGCGCCGATGCGGAACCGCATCGGCGACGACGGTGCACTTTATCTTTATCGCCAGCAGGCCCCTGGCTTTAGCCAGGGGGATGAATGGCGTCCTTAGAGCTCGCCAGCGCGACTCAACCGTGCCCCTACGCCTCTTTGTGCGGTATAATAGAGCCGGGGTTCCCGCGCTTCCGTGGGTGCGAACGGTACGACTCGTTCTGCTACCCCCAGTCGGGCTACAGGCTCAACGGAGCGAGAGTATTCCTCTCCAAGATCGGCCACGTCAAGGCGATCATTCACCGACCCCTTGAAGGCGTGGTCAAGACGTGTTGTGTGCGCCGCACGAGCGCCGGTAAGTGGTTTGTGTCCTTCTCTTGTGAGGTTGAGGACGCGCCGCTGCCCGCGACCGATGCGTTGGTCGGCATTGACGTGGGTCTTGAAAAGTTTGCCACTCTCTCGACAGATGCACAGATTGCCAACCCCCGCTTTTTTCGGCGCGATGAGCGCGACCTTGCCCGCGCCCAACGGCGACTGAGCAAGGAACCTCGGCCGGGGAAGGGGCAACGCGCGACGCCCGCACGCCGCAAGCGCCGGACGGTCGTGGCGCGCATCCACGCGCGCATCACCAACAGGCGCGCGGACTTCGCGCATCAAGAGAGTCGGAAAATCGTCAACACCTACGGCGTCGTGGCCGTCGAAGACCTCTCGATCAACACTATGGTCCATAATCACTGCCTCGCTACATCCATCCATGACGCGGCATGGCGGCAGTTCATTAGACTCGTTGCAAAATAAGCATGGGCCACCGTGACGGGCGCCACAAAGCCCTCTACGCGGCCAAAACGGTGCCTTTCACGGTCCCAAAGGGCCTGCTAACAGGGCTTGGAGAGGCGCTCCCGTTATTCTGCAACGAGTCTATTAGCTACCTGACGTACAAGGCAGCATGCGCCGGTCGTCGCGTGGTGGCCGTGAACCCCGCCTACACCTCCCAGACCTGCTCCCAGTGTGGGCATCGCGTCCGTAAGGAGTTGTCCGAGCGCGTCCATCGCTGCTCCTGTTGCGGCATAGTCCTCGACCGGGATCACAATGCCGCGCTGAACATTTTGGCTCTGGGACGACAGAGCTTGGCGAAAGCCTAGAAGCCCCCGGCTTTAGCCGTGGGGAGTCGTCACCCTTTGACACTCCCTTGTAAGACGCCGCGCAGGAAATAGCGCTGCATCACCAGGAAGATGATGACCGTCGGGAGGATGACGAGGGTGCAGCCGGCGAGGTAGGGTCCGAAGTTACTGGTCGCCGCGACCGAGGGCAAACGCGGATCGGTGCTCATCAAGGCGAGGTCGACCTGGATGGTCTGCATGGACGGGGAGCGCAACACGAGGAGCGGCCAGAAATAGTCGTTGTAGCTCGTGAGGAACGTCACCACGGCGAGGCTAACCTGTGCCGGCAGGATGAGCGGCATCACGATGCGCCACCATGTCCGGAGGTGACCACACCCGTCGACGCGCGCCGCCTGCAGCAGCTCATCGGGGATCGCCCGGATGACGCCGGTCATGAAGAACACGCCGAACGAGGTGATGACCAGCGGGAGGACGAGGGCCTGGTAGGTGTCCAACCAGCCGAGCGTGTTCATCTCGACCAACAGCGGGATGTACTGGGTGAGCGGCACGAAGAACAGGGTGAGCATCATCAGGCCGAAGAAGAAGCGCTGGCCACGGAACCTGAACTTGGCGAACCCGAACCCGGCCAGCGGGCAGAAGAACAGGGTGGTGGCGAGGATGATCGCGACCTGGATGGCGCTGTTCTTGAACCCTGTCGGAAAGGCGCCGATCGAGAAGACGGTGTTGTAGTTCGACAGCGTCAGCTCCCGGACGGTGGTCGGGAAGGGCGACACGATGAAGCTCTGGTCGGGGCGGAACGAGGACACCACCATCCACACCAAGGGGAAGACGCACACGATGGCGCCGATCCACACCAACGCCGTGAGCAACGCGCCCCCCACGCGGAGCGCCGTGGCTTCCCCTCGCCACGTTTTGATCCCACGAAGGGACGATCGTTCTATCGCGCGCATCGTCACCGTGATGCCTCCAGGATGCACAGGCCCGTCGCGCCGCGTCAGTCGATCTGCCAGCGACGGGCGATGAGGAATAAACCGACGGACACGACCATCATGGCCGCCGTCGTCAGGAAGGAGACCGCGGACGCCGTCCCATAATCGAGATTGTTGATGAAGGTATAGAGGTAATACCCGATCGTGACGCTCGACGTGCCAGGGCCGCCGTTGTTGGTGATCAGCTGAGGCTCGGCGAACAGGCTCAGGACGGCGAGCGTCCCCACGACGGTGATGAACAGGATCGTGCGCGAGAGCAGCGGCAGCGTGATCGACCAGAATTGGCGGACGGGATTGCAGCCGTCCATCGCGGCCGCCTCGTAGAGATCCTGCGAGATATTTTGCATCGCCGCGTAGAAGAAGAGCGCGCCTAGGCCCACGCTCGCCCACACGCGTACCAGCGCCAGCGTCGGCTTGCTCCAGGCCTCGCTGGTCAGCCAGGGGGCATGGGGCAGGTGGAATGCACCCAACGCGACGTTCACGGGGCCGTAGTCCTGGTCGAAGAAGATTTTGAACACGAAGGCGACGGCCACGATCGAACTGACGGTCGGGAGCAGGTACAACATCGTGGCGATGGCGCGTCCGCGAAAGCGCGCCCGATTCAAGGCCACGGCGATGAGCAGGGAGAGCACGGTTCCCAGGGGGATGACCAGGAGCCACAGCAGGGCGGTATTGCCCACCGCGTTCCAGAAGAAGTTGTCGCCGAGCACGAACGTGTAGTTGCCCAAGCCGACGGAGCGCATCGGCCCGATGCCGGACCAGTGCTGCAGGCTGACATAGAAGGAGTAGGCGACGGGATAGGCGAAGAACGCGAAGAACACGGCGAAGAAGGGCGCGATGCAGAGATAGGGCGTATAGGCGCCGCCCAGCCACGCACGGAGACGGGCGCCGGGCGATCCACGCCGGCGCGACACGGATCGCGCGCTGTCGCGCGCGTTGTCCCAGTGCTGAGTTTTGGCCATCGTGTGTCCCTCCGACGACGCAGGCGCAGGGGTGGAGCGCCAGGGTCGGGTTCACCGGCCCT
>JAABUQ010011740.1_pt1 | contig 11083 bp, 8 predicted proteins | sample 5560001 | NCBI WGS metagenome assembly JAABUQ01 (sample SAMN10711888, study PRJNA513371) | rock metagenome | isolation source: Antarctica rocks | place: Antarctica: Victoria Land, Finger Mt nord | collected 2015-12-18
CTGCTTTGTCTTTGGTGATCGTCACGCTCGACGGTTTACATTCATCGGGTAACGCCCTTGACCAGACGATGTTGAGGAGTTCTTTCTGTTTGGCAAGCGTGAAGGTAGAGCCATTCCACACAAAGGCCGTGTTGACGTAGGTTGCACTCTGTTTGTCGCGCTTCTTTTTGTACTTGGGGTACTTCGCTCTCTTCTCGAAGAAATTGACCATTGCCTTTTCGATATGCCGAAGCGATTGTTGCAGAGGAACACTAGATACCTCCTGTAACCACTGTGTCCCCTCTTGCTTTTTGAGGTCAGTCAAGGCTTGCGACAAATCGTTGTAGCTAACTCGTTGCCCATGCTCAAACCATGCAACGGTCCGACGACGCAACGCCCAATTGTACACCACACGACAATAGCCGAACGTACACGCGAAATTGTGTGCTTGCTCGTCTGTCGGGTAGAAGCGGTATTTATAGGCGCGTTGCGTCATACAGTTACTTGCCTTCCTGCGTGCTAGCCAGGCATTGTTCTAAGCACACCACGAGCTGATTATTCATAGAACGGCGGTTCTTGAGTGCCTCCCGTTTCAAGGCATCAAGCACGTCTTTGGGAATATATGCCGTAAATTGTGGGTGTTTATTTGTTTTACTCATACAGGTATAATACCATGTAAATGCCTGGCTGTCAAATGGTCGCTTTCATCCCACCCCCTTGAACGGGGGGTCTTCTCGCTCCTACTGATAATATTCTACCATTTCGCTGATAGCCGTGTTCAACAGGTCAGCGTTAGCACCCTCCATTGTCGGCAGCAACGCATACATAAACAATACATGTTCCCTTATGTACTGTTCCGCGTGAAGCTGCCATAAAGGGAAGACACGAAAGTTGAAGGTGAGTAACGCTGTTTTTCCGCTCATTTCTTGCAATGGAGATGTTGCCATGCTTGCGCGAAATGGATATACTATAATCGACAGAACAGGAAATGTATACTTCCGGTAAAGATAAGCGTGATAGTCCAGCAAGCGCGTATCCATATCGCTGTCTGAACCTGACTCAAATTCTAAGCAGAAATAAACTCTACAATCAAGTATTCCTATTCATCTCTTTTCATGTATCGCTATGATGGATGCTTTATTTAAGAAATGTGGCTTTATAGTAATGGTCGTCACAAAAATGTTCTTGCCTTGAAGAGAATGGAGAGAAGTAATGGTAACGAATACAGACAACCCACATGTGCAAGCTATTCGCCAGAGCGTTACATCATCGTACACTGAGTTGAACCGCTTGATCGCAGAGCGATTGATGCGCTTACCTACACAGAAACTGTATGCAACGCTCGTAGAGGGCGAGTGGACAATTATGGAGAGCGTGGCTCACATTATCGAGTTTATGCCCTACTGGGGCGACGAAATCGCGAAGTTAGTGGCACTGCCTGGACAAAATTTCGGACGTACTAAGGAAGACGAGGCTCGTATTCGTGCCATTGAGCAGCACAAACTTGATTCATTGGAGACGGCGCGTGGTGCTCTTGCAAGAAGCTATACTTATTTGGACGAGGTATTAGGCACCTTGAAGGATAACGACCTTGAACTAAAAGGACATCACTCGAAATTCGGGGAACAGACGCTTGCCTGGTTCATCAAAGACTTTGTAACCGACCACCTCACAAATCACCTAGAACAGCTTAGCAGAGTTTTGGAAGTTGTATAAAGGGTATTTGCAGACTTCACTGTCAACGACAATGGAGTCTGCAAATACCCTTGAAAGACAACTCCTTACTGTCACTCTTACCAGGGCAATGGCGCAGGAGGCTGAGGGATGAGGCCACCTGTTGCATTAATGTGATGAAAGAGGTATTCGTGAGATTCTGCCATCTGCTTGCGTAACTTTGCCCGATCCTGAAGCAGTTTTCCATCCTTTTTCAGCGTTTTGCCAGCAACCATAACTGTGTCCACATTCCCTGGATGGGCGTGCATTGTGATGGTCCCTAGCGGGTGATTGGCTGGCATCGTGTTGATATCATCTGCGCGTATCATGATAATGTCAGCATCTTTTCCAGCCTCGAGTGTGCCGATTTTGGAATCCAAACCCATCGCCCTCGCGCCCCAAATGGTGGCAGCTTTTACAATAGTCCTCGACGAGAGATCGATGGTATCTGGCCCATGATGATGTTCCAACTCAACATCATTATCGAGCATTCGTTGAGCCTGTAAGCCAAGACGCATTTGAGAGAAGATGCATCCTGAGTTGTTCGAGATAACATCGCATCCAAGCGAAGGCTTTCCTCCAACAGCGAGGAAGCGTCCGATGACTGGATGCCCCATGCCCATTTGCATCTCGGTCTCAGGGGTGCTTGAAATTGCTCCACCAGTCTCGACTACGCGCCGCAGTTCGCTGTCCGTCGTCTGATTCATATGCACCCAAACGAGATCAGGGCCAAGCAGATGGGCCTCTTCTAAAAACGCAACCTCGGAGACAGGCTGTGAGAACATCACTGCATTAGCATGTAAGGTAATACGCACCCCTAATTCCCGCGAGATGGCAACCTCTTTCGTCACACGTTCGATCCCCGCAACGAGTACATCGGACAGGCTAATGCCCATGGTGACAAGCCCCTCATCCGAGGGAAACTGCTTCTGGCGTAGCATTTTCGCGTGCTCGATGCGGTGTTCAAGAGTATTAAAGGCGGGATTTTGGACTGGGACCTCGTTCAGTCCAAGTGCAAAAAGAGAGCGAATACCTGACTCGCGACTGCCACGAATGGCCTCATCGGCGTGTTCGGGCGTGTTGATGCAGTGAGAAAAGTCAAGTACTGTGGTCACGCCAGCATTAATTGCCTCTAGCATTCCAAGGTAGTTCCCCACATACATATCTTCTGGTCTGTAGTGAACAGCGGCTTGAAAGCGAATACTTCTAATATAGTCTTTGAGTGACCAATCGTGAGTGACACCGCGCAGTTGTGTTTGCCACACATGACGATGGGTATCTACAAAACCAGGCAATACAAGACAATCGGTTGCGTCAATAATCTCGGCATCTGAAGTGAGATTCTGTCCTATGTGGCTGATCTTGCCATTTTCAACCAGGACGTCCGCTATTCTCGGCTCCTCACCATCCACCATTGTGATGACAGTGCCTCCTTGAAACAAGGTACGCTCGTTCGCCATTGAAAATACCTCCTTATGTTATCGTGTACTGAAAATGCTCACAATCTCTTTGTGAGACATCAACACAGCAACTACCTGTGCTGTGTTGATGTCTCACAAACGTTTCCTTTCCAAACCTCCTTTCTAACGCGTCGGTATGGTGTCGTTGACTGACACTGGTTCCTCCGTATCAACAAGGAGGGCGGGCTTTTCACCCTTGTTGCGTCCGCGTAGTTTCAGTGCTTGTCGTACCTCTTCTGGCTTTGCAGGTTCGAGATTGAGTTCATGTGCGATACGTACAGTACGCTCAACAAGTTGAGCATTATCCTGCACGGGCTGCCCCTTCTTATACTGCACATTATCTTCCATACCTGTACGGACATTCAGCCCCATTGCCATCGCGATAGTTGTCAGAGGAAGTTGGGAAGACCCCATCGAGGTCACATTGCAGAAAGCAGTATCAGGTAGACGCCGCACCATCTCCATCAAATTGAGCCATGTGCCACGTTGCCCACCTTGTGTCGGCGTATTCAGAACAAAGTTGATGTAGTATGGTGGCTCGATGAGCTTTGCCTTCATCAGTTTCTCAACTTCTTCCAGCATAGCAATGTTGTACACTTCTAGCTCTGGTCTGATGCCACGCATCTGCATCTCTTTCGCAAACTGCACAATTTCTTGAGAAGTATTGGCAAAGAGCCAATCTCTTCCTTTCACCTGAAAGTTCAGAAAGCCCATGTTGAGAGAACACATCTCAGGGCTGAGCAGAGTAGTGACGAGCCGCTCGTGTGGTGCAAGTCCAATTCCACCACCAGTGGTCAATTGCACAATCGCGTCCGTTTCACGGCAGAGTCGCTCATGCAGTTCGCGGTAAATCTCTTTATCGCTAGAAACGCTGCCATCCTTGTTACGCGCATGCACATGAAGAATTGCTGCTCCCGCTTTCCATGCCGCAACACCTTGCGCTACAATTTCATCGGGTTGCTCTGGTAAATTCGGATTCGCCTCTTTGCCATGAAAACCACCAGTCAACGCACAGGTAATAATAACCTTGTTTGGAATCGCCGTTGTTACCATGCCAGGTCTCCTGTTCTTGTGAAATTACAACATATACGTGGAAATAGAGGTACTTATTCGATTACGATAGTGCTCGAACGGAAAGATAAACACTACTTGGACGCACTCTTACAACGATGTTCCTACGAGGCGTGCAAACGCATCAAGATCAAGAAGGATGTCGTCTTTTGGTTGCGTGTCCTTCTCATGTATGTCTATGCTGAGTAGCGTACCAGAAACCGGACAGTAGAACGCTGTCATTGTCAGATGCTCATGCAACGTAATCTGCCCAGGATAAGCACTAATAGCGACAGGTTTCGCCATCGCTCCCGCTCGCCAAGCTGTGGTGTTGGTAGATAAGACATGACCAGCGTGCGAACGAACCTGCCATATACCATCAGCTTGTATGAGGCGTAGCGCAGATCCCAGGGCGAGACCTGCTGAGGCATCTTCAGGTCTGCCCAGTACTATCACTGATGAACCAATACGCTGCTGTCGTATATGAAGTCGTTGATCCTGCGTTCCGTTGACATCAATACCACTGGAGACGATGACCACCCCATATACATCATAAGCAGTCTGCTTAGAGATGATGTTGTTCTGGACATCCAACCAGACAGAGGTTGGGTCTCGGTCAAGTGGGTCGCCCCAACCACCACCACCTTGCCAGAGGACGGCAAAGACATCTTCTTTTGTCATTGGCATCAAGCCAGGCTTTGGCCCCAGTTCCTTCCAAACTCCACCAATGTCTTCAGGATCATCAGTCTGTTGTTCTGCTGGATAGTTTCCATGAAGCAATACGCCCTGCCCAAAGCGTTGTCGCACCGTTGAGCCAGGCCAGCCGCCAAACTGTCCTGTTGTGTTAGGCACTTCAGCCCCATGCGTCATGACAAGTATCTCTGCTGTGTCGATGCCACCAAGCGTGACCGCCATTTCGGCCGCTCGTCCACCGCGAAAGCGACCAGCACCACCGGTGTCACGTCCCAGACGGCGGTAGAGGTAGCGCAAGGGGGCAACTTGTTCGTTGGCTTCTACATCAGCAATACCTGGTACAGGTACACACAGTGGTCCTCCCGCGTCTATACCGTCTTTTGTTGCATATGCCCCGAAGCCGCCTGCCATTGGGTCAAGTAAGTGCAGGCCAAAACGCTCACCAAACTGGTTGATGCCACCCATATTAAATGTCGCCATTGTGCCACTATTGCCTGCCTGAGCACGGTATGCATATGCCGAGGAGCAGGCAAAAAGCTTGTTTAAGGCGGAAGAGACAACGTTGGTAATGACCCAGACAGTTTCGACGGTTGCGGACCCCACAGGAGCAGGATGCTGTGCTGTGCAAATAAGCCCATCTGGTGCAATAATTTCAACAGGACGAAGAATACCTTCGTTCCAAGGTATCTTAAAACCGAGCACCGGAATAACTGACCCTGCCACACCGCCATGAAGTCCTGAGCGAGTAGCGTTAATGAATCCAGGAGCCTGACGACTCGAACCACTGAAATCGAGACGAAGCGAGTCGCCTTTTTTGGTCATGTGAAGATCAACTTTGTACAAAATATTTTGATGTCCATCATGCTCAAGAAAGTCTGTCACATGAATTTCGGCATCAGGAAGTTCCCGTAAACGCGCTCGTGTGCGTTCCTCTGACACGTCAATCATACGCTGCATTGTCGTCGTTACAGTTTCTACGCCATAACGTTGCGTGAGATCGGAGATACGACTTTGGGCGACATAGAGCGTTGCGATAAAGGCTCGTATATCCAATTCCAGCGCGGCGGGCAACCTACTGGCAGTAAGAATAAACTCTAGCACGTCCTCGCGTACTTCACCGCTGTCAACAAGCTTGACGGCGGGAATACGCAATCCCTCTTGGAATATCTCGCGTGCTTTCGGCGACCAACTGGCAAAATCCATCCCACCCAGATCGGTTTGATGCGCCATGACGCCCGCCCAGGCAATAAGCTGTCCCTCGTAGAATATAGGTCCAACGAGTTGCAGATCGTTCTGATGCAGTGCTCCTATATAGGGATCATTGCCAATGAACATATCACCTGGACGAATGTTTCCATTACTTTTGCTTTGTATATAACGTACCATTGCCCCCACTGGCGGAGCTTCTAATGTCACCTGTAACCCCATTGTGGCGAATGTTCCACCTGGGAGAAACAAGCCCGTAAAAAAATCAGTTGCTTCTGTGACAGTAGGAGAACCTGACACACTTTGTAGTGCGATACGCATTTCATCACTTACGGCAATTAAGCGGTTACGCACTATTTCATAGGTAATAGGATGGATGGTTCCTTCAATGCCCATAGCCAGTTCTATCCTTCATCAGTTTTCTGATAGTTTCTACACTGCTCATACAAGAACATGAAGGTTTCCTGCGTCGTCCGAACGTGCAGAACCAGCAGGGGGTACAACGACTGTTTGACCTGGAAATTCAATTACGCATGGTCCTTCGACATATTGTGCTGGCGCGGGATACTCGGTTGCGTAAACGACGGTTTCGATAGGATGAGTAGGGTCATCAAACACTATCTTACGCGAGCCGATAGGCTTGAGCAGATCACCTCCGGTAGGAATATAAGGTAGGGTGAGTGTTCCCGTTCCAATAGCACGCACGTAAAGTACTTCTATACCTGCTGCACGGAATGCCGCACCACGCCCGAATAACGCTTCGTATTCGCGCTCAAAGCGATCAAGACAGGCGGAGAAACTTTCTTCAGTAATATCGTCTTCCACTACAGCTACATTAAGCGCGTGAGCTTGACCGCGATAGCGAATGGCAACACTGCGCTCAACGTACATCGTATCAGCCGTAAGTTCGCCTTTAAGACTTTCGATAACATATGTTGCCACCGCGTGAAACGCTTCTCTCAACCCTTCTAACTGCTCTTGCTGAGGCGTACTTTTCGCGGTGATACGCACATAGGCTGGCATTTCTACCGTCTGCCTGAGATCTGATGTGCCAGTACCATAGGCAGACTGACCAGTTGCGGTCGCAGGAACAATAAAGCCTTGCATACTGAGATCACGGCAAAGTGTCCATGCATGGGAAGGACCTGAGCCTCCATTCGCAAACATGGCAAATTCGCGAGGATCATACCCACGTTCTATCGTGACGCGTCGCAGCAAATCACCCATGCGGCTATCGAGAAGCTCTCGAATGCCCCATGCCGCCTGCATGAGCGTCATACCAAGCGGTGTCGCAACATGCTTGGTGATCGCACGAACTGCCGCCTCTCTATCTAGCTTCATACGTCCACCGACAAACGTCATAGGGTCAAGTACTCCAAGTACCAGATCCGCGTCGGTCGCTGTCGGTTGCGTTCCACCTCGTCCATAGCATGCTGGACCAGGAGTCGCACCCGCACTCTGTGGACCCACAACAAGTGTGCCATGTTGTACGGAGGCAATACTGCCACCACCTGCACCAATAGAATTTACATCTATGGATGGAAATCGAATATCGGCACCTGCCAGCGTGATTTCTGAACGCATTAATGGAGTACCATCTACGATGACACCAACATCAAAACTGGTGCCTCCCACATCTATCGTCAATATCTTCTCTTTGCCAATGCTTTTACCCAAATCCTGACAACCAATGACGCCTGCCGCGGGACCGGAAAAAAGGGCTGCCACTGGCTGTTCAGCGAGCGCATGAGCAGAGACAACCCCACCTGCACCCGTCATTGTTAGAACAGGTACTGAAAGAGATTGTGTACACAATGCACCATTGAGACGCTCAAGATAGTTGCTTACTACAGGACCAAGGGCCGCATTTGCCGCCGTTGTTGTCATACGGGCATACTCTCCAACGGATGGCGAGACGCGATGTGACATACTCACAAAGACATGTGGAAGTTCTTGCACGATGAGTTCGTATAGTTGTTGCTCATGAACCGGATTCTGTGTCGCCCATAAGGTACAGATCGCAACTGCCTCAACACCCTGTTGAGCGATATCTCGTATTACCGTCCGTGCGGCTTCGTGATTCAGTGATTGAACAACCTGTCCACGTCGATCAATGCGCTCCGGCACCTCGTAGATCAGGTGGCGCGGGACAATAGGAGGCCATTGTCCTCTGAGGAAATAGTCGCTTACTTCTTGTTCATTGAGACCTGCGACTTGCCTTTTTAGTCGCCCGATCTCCAGCGTATCAGCGAAACCTCGTGTAGTAATGATCGCGGTACGGGCGGTTTTGCTTGTCAGTAAAGCATTTAAACCAACAGTTGAGCCGTGCCCAAACCGCTCAATTGCTTCACAAAATTCAGGCAAGGTCAGCTCGAATGCTTCTGCGGCAAGACGCACCACATTGAGTATCCCTGTGATAATATCTCCGGTTGACGGAGACTTGAAGACTTTGGTGCGGTGATCGCTGGCAAGTACCCAGAGGTCGGTGAAGGTGCCACCGACATCGGTTCCAACATGGAACTTTAACTTCGTCATCGAACCTCCAACATCAAGACCTGCGTCAGAGGACGCAAGTGAAAATGGACCCCTTCGTTCAGGAGCGTTCAGTAAATAAGGTTCTCTTATTGTGTTTCATGTGAAGTAAAGGTTCCTGTTACTACTTGATGACCGTCGTTTTCTAAGTAGGCTTGCTCTCGATGTTTATTTACTGCTACTAAGAGGGGAATGTCATGCATAGAGAAAAGGATGGCTCGTTGATTGGCTGAGGTATTCATATGCTCATGTATCGCCCAACTAGGGATGACAAACATATCACCTTGCTCCCATGAAAAGCGTACACCATTAATGATGGTTTCGCCCTTGCCTTCAAAGACGTGATAGATTGTACTACCCGTGTGCCTATGTGCCTGAGTATGTATTCCAGGTCGTAGCAGTTGAACCCAACACGAGAATGATTGCGCCACTGAACTGCCTGTGTGTGGATTGATGTATTCCAGTGCCACATCATCGAATGGGCTAGCATCAATCTGAGCCAGGTTGTTGAGTGCTCGCTCCGTATCACTCCACTTATAGGTAAACATTGGCGGATGCTCAATCACTCTTTTTTCCCAGGCTGGTCGCATTTGCCCAACACCGTATTTCAGGACGGTGCCATTCGGTTTTTGGACAACTTCCTGGGCTTCGCCACTATACGGCTCAAAAAAGCTGGCATCCAGGTAGTTATTCAATGGAATATCCAGTCCATCCATCCAGATAGCCGCGTCATCTGAAGCACTCCCATGATCGTGCCAGAGCCACGGAGGTGTTAGGACGAGATCACCACGCTCCAGAAAGACTCTATCTCCCTCCACAGTACTCCAAGAACCGCTACCGTTGATGATAAAGCGTATGGCCTGTGAGGTATGGCGATGAGCGGGCGCGACTTCTCGCCCATTCAGCCATTGCACGGCGGCCCACAGCGTCGGTGTCGCGAAGGGTTGACCATTAAGTCCTGGGTTACTCAGTGCGGTCGCTCTGCGATCCCCTCCGCGTTCTATTGGAACAAGTTTGCCAGATCGCTCAGCGATATCATGAAGTGTTTGCCACTTCCACAACCAGGGGACTGCCTTGGGCTTTGGCTGGAGTGGCATGATAGACTCCTCTATACGCCAGAGCGGTGTGAGGAAGTTCGACTTCATATCGTCATACAATCTGCTTGTCCCGTCTTGTCCCTCGGCGACATCGGTGTGAATTGCTGTTTCTTGTTGAGGGTGTTTCGTCGCGGTATCCTCAATCATGAACGTTTCTTCCTTTCTCTGCTGTTAGCGAAGAGCTGTGCGATATGCTTCATATTGAGCCATAAAACGTGGTGCCTTTTGCCTGAGTGTCGCATCATCAATGCGTCCGCTACGTGTCATGTAACTATAGGCAAGTGGAAGGACATCAAGGTCCATTCTCTCGTGAAAGGTCTCATACCATGTATAGCTCTGCTCCGCGATACGAAGCAACTTTTCCATTCCTGACCTGCGAACCTGCTCAAATGCCTGTAGCGCATCGGGAATATTCTCAGTCGTTGCCACCGCTTTGTAAAGAGCAATCGCATCTTCAAGAGCCATGCGTGTGCCAGAGCCAATCGAAAAGTGAACCGTGCGTAGCGCATCACCGAGTAAGACCATATTGCGGTAACTCCACATATGGTTCGTGACAACTTTAAATGTGAGCCAGGCAGGTTTATTGGGAAGTAGAGGGTGTCCACCTAGATCATCCTTGAAGACGTGCTCACAGTAGGCGCGGCTCTCTGCATCAGACATATGCTCAAAACCTGCTTGTTTCCATGTCTGAGCATCGCACTCCACAATAAAGGTACTTGTCGTCTCACTATAGGGATAGCAATGGGCGACAAAGGCACCTCCTCGATAGGTGCGGAAGATCAGCGAGAGGGTCTCAAAGAGTTGATGGGTACCATACCAGATATAGTTGTTCGAGAGTGAGGAAGTCGAGGGTTGGAAGTAGTCAGCATACTGTTGTCGGACCATACTATTCACGCCATCGGCACCTATGAGGAGATCGTAGTGTGCAAGCGCGGAAAGGTCAAGTAGTCGTGTCTCGAAACGCATCTCGACTCCATGTTGTCGGCAGTGTTCCTGGAGAATACGTAACAAAGCAAGTCGTCCTATACCAGCATAAGCACTTCCATCAATACGCACCCGCCCACCTTTTTGCACGATGGTCAAATCATCCCATGTGCGTAGTTGTGCCTCGATGTCGGTGTATGATGCGGAATCACTGTCTTTCAGATACGAGAGCGCACGGTCTGAGAAGACGACGCCCCAGCCGTAAGTTGCCCCCGCAGGGTTTTGCTCTATGACAGTCACCTGATGAATCGGATTCAGTTTCTTCATGAGCAAGGCGAAATACAAACCTGCTGGGCCGCCACCGAGAATGCCTATCTGCATAGGACCCTCCATGCCAATATAACGACTAGATATATTTAAATGGTATAT
>JAABUQ010011741.1_pt1 | contig 11083 bp, 8 predicted proteins | sample 5560001 | NCBI WGS metagenome assembly JAABUQ01 (sample SAMN10711888, study PRJNA513371) | rock metagenome | isolation source: Antarctica rocks | place: Antarctica: Victoria Land, Finger Mt nord | collected 2015-12-18
GGCAGAGCGCCTGGGCGCAGAGCTGGACGTCGTCGTGGCGGCGCTCCCGGCGCGGCCCGTTCTTGTACTCGACGGGAATGACGCGCCCGTCCGGGTGGAACTCCACCACGTCTCCCTTGCCTTGCAGCCCCAGCCGCTCCGACCAGAGCGGCAGCGCCCGCTCGATCCGCACGCCGTTTTCCAGTGCCGAGTGCGCCTGGTCCGCCCGCTCGTGGGCGTGTCGCCCGCGCAGGGTGAACACGTTCTCGTCGAAGATGCGTTCGACATGGATAAGAGCGCACTGGCGCGGGCAGTAGGAGTAATGTTCGAGTGCTGAGATCAAGACGACCTGATCTTCTTCCATTATCTTGCCTCCTGTTTGATCCTCACCGTCTCAGAAGAACCGGTGCTACAGTATCCTTGGCACGCACCTGAGCACGTTCGACGATGTAGTTTCAATCCTCACCGGCTGGAAGCAGCCGGTGCTACCCGCCCACATCCAGGAACTTGGCCTCGTACTCCTGGGCGTTTCAATTCTCACTGGCTGAAAACAGCCGGTGCAACCGCCGTCGCCAGGTCGTTCGTGCCGGGGTTGCAAATGTTTCAACCCTCACCGGCTGTTTCCAGCCGGTGCAACGTCAGCGAGCGCACAGTTTGCCGGGCCGCTCGGCTTGTTTCAACCCTCACCGGCTGTTTCCAGCCGGTGCAACAGGGGCGATACAGGCCGCGCGGGAGACGTACCGGCGTGTTTCAACCCTCACCGGCTGTTTCCAGCCGGTGCAACCTGATGGAGCGGTCGAGGATGGGCCTGCTATGAGCATGTTTCAACCCTCACCGGCTGTTTCCAGCCGGTGCAACTGCCGTCTTCTTTCTTGACGTGCTTGATCTGGGCGCGGTTTCAACCCTCACCGGCTGTTTCCAGCCGGTGCAACATCGTCGCTACATCCCTCTCGCTCAATCTGATCGTGTTTCAACCCTCACCGGCTGTTTCCAGCCGGTGCAACCCAGGACGTGAGCCGCCGCCCCTCCATCTCATGCGTTTCAACCCTCACCGGCTGTTTCCAGCCGGTGCAACCGTTATGGTATGATCATATCGTAACGTAACGACAGGAGTTTCAACCCTCACCGGCTGTTTCCAGCCGGTGCAACCGGGGCAGCGAGGCGCCACAGGCCCCCAGGCGTGTCCTGTTTCAACCCTCACCGGCTGTTTCCAGCCGGTGCAACGCGCCGCTCTTGCTTCTCATCATCTAGCCAGCGCATATCCAAGTCCTGCAAGTTTCAACCCTCACCGGCTGTTTCCAGCTGGTGCAACCCGGCCGGCTGCAACCTGCTCATTGAGCTGAAGTGGTTTCAACCCTCACCGGCTGTTTCCAGCCGGTGCAACCGCCTCAGCTTCTCGCGCGGAGCCACCGGAGGCCAGATGTTTCAACCCTCACCGGCTGTTTCCAGCCGGTGCAACCCGGGGTTCCGGGCCGGCAGGTAGCGCCCCTTGATGGTGTTTCAACCCTCACCGGCTGTTTCCAGCCGGTGCAACCGGGTTCCGGGCCGGCAGGTAGCGCCCCTTGATGGTGTTTCAACCCTCACCGGCTGTTTCCAGCCGGTGCAACAGGGCGATCCCGTCCGCGCCCGCGAGCGGCATGATGTTTCAACCCTCACCGGCTGTTTCCAGCCGGTGCAACTCCCAACTCAAGCGTTTCGGGGAACTGGTGACGGTTTCAACCCTCACCGGCTGTTTCCAGCCGGTGCAACCTGTTCACTGCGGCCTTCGCCAGCCTCGAACTGGCAGTTTCAACCCTCACCGGCTGTTTCCAGCCGGTGCAACAACCGCGCATCTACCGCCGCCTGCGCACTTTCGATACGTTTCAACCCTCACCGGCTGTTTCCAGCCGGTGCAACGGCCCTCGCTGACGCTGACGGCCACGAAAGAAAAAACCCGCGTTTCAACCCTCACCGGCTGTTTCCAGCCGGTGCAACGTTAAAACCGCGTCAAGTGCTGTGTCGCTGTCTGTTTCAACCCTCACCGGCTGTTTCCAGCCGGTGCAACGCTCGTCCCTTGCCAGGTCAGTGTGTCGCCCGCATTAGGTTTCAACCCTCACCGGCTGTTTCCAGCCGGTGCAACCGGCGTTCGCCGCCGAGCGCTTCCTCTGCGGCGAGTTTCAACCCTCACCGGCTGTTTCCAGCCGGTGCAACAGCCCGCGACGACCCTTGACCTGTACGCCTCTTATCAGTTTCAACCCTCACCGGCTGTTTCCAGCCGGTGCAACCTGAACAAAAAATCTGAACAAAAAACTGGCGATAAGGAGTTTCAACCCTCACCGGCTGTTTCCAGCCGGTGCAACAGGGCTGCATGGCGAGTATCGCTCAGAACATAACCCAGTTTCAACCCTCACCGGCTGTTTCCAGCCGGTGCAACCCCGCCCTGAACTAAAGGACAACAGCAGAAAGGGAGTTTCAACCCTCACCGGCTGTTTCCAGCCGGTGCAACACTTGGCCGACACGACGTCCACGTCTATGCTGTCGTTTCAACCCTCACCGGCTGTTTCCAGCCGGTGCAACCTGCTCCGAGGCGGCTGCACCCGCAAGGATGCTGTTCGTTTCAACCCTCACCGGCTGTTTCCAGCCGGTGCAACTGTTTTGCCCGTGGAGGATGCCTTGACCCGACGACAGGTTTCAACCCTCACCGGCTGTTTCCAGCCGGTGCAACGGGAACCGGAGCCAGTCGTCGGTAATCCCAATGTTTCAACCCTCACCGGCTGTTTCCAGCCGGTGCAACGGGCTAGCTTTGGCAGTCAATTCCTGTTCATCGATGTCAATGTTTCAACCCTCACCGGCTGTTTCCAGCCGGTGCAACGGGTAGGTCACAGGCGCAGCGAGAGCCGGGAAAGAGTTTCAACCCTCACCGGCTGTTTCCAGCCGGTGCAACGCTATCAAGTGGGATAAGCCGGTTCCCCTTATCTATCGTTTCAACCCTCACCGGCTGTTTCCAGCCGGTGCAACGCGTCCGTCCCCTTGTTGGACTGCGTAGCAGCCCCCGTTTCAACCCTCACCGGCTGTTTCCAGCCGGTGCAACACCGTCTGGCCGTCCTGCTTCAGCCACTGGAGCAGGGTTTCAACCCTCACCGGCTGTTTCCAGCCGGTGCAACGCGCCGGGGCTGCTGCTGCGGGATGACGAACGGCCGCTGGAGGTTTCAACCCTCACCGGCTGTTTCCAGCCGGTGCAACGGTCGGTTTGTGAAGCAATTTGGGCTGCCGCTGTGCCCGGTCAAGCCTGGGTCACGGAGTTGACGGCTCTGTCGCTTCACAGCACACGGCGCGAACCACAAGGAGAGTCGAGCAGAGCTTGTGGTTCGCGCCATCGCTTACCCCTCGACCAGCGGGGTCAGCGTCACGCCTTCGGGCAGGTCCCGGTTGAGCGTGACGACGTAATCCGCGAAGCGGCGGGGGGTGGTGACGCCGTCGCGTAGGCGCAGTTCGAGGCGGTCGAACAACTGGTGCGCGGGGGCGTTCCCCAGGCCGTTCTCGTGGCTGAAGACGTAAAGGCCCCGGCAGGACATGAGACCGCGCGCGGCGGAGTGGTCGAGGTCCCACATGCCCATCAGCGCCTCCCAAAAGACCTGGAGGTCGGCGGGGGTCACGCCGGTCTGCTTGGCGAAGGGGGCGGAGAAGAAGCCGTGCCCCCGGTAGAGGCCGTAGGGGACGATCCACTTACGGCCAAACGTGCCGGAGCGACCGAAGCGTTCCGCCTCGCCGGTATCTGAGCCTTCAGTCGTCTCTTGTGCAGCCGCCTCTCGTGCCAGACGGTCTTTTTCCTTTTCGTCCGTCAGGGCCACCCGAGAGACAGTCACATCCAATGGCAGAATGGGGTCCTCCGACCGGGCGAACGTCATCTGTACCGGCCCGCGTACCTGTCCCGCGTTGACGTTGGTACTCATCACCGCACCGAACATCCGCACATCGAAGAAGTTGGCACACATCCACGCTCGCGCCTCATCCCGCTTGGGGCGATCAGGCGTTTTCGCCTTTTCCTTGGGAATGCCCGCCACCTCGTGTGCCTCTGCGTGAAGGTCATTGAGATAAATCCCTTTATCCTGAACGTAGATGCGGTTGGGCTTCTCATCCTTCTGGGTCAGGGCAATAAAGTTACGGACTTTGCGCTTGAGGCAGACATCCGTGACCAGGCCATGACTCGTCTCCGGGTCCTGACGCGGCTGGTTATCCATGTCGGGGTCGCCGTTGGGGTTGCCGTCAGTGACTTCAAAGAGCAGGATGAAGTCGTGCCGCCGGGCGGGGTCGAGGCAGGCTTGGTGGTCGGGGTTCTTGAAGTCGATCATCTTTTTCTCCTTATGAAGCGTCCAGTGTCAAGGCGATTTGGTCGGGAGCAGCCTCCGCTTTGGCTTGTTTTTGCTCGGCCTTTTTGCGTTCCGCCTTTTCTATGTTCTCTTTTCTGCTAGCGCTGTCAGCGGCGCGCTGATGGTAGTAGCCGAGCAGGAAATCGGCCTGCTCTTCCAACGTAAGTTTCTGAGGCATGGCTGATTCGCCCAGGTTGTTTGTGGGGCTGAGTTGATCCGTCAGGCTCTGAATGATGCCCTCGTAGTGAAAACTCAGGCCCGGCTTGTTGCGGCGCAGTTTGGCGAGGTAAGCCTTTTTGGCCTGCGGCACAAGGATGCCGCCCAGAATGCGGCGCGGCTCGGCGGCGGCGGCGCTGAAGTAGCGGTCAATGACGTTGGAGTTGACCGAGCCAAGAGCGGCATACTGAAGACTTTCCAGCACGGCCAGAAGACGCCCGCAGACGTAGGCGGAGTTTTCGTGGAAGCGATCCATGTTTTCGGATGTCGCCATAAGAGTTGCTTTCTCCTGATCGTGACGGGTACGGGCCAGCTTGAGCAAGGCGGCCTGCGCGTGAGTGATGTGCCGCTCAATGCAGCAGCGCCGGATGACGGCCGCCAGCATCCGGCGCGGCAAGGGATCACCATGAAGGGCGACACGGACCAGCGCCGGAACGTCTCCTTTGAGGATTTCTTTGTTCTGGCGCGAGTCTCGGGCTTCAGTTTCTCCTGAATCACTAGAAGAACCAGCCGCCTTGATTGCCTTCTTGTCAGGCTTATCACGGTATAGAGCAGCGGCTAACTGGTGGACGCTGAAGAAGCGATGCTTCATATCTCCGTTTAAAGAGACGATGCGTTGAGCCAGAAGCCAGCCGCGCAGGTTGTTATTGACTTCCCACTCCTCCATCGCCAGCCAGTCGCGGAAGACGACGCGCGTTTTGTTGCCGGAAAGGGCTAAAGCAAAGAACTGTTTCGGGATTCTGGCGGCGCTTCCCTGAGAAACATGGTCTTGAGGACGATGCGGAGTGTTCAGCAGACGCTTAACGATCTCACTGCCCTCATCAGGCCGCGTTAGGACTCCCGATATTTCGGTATCCGGCCCGCTCCGCCGCCAGAATACATAAGTGATGTCGCCAACTGTCAAGTGCGTGTCCCGGTTCGCTAGCAGAAAACTGAGGGCCTTGGTGAAGCCCTCTGCGGCACGAAGGCTGACGCCGCCGTTGAGGGATTTGATAAATCCATAAGACCAGCTGGCTTCGTCATCAACACTGTTCAGGGGCGCACGTTCGAACTTCAAGCGACCGCTCTTCTTGTCAAGAAAAGGTACGGAAACTGTTCCTGGCAAGATTCGCTCTAGGTATCCCATCTCGCCCGTTATTGAACAGCGACCACGAGGCTTTTCCTTACCTTTGCATTCGCGCTCTGTCAGAGTCTGCCAGAACAACCGCACGTCTGAAGCGTCTGTGGGCTTCTCACCAGCGACTGTGAACATGACTTGATGCTTACCATCTAAATCATTAGGTAGCCGCTCAGGCAGAATATCCCCGGACTCTAAGCAGACCAAGACCGCCTGAACCAGAGGATTTTGCGTTTCCACGAAACAGCGACGAAGCAGAGAAAGGAATGCTTGGTGCTTCAGTCCGGCGTTCTTATCCTGGGGCGCAGCCACACTCCCAAGGGCATAATCGGCGGTATCCATCAGCAAGTTGGGAACCCAATCCTTACCGGTCGGGCCATAGTTGTAAGGAACGCAGTGGCGACTGCCTCCTTTCTCACCCAGGTTGACAAAGCCGTCCCCTTTGAGTTTGCCATCAGCGGTCAGTTGAACCTCCCACTGAACGAGAACGTTGTCGTACATGGGCGGCGTCGGGGCATCACGGAGGATCGCTTCCGAGTCTTCGTAAAGCTGTTGAAGGATCATGCGGCTCCTCCTGTGCGGTGTATCCGGTCATAGTCGCCGGGAGGAACGATCAGCCGTCCATTGACCAGGCTGGCGTCGAAGTAGTGCGCTTCGTTTTTGTTGTCCTCGCCGTACTCGATGTCAAAGAGCATCCGGCCAAGCGATGCGCTCACGTTGATGGGCTTTTCTGTTCCATCGGGCAGGCGGAAAAAGGCAGAGAACTCCCGGCAGCCGAGATAGGGCTGCCAGTAGCACTGGCCGCGCTGGACGCGCCGGCGGAACTGGTCACGGTATTTGGCCGGATCAACAGGGTTGCCGTCGCGGTCGGTTTCGCCGGGCCTTAACCAAACATCAGCTTTGATAATGTATTCAACATCCCGAAGCGCGAGCGTGTGGCGTTGTGACCGCCAATTTTTGATAAGGTCATCACCAATCGCAGTCACCGAGGGGCTGACTAGCTCGTTCCGCAGGATGCTGAAGTGCCGAATGGGCTTCAAGACGACGATCTCACGGATGCGCCATTTCATGGGCTTGTGAAAGAAGATCGCTTCCAAAACGCCCCGTGCCGCTGAGGGTGTCATCACTTCATAGGAAACCCGTTCGATTTTCTGCTCCGGTCTTGTGAAACAGGCATAGTCTCCAGAGACTTTTACTTCTAAAGGCGGGTAGTCCATCTTTTTCCTCCTTTCGCTATGCGCGTGATCCGAAAATCAAGTCGCCGATATCCCAGCTCACGCTCCGGCCGATGCCGATCTGCGCGTCGTAGGAGCCGCCCCACAGGTAGAGCTGGTCCGGGACGAGTTCCGAGGCCGGCCGCTTCCCGATCTCGGTGGTGAAGACGGCAACGGTGAGCGGCTGGATTTTCTGCCACAGGTCGCGCGGCAGCGTCTTTCCTTTGCTGTGTCCCGCTTTTTGGGCCGCGACAATCCGCCGGATGTCTTCCACCATCTCCCTGAAACTTTCCTCCGTGATCGCGGCCTCGGCGAAGAGGCCCTGATGGTAAGGAACCAGGACAGGAACCGTGTCCTCCTTGATCAGACGCATCTTGCGGGCGACTTCGGGGAAGTCGTGTTTGAGGCGCAGGGCCTGCACCTTTTCTTTGTCTAATCCACTCTCGCCGAGGCTCTTGTACAGAGAAGCAAAGTATTCGGTCGCCACAGTGGGCGTGTCGAAGTCAAAGCCCTCTCCCCCATTCCGAATGATGTTGAGCGCGGAATCAATCCCGGCTCGGTATTCGCCACCTGGCGTACTGCCATCCAAAGGGGTGAAGACGACGACCTGGCTTTCTTCCTTCTGACGATCCCCCTCCCGATTACAACGCCCGGCAGTTTGTATGATTCTGTCCAGCGGCCCCATCGCTCGGAAGGCGTGAGGAAAGTCTATATTGGTGCCGGCCTCTATGACTTGAGTGCTCACAAGGAGGACGGGTGGCCCCCCCTGTTTGGCTTTCTCTAGGAAGTCCTTGACTTCCGCTAGAACGTGGCGCCGGTGTGTACCGCACATGAGCGTGGACAGATGGCGCAGGTGCGTTCCCGACGGCGGATCGGAACTTAGCGCATCCAGCAGATCGAGCGCGTCATTCTTGGTGTTGAGCACAGCCAGACAGGAAACCTGCTTGCCCTTGAACTGCTTGCTTTTGATCTTTTGGGCTGTCTGTTTCCAGTTCCAACGCTCTTCCTCCACGCAGTAGGTGACACGCTTCAACTTCTCAAAGTGGTCGTCGGGATTGCTGATAATTCGGGTCGGCTCCCCCAGCGTCTCTCGGAACGGAGTATCACCTGTGATGGCAGGTTGGGTGGCCGTGCAGAGAACGAGGGTGACTCCGAACTGATCCAGCAGGGCGCGCAGTCCGTTGAGCAAGGGGAGGAGCAGACCGGCAGGGAGAGTCTGCACTTCATCCAGGATGACAATGCTCCCGGCGATGTTATGAAGTTTGCGGCATCGCGTCGTGCGGTTAGAGAAGAGGCTTTCCAGGAGTTGAACGGTGGTCGTGACTACGAGAGGAACCCCCCAGTTCTGCACCAGGAGTTGGCGCTTCCGTTCTTTGGCATCTTCCGTCTGCTCTTCTTCTGCTTCTCTTTTCGACCCGCTTTCCCGAGACTCCATGGCCGAGTGATGTTCCAAAACAGCCTCCGCACCTAAGATTTCCCGGAAGACGTCTGCGGTCTGGTCAATGATGGTGGTGTATGGAGCGGCGTAAATGATCCGAGTGCGCCGGGCTGTCTCAGAGTGCTGATGCGCGGCGGCGTGTTCAAGAGCGAACGCCAGAACAGAGCGCGTCTTGCCGCCTCCGGTGGGGACCGTGAGTGTGAAGAGACCTGGCGGCCGTTTTGCCGCTTCAAGACAAGCTTCATAAACTTGTCGCCTAACTTGGTTCACGCTCTGTGAGCCGCTTGGCTGACTCATTAACTCCTGTTGCTTCGTCTGAAACGCTGTTCGCCAATCTGCCAGCCGCTCCTCCAGCGAGGCCACCGCTCGCCGTTGCGTCTTCTCCTCCGAGAAATGATGTTCGGTGTCTAAGCAGTCCGCGTCAACCAGGCAGGAGAAGACAAAGCGGGTCAGCATCTCCCAGAATAGGCGCGGGTCTTGGGGAAGCGCGGCGAGGGCGGCAACATTCGCAATCGTTGGCGGCGTGGCCCCGATCTCCGAGCACTCCTGCTGTGCTATGGTTATCGCAGTTTCCAGCATCGCAACGCCGCCGGGAGTTTCTTCCTCTACTCGAAAGACAGCATCTTCCAGTGTTTCCCGGCTGGCAACGGGTAATCCACCGTGGTGGCCCAGCACACAAGCGGCGATACTTTTTTTCATGCCCTCTGGAAAGGCGATGCCTTCCAAAGCGAGTTTAGTTCCGGCGCATTTGTGCTCGGCACTGCCGGGTTTACGGGGAATGCCAGCGTCGCAGTCAAACAAATACTGCTGGAACTCATCGCTATATTTCCCAACATCATGCAGCCAAGCCGCCCAATACGCCAGGGGTTGAGCGCCGAACGGTGCTGAAAACCGTATGGCCTTCTCAGCAACATTCTCGCAGTGTTCCCGCATCGTCTGCCATCTGGTGGGCTGATCTTTTGGCGGGGTGTGAGCGTATAACGGCTTCTTGATCATGTCAACGTACTCAATGGAATGTTACTCTACTGTAAGGCTAATAATTTTTGGTTGTTTATCTGAGGGTCGATAGACTGACACTCAGCAGAGGCCAGGGAAAGCGGATGCAGAGGTTAAAGCCTCTGCTTCCTGAAGTTCAGAACGTCCACAGGCGCACGTTGGACGCGCTTCCGCAGACCCGCGCCAGCAGGGCGCGCGCTGCGGCCTCATCGGCCTTGCTGACGACGGCGATGAAGTGGCCGCCAGTGCGGCTCACGTGGCTGTGGAAGGTCCTCCACTGTGCTTCGGTATGGGCTTGGGCCAAGCCGTCACGCGATTCGGCCTCGGCGACGACGAACGCATTGCTGTAGAAGGCGGTAACATCCGGGACGTAGTCGCCGATCTGGTCGCAGGCGGCGAAGCGGTCTGTGTGGGAGGCACGGACGCGGGTGTAGCTCTGGGCGACCATGTGATTGGCCGTCATTTCTACCAGCGAATCGTGGGCTTGAGAGGAAGGGACAGACAAGATTTTGCTCCTTCTGCCATGTTCTGGCACAATAGGGAGCCGTCCTGGGGTATCATGTAGGTGCAACACACGCACCCCGGACGGCTCCAACTGTACTGTTCGGTTTGCATCGGGGCAGAGGGTGCCAACCCTCTGCCCTATTCTACAGCACGGGGTAACCCTCCAGTGCATGTTTCAATCCACCACCGCAGGGACGAGTCCTCGCGGCGCATTCCACTTGTAGCAAGGCTTTTTGTTCATGCAATGTAGAGTTACAAAGCTTTTGCTCATGTGTTGTGGAAGAGTATAGCACCAGCCTGCAAACTTTGTCAACCGTTTTTTGCCTGATTTTGAAAGCCACGCGATTGTTTTTCGGCGGCCATATAAGCGGAAATCAGTGTGCAGCTATTGCTCCCGCCTTACAGTAGATCAGCATCAGGCCGTAGACCTTCGACCGTCCGCGCCAACCCCTGACGGGAGAGAGTGGCTAGGAACTCTTCTACCGACTGAGGTGGGCTGATGAGAGGGCGGCGCTGCCAGGCGAGGGCCGCCGTGCCGAAGGCTTCGGCCCAGTTGGCGGCGAAGTCCGCAGCCCGTGCCGTGAGGTCCTCTATGCTCTGCCACTTCTTGGGGTCGTCTTCGGGCGGTGTGTGCGCGACGTAGTTCATGCGGCGGGGCCTCCCGTGCGGTCGTGATTGACTGGCTCGACTCTATTATATCTAACCCGAGTTGCTACCTACAAAGCGTTTTTAGATGGGCCGCTTGCTATAAACCGATTTTAGTGGGCTATTCTGCTACTAGAAATTCGCAGGTAGCAACTCGGGTTATTCACTAATTGATCACCTGGGCTTGTGTCCTCTGACGTTCTGCGCCTTCCACCACAGGGCCGGGTGGCGGCGGATGATCCGGATGAGCGCGGCGTCCCCCGTCAGCAGCCCCGCCTCGATCTCCCCGGCGTCCAGCAGGCGGTCCAGGAAGGCCAGCTCGTTCGCGCGTAGCGGCAGCACGGCCGAAAGGGCCTCCCGCACCTCATCTACCAGCCGTCCTTCCCAGCCCGGCTCGGTCAGGCCAGCCTTCAGGGCGGTGACATCCCCGCGCAGCAGCGGCCGCAGGTAGGTGTCCAGGTCCCGCGTGGCCGAGCCAATGTCCCCCGCCCGCACCCGGCGCCAGTCTTCCGGGTTCATCGCGCCGTAGACCACGAACGCCAGCCGCAGCTTTTCCGGGTCCAGCGGGTGGCGCAGGAGCAGCTCGTGGGCGTCGAACAGGTCCCGGCTGGTGCGCCGGGCCAGA
>JAABUQ010011742.1_pt1 | contig 11083 bp, 11 predicted proteins | sample 5560001 | NCBI WGS metagenome assembly JAABUQ01 (sample SAMN10711888, study PRJNA513371) | rock metagenome | isolation source: Antarctica rocks | place: Antarctica: Victoria Land, Finger Mt nord | collected 2015-12-18
GGTATCCGTATCGAAGACATCGCGTTCGTCGGGTTCAGCGCGCCCGATCTGGAAGCGATGCGAGCCTTCATGGAAGACTTCGGCGCGGTTGTCGCGCGGGAGGGCGCAACGCAGCTGTACATGCGCGGCGCCGGGTCCGCGCCGTTCCTTCACGTCACCGAAAAGAGCAGCCCGGCGTTCACGACGCTGGGCTTGCGCGCGGAGACTCGCGCCGACCTCGAGCGGCTCGCGGCAAGGGAGGGCGTGGCGGTCCGCGAGTTCGATGCGCCCGGCGGTGGCCTTCATGTCGACCTGCGCGATCCCGACGGCGTGCTGGTGCGCGTCGTCGCCGAGCAGACCAAGGTCGCCCCGCTGCCGCTGCCCGAGCTGCACGGCTGGAACTGGCATAGCGAGAAGCCGCGGCTGAGTCGCCCGAAGCGGACGCACCGAGGCGCGTCGCATCTGGCCCGGCTCGGACACTGCGTGCTCAACGTCGCGAACTTCCGCGCCTCCGAAAAGTGGTACAAGGATCGCTTCGGCTTCATTACGTCCGACGCGATCGAGGTCGCGCCGGACGTGGCGATCGGCGCGTTCATGCGTTGCGACCGGGGCGAGCGGCCGACCGACCATCACACGCTGTTTCTGATGCAGGCGCCCAGCGGACCCGGCTTCAATCACGCCGCGTTCGAAGTGGTTGACGTGGACGATCTGCAGGCGGGGCACTGCCGGCTGGCTGAAGCGGGCCGCCAGCAGGTCTGGGGCGTCGGCCGTCATCTGCTTGGCAGCCAGGTGTTCGACTATTGGCGCGATCCGTGGGGTCACATGCTCGAACACTGGACCGACGGCGACATGTTCACCGCTGCCGATGGCTCGCGCACCGCCTCCATTGCAGATTTGATGGGCGTTCAATGGGGCCCGTCCATGCCGCACGCGGCGATGGCGTAAGGCGATGAAGCTCGTAACCTTTGACGCCGGGTCAGGCAATGAATTGGGCGCGGTCGTCGACCGCACGGTTATCCCGCTTACCCGTGCGCTGCCCGCATTGGGTGCCGACATGCGGGCGCTAATAGCGCGCTGGAACGAGCTGGAGTCCGAACTGCGCAGGGTCACGGCAACAGCGCAGGGCGCGCTACCGCTCGATGGACTTCGCCTCCGCGCGCCGGTCCCGCGTCCGGGCAAGATCATGGCGATCGGCCTCAACTATGCGGACCACATCGCCGAGTCGGGCGTACCGACGCCCGAGCATCAGACGTGGTTCGCCAAAATGTCTTCATCAGCAAGCGGGCCCTTCGATCCGATCGAGCTGCCTGGCGAGACGCCGCGCGTCGACTACGAGGCGGAGCTGGTCGCCGTAATCGGACGCGGCGGGCGCGATATCGCCGCCGGCGATGCGCCTGCGGCGATCTTCGGCTATTGCGTCGGCAACGACGTGACCGAGCGCGCGTGGCAGCACCGGACGCCGCAGTGGACGCTCGGCAAATCGTTCGACAGTCACGCGCCGTTCGGCCCTTGGATCACCACGGCCGACGAGATCCCCGACCCGCACGCGCTCGCTGTCCGCTGCTGGGTTAACGGCGAACTGCGGCAGGAGTCGAACACGCGGCACCTTGTGTTCGATATCTGGACGCAGATTGCGCAGCTGTCGCAGGCGATGACGCTCGAGCCTGGTGACCTGATCTTTACCGGCACGCCGGGCGGGGTCGGCGCGGCGATGAAGCCGATGCGGTTCCTTAGCGCCGGCGAGAAGGTGCGGGTCGAGATAGACGGCCTCGGCGTAATCGAGAACGTCTGCGAGCCGCGGCAATGAGTTCAGCCACGTTTGACGCCGATGTGGTCATCGTCGGGCTGGGGCCGGTCGGGGCGGTGATGGCGACGCTCCTCGCTCAAGCGGGACTGGACGTGATCGCCGTCGAACGCAGCGAAGAGATTTATCCGCTGCCCCGCGCCGCGCATGTCGATCACGAGATCATGCGGCTGTTCCAGCGCATTGGCGTCGCTGGCGCAATCCGCGCTTCGGTTCGGCCAGCGCCGCCATACGAGTTTCGCTCGGCTAGAGGCGAGACGTTGATCCGCATGGACCCCGACCCCGCCGGGTCGCCGTCGGGGTGGGCGCAAAGCTATATGATCCATCAGCCCGGGATCGAGCAGACGTTGCGCGCGGCGTTGGTAGAGGCTGGTGTTACCGTGCAACTTGGCCAATCCGTTGCCACGGTGGGTCAGGACGCGGATGGCGTCACCATCGAACTCGAGCAAGGCACGGCCGTCCGCGCCCGCTACGCGATCGCCTGTGACGGCGCCTCGAGCACGGTGCGAGAGGCGTTAGGCATAGCGTTGGAAGACTTGCAGTTCGACGAGCCATGGCTGGTGATCGATGCGCTGATCAATGCGCCCGAACTGCTCCCGCAGGTTAATCTCCAGCTGTGTGATCCCGCGCGTCCGACGACGTGCGTCCACATGCCGGCAGGACGTCACCGCTGGGAGTTCATGCTGCTGCCCGGCGAGGATGCGGCAACGATGCTCGACGACGCGGTGATCGAGCGGCTGCTCCAACCTTGGGGCGTCGCCGGCCATGTCACGGTCGAGCGTAAGGCGGTGTATCGCTTCCACGGGCTGCTCGCGAAAGGCTGGCGGGCTGGGCGCGTGCTGCTGGCGGGCGACGCCGCGCATCAGATGCCGCCGTTCGCCGGCCAAGGCTTCTGCTCGGGCGTTCGCGACGCCGCCAACCTCGCCTGGAAACTGGCGGCGGTGATCCGCGGCTTCGCCGACGCGACCATCCTCGACACCTACGAGACCGAGCGCGCACCGCACGTGCGCGGCTATGTCGACATGGCGATCGGCATGGGTCGCGTCGTCTGCACCCTCGACCCGCAAGCGGCGGCGGCGCGTGACGCGGGGCTGCTGGCGCGTCGCGCTGCCGGTGCCCCGCCGCCCGGACCGCCTGCGCCGACGCATGGCGCGGGCCTGTTCCTAGCCGGAAGCCTGGGCGCCGCGACGCTGTTCCCGCAGCCATGGGATCGGACAGGCGACGATCCTGTAATGCTAGACGACATGCTGGGAGAAGGCGGCTGGCTGATCGGGCACGGCCCGTTCGCCGGGCCATTGCCGCCGCTGCTCGCGTATCACGATCTCGACGCTCCGGCACTCGCACCGTTTCGCGCGGCGGTCGCGCGGTGGCTACGCGAACGGGACGCGGCAGCCGTGCTGGTGCGCCCCGACCGTTACGTGTTCGCGACCGGTGATCCAGCGGCGCTGAGCCGCGCCTGGTCCAGCGCTCTCGCGGGTCCTAGCGCACTGCAGGATGCGGCATGACTGACGCTCGCGTTGACAAGAACAAGGAAGCGATAATGACTCGAGACGAACGCGTGCTGGTGACAGGCGGGTCGGGTTTCATCGCCAGCTACTGCATCGCGCAGGCGCTCAACGAGGGGTGGCGCGTGCGGACCACCGTTCGCGACCTCGCCCGTGAACCCGGCCTGCGGGCCAGTATCGCCAAGCTCGCGCCGGTCAACGACCGCCTCGAGGTGGTCGCCGCCGATCTCACTGCCGACACCGGCTGGGCGGCGGCGGCGGCGAACTGCACCTATGTGCTCCATGTCGCCTCGCCGTTCCCGGCGACCAGCCCCAAGGATGACGACGAGCTGGTCCGCCCCGCTCGCGACGGCACGTTGCGGGTGCTCGCCGCCGCGCGCGCGGCGGGTGTCAAGAGGGTGGTAATGACGTCATCGACCGCCGCAGTCGCCTCTGGCCGCGGCGGACGCGATTACCCGTTTACCGAGGCCGACTGGTCTGATGCGACGAACCAGGCAGATACCTCCTCGTATGAACGTTCCAAGACCATCGCGGAACGCGCGGCGTGGGACTGGGTGGCGCGCGAGGGCGAGGGACTCGAGCTCGTCACCATCTGCCCAGGCGCGGTACTGGGGCCGGTGCTCGGGTCGGACCGATCGGCGTCGATCGACATCGTGGCGCGGCTACTCGACGGATCGCTGCCCGGCGTGGCGCGGTTCGGCTGGCCGCTGGTCGACGTACGCGACATCGCCGACCTCCATCTGCGGGCAATGACCGAACCCGACGCGGCCGGGCAGCGCTACATCGGCGCGAACGCGTTCGCTTGGATGGGCGACATCGCGACGGTGCTGCGCGAGCGCGTACCGACATTGGCGGGGCGCGTGCCGAAGCGCTCGCTCCCCAACGCGGTCGTCCGTCTCTCGGGTTTGTTCGACCCTGCACTTCGGGCGCGCCTTTATGAACTCGCCAAACGTCGGCCGGTGTCGGCCGACAAGGCACGCTTGGATCTCGGCTGGACGCCGCGATCCAACGAGGACGCGATCGTCGATACGGCGCGAAGCTTGGTGAGCACGGGAGCGATCAACCCTTGAGCTCACCAACCTTAGCGAAAGGCCGGCGCCGGTTGGACATCCATTTGACGGCTTTGTGCAGACGCTTGCCCTCGCCGTCGACCGGATACCGGTCATGAAAAGATGGTGCTTGGGGCGGTCGTTATCGTCGCGTTGCTGTCGATCGCAGGCGTTTTCGCGTGGTCACGTCCGGCGTTCCAGGACTGGCTGCTGCTTCGGGGTGCGAGCGCGCAGCTACACCGGTCCGCCGCCGCGTTCCCCCATCCCGACGGTATCAGGGTGATCCTCTGCGGAACATCGCCGCCGCTGCCGTCCAAGACCCGGGCGAAGTCCTGCGCCGCCGTGATGGTCGGCAAGCGGATCTTCATCGTCGATACCGGGCCAGGGTTCGCCAACAATCTTAGCATTTGGGGATTTCCGATGGCGCGGATATCGGCGTGTTGCTGACCCACTTCCATTCCGACCATATCGGCGATCTCGGCGAGTTCAGGATGCTGAGCTGGACCGCCGGGCGTTCGGCGCCGCTGCCGGTATACGGCCCGGACGGCGTCGATCGGGTCGTCGCGGGGTTCAACCTCGCCTACGGTTGGGACGACGACTATCGCGTTGTGCTCCACGGCCTCCCCGAAGCCGACGCGCCGCTGGTTGCCCACCCGTTCGGCCTCGCCAGCGCCGTCGAACGCAAGGACCACTCGTCGGACGCGGTCGTGCTCGACGACGGCGGGCTGAAAATCACAGCGTTCCAGGTCAACCATGAGCCGGTCTATCCGGCCGTGGGCTATCGGTTCGACTATAGGGGTCGCTCGGTGGTCTTCTCGGGCGACACGATCCGCTCGCCGAACCTCGTCGCGCACGGGCGATCAGTCGATCTGCTGGTTCACGAAGGCCAAAGCGATGAGGCGCGGCGGGTCCTCGTGCGCGCGCTGAACCAGAACGGGCAGACGAGCCTCGCCAGGGTCATGGCCCAGGTCGCCGTGTATCATACCACGCCCGCCGACGCAGTGGCGGTCGCGAACGAGGCCAAGGCGCGCCTGCTGGTGTTTAACCACATGGGGCCGATCGATTCGAGCAACGTCCTGACTAGGGCGATCTTTAAGCGCGGTTTGTCTAAGCTGCGCCCAACCAGAGACTGGAAGCTGGGTTTCGACGGGATGGTTATCGACTTGCCTGCAGGCAAGTCGACCATCGCGACGTCGAGCGTCGGATGACACGTGACGTCAAAAAACACTGCTCAGTTTATCCGGAGATGATAATGACCTACCTGACATTTAGGCGAGCACTGCAGGTTTCAGCTTCTCCTCGACCCACTGGCGGAAGCTGGTCGGCCCGATCATCGCGCTCGAGCGCGGTGCGACATTGTCCATGCCTTCGTTCTTGGCGCGAATCATCCGCAGGAGCGATCAAATTGTGATCGAGTCCATCGGCGGAGATGATGGATGTGATCGGCAACTTCAGCCTCGACCAGTTGCGCGTTCTCGTGATGATCGCCGACACCGGCAGCTTCTCAGCCGCGGGCCGGCAGCTCGGACGCGGGCGGCACTCGGAATTTCTGAGAAGACGATTGAACAAGAAGCCCGTTCAAGCTCGTTCAAACAGCGTTGGCCCCGTTCGCTTCGGCCCGAGCATAGCGACGCGGCGAGCAGCCGACAACGCGCCTGAACGCCGTGTTGAACGCGTTTTCGCACTCATAGCCGAGGCCATTGGCAATCGTTCCAAGAGTGTCGCGGCCCTCTGCCAGCCTTTCTTTGGCTAGCATCATGCGCCATTGAGCCAGATAGCCGATCGGCGTTTCCCCAACCCTTTCTCGGAAACGCTGCGCGAAGACCGATCGGGACAGCCCGGCCCGGTTTGCCAGTTCGGCGAGCGTCCAGCGATGCGCCGGGTCACCGTGCATGGCTTTGAGCGCCTTGCCCAAGTGTGGATCGGCAAGCGCGTAGAGCAGGCCCACACGGTTCCCGGCCTGCCTCGAAAGGTGGAGTCGGAACGCCTGGAGGAGCATCAAATGCGCCAGATGCCGGGCGGCGAGCGTGCCGCCCGGCCTCCCTTCCCGCATCTCCGTCATCATCTGCGTGATGCACCATCGCATCGCAGCCTGGTCCTCCGCCTCGTGCAGGTGGATGAGCGGAGGCAGCGTTCCCAGCAGCGTCCCCGCCTTGCGGCCGTCCACTTCGAAGCGGGCGCCGGCAAAGGCAAAATCACCGCCGCCGTTATGGGCGATCACGTCGCCTGGCCGGGCATTGCCTAGCACGTCGTGCGCTTGGGCCGCGTCCAGCGTTAGGTCGCTCGCGAGCGTGAAAGGACGTCCACTAGGCAAGATGATGCAATCTCCCGCCGCGAGCCGCACGGGTGCATCCATGCCGTCCACCGCCAGCCAGCAAGCACCGGCCATGATCGCGTGACACTTGATCGTGCCAGGCCGGTTGCCGAATCGGATCGCCCATTTACCGCCAGCATCGAGGCCAGCGGTGAGGTAACTTGCAGGCCTGAGGATCGCGAGGATATCGGACAGCGGATCCATGACGTTTCCGGACGATGGCAAAGGAAAGAGTGATGATCGACGATATATCGTGTGGCGCCCGGTGACTATCTCTGATGGCATCCAATTGGAGTCCGCCATGATCGTCGTCACCACTCCCACCGGTAATATCGGTCGTCACGTCGTTCAGCATCTGCTCGATGCGGGCGAGACGCTTCGCCTGATCGTCCGCGATCCGGGCAAGCTGCCGCCGACGGTGCGCGATCGGGTAGAGGTGATCGAAGGGTCGCATGGCGATGCCGCTGTGGTAGATCAGGCGTTTCGGGATGCAGATGCGGTATTTTGGCTATGCCCGCCCACGCCCTCTGAAACGCCCGCTGCCGCCACAATCGATTTCGCCCGTCCGGGTGCGGAGGCGATGCGTCGGCATGGCGTCGCCCACATCGTCGCGGCAACCACGCTCGGCCGCGACACACCGTGGCAAGATCGGGCCGGTAACGCGACCGGCTCTATTCGGATGGTCGATCTGTTGCGCGAAACGGGCGCCGCCGTGCGTGGCCTCGCCCTGCCGGGGTTCATGGACAATGCGCTGCGGCAAGCCGGGGCCATTCGTCAGGGCAAGATGTTCGGCCCGATCGACCCCGACAAGAAGCTGCCGCACACCGCTACACGCGACGCTGGCGCTGCCGCTGCCGGGCTGCTGCTTGATCGCTCCTGGTTGGGACAAGAGGACGTGCCGGTCCTCGGTCCTGAGGAGCTTTCCTATGCCGATCTGGCGGCGATCGTATCGGAGGTCATCGGTCGAGAGGTCCGCTACGAGCACCAATCATACGAGGCCTACAAGGCGGAAGCGGTGGCACGCGGGCTGACCGACGCCTTCGCGCAGGGCTTTGTAGATATGCTGCGAGCGAAAGAGGAAGGCATCGACAACGTGGCGTCGCGCGCCACCGCCATCATCGGGCCGACCAGCTTTCGTCAGTGGGCGAAAGAGGAGCTGAAGCCAGCCGTTGCCGATTGATGATGTGGCCATATGAGAACCGCCGACGCGGACTCGTGGACGATCCGGCTCCTGACAGTCACTGCGTTGTCGAAGGAGACCCGCCATGCCCATCGAAAACAAGGTCGTCGTGATCACCGGGGCGGGAAGCGGCATCGGCCGCGCAACTGCGCTCCTCCTCGCATCGCGCGGTGCCAGCGTGGTGCTTGGTGCGCGACGCGAGGCGCAAATCGCCTCCGTTGCGGCTGAGATCGGGCGGCGGGCGGCCAAGCGATCTATCTGTCGACCGACGTTGCACAGCGCGAGCAGGTGGAAGCGTTGATGGCGTTCGCCGCCGAGCGCTATAGCCGGGCGAATGTTCTCGTCAACAATGCGGGCATAGGCCCGATCTCACGCTTCGATGCTCTGAGAGTCGAGGACTGGGACGCCATGATCGACGTGAACATCAAGGGCGTCCTTTACGGCATCGCAGCGACGCTGCCGTTGTTCGCGCAGCAGGAGAGCGGGCATATCATCAACCTGGTCTCCACAGCGGGATTGCGGATCGTGTGTGGATCGTGCCCACCATGGGTGTTTATGCGGCCACGAAGAACGCAGTCCGCACGATCACTGAGGCTCTGCGCCAAGAAGCAGGCCCGCACCTGCGTGTTACCGAGGTTTCTCCTGGGATGATCGCCACCGACTTCGCCAGTTCGATGACCGACGAGGCCACCAGGGCCGCGATGCAGAAGCAAATAGACGGCGTGGCTATCTCGCCGGACGCAATTGCTCGCGGCATCGCTCTTGCGATCGAGCAGCCGACCGACGTGGATGTGGGCAGCATCGTCATTCGCCCGACCGCGCAGGGATAAACCGTTCGCTCGGTCTGCGGCGCACATCAAGAAACGTCCCCAATGTCAGGTCCGGCTCTTCGCTTTGTGCAACCTGATGGCCGACTTAAGTCGGCCGCCGGTGACGTGCTACGGTGGGCAAGAAAAACGGCTGGCTTATTGGCCACTCCCGCTGAGCGGAGCGGCAAGCAGCGCGGAGCGGATCGCGTCGACCACCTCGGCGGTCGCCTCGAGCGGGGACAAGTGGCCAACACCCGGAAGCACTACGAACTGGGTGCCTGGAAGCGCCTCATGAAAAGCGGCGCGGAGGGCGGTCTCGGACTCGACCTTGTCCGCGCTGCCGACGATGACCCGCACAGGCACATCGATCTCAGACGCCTTCTCGCTGATGTCCTTAGTCATGCCCCTCTCGGGCCAGGCGCGCTTCGCGTCTGGGGCTCCGCGCAACGTGTCTTCGATGACCTGCTCCCGGTGCGCATCGGTGAGCCGACGTTCCGACAATATGCCGACCACCGTCTCGGCGCCTTGACGAGCCTGGTATGACGCGATCATTTGCTCGCGCTGTTCTTTCGGGACGTTCATGGGAGTAGGTGGTGCGGGCGCGATCAGGATCAGCGCCTCCAACCCCTCGGGCTTCCGTGCAGCGACGAGTTGAGCTACTTTGCCGCCCATCGAGTGGCCGACGATGATGAACTCCTGCAGGCCGAGCTCTTCCACAACGCCGATGACGTCGCTCGCGAGCATTTCCAGTTCATAGTCGGGGGCGTCCTTGCTTGATTGGCCCCAGCCGCGGAAGTCGATCGCGATACAGCGGTTGGTCTCGGACAAGCCCGCGATGACCGGACCCCAGGTCCGACTCGAGCCGCCCCAGTAGTGAAGAAAGATAAAGGCGGGACCACCACACCCTACGTCGATAACGTTGATGTCGACCCCGTTTACGCGAACGATGCTTTGCTTTTCCGACATGCCTCAATCCTCCGCGATGGAGTAATCGGCCTTCGCAAGGACGTGGCGACGAGACCCATGAACAAGGGAGCGGCAGCCCTATCTCGACGAGCTGAGAGGGACGAACTTCTTTTCCAATTACCGCCTCGTGTTTCCATAACGTGCGAGGCGTGGAGCTAGCAAGCTCGGTCGTTCGCCTGAGGGTGCAGGAGATCCGCCATGCCGCCGTTCACGAGATAAGCGGCGCGTACGCGATCGCCGAGCTTGTTCAGCTCGTCCGCGCCGCCGTCGGCTGGATCGACAGTAAAACGCAGCGGGCGGGTGCCAAAGGGCATGGCGACAACGCGCACGATGGCGCGGGCGACGTCGGCCGGGTCGGCGGTGTCGGGTACACTGTTCAGGTCCGCCCACTTTACCTGGTCGGCGAGGTCGCGGGTCGGGCCAGCCGCATACTCGGCCGCGCGTGCTTCGTCGCCGGGCTGGTCGGCGTGCGAGAAGTGGTTGGTGCCGCTTGTGTAGACGCCGGGTGACACGATCACCGTCTCGACGCCCCAGCGCGCCAGCTCGCCCGCGTAGCTGACCGCGAGCGAGTCCATCGCCGCCTTGGCTGCAAAATAAGGTGCAAGGTAGGGCGGCGTGCCCCCGCGCGTGCTGGTGGAGCCGACCCAAACGAGCAGCGACCCCCCGGCGGCTTCGCGCAAGTGCGGAAGCGCCGCCCGGTTGAGCCGCTGCGCGCCCACGACGTTGATGTCGTAGAGCCGCACGAACTGTTCGGGTGTAAACGCCTCGGCCGGGCCGAACGCCATGTGGCCGGCGTTGTGGACGATCACGTCGATCCGGCCCTGCTCGGCAATGACGACAGCGACTGCGGCATCGACCGACGTCTGGTCCTGCACGTCGAGCGCCACGGTGCGGAGATCGACGCGGTGCTCGGCCGAATGGGCGCGGGCCTGCTCGACCGTGTCGTCGGCGAGCTGACGCATCGACGCATAGACGACATGGCCTGCGTCGGCGAGTGCATAGGCGGTCATCTCGCCAAAGCCGCTCGATGCGCCGGTGACGAGGACCACGCTCATCAGATCACACCGCCATTGGCGCGCAACACCTGCCCGCTTACCCAGCCGCCGTCCGGGCCGGCGAGGAACGACACGACTCGCGCGATGTCGTCGGGCTCGCCCAGCCGACCAAAGGGGTTCATCTTGCGAATGCCGTCGATCTGTTCGGCGCTCTTTCCCGCGGTGAACAACGGCGTGTCGACCGGACCGGGCGCCACGGCGTTCACGGTGATGCCGCGCCCGCCCAGCTCCTTGGCGACGATGTGCGTCATCGCCTCTACGCCCGCCTTGGCAGCCGCGTAGAGCGCGTAGCCGGGCTGGTAGAGCCCGACGACGCTCGACGATAGGCTGATGATCCGGCCGCCGTCGCGCAGCCGGCGGCCGGCCTCGCGTAGGCCGTTGAACACGCCCTTCAGATTGATCGCGACCGTCCGATCGAACGC
>JAABUQ010011743.1_pt1 | contig 11081 bp, 7 predicted proteins | sample 5560001 | NCBI WGS metagenome assembly JAABUQ01 (sample SAMN10711888, study PRJNA513371) | rock metagenome | isolation source: Antarctica rocks | place: Antarctica: Victoria Land, Finger Mt nord | collected 2015-12-18
ATCACGTAAAGAGCCGGGGCCGCAGGCTCCCCCGACCCGTACTTCCTACTTAGCCCGGCCACAGACTGCCCCGAGCCGTACCTTGTCACGCTGCTAGAAGTTTCTGGAAGCGGGTTTCTGAGCGGAACGGGCCGACCACGGCGAGGCGGAAGGCTGCTGGGCGCCACAGCTCGGTGGCTACTCGTTGGAGGGACTCCGAAGAGACTCCGTCGACGATGCGCAGGACCTCATCCACCGTCAGGATCTCACCCCGCAGCAGCTCCTGACCGCCGAGCCATGAGGCCACGGCGCGGGTGTCCTCCATACGCAGCTGGAGCCGGCCCTTGATGAACTCTTTGGCCTTGACGAGCTCGTTGTCGGGAACGCGGTCGGTCATTTTGAGCAGCTCTTCGATGGTTGCCTTCAGCGCCTCGTCGAGTTTTCTCGGATCGACGCCAGCGTTGACCACGGTCGAGCCAGTATCCAGGTAGTGATTGACGTAAGAATGAACGTCGTAACACAGGCTGCGCTTCTCGCGGATCTCGAGAAACAGCCGGCTGCTCATGCCCTCGCCGAGCACCGCATTCAACACGTCGAGCACGTAGCGGTCGGGGTGCACGGCAGAGAGTCCCGGCGTTGCCAGGCAGAAGTGGGCCTGTTCGGTCTTCTTGGACCTGAGCCGCAAACGCGGCGTGTCGTTGGGTATCTCGGCGGGGTACCAGGTCCCAAACGGCTGCGCCTTCCAATCGCCCAGGTACTCGGTCGCGCGCGCGACGACCTCAGCATGCGTCACGTTGCCAGCCACGGCGACGACCGTGTTCTGAGGCACGTACAGCTGTTCCATGTAGCGAACGACTGCGTCACGCCTGGTCGCCCGCACGCTGTCGGGTGTGCCGCCTGTATCACGGCCGAGCGGCTGCTCTGGCCACACGACGTCGTCGATCATGATGTTGACGATGTCGGCCGGGCTGTCCTCGGTCATCGCCAGCTCTTCGAGGATGACTTCGCGTTCCTTTTCCAACTCCAGCGGATCGAGCAGTGAGTTGATCAGGCTGTCGGCCAGGATGTCGAGCGTGGCCGCGAAGCGATGGTCGCCGACCTTGGCCCAGTACACGGTGAGCTCTTTATCCGTGCCGGCGTTCATCACACCACCGATACCTTCAATCTCCTCGGAGATCTCGCGCGCTGTGGGACGCCGTTGGGTGCCTTTGAACAGCATGTGTTCGAGGAAGTGCGAGACTCCCGCGATATCGTCGCTCTCGTAACGTGAGCCGGCGCCGATGAAGATGCTGATACTGACCGATCGGGTATGAGGAAGCGAACTGCTGACGATTCGCAGACCGTTGGGCAGCACAGTTCTGTCGAACATTAAGTACTCGGAGTGTACGGGACGAAACCGCTTCGCTCGCGCGATGTCCGAGAGACGCGCTGCGCACGCGCAAGACGTGCTACGCCAAGCTATCCCCTGGAGCCGACCAACCTCGGGCTCGGCCGACGGCGCGCAGCCAATCGTGGTGCAGGCTGTCGCGCTGGTCACTCGTCATCCGCGGCTCGTAGCGCCGAGCGCACCGCCAGCGCGCCCCCAGCTCCGAGAGGTCGCTCCACAACCCGACACCGAGTCCAGCGAAATACGCCGCGCCGAGGGCAGTGGTTTCCTGGACTGCGGCCACTTCGACCGGTACGCCAAGCACGTCAGCCTGAAACTGCATCAGAAAGGCGTTCGCCGTGCCTCCGCCGTCGACCTTGAGGACCTGAATGGCCTGGCCTGCCTTGGCCATAGCGTCGGCCAGATCGCGCGATTGGAAGGCGATGCTTTCCAGCGTCGCTCGCGCGACGTGCGCCCGCGTTGCGCCACCGGTGAGGCCAATCAGCAGTCCGCGCGCGTACATATCCCAGTGCGGCGCGCCAAGTCCCACGAACGCTGGCACCAGGTAGACGCCGCCGTTATCAGGAACGGACCTGGCCAGAGTCTCGGTCTCGGCGGCGTTCGAGATTAATCCGAGGCCATCGCGCAACCACTGAACCGCGGCGCCGGTGACGAACGCACTGCCTTCGAGCGCATAGGTCTGGGGTCGGTTCGGAAATTGCCAGGCAACCGTGGTGAGCAAGCCTTCGCGCGAACGCTGCGGCGTTGGGCCCGTATTGACCAGCAGAAAACATCCAGTCCCGTAGGTGTTCTTGGCCTGGCCGCTGGCAAAGCACGCCTGGCCGAATAGCGCCGCCTGCTGATCACCAGCAATGCCGGCGATGGCAATCGGTGCGCCGAACGGCGCGGGATCGGTCTCGGCGTACACCTCGGAGCTCGACCGCACTTGCGGCAGCATCGCTCGCGGCACGCCGAGCACCTCCAGGAGTGTGTCGTCCCAGTCCATGCGCTCGATGTTGAACAGCAGCGTCCGGGATGCGTTGGTGACATCCGTGCAGTGCACGCGGCCGCCAGTCAGCTTCCAGATCAGCCAGGTGTCGATGGTGCCGAACAGAAGCTCGCCAGCCTCTGCGCGTCGTTGTGCACCGTCGACGCGATCCAGAAGCCAGCGGATCTTCGTGCCCGAGAAGTACGCGTCCACGAGCAGCCCCGTGCGCTCTCGAAACAGCGGCTCGTGGCCTTCTGCTCTGATGCGCTCACAGATGTCAGCGCTGACCCGGCTCTGCCACACGATGGCCGGGTGGATGGGTCGCCCGGTGGCGCGTTCCCAGACGACGGTTGTTTCGCGCTGGTTGGTGATCCCGATGGCGGCTACTTCGGTGGGCGCTATCCGCGCGCTGGCCAGAGCCGCCTGCCCGACGGAGACGGTCATGGCGAAAATCTCCTCGGGATCATGCTCGACCGAGCCCGGGCGTGGATAGTGCTGGGTGATCTCACGATCGGCCTGCCCTAGTGGGTTCCCGTCGGCGTCGAAGACCAGGGCGGCCGAGCCGGTTGTGCCCTGGTCGAGCGCCAGCAGTACCCGTTTGGCAGTCATGCAGCAGGTGTGGCTGCGCGACTGAAGCGTCGCATAGGCTCGATCTCGCGCCGGTACGCCTCGATCTGGCGCGTTCGCTCCGCGGCATCCCAGCCGAGCAGACCCGCCAGGTGGGCCGCGACGTCGTCCAGACAGTCGAGCGCCTGACACGTTTGTAATCCGAGCGACGTGCGGCGGAGCAGCACGTCGCTGAGGGACAGCGCCCACTCGTCCGCTACGGCATGGTCGAGCTGCGCGGCGATGGTCGGCTGGTGCTGGCATACCCGCTGGGCGAGCCGAGGGTCGCGCTCGGCCCGGGCTAGAACGGCTGGGGTCAGCGAGCCATACGTCGACGCCAGGTGCCTGGCCTGGTCCAGATCGAGTCCGACTGCCCGGGCGCGCGGCCAGACGGCGTCGCGCACGTAAGCCTGCAGATCGGCCAGTCGGCCGCCCGGCAACGGCCGGCTGCGCGTGGCCCTGGAGGCGGCTCGGTCGACTCGGCTGAGTTTGCGCGCCACCAGGTTGCCGACGTCCTCGGCGATAGCCCGGTAGCCGGTGATCTTGCCGCCAACCACCGACACGATGCCCTGCACGCCCTCCCCCCGGGCATGGTCGTGCAGCGCATGCCTGCGGGAAACTTTGCCTTCGTCGACGTCTTCGACGCGCACCAGCGCCCGAACGCCTGCCCAGGTGTAGTGGATGTCGTCAAAACGCCCGTCGGGGAACGCATGCCGCGCTTCTTCGACGAGATACTGGACGTCGTCCCCACTCGCAGCGGCTTCGGTCGGATCACCTCGGTAGTCGGTGTCGGTCGTGCCGATCAGCGAGTAACCCAGCCACGGGACGACGAAAAACAGGCGCCCGTCGCGTCGCGCGAACAGCACGTGAGCGTGTTCGCTGGCCGAAGGCGTGACGATGTGCACACCTTTCGTTAGCCGCAGCAGGGGTCGCCGGCCGGGTCGCACGTCCGCCGTCGTCATGTCGAGCCAGGGTCCTGTAGCGTTGACCGTCAGGTGCGCTCGCGCCTCCACTTCGCGACCGCTGAGCTGGTCGCGCACGAGAGCGCCGGTGACGTTGCCGGCGTCGTTACGCAGCAAGCGGACCGCTTGGGCGTAGGTTAGGATCAGGCCACCTTCGGCTGCCGCATCGAGCGCGTTTTCGAGCACCAGCCGCTCCACGAGTGAGACCTGGCCGTCGTAGAACTGCCAGGCGCCCTGGAGATCGGTCGGGTTCAGGCCCGGCTCGGCGCGCCGCACCTCCGCCCGGGTGAGCCATCGGCGGGAGGGCAGACTCTTGTCGAACGACAGCGCGTCGTACAACTGCATGCCCGCCTGGAGCCTGGCGCGATACAGCAGTCCTCGACGATGCATCGGCATGAAAAAGCGCAGCGGCTGCACGAGATGGGGCGCCACCCGCAGCAGAATTTCGCGTTCGCGCATGTCGGTCCGCACCAGCGCGAAGTCGAACTGTTCCAGGTACCTGAGGCCCCCGTGGATGAGCCGCGTGGGGCGCGAGGACGTGCCGGAGGCGAGGTCGTGTTGCTCAACCAGCGCCACCTTGAGCCCGCGCAAGACAAGGTCGCGCACTATGCCGGTACCCACGATGCCGCCGCCGATGACGAGGACGTCGAGCGGACCACGCTCGAGAGCCTCGAACGCTCGGTCACGCTGCTGGACACTGCTCACCCCGCGTCCGCGTCCATTTTGAAGGCGTGGGGCAGCAGCTGCGCGGCCGTAAACGTCTGGCTGCCGGCGCGGGTGACGTAGACCGGCGCGTCGGTGGCCAGGTGCTCATGCATCACCTGTCGGCAGGCGCCGCAGGGCATGCAGGCACCCGAAGCGTCCAGGCACGCCACTGCCAGTGCCGAAAACGGCCGCGTGGCGCCTGCGGCCACAGCGGCAAAGATGGCGTTCCGCTCAGCGCAGACCGTCAGCCCATAGCTCACCGACTCGACGTTGCAGCCGACGTAAACACCCCCCAGGGCGTCTCTGACGGCCGCGCCCACGCGGAACCGCGAGTACGGTGCGTAGGCACGTCCGGCGACGTCGCGCGCCTGCGCAATCAGGGTTGCTTCGAGATCATCCACGATCGTGCCGGAGGAAGCGACAGTGTAGCCTGCGCTATGCTCGCGCAGGTGCTGTCAAACCAATGATCCTGGTAACCAATGACGACGGCGTGGATTCACCCGGCCTGAGCGCGCTTGCCAGGGCTTTGAAGGGTGTCGAGGCGGTGTGCGTGATTGCGCCGAATCGCAACTGGACCGCCGCGGGCCACACCAAGACTCTGGATCGGCCTTTGCGCGTCACGCAGATCAAGTTGCCAGGCACCCAGATCGCCGCCTACTCGAGTGACGGCTCGCCTTCGGATTGCGTGGCGCTCGGCTTCCTGGGCCTGGCGCCGGAACGACCTCGCCTGGTGGTCTCAGGCGTCAACACCGGCCCGAACATGGGCAGCGACATCACGTACTCGGGCACAGTATCGGCGGCCATGGAGGGGGTCGTATCTGGCGTGCCGGCGATTGCAATCTCGCTGGCCGACTATTTCGAATGGGACTTCGTGTACGCCGGGAGCTTTGCGGCTCGACTGGCCAGGCGGGTGCTCCGTGAAGGGCTCGCCAACGACGTGCTGCTCAACGTCAACGTCCCGAATGGTCGCCGAAAGGACGTCAAAGGCGTTCAGGTGACCCGACTGGGGCGCCGCGAATACAAGGATGAATTGATCCGCCGCAAGGATCCGTTTGGTCGCGACTACTACTGGATTGGCGGCGGGCCACCAGGCGGTGCGGGTGAGCCCGGCACCGACCTGCACGCCGTGGCAGCTGGCTACGTGTCGGTCACGCCCATCCAGCTCGATCTGACGAACCACGACCTGATCGAACATATCGCTGGCTGGCGTCTGACTGCCTGATCGGCCGAGATATTCACGTCTCGTCTTCGTCGTCTTCGTCTTCGTCGTTGTCTGCGTCAGTGTCCTGATCGGAGATGACGCCGGTTTCGGAGCCGCGATACAGGGTGATCAGAAAGTCCTCGCGCGGCTGGTCAGCCGTCCACACCAGGTCGTCGTCGATGCGCTGCACCAGTCCGTGGAGGTCGTGCTCGTCTAGATCGCGCTCGACGATCAGAACGGCGTGGACAACGCTCGCGCCGAAGTGCAGATCGACACGCCCAAACGGCAATTCGCCCTCACTCAGCAGGTACGCCTCCGAATGCGGCGTACGGCACACCCGGTCGTACCGCAAGTCCGGGAACACTAGCTCGATGGACTCGCTTGGGTCGCTCGACTTCAGATCGTCCGGCAACACGTGCCCTCCGTGCGAGAAGATGGCCTGCTTTGCGAAAATCCGCACAGGCCGGAATGCCGATCTCTCAAAGTCCACTTCTACCACGCGCGGGTAACGTCCGTCGATCTGGGTACACGCACCTGGTGGTGCTGGGCATCATCCTGGTGGTCGCCGCCGGCTTTCGCCTGTACGGGCTCGAGACGTGGGACGGTGACACGCACCAGCATCCCGACGAGCGTTTTCTCACCATAGTCGCGAGCAAAGTCACCCCCCCACCCTCGCTCGCGGACTACTTCAACACCCAGCGCTCGACGCTGAGCCCGTACAACAACGGCGAGGACCGCTACGCCTACGGCCAGCTGCCGCTCACTCTGACCCGGCTGGTGGCCCAGTGGACCGACCACTCCAGCTACAACTCTGTCTACGGCGTCGGCCGCGCGCTGTCCACACTAGCTGATCTCGGCACGATCGGCTTCGCCTGGCTGCTGGCCCGACGTGTCTTTGGCGTGCGCGTGGCGCACCTGACGGCGCTGCTCCTGGCGCTGACTGTTCTACATATCCAGCTGGCCCACTATTTCGCGGTCGATACGTTCGTGGCTTGCTTCGCGGCAGCTTCGTTGTTCTTCGGTCAGCGCGCCTGGCAGCGCGAAAGCCTCGTGGATGCCCTGCTTGCTGGAGTGCTGGCCGGGCTGGCTACGGCGAGCAAGGTCAGCGCGGTCATGCTCGTGCCTGTGCTGGGCCTGGCATTTGTCTGGCCGCGGCGAGGTCGGCCTTCGATGGGCCAGTTCCTGGACGGCCTGACCGCCGTGGGCGTGGCACTGGTCGGCGCGTTCGTGGCCTTCCGCGTCGCGGAGCCGTATGCCTTCCTCGGGCCAGCGGTGTGGAGTCTTCGGCCTAACCCGCAGTGGTTCGCCGACAAGTCGTACTGGACGCAGGTCAGCTCAGGCGCGATCGACGTGCCGTTCATGATCCAGTGGGCCGGCACACCTGCCATCACTTTCGTTCTGCAGAACATCGTCCAGTGGGCCATGGGGCCGGCCCTGGGTCTGGCCAGCCTCGCCGGCGTCGGGCTCGTGAGCTGGCGGCTCGTCCGCGGCCACCTGCAAGAGCGAGACGCGCTGCTCGTCCTGATCTGGACACTGCTCAACCTGGCCTATTTCGGTAGCCAGTTCGCCAAATTCCTGCGCTACCTCTTACCTGCCTACTTCAGCCTGGCCATGCTGGCAGCATATGGGCTCGTACTCGCCTCGGACTGGCTGGCCACGGCACATCGCTGGCGCCTGACCAAGCTGCAGCGCTCGCTGGCGCCAGCCGTCGTGGCGGCTACGGCCGTATGGGCGGTCGCGTTCAGCAATGGCATGTACGGTCAGCCGCACTCGCGCATCCAGGCCTCGGACTGGATCTACGCCAACATCCCGGCCGGGGCCACGCTGGCGACCGAGCACTGGGACGATCGTCTGCCGCTGGCCCGCCCGGGCAAAGACCCGGCCCGCTACAAGTACACCGAGCTGGCGCTGTACGACCAGGAGACGCCTGACAAACGCCTCAAACTCGAGGCCGCGCTCGATCAAAGCCAGTACGTGGTCATGGCCAGCCGAAGATTGATCGGCTCCATTCCGCGGTTGCCCGAGCGGTACCCGATGGCGACGACGTACTACCGCTTGCTCGAGGCCGGCCAGCTTGGTTTCGAGCGCGTCGCGCGGATCCAGGTGGAGCCGCGTCTGGGTCCGCTGGAGATCGACGACAGCCTGGCCCAGGAAGACTTCACCGTCTACGACCACCCCCTGATCGAGGTCTGGGCCAAGCGAGCGGACTATTCGAGTGCGAGCGCGCACCAGCAGCTGGATGCGGTACCGCTCGATCGGGTGATCAACGTTCGCGCGGTCGACGGCGGCAAGGACGCGTTGCTGCAGACGCCCTCAGAGCAACAGGCGCAGGTCGGCTCCGGGACCTGGAACCGCTTGTTCAATCGCCATGACCTGGCCAATACGTTGTCTGCGCCGGTGTGGTTGATCGTGGCGGAGGTTCTGGCGCTCAGCGCCGTGCCGGTGTTGTGGCGACTGTTGCCGTTCGTTTCCGACCGCGGCTTCGGAGCCAGCAAGATCCTGGGGCTGGCCTGCGTCGCCTACGTCAGCTGGCTGGTCGCCAGTCTCAAACTGGCGCCCTTCGAACGACCGCTGCTAATTTTTGCCTGGCTGGTTCTGGTCGCCGCCTCGTTCGCGGCCGCTCGAGGCCACCGCGCAACGTTCCTGGCCTGGTTGAGACGGGAAGCACGCCTATTGGTCGTCGTCGAGGTCGCTTTTCTGGCAGGCTTCGCGCTGTTTCTGTTCATACGCTCGGCTAACCCCGACCTCTGGCAGACCGCTTTTGGCGGCGAAAAGCCGATGAACTTCGCCTATTTGAATGCCGTCACGAAAAGTGAGTACTTCCCACCCTATGATCCGTGGTTTGCCGGCGGGATCATCAACTACTACTACTTCGGGTTTGTGCTGGTGGCTGTCCTGATCAAGCTGACCGGCATCATGCCTGAAATCGCGTTCAATTTGGCCCAGCCTACGCTTTTCGGCGGGCTGTGCGCCAGTGTATTCAGCCTGGCCTTCACGCTGAGCCTGCCCGCGCGCGTGGGTGCTTCGGTGAAGCGCGGGCACGCGTACCTGGCCGGCTCGGCCGCGGTCCTGCTCGTCGGCGTGCTGGGCAATCTCGACGCCGGGCTCCAGGTCCTCGACCAGTTGTGGAAACTCGGCGGCGAGCTCTCGCCGTACTCGGGCGGTGTTGCTCGCCTGGCGGCCGGCGTCCTGGCCGTGGTCCAGGGAGCGCATTTCCCAACCCTGGATTTCTGGCGCAGCACGCGCTTTATCGGACCCGAAGAAGTCGGGCCGATCCATGAATTCCCCTATTTCACCTTCCTGTACGGCGACCTCCACGCGCACCAGATCGCTCTGCCGATCACCCTGGCGGTGCTGCTCGTCGGCCTGAACGCGATGCGTAGCCTGCGCGACGACTCGCGACGCGTGCCGTGGCCATCCCTGCTGATCGCGGGCGTGCTGGTGGGCATGCTGCGGGCGACCAATACCTGGGACTTTCCGACGTACGCGGCCGTGGTCGGGCTTTTTCTGGTGCTCGGCTGCCTGCCCGGCCTCTTCCGCCTCGACCGCCGCACGCTACAAACGCTGGTCGTCGCGGCCATCGTGTTCGGCCTTGTCTTGCAGTTTTCGTTCGCCCCGTACTTGCAGCGGTTCCAGTTGTTTTACAACGGCGTCGACCCGGTCAGAGCGAAGACCGCGTTCAGCCAGTACCTCACCATTCACGGGCTGTTTCTGTTCATCGGAGCGTCGCTCTTTGCCTGGTACGGGGTGCAAGCGCGGCGCCGGGTTTGGGCGGCCAGACGTCAGAGGCGCCTGGTGCCCGAGCCTGGCTACTACGCCCTGCTCTTGCCGATGAGCGGGCTCAACGCGTATGCCTCGCCGGCTGGTTGGGCGGCCGGCTGCGGCGCGGCCCTCGGACTGGCGCTCGTGCTGGCTGGCTACGTTACCCGCGGCGTTGTGGTTTTTGGCATCGGCGTCGCGCTGGCGGCATGCCTGGCCCACTGGCGCCGAAGCAATCGGGCAGTGCAGGCGGCCCTGTTTGGGGTCGCGCTCTTCGCGACCCTCATTCCCGAGATCGTGTCCCTGCAAGGTGACATCGGGCGCATGAACACGGTCTTCAAGTTCTACCTGCAGGCGTGGGTGCTGCTCTCGATTGCGGCCGCGGTGGCTCTGGGCTGGCTCGTACGCACGTCCGCTCGCGACCGCTTGCTGCGGCAGGCGCGCCCGGTCTGGGTGGCCGTCATAGCCATCCTGGTCCTCGCGGCAGTCGCCTACCCGTTGTTGGCCAGCAAGACCAAAGTGGCCCTGCGCTTCAGCAACATGCCGCTCTCGCTTGACGGCATGCAGTACATGGACTTCGCTCAATACGTCGACGACGGCAAGAATCTCAACCTGCCAGCAGACGCCAAAGCGATTCGGTGGCTGCAGGACAACGTCGTCGGGACGCCGGTCGTCCTCGAAGGGCGTTCACCCGTCTACCGTTGGGGCTCGCGCATTTCGATTTACACGGGTCTGCCGACCGTCTTGGGCTGGGACGTACATCAGGGTCAGCAGCGAGCCGGCTATTCGAGCATGATCCAGGCGCGCAGCCTTGACGTCGAACGCGCCTACGCGTCGGTCAGCACAGCCGAAGCGTTGGCCATCTTGCACAAGTACCAGGTGGGCTACGTTGTCGTCGGCGGGCTGGAGCGCGCGTACTATCCAGCCTTCGGTCTGGCCAAGTTCAGCACGATGCCAGAGCTGCGAGTGGTCTACGATGCCGAGGGCGTCCAGATGTACGAGGTGCAGTCATAGCCCGGGTCCTGCAGATCACCCTCGGCTTCGCGGTGAGCGCTCTGGCCATCTTCTTCCTTTTGCAGAAGGTGTCTCCAGAGCAGCTGGGACAGCAGCTCTCGAAGGCTGAGCCATTCCCGGTCGTTCTGATCGTGGCGACAGTGATCGGTTCGTTGGTCACCCGCGCAATTCGCTGGGGGATTTTCTTTCTTCCGGATCGACGCGTGCCTTTGCGCCCCTTGCTCGAGACGCTGGCGATCAGCTACATGGCCAGCACGTTTCTGCCGCTCCGGGCTGGCGAGCTGCTGCGTCCGGTCTTCCTCGGCCAGCGCGAAGGCCTGAGCGCGCCCAGGGTGCTAGCCACGATTCTGCTGGAGAAGCTGTTCGACTTTCTCGCGCTGGCGGTCATGCTGGCACTCCTGGTCGCGCTGACGCCGCTGCCAGACCTGGCTCAGGCAGCCGGCGTCACCATCGCCACCTTCATCCTGGCCGGGTTTGGCTTCGTCGTCGCGCTCGCCATAT
>JAABUQ010011745.1_pt1 | contig 11080 bp, 13 predicted proteins | sample 5560001 | NCBI WGS metagenome assembly JAABUQ01 (sample SAMN10711888, study PRJNA513371) | rock metagenome | isolation source: Antarctica rocks | place: Antarctica: Victoria Land, Finger Mt nord | collected 2015-12-18
TCCACGACCCGCTCCCCGAGGTTCACACCACAACAACTACCAACAATCGCGCGGAGAGTGGTGGATCCTCTACATCAGGCCACAGCCTGAGCAGTTACCTCAGAACCGAGCGAGCGACTTTCACCGCACTCGGCTCAAGCAGGCCCTAAAGGGTCACGGGCTTGCAACAGCACCGCTGGGCTCGACGTCGTTGCCGATGGTACGACGGCGCTGACAATGAGCGTGAACAAGCTGGAAGGCAGCGGGCTCGTCTGACGCTCCGGGAACCTGCTCGGAGGTGACCGCCTCTCGGCGGACCGCTCTGCGGGTAACGGTGAGCCACTTCACCCATTCCTCAGGGCTTTGCGGCTCACGGTCGGCGGCCAGCAGCAAGCCGTCGCAGAGAAGGCAGCGTCCGTGCTGGGCCTTGATCAGGCGCAGGCTGACACTGTCCAACGGCGGCGTGTGTCGCTGTCGCCTCCGGGACCAGTACTCGGCCAGGGTCGGGTCGTCTGGTGACGCCGTGCCTGGCACCAACTGGTGTCGGACGATCCTGGTCCAGGAGAACTTGAGCAGGTAGGCGCCGCTGTCGCGGTCACCGAAGACCCACCGGGCCCGCCTGGACCTGTTGAACTCGCCGAAGTACCGGTCGACAACCCAGTGCCTCGACTTGTTCGGGTGGCTGTGTCTGGCCCATTTGTAAGTGAGCGTCCACACGTACTCGTCCAGCGCGCGAGCACCTCGCTGGACACCACGCTCCGGTAATACGCCGACCATCCCCGAATGACCGGGTTCAGCCGGATGACTACCGCCTCGACGTTCGCTCCTCGCAGAGCCAACATCTCCACAGCAAGCCGTTTCCGGAGCCGTTGCACGGCCATCTTTGACGATTTGATAAGCAGCTTGCCCCGATAGCGGCGCACGTTGAACCCGAGAAAGTCGAAACCATCATCGAGGTGGACAACTCGTGTCTTGTCCTCGTTGAAGGCCAACCCTCTCAGCGCCAACCATGCTGCCAGCCGTGCCTTGACCTCTTCGGCCTGCTCACGACTGACACAAAGTGCTACCAGGTCGTCCGCGTAGCGCACCGTCACCGGGCAGCCCGCCACCGTCGCACCGGAACGCATCCCGGTGCTGTGATAGCAGACCCCGGCGGCCTCTTCCATGCCGTGCAAGGCGACGTTCAACAACACCGGGGAGACAACCCCACCTTGTGGGGTTCCCTCCACCGTCGGGGCAAACCGACCCTTGTCGACCACTCCTGCTTTCAACCACTGCTCGACCAGTTCCCGAGCCGGGAACGTGCCGATCTGGTTGAGAAGATGGGAATGGTCGATCCGGTCGAACGCCCCGGCCAGGTCCGCGTCAAGTGCCCAACACCGTCCAGGGTTACGACCCTTGACGGTGAGAAAGATGGCCGAGATCGCGTCCTGGCAGCCACGACCCGGACGGAACCCATAGGATTTCCGCTCGAACCTTGCCTCCCATTCGGGTTCCAGCGCAGAAACGACATGAGCTTGCAGCGCTCTATCGAAAATGACAGGTATCCCGAGTGGGCGCTGTTTCCCGTTCGCCTTTGCTATGTACACCCGCTTGACCGGTTTGGGATTCCACGAGGCGTCATGGTGTTGCACCCGGTCGGCCAGCAACAGCTTTCCCGGTGCGGTCACCACCACGGCCCCGTCGATGCCCGCGGTCTTGCGGCCCGCGTTGACTTCGGTCACCCGCCGCACGCTCAACAAGGCGTTGGCACGAGACCGCAGCATCAACTTCTGCAAGTTGCGGACCCGTTTGAGGTCCCCATCCCGTGACGCCGTGAAGATCCGTTGACGCAAACGCCCTACATCAGCTTCGACCTGCGCCCAGTCAACCTGGTGCCAGTCGAAGTCGTCGCCCTCAGGTCCGTTCACCACGAGAATGCCTTGGCGTCCAACTTGTCCCTCGGTTCGAGAATCGTCATTCATCGTCTACCTCACAGGCCCACCTGACCACGTCAGCACCCTTTCGAGTACGGGCAATAGCCCGTATCCGGCCAGTTATACGAGACGGCCAACGGAGGAGCCGACCATCATGTCCCGCTTTCCTGTCGCCTTTCGGCCACCGGCGTTCGCTTCTTGGTCATCCTTTGCCCGCTGGGGGACTGGGCCTCCCTCACGGTCGGCTTTCTGGCAGCCTGTCGCCAGACGCCGGACCCCAACGGGATTGTCACGTTCCACACGTACGAGTAGCGACCGGGACGGGTGCCCTCTGAGGTGTGAATAGGCAAAATGTTGACGCAGAGCGCGCAACTCGCGCCGAGCGTGGCCGATTCTCATCCGCCGAGGGCGGCCCCGCCAGGGGCCATGGGAGCTAAACCCCGGGGACAGCGGTGCTCCCACGACCGGCAAGTGGTAACCGGCCGCCGCCTGCCGCATCACAACGGCAAAGTCCCTGCACCCCGGTCCTGCATCCATCACCCGAGGCTCCAGATAACGAGGCATCATCAAGGGTTCACTCACGTTCACCCGACCGGTCCTCCCCAGCCTGTGGTCCCCGGATGGAACGGGAACCCTTGGGCTCTCCCCGAAGCTTCGAACCCCGCCGTCACCAGCAGCGCACGTCCGGGTGGGGACAGGCATCGAGCACCAACCTGGAACTACGCAGTCGACAGCACTCGTCGACCTCCTTTCTGCGAGCCCACTCGCAACGAGCGACCTCGTGTCGCACCCACAACTTCTGGTTATATCTCTGACCCCTGTGCTAGGGAACCCCACCGACGACGAACTCTGGAAATAGACGAGGGCTCCCGCCGCCACCACGGCTCGCGCAGTCTCCATCTCGGCAACGCCTGCGCGGCCAACAGGACCTCGTGGTCGAGGACCTCCGAGCCGTCATCGACCAGGTCGACACCAGACCAAGATCGGCGGCCGCCGGACGGTAACCTTCGTGACATGAGCACGACGCCGCCCCCTGACCTCGCTCGCAAGGTCAGTCAGCTCGACAACGACGTGGGCGCGATCTACAACATGCTCGGCACCATCCAGGCCACGCAGGAACGCCACGGCAACCGGCTTGAGGAGATCGGCGAAGGGCTCAGCAAGCTGCGCGGTACCCAAGAACGCCAGTGGAACCGCCTGGAGGAGATCGGCCAGGACGTCGCCGGGCTGCGCGGTGAGGTCGCCGCCATCCTTGAACTGCTCAGGGCCGGCGGCCCCGAGCCGCGCTGATTCCGCTACGACGGGCGACGGCCGGCTGCTGGTCACATAGTGACTCGCCCCGTCTGCGTACGTCCAAGCCTGGCGGCCCGACTAAACCCGACCCCGCAGCGCGGGTTGGGTCAGCAACCGGGTCCGGTCACTGAGCCTCTGCCATGTTGGGCGACGTGACGGGAGGCTCGCGTTCGATCCTGGCGACGGCGGCTTGCGGTGCTCTCGCGCCGCCTTCACCGGCTCGTCCCGCAACGGGCCGGCGGCCTTCGTCAACGAGGGCCTGTGGGTGACCTCCGCCGCTGGTCAGGGCGCCCTTCAGATCGGTTCTTCCGGCCTCGATTCTTTCGGCTGTGCGCCTCCCAATGGCTGTTCGAGCGGCCAAGCCGACACCGTGGGCACGCCAGCGTGGAACCCCTCGGGCACCGAGGTGGCGGTGACCGAGCCGAACCTGATCGGGCCGGGTATCGCCAAGCTTCTGATCTGGGTCGTGGACGCCGGAGACGGGCGCGCACGTGTGGTGCCCAACAGCTCCGGTCGCTGTGGTTTTGCGCTGGCGTGGCGCCCAGACGGCAAGAGTCTCGCCTGTTGGGCGATGCAGGGTTGGTCAAGTTCCCAACTGCGACCGGCAAGGCGATCACCTTGTCGCCGGGACGACCAGCTGGCGGCGGCAAGACGCTGTCGTGGTCCCCGAACGGGGTCTCCATTCTGGCGACAGGCGCCGGTGACCGCTCTATCGAGTTGTTCCCGGCCGCGGGTCTTCGACTGGCGGGCCATGACGTTCACGGTTCCGCCCACCTTGCCCACGGCGCCCGTGGTTGCGGCCACCTACGAGGGAGCCTCCATCGACGGCAAGTTCGTCCCCCCGGTGGTGGCCTCAGACGGGAGCGAGTATCCCGCCGGCCCGGTAGAGGTCCACTTGTGGCAAATCAGGCTGTCGCTGCCAAGGCGACCCGCCCGTGCTCCATGGTCCCTACCTGGCCTGGACCCGGGCAGTGACGGCAGGACCGTGACCCGCAAGATCAACCCGGACCAACAAGGCCGCTATCAGGCGTGGTTCGACAACGCCCGCAAGCTCCACCAACTTGTCACCGACCTCGAGACCCTCTCCCTACAAGCCTTCGAGCAGACCGATGGATCCAGCCGGCGCTGACAACACAAACCGCTCAATGCCAGTCGGTAACCCCAGCCACCCGTATGTGCTGAAAGCCCGGCTAGCTCCACCACAGATTCTTGCGCCCGCCGTTGTGATTACCAGGATGATGGCGTGACCGTCCTAGAGGTCACGGGTGGCCAGCGGGTTGAGTTGATGGCAACCGTTGTCGACGTCTTCCACCAGATACGTCAGAACGCCGGTGGTGGGATGATCGTCCACGCCTGGCAGCCGATGACCAGCGTCGAGGGGTCGGGCATCAGGGAGACTCGCGGCAAGGTCCCGCATGTTGTCGTCTGCAGTCGGGTAGGTGGCTGCGAGGCTGTCCCTGGGCGCTCCTCTGTCACCCAGGGCGATCCAGGGGCACCCGTGCCAGAAGCGTACGTTCCGGGCCTCTACGGGCCTCACGGGCTGACTTTGTCGGTGCATCTCATGCTGAGAGTTGAATGTGGGTGGGAGTCAGTGGTGCACCGGTCCGGTACAACGCGGCCGTGGGCGGTTGTGATCAGATGGACCCAGCCCGTGCTGGATTGGCGGGCGACGTCGTCGGCGACGCGCCAGGCCCGGCGGCCGGCCCCCGCCCGCCCCGGCCCACCCGCCGCCCGGTCCCCAACTTGCCCCCGGCTCCGATGCTCACCGGTAGCGTGCTACCAATGGCGTCGTCGCCCCCGCCTCTCGACGAGATGGCCTTCCTGGCGGACAACGCGGCTGAGGTCGGCCTGACCTGGACCGGGCCACCCCCGGTGAGCCGGATGATCACGGAGGTGCCGGGCGGACGCCAGGTCAGTGCCCTGCGGTGGGGGGACGGCGCTCCGGAAACGGTCTTGATCCACGGCCGCGCTCAGAACGCCCACACCTGGGACACCGTGGCCCTGGCTCTGCACCGGCCCCTGTTGGCTGTTGACCTTCCCGGTCACGGGCGTTCTGAGTGGCGTAGCGATCACGACTATTCGCCTGCCGCCCTGGCCGTCGACCTGGCCACGGTGGTTGACGCTCTGGCCCCGAGCGCCGGGATGGTGGTAGGTGTCTCGCTCGGTGGGCTGAGCGCACTGGCGTTGAGCCGGATCCGTCCTGACCTGGTGCCGCAGCTGGTGCTGGTGGACATCACCCCGGGGGTGGATCCGGTGAAGGCTCGGGCGATCGCCGGCGTTGCGTCTGGGCCGGAGTGCTTCGCAACGTTCGAGGAGATGGTGGCCTGCACGGCCAAGCTCCATCCGCAGCGGTCGCTCAGCTCGCTCCGTCGCGGGGTCCTGCACAACGCCTGCCAGGGCGACGATGGCGCGTGGCGGTGGCGGTGGGACCTCATCCGATCGGTCGAGGCCGGGGCCTTGCAGCACTCCTCGGCGCGCCTATGGGACTGCGTGGCCCGCCTGGCGGTCCCCCTGACGCTGGCTCGGGGGGCGTGCTCGACGGTCGTGGCCGACGAGGACGCAGCCAAGCTGCTCCGCCTCCGGCCACCCGCTACCGTCCTGGTCATCGACGGTGCCGGCCACAACATTCAGGGCGATCAACCACTGGCCCTGGCGAAGGTCATCGACGGGGTCAGCGGTCGGCGGGCGTGAACGGGCCCCCCTTCACGGCTATGGCCCCTCCTGCACCGGGCCGGCGCTTCGCTGCCACCCGGCGCGTTCGGTTGGGAGACGTCACTCCCGATGGCCACGTCCGCCTCGACGCGCTGGCCCGCTACCTCCAAGACGTCGCTGCGGACGACGTGATCGACGCCGGCATCGACGGGGAGGCCGGATGGGTTGTGCGGCGCTCCACCGTCGAACTGAACGTGAGGCCGCGTTACCAGGAGATGATCGATCTGGTGACGTGGTGCTCGGGCACCGGCGCGGCGTGGGCCGAACGGCGCACCACCATTGGCGTGGGGGGAGGCACCGTGATCGAGGCCTCTTCGCTGTGGGTGTGCATGGATCCTGTCTCCATGCGCCCAGCCCCCCTCGCCGAACGCTTCTTCGCCGTCTACGGCCCCTCATCGAAGTCCCGCTCGGTTCGCTCCACGCTGCGTCTCTCCGCCTCGGCCCCGGGGGGCGCCGAGACCACCGCCTGGCCATTGAGGAGCGCGGACTTCGACGTGCTCGGTCATGTCAACAACGCCATCGCCTGGGCCGCCCTGGAACAGTCAGCAGGCACCATCGCCTCAGGGCGCTCGATCGTTCAGGCCGAGGTGGAGTACCGCCGGCCGATCGAGGGCCGAGAGGAGATGACGGTGCTGAGCACCAGCGGAAGCGGGCTCGTGCGGTCCTGGATCCTCGACGGCACCGGCCAGACGGCCATCACCGCGGCCCTGTCGCTGTCGAGCGCAGAGCCCGGATCGACCACGGACCTCAGAGCCACGGACCGCAGAGCCACGGACCTCAGAGCGTGATGGTGTCGTTCTCGGCCACCGTTCGTTCGGCCGCATTGCGCTCGGCGCGCAGCTTGCTCCGCCGCTTCCAAAATGGCGTCTTCCAAACCTTGAACCCATTGCGCCGTCCCGGCTTGGGTGCCGGCCGGGGCTTGTGGGACGTCTTGCGGCCCACGTCGTGGGCGCCGACGGGGCAGATTGCGTCCTCGAGGGCGTCGTCATCCCACAGGCCATCGTGCAACTTGGCCTTGGACTCGTGACGAACCTGGCGGGTGCTTCGCCGCCGGTGACCGCCCACGTCCGAGAACGGGGCCAGGTCATCTTCCCTGGGAAGGACTGCTCGGGCTTGGCTCAACGAAGCCTCCTCCTGCACGTGGCCGGTCTTTTAGTCCGGCACCTTGTCTTACTTTCTCATGGATGTGCCGGCTTGCCTAGCCCCTCTTCTTGGGTTCGGGCTTCGCCGGGCGGAGAATGCTCGGCCGGTACCGGGGCAAAGAGAGCGCCGCGGTAGTACCGGAGTTCCTCGACGCTCTCCACGATGTCGCCCAGGGCCCGGTGCGCTCCCTTCTTCTTCGGGGCGTCCCGATACTGCTGGGGGTACCAGCGTCGGGCCAGCTCCTTGAGGGTGGACACGTCGATGCTGCGGTAGTGGAGAAATGCATCGACCTCAGGCAGCGAGGCGGCCAGGAAGCGCCGGTCGGTGCCGATGGAGTTGCCGCACAGGGGAACGCTGCGTGGGGTGGCGATATGCGAGCGCAGAAACGCCATCGTCGTCTCCCCGGCCTCGGCCAGTGAGGTGGTGGACGCCTGGATGGCGATCAGCAGGCCGCTGCGGGTGTGCATCGAGCGGACGACCTCCTCCATGCGATCGAGTTCCTCGGTGGTGGCCGACACGACGATGTCGGGGCCCTCGGCGACGACACTGAGCTCGTCGTCGGTGAGCAAGGTGGCGATCTCCACGATCACATGGTGGGCGGGATCGAGGCCGGTCATCTCGAGATCCATCCAGGCCAGCATCCCGATCACGGTAGATGCCGGCCGGGGGTGGCCGCACCTGGGCGGGAATCGGCCCGGTAGCTTGGGGGCGTGTTGGAGATGCCCGTGGTGCGCCTCGACCCCGACCTGGCGCTGCCCACCTATGCCCGGCCCGGCGACGCAGGGCTGGACCTGATGGCGCGCCAGTCGGCCACGGTGGGCCCGTGCGGGGGCCGCTGCGTGATCCGGACGGGAATTGCGGTGGCCATTCCCTCGGGCTACGCGGGCTTTGTCCTGCCCCGTTCGGGGATGGCCCTTCGCCACGGGGTGACGGTGGCCAACGCGCCCGGCCTGATCGATGCCGGCTACCGCGACGAGTTGGCGGTGATCCTGCTCAACACCGACCCGTCATCAGCGTTCGAGGTCCGACGCGGCGACCGTATCGCCCAACTGGTCGTGCAAGCCGTCGAGCGCGTCGCCTTCCTCCCCGTCGAGGCGCTCGAGCTGTCCGAGCGCGGCAGCGGCGGGTTCGGACACTCGGGGCGATAGGCCGTGCCCGAACTCCCCGAGGTCGAAGCTCTCACCCGCTTCATCGCCGAGCGGGCCACGGGCACGACCGTGCAGCGAGCCGAGATCGCCGCGCTCTCCGCCCTCAAGACCTACCAGCCACCCATGGAGGATCTGGTAGGGCGCACCGTCGCCGGGGCCGGGAGGCGGGGCAAGTACCTGATGATCGACACCGACGGGCCGTGGTTGGTCATGCACCTGGCCCGAGGCGGTTGGGTTCAGTGGCGGGAGCCGACGACCGTGGCCCGGGCCAGGCCGGGGAAGGGCCCTTTGGCGTTGCGGGTCGGGCTGTCGTCGGGATCGGGCTTCGACGTCACGGAGCAGGGCACGGAGAAACGCCTGGCCCTGTGGCTGGTCTCGTCACCTGACGAGGTGGATGGCGTCGCCCGCCTCGGGCCCGACCCCCTCGATGCGGGCTTTGACGTCGCCGCTCTTGCCGGCGTCCTGGCCAGCCGGGGGGCCAACCTCAAGACGGTCCTGGTCGACCAGTCGGCTCTGGCCGGCGTGGGCAACGCCTACTCCGACGAGGCGTTGCATCGCGCCGGACTGTCACCGTTCAGGCCTGCGGGCAAGCTGACTTCGGAGGAGATCGAACGGCTCCACCGGGCCCTGGTAGGGATCCTGGCCGATGCCGTGGAGCGTTCTGCTGGACTTCCGGCCAAGGGCCTGAAGGCGGAGAAGCGCAGCGGCATGGCGGTCCATGGCCGGGCCGGTGAACCATGCCCGAAGTGCGGGGACACCGTGCGCGAGGTCTCCTTTGCCACCAAGTCCCTGCAGTACTGCCCGACCTGTCAGACGGGGGGCAAGGCCCTGGCCGACCGGCGCCTGTCGCGTCTGCTGAAATGACCAGTTGGCTGGCCCTCGAAGGTCGGAAACGATGAGCAGACGCCGCCGCTCCGCCGCTGCACGGTCCCGGCCCAATCCGCGCCCGGCGGCGTCGACGACGGTCAGGGACGCGTCGGTCACCCACCGCGGCATCCGCTGGCAGCGGGGTCCGAACGGGGGAATCCGTTGGTGGAACGACCCGGAGGGCGCATGGGTCCCCTGGGTTCGGGGGGCCGACGCGCCGCCCCGGCCCATCGGTTGGGAGGCTCGCGGCGCGGGCGGAGGGCCTGCCACTAACAAGGCAGCCCGAGCACCGTGGACCAGCCCCTATCGCCTTGTCCCCCTTGGCCTTTTTCTGGCCATCGTCATCGCCGGGGTCATCCAGGCCACCACCGGGTCGGGCGGCCAAGCGGCGGCCGAGGCCACCGCCGCCGGCAAGCTGGCCGGACATTGCCTCCGCCAGAACGGTTTCGCCGGTGGCCACCCTCGATATTCGGCCGAGGCCGTGGGCTGCTCGACACCGGGGGCCAGCGTCAGGGTCGTCCGCGTCCTTTCCGGTACACCGGGGGCTGCGGGTTGCCCGGCGGGGGAGATCGACCTGACGCTGCCGTATGCGGGCGTCCGCTATCCCCACGTCGAATGCGTGGTGAGCGTTGCTCACGGTGGCTGAGATTCGGTGGCATCGCCAAGTGGGCCTGCTAAGGTTTTCTCCCACTGCGGACGTGGCTCAGCTGGTAGAGCATCACCTTGCCAAGGTGAGGGTCGCGGGTTCGAATCCCGTCGTCCGCTCCAAGAGCTTCACCAAGAAAGCCCTGGTCAGCGGGCATGTGCCAGATTGGCTGACAAGGACCCATCACCTCCGGCGCCACCACAGTTCGGTACTTACGCAGTCGGCCCAGAGGCCATGATCGGTGCGGAAGGCGTGGGGGGATCGATTCGGCGCTGAAGGCAGGTCGGCGCTGCGACGGATCCTGGCTGCCGGCCGCCGAGACCACGAGTATGCTTTGAACACTGACCGGACAGGAGGTCAGCCGCCTACCCAGGGAGCTCCCTGCGCCGTGATCGACATCACCGCCCTCGAAGCCACGGTGCGCTTCCACGGCCACCTGTGCGCCGAGCTCGCCTTTGGCATCCGGGCCGCCGAGATCTCCCGCCGGCGCCTCGGAAACCGGACGGTGGGGCCGGCCGTGATGGCCATCGTCGACAACGACCGTTGCTCGATCGACGCCATCCAGTTTCTCACCGGTGCCACCGTCGGTCAGGGCAACCTCATCGCTCGTCCCTACGGCAAGTTCGTCTTCACCTTCGTCCGCCGACGCGACGGCAAGGCAATCCGCCTCAGCCTGTGTCCCGGCGCCGTGGTCCCCCCCGACCCCGAGTGGGAGGCCTTGGCCATCCGAAGTCGACTGAGGACCTTCGCGAAGGCCGAGGAGGAGCGCTTTGCGATCCTGCAGCGACATCGGGCCGAGCGGGTGCTGTCGACCCCACTGCACCGGCTCTACGACGTCACCGAGGTCCAGGTCGAAGTACCTTCGCGTCCCCATGCGTCTGGCCGCCTGGCCGACTGCGATTCCTGCGGGGAGGTGACCGCCGACGCCTGCCTGCACAGCCTTCACGGCCGAGCGCTGTGCTCGCCGTGCTTGGACGAGGTCCTCGAACTCGAAAGCCTGCTCCCTCGAGGCTAGACGCGAACCGGCGGAGGAGGCCTACCTACGGTGGTGTGGCGCTCACCGTCCTCCGGGAGCTAGGACGCAGAGACGGCCGCGGCCAGGCGTACGGGCGCTGGTCGGGCGCGGCCATGATGTGGTCTGGGCGGCTCCTGCCGACGGCGTCGACCATGGGAAGATGTTCGGAGCGGTGGCGACGCCATCCATTACCCTCATCGCCCGACGACGTGGCCTCGGTGCTGGAGATCTTGCCCTAGGTGGCTGGTGTGAATAGAGGGACTGGAGTGACTACTTTCGGTGCAGGCGGCGTAGTGCCGGCCCCCAGCATTGGGGCGTAGACCAAATGAGAAGTGCGGGTCGGTTTGCCCACCGTCGGGAG
>JAABUQ010011746.1_pt1 | contig 11080 bp, 9 predicted proteins | sample 5560001 | NCBI WGS metagenome assembly JAABUQ01 (sample SAMN10711888, study PRJNA513371) | rock metagenome | isolation source: Antarctica rocks | place: Antarctica: Victoria Land, Finger Mt nord | collected 2015-12-18
GCCGGATACATCTCCGAGAACGGCGTTTCGACGAAGCGCACGGTCGAGCTATCGCCGCCGTTCTTATCGATCCAAGCCCGAGTCGCCATCTGCGAGAGGCTGCCCAAGCCGTTGCAAGCGATGACCTTGCCGTTGAGATCGCGCGCCGTGCGCAGCGGCGACGACGGGCTGGCGACGAGTTCCGCAACTTGCTTGTCGTTCGTCCGCGCGATCGCCGTAGGTAAGACGAGCACGAACGGGATCCCACGTTCGTGTGCCGCCGCGAGCGACGGTAGGCTCGCCTGGGCAAATGCAAACGTCCCGGCTGCGACCGCGGCCGCGACCGCCGGCCCGTTGTATGCCGACTTGACGTCGACGTTGAGGCCCGCCTTCTCAAACTTATGCAGGTCGAGCGCGTAGTAAACGGCGGCGCCGCCGTCGACGGGCGTCGTTGCGACATGGATCGTCATCGCGTCTTCGGCGCACACCGCATGCGGGGCCAAGATCGCACCGAGCATCAGAGCGCTCAGCCACGGTAAGCGCTTCACGCGTGGGCCGCCGTGCATCGTTTCACTCGTTGAAGTTTCACCGATTCTTCCCTTCGAACCATTTTAGCGGAACCGATTGCTGTTGCATCTGACGCCTTTCACGGGCGACGAGCCGCTTGGGGTCGGGATTCGGAGCGGCCCGCGCGGAACGGTGCACGACGATGAGCAACCGGCAACTCACGATCGCCTTCGATTACTACGATCACGTCGCCGATCTCGCGAACGGGCGCGTGCGCGTCAACGGGGTCGATCTCACGTGCATCCAGCTCCATCCGCCATCCACGATCTTTTATCGCTTCCTGCACTTTCACGAGTTTGACGCCTCCGAAGTATCGTTAGCCAAATACGCGTCGATGCGGTCGCGCGGCGATGATTCGTTGCGAGCGATCCCGGTGTTCACCTCACGTGTGCCTCGCCAATCCGCAATATACGTTCGTCGCGACGGACCGGTTCAGCGTCCGTCCGATCTCAACGGTAAACGCGTCGGCATCCCCGAGTGGACGCAAACGGCCGGCGTGTACGTGCGCGGTTTGCTCGCCGACGAATACGGCGTCGACCTGCGCTCCGTCGCCTGGATGCAAGCCGGAATCGATGACGCGGGTCGCGCGGAACTTGCCGAACTTTCGCTGCCGGAGGGCATATGCATGACATCGCTCCCCGATCGGAATTTGGGCGACTTGCTCACGAGCGGCGACGTCGACGCGGTGATCGCCGCCAGCCCGCCGCGCTGCTTTCGCGACCGCCATCCGAACGTTCGGCGGTTGTTCGAAGACTTTGCCGACATCGAGCGCGGGTATGTCGCGCAAACGGGCATTTTCCCCATCATGCACGTCGTCGCGATCAAGAGCGCGATCCTCGATCGCGATCCATGGATCGCAATGAACCTGTTCGAAGCGTTCGAGGAAGCGAAGAACTTGAGCCTCGTTCGCGCGCGTTCGATCGGCAGTTTGTTCCCGATCCCGTGGAGCTACGACGCCGCCGCGAAAGCCGCCGCGATCCTCGGGCCCGACATTTGGCCGTACGGCCTCGACGCCAATCGCACGACGCTCGACGCGTTTCTCCGGTATGCCGCCGATCAAGGCGTGTGCGCTCGCCGGTTGACCGCCGACGAACTCTTTCCGCCGGAGGTGCGCTCGCGTTCGAAGCGCTGATGCGGCATCAAGGCTAACGCGCGAACGCCAGCGACGTTACCTTGAGCGCCATTCGGCCCACGCGCGCGATCTCGATCACGACTTCATCACCTGAGACGATCGGCCCGACGCCCGCCATCGTACCGCTTGCAATGATGTCGCCCGGCTCCAAGCGCGTGATCGACGAACACATCTCGACTTGCTCGCGAATTCCGACAACCATCTCGTTCGCGACCGCGTGTTGACGAAGCTCGCCGTTCACCCACAAGCGCATGTCGATATCGTCCGGCGCGCCGACTTCGTCGCTCGTCGTGATCCACGGGCCGACCGGCGTGAACGAGTCGAACGATTTACGCATCACGCGTTCGCCGGCACCGCGCATCGTCACGTCGACGAGGCACGCGTATCCGAAGATATGGTCGAGCGCGCGCGCCGCCGGGATGTCTTTTCCGCCCACACCGATGATCGTCGCGATCTCGCACTCGTGATGGAACTCGCGGCCCGGACGATCGGGGATGACGATCGGCTCGTCGCTGCCGATGAGCGAGCCATTCGATTTCATGAAGAAACCGCTCTCGTTCGCGGGCTTGCTTCCCGCGACACCGAATCCACTCTTGCGCATCTCCTCGCTGTGGGCGGCGAAGTTCCCCGGCATCGCGAGCAGTTTGTGCGGCCATGGGATCGGCGTCTCCAAATGCACGGAGCCGAGCGCTTTTCGCGATCCGGTCTTTGTTGCCGCTTCGATCGCGGGTCGCAGCGATGCGAATTTGGCGATGGCGCGGTTGATGCCGACCGGCGGCCACTCCGCCGGATCGACGACGCAGGCCTCGGTCACGTCGACGATCTCGTCGTTGACGACGACACCGATACGTCCACCATTAAAGCGTGCGATTTTCATGCGTGAAAGCTCCTATCGTGCAGTGGAGTGAAAAACGTGATCTCGATCGGCGTCCGGCCGATCACGGTGCGAGTGGTACGCGCGTGAGCGCGCGATCGAGCGCACGTTCGACGAGCGTGTCGCACACCGCCGCCCGATACGGTCCCGAAGCATACGAATCGCCGCGCGTCTCGATGCCGGCGGCGGCGCCCGCGCAGGCAGCGGCGATTGCCGCCGCATCATGGGGATCGATGCCGGAGAGCCGCTCTTCGACCGACGGCAGGCGTATCTGCGTGTAGGTTAATCCGGTGACCGCCACTCGTGCCGAGTTTATGCGTCCGCGCGCGATGCCAAGTGCAACCGCAACGCCGAGCACGGCGTAACCGGATGCCGGATGCGGCAACTTGATATATGCCGATTGCGGCGTAGCGTCGATGTGCAACGACGTTACCAGTTCGCCTGGTTCGATGTCCGTGTCGAACATGTCGCGAAAGAAGTCGTCCGCGCGCACCGTGCGCACGCCCGCGCGCGACGTGACGGCGAGCGTGGCATCGAGTGCGAGCATCACCGCGGGATAATCGGCCGACGGATCGCCGTGCGCGCAGGCGCCGCCGATCGTGCCACGGTTTCGCACTTGCAGATCGCCGAGATGGTTGGCGGCATCGCTGAGCGCCGGCGCGTATTGCAACACGTCCGGTGACGCAGCCACATCGGCGTGCGACGTCGTCGCGCCGATGCGCAGCCCGGCATCGCTCCCGACGATCCCGCGCAGCTCGGCGATTCGCGCGATGTCGACGAGCGTCGCCGGACGCGCGAAGCGAAGCTTCATCATCGGGATGAGGCTGTGGCCGCCCGCGAGCACCTTCGCGTCGTCGCCGAATCGCCCGAGCAACTCGAGCGCATCGTCGACGCTCATGGCGCGATGATAATCGAACGCCGCCGGGATCACGCGCGCATCACGTTCGCCGCCGAACGCACGGCCGCGATGATGTTCTCGTACCCGGTGCAACGGCAGATGTTGCCCTCGATCCCGCGCCGGATCGCGTCGTCGGTCGGCGCGTGGTCGTGGTCGATCAGATCTGCCGCGCACATGATCATCCCGCTCGTGCAAAACCCGCACTGTAAGCCGTGATGCTCGCGGAACGCCGCCTGGAGCGGGTGCAGCGCATCGGGCGAACCGAGCCCTTCGATCGTGGTGATCGCTTCACCGTCCGCCTGCACGGTGAACACCGTGCAGCTTTTCACCGCACGCCCGTCGATGAGCACCGTACACGCACCGCAACTCGACGTGTCACAGCCCACGTGCGTACCCGTCAGGCGAAGGTTTTCCCGCAACGTCTGCACGAGCAGGTCACGCGGCTCCACGCTGCACGAACGTTCGACACCATTGACCAAGAGCCGAACATCAATGAGATGTTCGGTCATGCGCGCACGAGCCGCGGCTCGGTGGTGCGGGAAGGCGCGCCGTGGATCGCCCGCCACACCTTCTCTGCGGTCGCAGGCATCTCGATGTCATCGACGCCGTACCGGCGCAACGCATCGCAAATCGCATTGACGATCGCCGCCGGCGACGGCGTCACGCCCGCTTCGCCGCCGCCCTTCACGCCGAGCGGATTCCCCGACGTGGTGTCCTCGACGAGTTCCAGATCGTACGACGGCACCTGCGTCGCGCGAGGCGCCGCATATCCCATGAAGCTCGCGCCGATCGGCTGACCGTTCTCCGGATCGTAGGCGATGTGCTCGAAGAGCGCTTGGCCGATCCCTTGCGCGATCCCGCCGTGGGTCTGCCCGTCGACGATCATCGGGTTGATCACGCGCCCCGCGTCGTCGACCGACGTGTAGCGCGCGACGCGCACCACGCCCGTACCCGGATCGATCTCGACCTCGCACACCGCGCTGCCGGTGGGAAATGCGGGGAGACGGCGGGCGATATCCGCCGTGTGCGTCAGGGCTTCGCCGCGCTCCGCCAGCCGTGCGGCCGCAATCACCACATCGTCTTCGCCAAGTTCGCGCGCTCGCGTGCGCAACGCTTCGCAGGCTTCGACCAACAGCGTTCCGACCAAACGCATCGAGCGGTTGGAATGCGAGCCGCCGCCCGACGCCACGATCGACGTGTCACCGGTCCGCAGCACGATCCGCTCGAACGGCACGTCGAGTAGATCGGCGACCACCTGCGCGAACGTCGTCTCGTGGCCTTGCCCGTTCGACTGCGTCCCCGCGATGATCTCGATCGTCCCCGACGCGTGGACTGTGAGCGTGATGCGTTCGCGCGGTGCACCGACCGGCGATTCGAGATAGTTTGCAACCGCGATACCTCGCAATAGCCCCGCTTCTTCGCTCGCGGCGCGACGGATGCCGAAGCCGGACCAGTCGGCGCGATCGACGACGCGTTCCATGTTGCCGAGAAAATCGCCGCAATCGTAGGTCAGTCCGAGCGGGCTTTGATACGGGAACATCTCCGGGCGAATGAGGTTGCGCTCGCGAATCGCGACGCGGTCGATGTCTAACTCTTTCGCGGCCATATCGAGCAACCGTTCGAACGCGAATACGATCTCCGGCCGCCCAGCGCCGCGATACGGCGCCGTCGGCGTCGTGTTCGTGACGACCGCACGCACCCGAACGTGAGCCGCGGGAACGTGATACGGACCGGTTGCGATCCGGACGACGTTTTGCAACGGCGCGAACGAGACGGTGTACGCGCCGACGTTCCCGAGATCGTCGTAACGCATCGCACGAATGCGGCCGTCTCGGTCGAGCGCCATCGTCGCGCGCACGACGATGTCGCGACCGTGGTAATCGGTGGCGAAGCCCTCGGAGCGGTCGCTGGTCCATCGCACCGGCCGGTCAATCCGGCGCGCGGCCCACGCCACGAGAATCGGCTCAACGTGAATGTTGTTGCGTGCCCCGAAGCCGCCGCCGACGTCCGGCGTAACGAAACGCACGCGATCGACCGGAACGCCGAGCGCACCGGCCGCCGCCGCGCGATGGCGAACCACGCCTTGGCCACCGGCCGTAATTTCGTACGTGCCGTTTTGCGTATCGTAGCGAGCGAACGCCGCGCGCGGCTCCATGTGCGCCGCGATTACGCGCTGGTTCACGAACTCGTGCGATAGCACGAGCGCCGCCGCCTCGATACCGGCATCGGTCGCGGCCGCGTCGCCGTAATCGAGATCGAACGCGACGTTCTGCGGCACATCGTCGAAGAGCTGCGGCGCCGACACGTTGACGGCGTCGCGCGAGTCGGTGACCGACGGTACGGGTGCGTACACGACGTCGACGAGTTCCGCCGCATCGCGAGCCGCCGCCGCGGTCGTCGCGACCACCATCACGACCGCTTCACCAACGTAGCGAACGACATCGCGCGCGAGCGGGGACTGCGGCGTCTCGACGACCGGATGCGACGGCCGGCTCTCGAACGCGAGCCGGCTCACGTCGATCGCGTCCGCGGGATTCGGCAAGTGCTTGATCGGTCCGTGGCCATCGGCGGCGTACTCCGCCGCGGTGAGCACCGCGAACACCCCTGGCGACGCTGCCGCCGCCGCCGTGTCGATCGACTCGATCCGCGCGTGCGCATGATACGACCGCACGAACTGCGCGTGCGCGGCGTCGCGCGGCGCAAGATCGTCCGTGTATCGTCCACCGCCGGTGATCAACCGTAGATCTTCGCGCCGCGGGATCGACCGGCCGATCAGCTTGCTCATACGGTGCACGCGGGCGCCGCGGCGATCCCCGCTTTCGAACACCAATACTCCCACGCGCGCCGCGACGATGCGGCACCCGGCCCGATCGCGCATACGGCCTCGATCTCACCGGCGGAAAGCGGCACGACCTCTTCGTCGAGTGCGAGCGCCGTCGCGAGGATGTTCGCGTTGCGTGGCAAGTACAGCGCCGTCTTCACCGCTTCATAGATTGACCGGCCGGTCGCCGCGAACCCGTGACCGCGCATCAGCACGACGCGCTCATCCCCCAATCGCGCCGCAAGATCGCGACCGTGCTCGATCGTCGTCACGAGCATGTTCGTGTTCGCGCCGAACTGCTCGCGGATATCCCACACCGGGATCCGCGCGCCGATCGACGCCGCCGTGTGCAGCACCGGCCGTAACGGAGTCTTGGAGATGCTGAACGGCACGACTTCATCGGCGTGCGAGTGCACGGTGGCGACGATATCGGGGCGCGCGGCGTAGATTGCGGCGTGGATGAAACGCTCGATGTAAGGCGCCTCACCGGATATGCTCACGGCGCTTCCATCGAGCCGAAACTCGAAGATGTCCGCCGCTTCGACGAGTTCGGGACTGCGCGAACGCGACAACAAAAAGCGCTCCGGATCGTCGGGATGCCGGACGCTCACGTGCCCGAACGCATCCACCACACCCGCGTTCGCGAGAATTCGATTCGCCGCGACGAGTTCGTCGATCCAGGCCGCCAGCCGCGCGTCCGTCATCTCATGCGCCCACGCTCGAGATCATCGCCGATGCGGGGAAGCTCGCTTTGAGCACGTTGTATTTCGCGGCGACGTCGATCTGCGGTTGAATGAGCGCCGGATCGAGCCGCTCGGCATAGGCGACGCGATTGGACGCACCGACCGCGACCTTCGTGTATTTCTCGAGGATCGCAGCCGACTCGTGGAAATTCTCCGACCGGTTCCCCCACTTCGCCGCTTCGCGCATCACCGCGACGAACCGGTGCACCGTGTCGGGGTTCGCGGCGATCCATTCGCGCTTCGCAAACCAGCCGCCGATGAGAAAGTGTTTTCCGATCGCGTCGAACGCTTTTGCGAACGGCCGCGCGCGTCCGGCAGCGAGCGCCGTCGTCGCATCTGGATCGGCCATCAGCGCGGCGTCGATGCGGCCGGTCGCAAGCGCGCTCTCCATCTCCGCAAACGGCAGCTCGAGAAACTTGATGCGCGTCGAATCGCCGCCGTTGCGGTCCGCCCATGCGAGCACGGAGACTTGCGTGATGCTCTTGAGCCCGTTGACGGCAACGATCTTGCCTTCGAGATCCTTCGCCGTTCGTAGCGGCGACGTTTTTGCAACGAGCATCATCGACGTCGGTTTGGTCGACGAATAGAGCCCCGCACCGGCGATCAGCGCGACCGGTAATCCGCGTTCGATGGCGGTTGCGAGCGACAGAATGTTCGATTGCCCGATTGCGATCGAGCCGCCGACCACCGCCGCCGCAACCTGCGTTCCGTAGTTCGCGACCGAGACCACCGTGTCGAGGCCGGCGCGTTTAAACATCCCGAGCTCCTGCGCGTAAAAGGCTTGCGCGCCTTGGTCGATCGGTAGCGTCATGACCGTCACCGAAGCGTTCGCGCGCACGACGGAAGGCACGAATGCGAGCGCCGCTGAACCGCCGGCGCCCGCGAGGAACGTTGCGCGAGGTATCGACAACGCTACGCCTGCGGACGCACGAGCGAATAGCGCCCTTCGACGGGGTCGCGACCGAGTTCGCCGGCCCCTCGCAATTCGTCGAGCATCAGGACGACCTCGCGTCCGTCCGCCGAACCGAGCGCGACCATGAGTTGCGCGAAATATTTCGGACCATCGAGGAGTGCGTCGCGCACCGACGGGAATCGCGGTCCCGTGAAATCCGGCGGTTCCGGTAAGCTCAATTCCAAGCTGCGCTCTCCGCCAAACGGCAACGTGAGATCGAAGCCCGCTTTCGAACCGGTTTTCGAATCCGGATCGAGCGACGGATCGAGCGGCGACACGCGGTAGCCCTTCGCGACGTGAACGTCGCGGTCGGGGCGAAAGCGCGTCGCGAGCGCCCACTCCATTTGCTCGTCGGAAAAGATGTCGATATCCGGATCGACGACAAACACGTTCTTCACGTTCGCCATGCTAGCGAACACCGCAGAGATCGCGTTAAGCGCTTCGCCGGCGTTGCGTTGACGGATTGCGACGCGAACGTTATACACGCCGCCGGTCGCCGGGCTCGCGTACACCGCGACCGGCTCGCGGATTGCGATCTCGAGCGCGCGCCACACGAGCGACTCAGTGCGCAACGTCGTCAACTGCGCCGTATCGGTTCGGCTGAGCGTTTTGCCGCTGATGCTCAATGTTTGAAAGAGCGCATCGCGGCGGTGCGTGATCGCGGTGACGTGGAACACCGGGTTGATCTTCACGCCGCCGTAGTAACCGAGGAACTCGCCGAACGGTCCCTCCGATTCGATGTAGCCTTCGCTTCCGAGATAGCCTTCGATCACGTACTCGGCGTCGGCGGGTACGCGAATATCGTTCGTGATGCTCTTGACGGTCGGCAGCGGCGCGTCGCGCAGCGACGACATCAGGCCGATCTCATCACCCGGGATGCGCATGGTCGCCGCAAAGTAATCGATCGGATGGCTGCCGACGACGATACTGAGCGGCAAGCGTTCACCGCGCGCCACCGCCGCGCGGTAGATGCCGCGCAAGTCGCTTACCGCAACAAGATCGATCCCCGTCTCGTGGCGTCCGCGCACCATTAGGCGCCGCAAACCGACGTTCGACAAACCGGTTGAAGCATCGTTTGAGATATCCAGCGCGGCCGAGATGTACGGTCCGCCGTCGCGGCCGTGCTGCACGTGGACCGGCAGCTTCGTTACATCCGCATCGGCGCCGGTGAGAATGACCTGATGCACGGGCGCCTCGGCGCTCGAGAGCTCGACGAACTCCGGCTTGCGGCGCAGGCGGCGCATGATCTCCGCGAGCAAGTGTTCCGGTGCGACGCCGAACGCGCGCGCCATGCGGGCGCGGCTGCCGAGCACGTTGCCGGCGAGCGACGCGCCCTCGGCGCCGACGTTCGTGAACATCACCGCCCGGGGATTGCCCTCGAGGATCGCGGCGACGCCCGCTAGCGTCATCGGCTCGTCGTGTCGCTCGAGCGCTTCGGCGTCGAGCGATTCGACGAAGGTGCGAAAACGGAATCGTTCGGTATCGACCCGCGCTGCCGGTTGCTCGGTGCTGATCACGCGTAAACCTCCCGTGACATGCCGATCGCTTCGAGCAACGGCTCGTCGCTGACGCAGAAGAGTACCGCATCGTCGGCGGCTTGATGAACGTGCGCGCGCCAGGCGGGGGCGACGAAGACATCGCCACGCTGCCAGTCGAGCGCGACGCCGTCGACCGTCGTGGTGCCGCGTCCGCTCACGACGCTAAAGATGTTTGTCGCGGTGGTTTGCCGCGACGGCGTGCGTGTTCCGGCGGCGAAGGCGTGCATCACGAGCCGGATCGTTCGCAGCGACGGTGCATCGAGGACGAGCCTGCGGCTAGACGTATGCTGGTCGACCGGTTGCGCGTGTAATTGCGGTTCGATATCCCGCCACGCGAAACGCAGCGCCGAGCGGTCGTCGACGCGTTCTACCGGCTGCGTTTCACCGGGATAATTTTCGAAGAACATCGGCTCGATCGCGCGGACGAGCGGCACGTCAAGATAGTCGATCCAATACGCGGGGATCGCCCCTTCGTTACCGTGACCGTGCCATTGCCACGACGGCGTGAGCACGACGTCGTTGGGCAGCATCGGCACGCGCACGCCGTCGACCGTCGTATACGCGCCGGCGTCCGACTCCACGATCAACCGCAGGGCATTGGGCGTATGGCGATGCGAGCGCGCGTGTTCGCCCGGCAATAACATTTGATACGCTGCAACGAGCGTCGCGCCCGTGCCGTACGCGTTCCCCGGCATCGGGTTGATCAGGATCAGGTTGCGCCGTTCGGCGAGCGCGGTGTCGATTAACCGCCCCGCGCTCTCCAAGGCCGCGCGACCATCGCGATAGCGCCAACGAGCCGGTTCGTACGTTTTGTAAGGCGCCGGATAGAGCGACGGTGTCGGCTTGTTCCAGCCGGGTCCGAAACCGAGCGGCGAGAGCGCATCGTAGAGTTCGCCGAGCGACCCGGCTTGCAGACCCATCGGCGCGGCCGGTGCTTCTACGCCGCCATCGTATTGCAACAAAAGACGTCCTCCATCGCGACGGGTCGCGGTACCAGCTGCTGTTCGTGAAGGTAGGTTGCAATCGCTTCAATGACGGGCTCGTTCGCGCGCATGCCGTAGACGATTGGGTCGCTCTCCAGCGCGACGCGAGCGTCCTGCGCGAGGAGGCCGGTTCGCACGAATTGCGTTAAACCACTGAGCGTCCGCGCGGCGGCGCGTTCTTTGGCCGTCGTGAACGCCGCATAGATGTTGAGCGGCAACCACGCGAAGCGCTCGGCGAGCGACTTTCTGACGACGACGCAGTGGTTGATCGGAAAGAGCCCGGTCTTCCGGTAATAACGCGCGCCTTCGGCAATCGGATCGGGGAAGAGCCAGCGCACGTCTTTATTGCCTGCGAGCGTCATGCTGCGATCGAACGCATTGCTCGTCGACAAGTAAAAGCACAGCGCATCGATCTCACCGTCGATGAGCATGCGGCCGAGGTTCGTCTCGCCGGGGATGTACGTCAACCGGACGTCCGCCGGCGCACGAAACGCGGTGGCCGTGCCGTGGCTCTTCGTCGCGCCGCGCTCCATGAACCAGGCGACGTCCGACGGTGCGACGTGAAACTCGTGCTGCATAGCCGCGCGCGTCCA
>JAABUQ010011747.1_pt1 | contig 11079 bp, 9 predicted proteins | sample 5560001 | NCBI WGS metagenome assembly JAABUQ01 (sample SAMN10711888, study PRJNA513371) | rock metagenome | isolation source: Antarctica rocks | place: Antarctica: Victoria Land, Finger Mt nord | collected 2015-12-18
CTGATACAGCCCGTAAGCCGCCACGGCGACGGCCGTCGCCACGAGGATCACCGCGAGCGTCGCCGACTCGGCGCGGGTCCGTGGTAAGTTGCGGGCCAGGAGGTAGACCAAGCCGAGACCGCCCCACTCCCAGGCCATCGTGATCGCCGACCGGCGGTCGGCGGCCTGCCCCTCGCTCAAGCCGACCAGGAGGATCAAGGCGATGACCAGGCCATCGACCCACGACCAGCGCAGGTGGGTTATTCCCTTGAGCAGGTTCGACGCGACCGCCAGCCCGGTCACGCCAATCAAGCAGAGGACCCAGACCAGACCGGAGCCTGATTCGGCATCCTCGCTCGGGTAATAGGCGCGGGTCACGACCAACAGGGCGAGCAGTCCAAGCGCGGCACGGCGGCAAAACTCACCAAGCCGCGGGAACACCTCATCGCGATCGAGGGGCGCGACCGGCGCTTGGGCCGACGACCTGTCGGTCGGGGTCGTCGACCGCGGCGACCGGGCGAAGCTCGGATCAGGGGTTGCGCGGGAATCTCGCCTCGCCATCGCGACGCTCCGACCGGTTCGAGGACCATTCCAACGAGGCGACCACGCCGAGCAAACACACCGTTTGCGCCACGACGACCCCCGCGCCGATCGGGCCGAGGTTCGGCAGCAAGAGCGCACCCAGCCCACCCGCCAGGGTCACCAGATAAATCGTCCGGACCGCCCGGGGTGGCGTCAACCCTCGGTCGACCAGGCGATGCGAAAAATGCGACCGATCCGCCTGAAACGGACTGCGACCCTCGCGGAGGCGGATCAGGATCACCGAGGTCGTATCATACAGCGGCACAGCCATCACGAGCAGCGGGGTCAGCACGGCATAAGGCGAATCGCCTTGATCCGGCCGGGTGAACGTTCCGACCACGGTCAGGCTGCCGAGCAAGAACCCGAGGAAATTACTCCCGGCATCCCCCATGAACAACCGGGCTGGGTAGCGGTTGTAAACCAGAAACCCCCCGAGCGCTCCAACCACGATCGCCAGGACCGCCGGCACGAACAACCCCTGGACTTCCAACTGCGCAAGCGCGAACAGAGCCGCCGCGATCAACCCCACCCCGGCGGCCAGCCCATCCATGTTGTCGAGAAAGTTGAACGCATTAGTCAGACCCACAACCCAGAAAATCGTGATCGCCGCCGCGATCCAGAACGAATCAAACGGCCAGAACAACGTCACTCGCGCCCCCGAGGCGACCAAGATCGCGGCCAGACCGACCTGGACGCCCAGGCGGAGCTTCCAGCCCAGACCGAAGCGGTCGTCCGCCAGGCCCATCGCCATGATCACCGTGGCCAGCCCGAAGATCAGCGCCATCTCGCCCGACATTGCCCACAGACCCGCCGCGTGGATCGCGAGGTCCGGGCTTAACGCCCCTCGTCCAAACCGGACGACGACCGCTCCCGCCCCGAGCAGCAAACCCACCGTCAACCAGATCGCTACCCCGCCCCCGAGCGGCGTCGGTTCGCGGTGCGCCTTGCGTCCCCCCGGGTGATCGACTAAACCCAACCGGGGGGCGATCCGCCGCGCGGCCCGCGACAACCCCGCGCTCAGCCCAAAGGCCAAACCAACTAGGCCCAGCAGCACGCCTGGTCGCGCCACGATCAAGGCATGAGCCAGGTCCAGCGGGGTCGTCATCGGTCGACCTCGGCGGTGGGATGTGTGGGAGCCGGTTCCGACCCCGACGGACGGGCGGTCCGAGGAACGACCGCACGCCGGTTGATGAATCCCAGCGACAGGCACCCGAGCATCAGTCCGAGGACGGCGCCCGATGTACCGAACACCGTCGCCCACTCGACCGAGCGGTCCGGCGGCCAGTTCGGCCGGTCCCCCCCTCGGACAACCCAGCCGATTAAGAACGGACCGAGGAACGTGGTCGCCGTCATCAGGCCGAGCAGGACGAACGGGCCGCGGGGCAGGGGAGCGCGAGGGGGAGTCATGCCTGGCCTTTCGCCGACGACCGGGCCGCTTGCCACTCAATGCCCTGGGTCCGGACGGCCGCCAGCGCCGCGGCGAGTTCGTCGCGGATCGCCTCGAAGGCCGACGCGGTGGGGACGGTGTGGGCGGTGGCGTCGGTCCGCCACTTGACCTCGATATTCCCTTCTTTCAGCCCTCGGTCGCCGATCACGACCCGGAGCGGAATCCCGATCAGGTCGGCGTCCTTGAACTTCACCCCCGGGCGCTGCTCGCGGTCGTCGACCAGGACGTCGTAGCCCGCTTCGACCAGCTTGGTTTCGAGCATCGCGGCCATGTTGAGCACGGCGGGGTCTTTGCTTTGCAGCGGCGTAATCAAGACATGATAGGGAGATAGGGTGATCGGCCAGATGATTCCGTTGGCATCGTGCGCGGCTTCGACGGCGGCGGCGACGATCCGGTTCACGCCGATCCCGTAGCACCCCATGATGACGGGGATCTCTTGCCCCTTGTCGTCGAGGAAGGTCGCCCCCATCGCCTGGGAATACTTGGTCCCGAGCTTGAAGACGTGGCCGACCTCGATCCCCTGGTTGACCACCATCGCCGAGCCGCAGCGCGGGCAGGGGTCGCCGGCCACGGCGTCGCGGAGGTCGAGGACCTTGTCGAGCGGGAAGTCGCGGCCGGGGACGACCCCGGTGAGGTGAACATCGACCTGGTTGCCCCCGACAACGACGGTCGGCATGTGGGCGACCGAGCGGTCGACGACGAGCGGGATCTTGAGGCCGACCGGCCCGAGGAAGCCGAGCGGGACCCCGGTGGCTTGCTCGACGGTGGCGGCGTCGGCCGGCCCGATCGAGGTCCCCTCGAAGGCCCGGCGGACCTTGGCTTCGTTCGCCTCATGGTCCCCGCGGATCAACGCGGCGACCGGCCGCTCGTCGACGAGGAAGACCAGGAGCTTGGCGGAACTGGCGGCCTCGACCTTGAGGAAGTCGCAGACCTCGGCGATGGTCCGCCGGTTCGGTGTGGCGACGGTGGAGTAGGGGGGTGCGGTCGGGTCGGGCGTGGTGGTGGGTGCTGTTCCGGCTCCAACCTCGGCGCGTTCTTTGTTGGCGGCGTAGTGGCAGGCCGGGCACTGGACGATCGTATCTTCGCCGGTCGAGGAGGGGACCATGAACTCGTGCGAGCTGTCGCCACCGATCGGCCCGGACTCGGCCTCGACGATGGCGTAGGGGATGCCGCAGCGGTCGAAGATCCGGCAGTAGGCTTCGTACATCGCGTCGTAGCTGGCGGCGAGCTGGTCGACGTCGGCGTCGAAGCTGTAGGCGTCCTTCATCAGAAACTCGCGGGTCCGCAAGATCCCGAAGCGCGGGCGGGGTTCGTCGCGGAACTTGGTCTGGATCTGGTAGAGGGTGATCGGCAGTTGCTTGTACGAGCGGATCAGGTCGCGGACGATCTCGGTGCAAACTTCCTCGTGGGTCGGCCCGAGGGCGAAGTGCTGCTTCGAGCTGGTCGTGAGCTGCATCAGGAGGTCGCCGAAGGTCTCGTAGCGGCCCGACTCCTTCCAAAGCTCGATCGGCTGGAGCGCGGGCATCAGGAGTTCGAGGGCGCCGGCGGCGTCCATCTCCTCGCGGACGATCCGGACCACCTTGTTCAAGACCCGGTGGCCGAGCGGGAGGTAGGTGTACGCCCCGGCGCCAAGCTGCCGGACCATCCCCGCTCGGAGCAAGAGCTGGTGGCTGGGGGCGACGGCGTCGGCCGGAGTTTCCTTCAAGGTCGGTATCAAAGCGTTCGACCAGCGCAAGATCCGCTCCCGCCTCGCAGGCACACAAAAAGAGAAGAAGAAAGGTCGAGCGGCGAACTTGCCGGCGTCCTCGCCCGTGATCCGAGCCACCGCCGAGCCAGCCGAATCGGGGTCCAGCTTACCAGAAAGGAACAAGCGAGCGGAGTCCCAACCACGCGAATCGTCCCGACCGCTCCGAGCGTGAGAACCGCGCCGCGCGGCGTGACGCAAACAACGGTCTTCCCAGGACTTCGACGTCGGGTGATCGCTCGATTCGGCTGACCTGGCCGGGACGACCCGACGAATTATTGACGGTGTGATGGTCGATCGCCGGTGGATCGATCGCGAGCCGGCAAGCCCGTTGGCTTGCCCCCCGTCGCGGTTTGAGACCCGGCTCGGTACGGGTTTCAGGGAGGTACTGAGGTGTTTTTCAATAAACAACGACCCGACCGTGAGCACGGTCGCCGTCCCGGGAGCGACCGCGGCAAGACCCGGCCCGCCCTGGAAGGTCTCGAAACGCGGCAACTGATGGCTTACACCGCGTTCGGTTATTCGCTCCCCCAACTGGCCGTGACCGGCTATGCCGCGCCATCGGCGGCTTACGGCGGGACGCTCGCCATCGATATCAACGTCGAGAACCGGGGGGCCAGCTCGCTGGTCGAGCCGACCAACCTCGCGCCCGGCTCGCTGAGCTTCGCCGACTCGCCCGCGACCTCGGTGCAGGTCTTCGGGTCGATCGCCGGGAACCCGAACTACGTCTTGCTCGGGACCGTCCAGATCCCCACGATCCGGCAGAACCAGGACTACGAGACGGTCACCTCGGTCGTCCTGCCGGCCCGACCGGCGGGCTTCCCGAGGACCGGGAACCTGTTTCTGACCTTGGTCGTCAATAACGACCGCTCGGTCCTCCAAGTCAACAACTCCGCGAACATCTTTCATATCGCCAAGCCGGTCAACGTGATCAGCGACTCGCTGCCCAACCTCCAGGTGGTTGGCTTTGACATCCCCGCCCCGTTGCAACCGGGGGACGTGATCGCGCCGACGATCCGGATCGAGAACTTCGGCGTCGGTGATCCGGCCGCTCAAGGGCCGGTCACGGTGGCCCTGGTCGCCTCGCTCGACAAAAACCTGAGTGTCGGCGACGCGGTGGTTTCCTCGTTCACGATCGCGTCCTTGCCGGGGATCTCGGCGGTCCCCACTCTGTCGACGGTGTCGGCGATCCAGAACCTCGCTCCGACCCAGAACGAGTTCACGATCACCTTGCCCCCCTTCAAACTCCCGACCACCCCGGGCTTCTACTATCTCGGGATCAAGATCGACCCGACGAGCCAGATCAAACAGACCTACGCGCCGACCAGCGCGCTGAGCTTCCCGACCCCGGTCGGGCCGCCCAACTCGTTCTTCGTCCCCACGAACACCCTGGTCAGTCCGGTCGCGCCGGTGTTCCCGAACCTCCCGATCAACTTCATCAACACGACCGGGTTGGCGCAAGCACCGCTCATCACGCCGATTACCACCATCACCGCGGCGTCGGTGGGGCCGGTCGCGGCGAAAGCATTGAAGCACCCGACCAAACCGCATCAGCGGCACAAGTGACTACTCGATCAACTCGCAAGGGATCGGATCGGCGGGCGATGCCGCCCGGCCGGCCCGGTCCCTTGACCGCTTCGATCCCCAGCCCCTACAATCTTGCCTCGTGGGCCGACCCGCCCTGGAAAGTTTGCGACTTCCCGTCCTTCCGCGATCGAACCCACGCATGACCCGTCGTTTCGTCAACCAGCTTGCCAACGGCGACACGATCGACGAGGTCTTTCTCGTCGCCGACAAGCAGCTTCGAGCCAACCGCCAAGGCAACCTCTACCTCCACCTCGAACTCCGCGACAAGACCGGCAGCGTCGGCGCCCGGCTCTGGAACGCCACCGAGAACCTCGCCCGGACTTTTGAACCGGGGGACTTCCTCCAGGTCCGCGGCAAGATCCAGGTGTTTCAGGGGGCCTTGCAGATCATCCTGTCGCACATCGACGGGGTGGGCCGCGACCACGTCGAGCCGGAGGACTTCATCCCGCAAAGCTCGCAGAACGTCGCCAAGCTGACGGCCAAGCTCCGAGAAATCCTCTTCGGCCTCAAGAACCCGCACCTCCGGGCCTTGGCGGAATGCTTCCTGATCGATGAAGCTTTCTTGCTTCGGTTCACCACCGCTCCCGCCGGGATCAAGAACCACCACGCCTACCAGGCGGGCTTACTCGAACACGTCGTGACGATGCTCAACGTCGCCGACCGGATCAGCGACCTCTACCCGGAGGTCGACCGCGACCTGCTCCTGATGGGGATCTTCCTCCACGACGTCGGCAAGATCGCCGAGCTTTCCTACGACCGGGCCTACGGCTACACCGACGAAGGGCAACTCGTCGGCCACCTGGTCATGGGGGTCGAGATGCTCCGCGACAAGGTCGAGCAAACCGCCGACCTGACCGGCGGAGCGTTCCCGCCCGAACTACTCCTCCGCCTCAAGCACATGATCGTCAGCCACCACGGGACCCCCGAGTTCGGCTCGATCAAGCTGCCGATGACTCCTGAGGCCGTCGCGCTCCACTACCTCGACAACCTCGACGCCAAGATCCACGCTTTCACCCGCGAGATCCGCGACGACCCATGCAAGGAGTCGAATTGGACCCCGTTCCACCCGAACATGAACCGTCGGCTGTTCAAGGGAGAGCAGGGTACCGAACCTGGAAATGGCTCGGGCGATGGCGAGAGCTGACCGCCAACGAGTCGGGGGAGGCACATCATCAATGCCGCGATTCTTGTTCTGGAATTACAAGTACAATAATCCCGACCGCGAGAGTTTACTCGCAACCTTGGTTCGCGAAAACTCGGTCGACGTGGTGATCTTGGCCGAAGCGTCTGTCGCCGACGAAGCGTTGACATCCCTGTTGAGCCGGGGAGGTCGATCTTATCACCCGATGCCCATCCCTCACGACTGGATCAAAATTTTCGCGGGTTATCCCCCGGCATTTTTCCTCGATTGGGAGAGCGACGAAGGCCGACTTTGTCTCAGAAAGATTCAGTTCCCTGGGCAATACGAAATCATCCTGGGCTCCCTTCACCTGCCGAGTGGTCTCCACTCCGAGCGCTCCGAGCGGCTGGATACGGCCCAACCGGTGGCGAGGAAAATTCGAGAAGTCCAGCGTGAATCCGAGCACGCCCGGGTGATCGTCGTCGGCGACTTCAACCTGAACCCGCACGATGACGGGATGGTCTTTCCTAGCTCCTTCGGCGCGATGACTTCAAAAGAATTGGTCAAAAAATACGCGATCCATCAAGGAGATCGATACGCTCGTCTCTACAATCCGATGTGGAATTTGTTGGGCAGGGAGATGGCCGAGGGTCCGCCGGGGACTTTCTATTGGCCTAGCCATCGCCCGTTTAACATATATTGGAATTTGCTCGATCAGGTGTTGGTGGGGTATGATCTGCTCGATCACTTCCCGGATGATCGACTTCAAATCTTGGCCGAACTACCCGAAGCCTTGGGCCACGACTCGCTTTTTCGAGCAACGTCATAACATTGGTTGATCGACAAAATTTCCGACCACCTACCTTTGCTCTTCGACCTCGATCTAGGGGAGGCAATTCAATGAGCAAAGCGACCGAGAATTTTTGGCCGGTCGAGCCTCTGCCTCTGGAAGACCCGGAGCCGGTTCGACTGCTGAAACAGCAGGCCGATCTGCTACGCGGCCTTCACGGCGGCCAGATCGAGGGTTTCGTCAAGATGAGTACCGAAGAGGGTACGGCTTATCATTCGCTTTACCTCAAAGCCGACGCTCTCGGCAACTACCTTTACAAGCTGCTTTACATCGCCTATCCGGCGATTCGGGCGACGGAGTCGGTCTATCCCATCTCGGCCCAGACAAGCGCTGGCGAATCCTCGGTTCGCCTGAAGAACGACGACGAATTCCGGGAATGGCTTCGGCTCCAACTCTCTTCAGATTTTGTCAAGCGGGCCATCAGCAACCTCTTGCGTTATATTCGAGATCGGCGAACCTCCGCCCAATCGCGCTGATCAACAATCTTGATGGTCCACACCTGGCCCTGGATGGTGCAATCCCATGGACGACTACGCGGCCCGGATCTTGGCGATGGTGGAGGAGTCGGAATACCAGCCGATGACCTTGAAGGCGATGGCACGACGGTTCCGGATCGACGATGACGCCTATCCCGGTTTCCGGACCGGTGTCAAGCGGCTGATCAAGGAAGGCAAGCTTGACCTCGGCAAGGACAAGGCGATCCGCAAGGCCGAGGTCGCGTCGGGGGCGATCATCCAGGGGACGTTCCGGCGGAGCACCAAGGGGTTCGGGTTCGTCCGCCCCGACAAGTCGTCCGCCAAGACCGACCAGATTTATATCCCGATCGACGCCGGGCGGGACGCCTCGACCGGTGACGAGGTCTTGGTCAAAGTCGTCAAGCGGGCCAAGGGTCCGGGGTTCAACCCCGAGGGGCGGGTCGTCCAGGTCGTGACGCGGGCGTCGGGCCTGTTCGTCGGCGGCTACTACGAAGAAGGCGGGCAGGGGTACGTCAAGGTCGATGGGACCGCGTTCAAGGAGCCGCTGGCGGTCGGCGACCCGGGGGCCAAGGGGGCTGTGCCGGGGGACAAAGTCGCCGTCGAGATCGCGCGGTATCCGACCCCATTCCGCGCGGGGGAAGGGGTGATCACCGAGGTCTTTGGTGTCCGAGGTGAGCCGAAGGTCGAGACGATCGCGATCATCCGGGCTTTGGGCATCCCCGACGTCTTCGATGATGATACCTTGGACGACGCCCGGCGGCAGGCGAAAGGGTTCGACGAGGACAACGTCGAGGGGCGGACGGACCTCCGGGATCAACTGACGATCACGATCGACCCCGCCACCGCCCGCGACTTCGACGACGCGATCACGTTGACCGTCGACGACAAGGGGTTCTGGACCCTGGGGGTCCACATCGCCGACGTGTCGCACTTCGTCCGCCCCGGCTCGCCGCTCGACCAGACCGCCCGGAAGCGCGGGACCAGCGTTTACCTGCCCGACCGCGTCATCCCGATGCTCCCGGAGATCCTCTCGAACAGCCTGGCCTCGCTCCAGGCGGGGACCAACCGCTACACCGTCAGCGCCATCCTCGAGTTTGATCCCAGCGGCGTCCGGACCGACAAGACGTTCGCCCGGTCGGTGATCCGCGTCGACCACCGGTTCGCCTACGAAGAGGTCTTCGAGATCCTCGAACACCCCGAGGGGGAGGCCGCCCGCGCCCTCGATCCGGCGATCAAGCGGATGCTCGACCAGATGCTCGAGCTGGCGATGATCCTCCGCCGGCGGCGGTTCGCCCGGGGGGGGCTGGAACTGTCGATGCCCGAGATCGAGATCGACCTCGGCGACCAGGGGGAAGTCGTCGGCGCCCACCTCGCCTCGAACGACGTCAGCCACCAGATCATCGAGGACTTCATGCTCGCCGCCAACGAGGCGGTCGCGTCGCACCTGACCGCGATCCAGGCCGCCTTCCTCCGGCGGATTCACGCCGACCCCGAGCCGAAGAAGCTCAAGGAGTTCGCCGAGTTCGCCCGGAGCCTCGGGTTCGAGATCGAGGACGCGCTGAGCCGGTTTGAGTTGCAAAAGCTCCTGACCGCCGCCGCCGACAAACCCGAAGCGTACGCGGTCCACTTCGGAATGCTCCGGAGCCTCAAGCAGGCGGTCTACTCCCCCGAGGCGGAAGGGCACTTCGCCCTCGCCAGCGAGGACTATTGCCACTTCACGTCGCCGATCCGCCGCTACCCTGACCTGCAAGTCCACCGCCAGCTCACCGCCTGGCTCGCGGGGCGCTCCCCCAAAGGGAACTTCGACGAGCTGACCACCCTGGCCGAACATTGCACCAAGACCGAGCGCCGGGCCGAGCTGGCCGAGCGCGAGCTGATCAAGATCAAGCTGCTCACCTATCTGTCAACCCGGATCGGCGAGCAGTTCCACGCGGTGATTGTCGGCGTGGAAGACTTCGGCTTCTTTTGCCGCCTGGTGGAGATCCCCGCCGAAGGCTTGGTCCATATCACGGCACTTTCAGAGGACTATTACTACCTCGAAAGCGGGACGCACACGCTGATCGGGCGGCGGGGCGGGTCGCGTTATCGGTTGGGCGACCGGGTCGAGGTGGTGGTGGCCCGGGTCGATATCGACCGGCGGGAACTTGACCTGCGGATCGCCGGGGTCGAAGGGGCGACTCCCCTCGAAGCGACGGGTGCAGAGCTGCATTTGCCCCGGTCACGCTCAACTCCTCGGTCCCGACCGACCAAGATCATGAAGCCGAAACCTCAGTCCAAATCCAAGAAACGTCGGCCACGCTGATTGATCGAGTGGTTGCGGCGGGAACCACCATCAACTCCGTCAGTCGGCAACGCCCGCGGCCGAACTTGGCGCGATGGGGCCAGGTCCACTGTTGGTTCAAGCCGTGTGTTTCGGACTGTTCTCCTCATTCGGAAAGAGTCCAGCCACCTCGGGCAAATTGATCATGACCCCTCGGGGATCGCCCGACCGGGTCTCGACGCGATACCAAGTGCCGCAGGTTGGGCATACTGCGAGAAATTGGAAGGGGTTGTTGATGCTTGGTTGGGAGATGTCCAGGGTGGTCCGACAAATCGGACAACCCAGTTTATTGAGTTGGGTCGACCGGACCGTGCAGTAGCTGAGGATGGTGCTGGTCGACCTTGACTTATTGCGCTGCAATTGATCCTCCAGCAACGGAACCGTTATGGTCAGTTGGGGGTCCACGACGTCGTGGAACAATGACCGATGACACGGCACGATCATCGGCACCATCAGTTTAAGTGATTTTTTTCCGTTCGCCACCCACCAAAGTAAAAACCGGTAGCAACTTAACGAATTTGTCAAATTTATGTTGCATTCGCTCAACAGAACGAAGCATTTCCCAGATTGCACTAGGCGAAACCGCCGAGTTTGACGACCATCGCACCTCCACGGGAAGGAATCGCTCGTCGACGCTCAGGTCCCTTCCAAAGGGTCGGGGCGTTTGCTGGAGTGGAGCGTCACAAGGAGTCGGGGCGATGCGAAGCCGGATCGAGGTGGGTTGGGCGTTAGTCTTGCTCGGCACCCTGGTGGGCGCCTCGGGCGCCCGGGGGCAAGTCGGTGAGCGGGACACGAAACTGACCGGCCCGAGGGGACGCACCATTGAGCGGTCGATCCGGACCGAGCGCGGGCCTGGGTTTATCGACCGCCAGGTCGAGATGAAACGGCCGGGGGAAACGTTGATCCGCGACACCCGGATTCAGCAACCGGGGGGTTATGGCCCTCGACCCGGCTTTCGGCCGGGTCCACCCGGT
>JAABUQ010011748.1_pt1 | contig 11078 bp, 8 predicted proteins | sample 5560001 | NCBI WGS metagenome assembly JAABUQ01 (sample SAMN10711888, study PRJNA513371) | rock metagenome | isolation source: Antarctica rocks | place: Antarctica: Victoria Land, Finger Mt nord | collected 2015-12-18
AGGGGGGCCTTGACCGTGTCGAACAGGGCGAGCAGGGCCGCCGCGAGGTCGGCGAAGGGGTTTTTGCCGGCGACGGCCCCGAGGACGGGGGCGAGGGCCGTGAGGGCGGCGGGGTGGGTCAGGGCGAAGTGGGCGCTGGTGACGATGATGGCGGTCTCGTGCAACATGATGAGATGTCCTCCAACTGGACCTATTCTTGCCCGGCTGGAAACCGGGCCTGTTGTGTGACTGTGTGTCGGACGGGGGCCTGGGCGCGCGGCCGGCTGGTGGAACGGTGCGGCCGCGCCTCTGATCGCGGAGAGGGACCGCGGACAAAGCTGCCCATGATCGCCTCTCAGGGCATCGGGGGACCGCGCCCGGACACGAGTTGGACCGAGCGCGTCGCGGTGGTGACGATGGTCAGCGCGATGGACGGCCTGGATCGGGATGTGTTACCAGCCTCCATAATTGCTCACCTCCTCCCAGGCAGCGAATTGCTCAGTGGTCACGATGGGAAGGCCTGTCCTAGCCTTCCCATCGTCCGAAACCTGGTTTGCCACGTCGTGTGCAACCGGCAAACGCAGGATGTTTGATGTGATATGTAGCTTTGGGGAAGGGGTAGGAGTCTCGGCTAGTGCGCATGACGGGCGTAGCACTGTCCCTTTGGTTAACAATGACATTCCTCACTTCTCCTGGTCGCGGTGGGTAGAACAGAGTGTGGACTGTATGGTAGGCTCCGCGTCTGTCGTTGATGGATAGAGCCGTTGCAGTAGGGCTACCGCGAACTGGTGCAGATCGTTGGCTTGTATACCGGCGACGAGACTAGCCTGCTGATCGTTCAGACCACAGGCAAGCGCCGTTGCCTGTGGTTCGTGTAAGAGCGCGATGCGCAATACAGCGTCGATGGTCGCGGCGCCGATAAGACGCTCATAGGCCGCTACCGGATAGAGGGGACGGGCGCGGTGATAGCTATGGGTGTCCTCGTCGTCAAAAATCATGGTGGCACCGTGGTGCTGAGCGACGCCGGGCGAGTGCCGGCCCTTCCACGCGGGCTCATTCAGACCGCATAGCCCATCGTACCTTCTCCATCCTTCGTCAGTCCCGAGCTTGTTTTGGCAGGCTCCCGGCTCGTTCCAGATCGGTTTTGGCAGGCTCCCGGCTCGTTCCAGATCGGTTTTGGCAGGCTCCCGGCTCGTTTTGGCAGGCTGTTAGCAATCTGTAGGCTCGTTTGGTAGCGTGCCGATCAGATTGGAGGTCACTTCTGTTGTCCCGCAGGAGATGGGTCGTATAGGCCGCATAGGTGGTGGTTATGTCACCTATCACCTGTTACCATGAGTTGAAAGAGCGTCGCATTGTGCGCTATCGTGCAAAGGTTGAGAACTGAGAGGTGGGAGGATTTTTGTCGTGAGTAGCACACATCTCACCAGCCGCTGGCCCGAGGCGAAAATTAGTGTGCCCGCGCGCGATCGCCCGCTTGTATCGCGTCACCGCGTGCAGGTGCAACTTGAGCGTGTTGCCGGACGTGGACAAATTCTTTTGATCGTCGCTCTGGGAGGATCGGGTAAGACCTCGGCCGTTGCCCATTGGGCGCTCCACACCCAACGCGCCGTGGCCTGGTATTCCTGTGATCCTGTCGATCGCGACTTGCGCTACTTTGTCATGGGCCTATGCGCCGCTGTGGATCGGGTTGCGCCGGGCTGCGCGCGCGAGGCGCTCAACAGGCTGAACGACGGGGCCACGGAGTTGGCCGCGCTGAGCGCCCTGCTTGCGAACCAGGAACAAGAGCACAAACCCTTCGCACTCGTCATCGATGATGTTCATCACCTCGACGAGGCGCCTGACGCAGCGGCGCTGTGGGACCAACTCGTCCGCCAGCGCTCTCGCAATTGCGCAATCGTCCTCATCTCGCGGTCGATCCCCGTAATCCGGCATCTTGCCCTGGTAGCGGCGGATCAATTAGAGGGGGTTGAAGATAGCGCACTGAGCTTCGATGTCGGCGAAGCCGCAGAGTTGCTCGCGGCTCATGGCTTGGATGTCGCGGCGGCGCCTATCGTCAGGCGGATGGGCGGCTGGGCCGCGGGCATTCTCTTGGGCGCGCGCAACAGCGGCAATCTGCAGTTCCTGAAACCCGGCCTTGAAGCAGCAACCCAGTACCTGGTCGATGAACTCCTGCGGTCGATGCCGGCGGCCGCCCAAACCTTTGCGCGTGAAAGCGCCGCCATTGGCCCCGCGTCGGTAGCCGAAGTCGATGCGATCCTCGGTCGTTCCGATAGTGCGTCCCGGTACGCGGAGGTGGGCTTGTCCGGCTTGATGATCGAGCACGATCAAGCAAGCGGCGTGTATCGGTATCACGACCTGATCGCCGAGCGGCTGGTTGCGGATCTTGTTGCCGTCGCCCCGGATCGCTGGCGCGACATCCAGCGATCTGCCGGCGCCCACTGGGCCGATCGCGGCGACCTCCCACGCGCGCTCAACGTGCTCCATAGCGCGGGCGCCTGGTCGGAGTTGCGAGATTTGCTGGAACGGACATCCCGCACGCTGTCCACGGATGGCTATTGGCTAACCACCTTGGAATGTATCGGTTCCTTGCCACCAGAGTACCAAAGCGCGCCGCTGCTGACGGTGGACTCGTACGTCCGCATCCAGAGGCTGGAGCCTGAGGCAGGGTTGCGTTCCGCGGAACGGGCGCTCGCGATCGCACGTGACGATGCCGAGCGGGTATTGAGCTTGCGCCAGCAGTCGTCGGCCCTACTCATGCTTGAGCGGTATGACGAGGCGCTGCGCGTGGCCGATAATGCCTTGACGCTGGCCAACGGGCTGGCCGATGAGCGGCAGGTCAACATCGTGCGCCAGAGCCGAGCGAGCATCCTGTACCACATCGGCGATCTCAAAGGCGCTCGCGACGAGTCGTCTAGTGCGGTCGTGGCCGCGCTCGAGTCCGTGGACGATCCGCAGTGCGTCTGGGGGTATACCCACTTGATGGTCCTGGCCGGGGAGGTCGGCGACGTTGACGCCGCTCGCGAGTACAGGGAGGCACGGATGCGAGCGGCCAAGCGTTATGCCGTTCCATCGAGATCGGATGCCTGTACGATGCATTCGCACCTCGCCAGCGAGGCGTTGCTCCTCGGCAATCCCGAGGAGGCGCGACGACAGGCCGAGCTTTCCGTCTCCGTCATCAGCGATCTTGGCCAATCTATTTACCTCGCGTACGCGACTACGACGTTGGCGGAAATGTGCGCCAACGCAGGGGATTGGAACGCCGCCGAAGATCACGGCAAAGCGGTGCTGGGCATGGCGACCAGCCAGTCGTCGCGCAAAGCAATGCGAGATGCGCTGTACGCTCGACTATGGGCCGCGCTGCTTCGTCCAACACTAGACAGCGCGGCCGCTAGTGCGCTATTAGAGGCAACAGCCGACCTGTCTCGCACACGTCGGGAACACGCTATGCTAGCCCTGTTCGACGGATTCCTTGCATACCGGCAGGGACAGCATGCGCAAGCCGCCAATCTGCTTCGCGTGGCGGACGAACTGGAAGAGATAGGATATATTCCATTCGCGGCGCGCGCGCTGCTGCTATACGCGGCAAGCCTCCATGACGCGGATAACACGCACCGTCGTCGCGTAGCCGACCAACTGAACAGGCTGGCCGATCTGGTCCTGCCGCTGGGTTGCGGCGGCTACCTCCGACCGCTCGCGCGGGTGGTTAGCGATCTTCTATCCGCACGCCATGAGCTTGGGCGCTTGCGCAAGGATACGGCGAAGTTGCTGGATAACCTCGCCGGGGCGCTGCCCCCGCTATCCGTCTTGCGTGATGCTCCTGTGCCACTCTCTGGACCGGATCTGGTCCTGTCGCCGTTCGGCCGGGGCAGTATTGTCATCCGCGGCCGGGAGATCGCCGTGCCGTCGCTACCCGGCGCGGCAGCGATGGTGCTGTTCGCGGCCGGCGATCTTGCCCATCGGGGGGAGGAGATCAGTCGCGATAAGCTCTTCGACCGCGTCTGGGACGGTGCGATAGACACGCCACGAGAGGACGCGCTGTGGCAGGCTAACACAAGTATCCGTCAGCTGCTAGGCCAGACGGCCTGGCGTGCCGACTGCCGCGGCATCTACAAGCTCGACTGCACGGTTCGATTCGAGGGCGTGGTGTTCGAGGACCTATGCGCCGTCGCATTGGGTAGCGCATCCTCGCCAAAGCGCCTGTCCGCGGCCGAGCAGGCCCTATCGCTGTACGGCGACGGCGGGTACCTGGAGTGGTGCGGTAGCGAGTGGGCGCTAAGAGGCCGGGAGCATGCGGCGCGTCTGGCCCGCTTAACAACTGTCGCGCTGTGCCATCTATACGCGGAGGTAGCGCGGCGAGAGGATGCTATCGACCTCGGCTGGCGCGCGCTGGATCGCGGCGACGCCGATGACGGATTGATGCATGTCCTGGTGCGCTGTCTGATCGACGCGGGGCGGGTGGGCGACGCCGTCGCGGCATACGGAGAGTACGCCAGTGTGCTCCGCGACGAGTACGAGGCGGAACCACCTCCACAGCTGCGACGTTTGGTGGCACGACTACAAGCCGATAATCGCTGAGTAGCGCGGCTGCTCGGTTCCTACCAACCGCTGTGAGACACGGGCGGCACATGCCGGAGGCGATACGCGACGTGTGTCGTCATACATGGTGCGGCGCCGTCATAACCCCTGTACCTCTTTGATAGATCGCGGAGAGGCAACCTTAGAGATCGAGGTCGCGCGTGCGGAGAACGGGGAGGAGATCGAGGAGCGCCGGGTCGAACTGGCGCCCGGCGCTGCTCTCTAACTCTTGGATAGTCTTGTCGCAGCTAAAAGCGCCGCGGTAGGGGCGTCCCGTGCGCATCGTCTCGTAGGCGTCGACGACGCTGATCAGGCGGGATGTGAGCGGGATGGCCTCGCCAGCCAGCCGATCGGGGTAGCCGGCGCCGTCCCATCGCTCGTGGTGGTGGCGGATGGCGAGGGCGGCCGCCGCGAGGCCCGGGACAGGCTGCACGATCCGCTCCCCAATCGTGGGGTGCTGTCGCATCAGGGTCCACTCGGGTGCGATCAACGGGCCGGTCTTGTGCAGCACGGCGCGGGGGATGGAAACCTTGCCCACGTCGTGCAGCGCTGCGGCCCACTCCAACTCTAGTCGCTGAGACGACGAGATGCGCGCGGCCTGGCCGATGGCGCGGGCGAGGCGGCGGACAGCTTGGCTGTGGCGGGCCGTGCCCGGGTCGTAGGCCCCGAGCATCTGCACCAGCCCGTCGACGTAGCCGCTGGTCGACGACAGACGTGCCGTCGCCGCGGCCAGTTCCGCTTCCACACGCGTCGCCAGGGCCAGCGCGACCGTCTCGGTGGTGGCCGCATCGACGTGCGGATGGTGGTAGAGCAATAGGGTCCCGCGCATATCTCGTGACGCGATGACGGGCACCGCCACGACGCCCGATTGGATCTCGACAGCGCCGTGCTCAAAAACCTTTGCGACTAACGAGCGCCAGGGGTAGCGCAAGCCGGCTGGACTCGCCAGGGTGAGCTGGTGGCCGCCGCCCTCGCTCAGGACGAGACGCGCCCCACGACCGATGCGCGCGGCGTCGGAGACCACCAGTTGCAGGACGAGCGACAACGCGGGGTCGCTCTCCCAAATCGTGTGCTCACCGTGGGGGTCGCGCTCGGCCGGCAAGCGGGCGGGATCGTGCAGCATGTTCAGCCAACGGCCGGGCGAGATATTGTGGCATACGCAGTCTCACCGTAAAGGCGTGGGAGCAGGGCTTGAGCAAAGGTCCGTAGATCCGTGGCGTGTATGTCGGCCACGATCGCCGCGTCAGCGGCGGGCAGCCCGAACTCGAGCGCGGCCCGTCGCGGGTCGCGCAGGAGCGTCCGGCGCACCGTGGCATCAACGAGCGCCGTTCCTATCAGCTTCTCGATGCTCTCATGCAACTTGTGGTGTGGGCGCATTTCTATCCTCCCGCGCCGTGGGGCGCGAATCTGCTACGATAGGGGCGATGTGACGGGTCCAGGACGTGAGCGATCCCAGCCTGGCCAGCGCAGCGGGGTGTTGTGAATGGCAAGGGGCAGACAGCGGTAGGCAACGATGATCAAGGAACAAACAGAGGACCGGGGCCTTGCACGCCCCCGACGGCAAGCCGGCTATGTCCCGCCTGCGTATGAATCCGCGCGACGCGCGATGCGGGCGTCGTTACGTGCAGGGGCCCCGGCCCCTGGACCCCGCCCGTCGCAAGGCGAGCGGGCTGGGCGCCGCTTGTGGCGACGACGAAACCCAGTGCGAACGTACCGGCGACGATCAGATGGCGAACAGCGTGACGACCGAACGGGTTGCATGGCGTGCTCATCTTTTTTCCTCCTCGGCTGCGTTATGGCTTTTCCCCAGCCGATAACTGTATAGTAGCGTTTCGCCACTGAGACGGCCCTGAGACGATTCACGCTTGAGTAGGCCGGGTGAAGGGCTAAAGGGTAGGTAGGTAAGGTAGGACGTGCCGACATCGGATAGACCCGTATGGCCCGCGACGAAGATCAGTCCGCCCCGCCCCACTGCACTCGTCACGCGGGCGCGGTTGGTGACCGCGCTCAACAACGTCGTGGATTCCGGCCAGGTGATGTTCGTGATGGCGCCGGGCGGGTCCGGCAAGACGATGCTGCTCACCGACTGGGCGCGGCAAGCGTCGGTATTGGTGGCGTGGTATGCAATAGATGTCGCGGATCGGGATATGCGCCGCCTGGTGGCCGGCATTTGCGCGTCCGTCGAGCGAGTGGCGCCGGGCACGACGACGGAGGCTCTCGCCTCCTTGGAGAACGGGAACCCCGAGGTAGCCGCCATCAATGCCCTGTTCGCCGCGCTTGATGACCGGCCGCTGGCGCTGGTGCTGGACGACTTCCACCATCTCGCGAGCCTGCCCGCGGCCCTGACCCTGCTGGACCATATCCTATACTTACGCCCCCCCTCGCTGACCCCCATCATCCTCTCGCGCTCGGTCCCCCCGTTTGGCTTCGCCGCCCATGCCGCGTTCGATAAGGTGGCCGGCATCGGGCGAGAGGATCTGCAGTTCGACGCCGACGAGGCCGTGGACCTCTTGACGGTCCACGGCCTCGCGGCGGGTGCGGTGGCGCCACTGGTGCGCCGCAGCGGGGGGTGGGCCGCCGGCCTTCTCCTGCTGGCGCGGACAGCTCCCACCGGGCCGATCCTCCTGCGCGCGCGGGGAGATGCGCTGATGGAGCGTCTCGGCGACGAGATCGTGGCGTCCCTACCCGAGAAGATGCGCGCTTTCCTGTTGCACAGCGCTGCCCTCGGTCAGGCTACGGTGGAGCAGGCCAATGCCATCCTCGGGCGCGACGATAGCGCGCGCCTGTATGCCGACATCGCGGCGCGCGGGTTGTTCCTGGACCAGGCCGAGGATATCTATCGGTACCACGACCTCTTCGCCGAGTATCTGGTCGGCGCGCTGAAAGCAACACAACCCACTTTGTTGTTCGAGATACGCCGCGCGGCGGCGGCCTGGTGGGCGACGCGGGGGGACGTGGCGCGTGGGCTGGGGCTCCTGGCGCAAATCGAGGATTGGGAGGGGCTCGCCGCGATGCTGGAACGCGAACGCAGGGAGTTGTGGGAGCGGGGCCTCGGCGGCAGCATCCTGGCTTACGTGGAGATGCTGCCGCCGGCGTACCATACCCCTCCCCTGCTGGTCCTGTCCGGTTATGCGCGCATCCAGCGCGCAGAGTACGCCGAGGCGCTCGACCTCGCGGACAAGGGCATGGCGGCGGCGGGCGACGACGAGGAGTGGCTGAGCGCGTCGCTATTGCGTGTGCAGGCGCTGGTGTACGCGGTTCGTGACGATGAGGCCGTCCGGTCCGCCGACGCGGCGCTCGCCGTCGCGCAGCGGATCGGGCAAGAGAGGGCGATCAACTACCTGCGCGAGATGCGGGGCACGGCCCACCTGCGGCGCGGCCGCCTGTTTGATGGGCGCGCGGACTTGGCGGCGGCGCTCGCGTTCCAGGAGCGGGAGGGTGATGAGGCAGACCAGGCGCGTGTGATTTTCAACTGGGCCACGCAGCTCATCGGCATCGGTCAAACGCGCGATGCGGCCGACCTGCTCCAACGCGTACGGACGCTGTGCCATGCGTTGCCGGAGACCGCGCCGATGGTCGCCAACATCCACAACAGCCGCGCGCTGTTGTGCCTGCTGACGGGAGAGTTGGACGTGGCCCGGGAGCAGGCCGGGAAGGCGTGCGACCTTGCCCGCGGCAGACACCCATACATCGAATGCTGGGCGATGTCGACACTGGCCAGGGTGTGTCTCGACGCTGACGACCTCGCGGCGGCCGAACGTCTGTCCGAGGAGGCGCAGGCGCTGGCCGATCGCCTGGATAGCACCGATACGCTGAACGATGTGCTGCGCACGCGCATCTCCATCGCTCTCTGGCGACGGGACCGCAGCGGCGCGCGCCGCCTGCTCGATGACGCCGAGCCGCTCGCGGCCACGCCCGCGGACAAAGCCCTGCTTGTCTACCTCGACGGCTTGCTGGCGCTGCGGTCGAATGCCCACGCGCGGGCCGCGCAACTCCTCGAGCGCGCCTATGTTACCCTGAGCGACCTCAATTATCCGCATCACGCAGCGCGCGCGTGCCTCCTGCGTGCCGAGTCGTTGTTCGCCATAGGCGCCATCCGCGAGGTCGAGGAAACGCTCAATCGCCTGGGCGACCTTGTGATCCCCCCCGCTGCGGAGGAGTACCTGCGGCCGATGACGCGGCTTGCTCGCCGCGTCTTCGCGCAACACCGCGCCTTGCGACGCCTACGGCGCGATACGCGCAATCTGTTGGAGCGGCTGGGCAGCGACCTGAAGGCCAAGACAGTCCTGCGCATGGTGAGTTCATCGCGTTCGGACGCAGCCGCGTCATCTCCCGCGCTGCCAGCGCTATGGCTCTCGCCGTTCGGGCAAGGCCGGCTGCGCCTCGACGGCGACGAAATCGATGTGTCGATGCTCCCTCCCAAGGCGCGCGAACTCCTCTTCTGGGCCGCGCATATTGGCCGGCCCGTCAAGCGCACCGAGATCCTGGCCGCTCTGTGGGACGACGAGGCGGCGCTGGCCTCATTCTGGGATGCTGGCAGGCACCTGCGGCGCGTCCTCGGCGCCGACGCTTGGGGACCGACGGGGGGTGCATATGTGCTGCGCTGCGCGATCGACGACGCCGGCAGGCACTTCGATAGGGCGTGCGAGGCGGCGATCGGCGGCGCCTCGCCGACCGAGCGCCTAACCGCAGCCGAGCGGGCGCTGGCATTGTATGGTGACGGGGGGTACCTGGAGTGGTGCGATAGCCTCTGGTGCACGATTGAGCGCGAACACGTGGCTCGGCAAGCCCTGCAGGTTGTGTCTCTCCTGATCGAGTTCTATCGACAGTCGAATCGCACAGAGGACGCTATCGCCGTTGCGCGCGCGGCCGTCGTGCGCGATCCGACCGAAGATTTTCTCTGCGTGGCGCTTATGCAACTCCTGATCGATGCGGATAAGGCCGAGGATGCGGTCGAGGAGTACCATAGATATCGGTCCCGCCTGCTCGATGACTATGGAGTTGAGCCATCGGACGACGTGCTGCGGCTCGCGGAGGCAGCCGTGGCCTCGCTTCAAGCTCGCTCAGATATCAGCCGGTTCTCTGCAACGACGGGTTGAATGGCCGAGAGTCCGAGGGTGATCCAAGACATCATCGGTCGCGTACAACCCTCCACTTCAAGGGACTGGAGGGCCCGAGTCGCGCGTTTGACTAATCCAGTGAGCGTAGAGGTTGGTCTCGGTCCACTCGCTGGATATACTCGCCACGGTCGTGCGCGCGCGCATGTGGAGAGCAGCTACCCCATCCCAATCCGTGTCCGCTAGCGGCTTGACGGTACCACCCCAGAGACGCCATCCGGTCTCCGTCACGCGCTCCAGGACCGTGATAATTTTGTCTGGATGCAAGCCTACCCCGACATACGCGCGACCCACCGGGCTGCATTCTCCTATCATCATGCCGACGCCCGTCTCGATCGCGACGGTTAGCTCGTCGGTATAAGTGGCCTCGAAGGAAAAATGGAAGAGGCGAGTCGGCATAACAGGATGGTGTCGCGTCAGAGATGCGAACGAGGCCAGGTAAGGTGATGTGGCAAGACGCAGTTCGGCCTCGATGTCGTCCGCATCGCGATCCAACTGATCATTGGCCCTGCCCTGCAGCACGTGCATATACACCGCCCGGCTTGGCGACGTGGACCATATGGCGCGCAGTTCGGGTAGCGAGCGGCTATTGAGGGTATCGGCCAGGTCGCCGAGGGTTGCGCCGGGATGTACTAGAGCCTCATGCTGAACTGCGGACAGGAGGCATAGGTACGTGACAGCGCGCCACTGATGCTTGCCTGTGTGCGGGCCGGTTACTGCATCAAATACGGCGGAAGTGAAGTCCGATATGCCCGCATTATCAAGGGGAAGTGAGGTTGTGGCTGTGAGGAGGTCATAACGATCAGGTATCATGCCGCAGTCGCCTCTTTCTATTGGTCGGTCGATGGGTGGAAACCACTGATCCAGCACGTCCGCTCCGTCGTACATGTGGTGGAGCCTTGGGGGCGCTGGGCTGGCGCTCCCAAGGCACCCTCAATGTATGGGAGAATCTTCTAGACCCACACGTACAGAGGGACACCCCATATCCGTGGGTGGCGAAGTCTTGTGCGATGCCCTGCCCCATGGCATCGGCTCCCACAATCGCGATGCGCCGGATATCGGACGCGTTCATGGCCTTCTCCATGGCCGTTTACAGCCGATCATGGAGCGTGAGCGCGACGACACCCGACGCGTTGGAGGCCCCGGTGATGGTGTTCTGGTACGGCACGTTCTGCGCGCGGGCGATCGTGATCGTCGGGCCGTCTTGGGCGAGAGTGAGGTATGTCACGGTGGACCCGGACAGGGGGGTGATATCGTCGCTGAAGCTCGCGCCGGGCGCAACGACGGCGAGCGCGTGGCCGTCGCGGGTGGAGCGCAGGACCAGATCGTTGGCGGAGTCCAGGCCGATGAGCCGATCCGTGGTGGCCGTGGCCAGGGCGAGGACTCCCCCATCGGGGGTGAGGATCG
>JAABUQ010011749.1_pt1 | contig 11078 bp, 11 predicted proteins | sample 5560001 | NCBI WGS metagenome assembly JAABUQ01 (sample SAMN10711888, study PRJNA513371) | rock metagenome | isolation source: Antarctica rocks | place: Antarctica: Victoria Land, Finger Mt nord | collected 2015-12-18
CGGACCCGGCGGGCGCCGCCGCGTGGTCATCGACTCCCAGGCCTCGCGCCGCCAACAGGGAGGCCCCGCCAACCAGCCCCAGCGCAGGCCGCGTCGTGGCCGGCGCCGGCGCGGCACCTACGACGACACGATCGCGCCCATCGACAACAGCGCGATGGAGGCCACCGACCTCGTACGCGTCAACTCGGGCTCCACCGTCAAGGACGTGGCCGAGTACCTGGGCGTGCCCGTCCCCGAGGTGATCAAGAAGCTGATGACCCTCGGCGAGATGGCCACGCTCACCCAGACGCTGGCCGACGATGCCATCCAGGTCCTGGCCGAGGGGTTCGACAAGAAGATCGAGATCGTCCACGCCGCCGACGACGTCGACGAGGAGCTCGAGTTCGAAGACGCCGACGAGGACCTCGTCGAGCGCCCGCCCGTGGTCACCATCATGGGACACGTCGATCACGGCAAGACCTCGCTGCTGGACGCCATTCGCGAGACGCAGGTCGCCGCCGGGGAGGCCGGCGGCATCACCCAGCACATCGGCGCCTACCAGGTCGAGCACCACGGCAAGCTCATCACCTTCCTGGACACGCCCGGTCACGAGGCGTTCACCGCCATGCGCGCCCGCGGCGCGCGGGTCACCGACCTGGCCGTCATCGTGGTGGCCGCCGACGACGGGGTGATGCCCCAGACCGACGAGGCCATCGACCACGCCAAGGCCGCCCAGGTGCCAATCGTCGTCGCCGTCAACAAGATCGACAAGGAGGGTGCTCAGCTCGAGCGCGTGCGCACCGAGATGACCCAGCGCGGGCTGCAGCCGGCCGAGTGGGGGGGCGAGACCGAGTTTGTCAACGTCAGCGCCAAGACGCGGCAGGGCCTGGACGACCTCCTCGACACGCTGCAGGTGGTGGCCGACCTGGAAGAGCTGCGCTCCAACAAGGACACCCAGGCCTCGGGCAGCGTGATCGAGTCAAAGCTCGATCCCGGCCGCGGCCCGGTCGTGACGATCCTCATTCAGCGCGGCACCCTGCGCGTCGGGGACGCGCTGGTGGCCGGCGCGCACTTCGGGCGCGTGCGCGCCATGCACGACTTCACCGGGGCCAAGAGCAAGCGGGCCACGCCCGGTGAGCCGGTCGAGGTGCTCGGCTTCGACGGCGTGCCCGAGGCCGGCGAGGTCGTGCGCGTGGTCGAGAACGAGCGCCGTGCGCGTCAGCTGGCGGGAGAACGGGCCAACCGCCTCAAGACGGAGGCGCTGGCTCGGCGCTCGGGGCGCAAGATTTCCCTCGAGGACGTGTTCAAGCTGGCTCAGGAAGGCGCCGTCAAGGAGCTCAACCTGGTGGTCAAGGCCGACGTCGCCGGCTCGCTGGAGGCACTCGAGGACGAGATCGCCAAGTTGCCCCAGGACGAGGTCTCGGTCAACGTCATTCACCGCGGCGTGGGCGGGGTCAACGAGTCCGACGTCATGCTCGCCGCCGCCTCCAATGGGCTCATCCTCGCCTTCAACGTGCGGCCCGTGCAGGACGCCCGTCAACTGTCCGAGCGCGAGGGCGTGGAGATCCGGTCCTACTCGGTGATCTACCGAGTGGTCGAGGAGCTCAGGGCGGCCATGCAGGGCATGCTCGATCCGGCCGAGGTCGAGAGCAACCTCGGGCAGGCCGAAGTCCGCCAGCTGTTCCGCGCCTCGCGCATCGGGGTCATCGCGGGCTCGCACGTCAGCGAAGGACGCATCACGCGGGGCGCGCGGGTGCGGCTGGTGCGTGAGGCCACGGTCATCTACGACACCACGATCGCCAGCCTGAGGCGCTTCAACGAGGACGTGCGCGAGGTGGTGGCCGGCTTCGAGTGCGGCATCGTGCTCACCAACTTCCAGGATCTGCGCGAGGGCGACGTGCTCGAGACCTACGAGACCCGCCAGGTCGAACGCGAGCTGAGCTAAGGGCGGCGCCGCGCGGGGCGCCGCGCCAGGCGTCCCCTGGGGTCGGACAGGAGGTGAGAGGTAGGATGGGCTCAGACCGCATGCGCCGCGTCGACGAGGCGATCCGTGAGGTGATCGGCGAGGCGGTGGCCGCTGATCTGAAGGACCCGAGGGTGGGCTTCGTAACCGTGACCGACGTAAGAACAAGCGCTGACCTACGCCACGCCCGCGTGTACGTGAGCGTGCTGGGCGACGAGAGCGAGCGGCAGGCCAGTCTCGACGGGTTGCGCAGCGCGCACGGATTCCTGCAGGCGCGGGTTAGCTCACAGCTGCGCCTGCGGCGCACGCCAGAGCTGATCTTCAGCTACGACGACACCACCGACAAGGCCATGCGCGTGGGCGAGTTGCTCGACGCCGAGCTGCCCAGCGGCGACGCCGTCGTGGGTGAGCGCACCGCGACGGTTGACGGGGCGGAGCGCTCGCCTTGACCGCCGACGCGCCGCTGTCAGCGCGCGAGCAGGTGCTGCAGCGCATCCACGCGGACGAGCGCTTCGTGCTCGTCACCCACGAGAACGCCGACGGGGACGCCCTGGGTTCGTTGGTGGGCATGCAGGGCCTGCTCAGCGCACTGGGCAAGCGCTCGGTCATGATCATGTCCGAGCACGAGTTTCCCCTCCCGTGGGAGTACCGCTCCTGGCGGCTGGACGGCCTCGTGCACGAGCCCCCGAAGGACATCGCCGAGCGCACCGTGGTCTTCCTGGACTGCGGCAACCTCGATCGCAACCCGGCGGACGTCATCCGCGACGGCGCCCATGTGCTGAATATCGATCACCATCACGACAACACCTATTTCGGAACGGTCAACCATGTCGTTCCCGAGGCATCGTGCACGGCGGAGATCGTGTGGGACCTGATGCACGGCATGGGCATCGGCCCCGGTCCGGATGTCGCCAGTGCTCTGTATGTCGGACTGATCACCGACACGGGGCGCTTCATGTACGAGAACACCGGACCCCAGGCCCATCGCATGGCCGCCGAGCTGATCGCGGCCGGGGTCGACGTGCAGGGCGTCTACCGGGGCCTGTTCGAGGACATGCCCTACGCCAAGCTCTCGCTGCTCGGGCGCGCGCTGGAGCACGTTCGACGCTTCGACGACGGAGCGCTGACCATGGCGCACCTCAGCGCGTCGGATTTCCAGCAGACCGAGGCCGAGGCCAGCTACTCGGAGGGGATCATCGATCACCTGCGGGCGGTGCAGGGCACCAGGGTCGCGGCGCTCGTGCGAGAACTGACCTCCGGTCAGCGCCGCGGTCAGCACAAGGTGTCGCTGCGGGCGACCGACGGGACCGTCGACGTGTCGGCCATCGCTCGCGCCCAGGGTGGCGGCGGGCACCGACGCGCGGCGGGCTTTGCCACCGCGCTGGCCCCCAACGAGCTGATCAGCTTCCTGCGCCAGGAGATCGCGCGCCAGCTCGAGGGCGCCGAGCTCGGCGCGCAGCCCAGCGTCGTCTGACGGTCGACCCTGTGGCCGGCGCCCGGCGCGGCCCGCCTGCGATCGGGAGGTGCCCGACCCGCGTGTCCTTTACAGGGGCTCGACGAACAGGGCCATGAGCAGGGTGGAACGCACCATACCGTCCTCATTGCGGTAGTGGTCGCGGCGCAGACCCTCCACGACGAAGCCCGCCCGCGCGTACAGCGCCACCGCGCGCACGTTGTCGACGTAGACCTCGAGGTCGAGCTTGCGCATGCGCGAGGAGCGCGCCCAGGTCAGCGCGGCCTCGAGCAGTGCCCGGCCGCCTCCGCGCCCCCGCCCGGCGGCCACGATCGCCATGCCCAGGGTGGCCACCGCGGGGTCCCAGCGCGCCCGAGTGAGGCCAAGGCTGCCGATCACGCTGTCCTCATCGACAAGCACCCAGCTCTCAATGAGGCCGGTGGCGATCGCCTCGCGCAGGCGGTCCCCGCGCTCGGAGACGTCCACGGGCGGCTGGGTGGCGATGAAGTCACCCTCGTCGGCCACCGCGCGGATGACCTCCGCCAGCGCCGGCGCATCCTCGACGCATGCCCGCCTGACCTCCATGGTCGATCAGCGTAGGGCCACGGCCAGGTCCACGGGGCGATGGCGGCGGCCCGCAAGCGATGTCCAAGCGCAGCTCGTACGCAGACCGCTCCGGCGCCATCATGGCCGGCGTGGACGGCGTGCTGCTCATCGACAAGCCCGCGGGCGTGACCTCCCATGACGTGGTGGCCGCGGTACGCCGCTCGCTGCACGGCGTGCGCACCGGCCACGCCGGCACACTGGACCCCTTCGCCACCGGCTTGCTGCTGGTGCTGGTGGGAAGGGCCACCCGTGTGCAGAGCCTGCTCATGGGGCTGCCCAAGCGCTATGAGACGGTCGTTCGCCTGGGAGCGCTGTCGAGCACCGGCGACCCCGAGGGCGAGATCGTGCTCACCGGACGCCATCCGGCCGATCCCGCTCCTCTGCCCACCGGACCGCTGCGTCAGCGTCCGCCGGCCCACTCCGCGATCCACATCGCGGGCGAGCGCGCCTACCGCCGCGCGCGGCGCGGGGAGACGGTGACGATCCCCGAGCGTGAGATCTGCGTGCATCGCTTCGAGCAGCTGTGGCGCGCGGGCGAGCGCGCCGCGTTTGCCATTGACTGCTCGTCGGGCACCTACGTGCGCAGCCTGGTCGCCGACCTGGGCGACGCCTACTGCCTGGAGTTGCGGCGCACCGAGATCGGCGACTTCTCGGTGGCCGACGCCGCGCCACCGCCGGGCACGGCCGGCGACACGCCGGGCGAGCCGATGACCATCGAGCGCGCGCTGGACTTCCTGCCCCGCCTGCGCGTGGGGGGCGAGGCCGCTCGCGTCGCAGCTCACGGGGTGGCCGTCACGCCCCAGCGGGGCACATGGGAACGTCGACAGACCGACGGGGATGAGCCCGTCCTGCTGGTCGACGACCACGGCGCTCTCGCGGTGGCCGAGGCGCGCCGCACCGGCGAGCAGCTCGAGCTCAAGCCCCGGGTGGGCCTCAGGGGCTGACGGCAGCGCCCGCTCATGCTTGGCGGTCGCGCGTGGCGGTCGCGCGCATCCGTGGGTCTGGCGGAGGCGGCGCGCGCAGGTTCCAGGGCCTAGGCTTCGCGCCGTGAAGCTGACTCGCCTGCCCGACACCGAACCTCGCCCGCGGCACGTCGCGGTGGGAACCTTCGATGGCCTGCACCTCGGCCACCGGGAGGTCATGCGCGGCGCCGACACGGTGCTCACCTTCGACCCGCACCCCAGTGCCGTGGTGGCCCCCGATCACGCCCCCCGCCTGCTCACCGACCTGACGGTCAAGCGCGAGCTGATCGCGGCGTTGGGCGTCCAGGAGCTCGTGGTCATCCCCTTCGACGCCGATTTCGCGGCGCGCAGCGCCCAGCGCTTCATCAACGATGTCCTCGTCGAGCGCCTCGGCAGCACCCATGTCTCGGTGGGTGAGAACTTCCGCTTCGGCTACCGCGCCGAGGGCGACAGCGACCTGCTCAGCGCCGACGGGCGCTTTGCCACGCGCGTGGTTCCCCTACTCGAGGTGGATGGGGAGGTCGTCTCCTCCAGCCACATTCGCGGCCTCGTCCAGGCCGGTGAGGTGCAGCGGGCAGAGCGGCTGCTGGGAGCGCCCTTTCAGTTGCGCGGGGAGGTGGTCCGCGGCGATCAGCGCGGGCGCGAGCTGGGATATCCGACGGCCAACCTCATCCCCGAAGATCGGCTGGTGTGCCCGGGCCACGGCGTCTATGCCTGTCTGGCCGACGGCCGTCCGGCGGCGGTGAGCATCGGCGTGCGCCCGACCTTCGGCAGCGGCCGCGCGGAGCTGATCGAGGCCTACGTGATGGACTTCGACGGTGATCTGTACGGGCACCACCTGCGGCTCGACTTCCTCTGTCGGCTGCGAGGCGAGCGTCGCTTTGGCTCAGCCCAGGCGCTGGTCGACCAGATGGACGAGGACGTGCGCTTGGCTCGGCGCGCCGTTGAGCGCCACCTGACGCGCCCATGACCGACGTGGCCGGGCGCCCCTTTGCTAGCGTAAGGCGCCGCATGACCCTGACCATCGAGCGCAAGCGTGAGATCATCACCCGCTTCGGCGCCAGTGAGTACGACACGGGCAACGCCAAGGTCCAGGTCGCGCTGCTCACCGAGCGCATCACCCAACTCACTCAGCACCTGCGCGAGCAGAAGAACGACCACCACTCGCGCCGGGGCCTGCTCATGCTCGTTGGACGTCGGCGGCGCTTCCTCAACTACCTCCAGCGAGACGACCTCGAGGGATACCGCGCGCTCATCCGGGAGCTCGGCCTGCGCAAGTGAGCGTGCTTGCGGCGGGCACGCCGGTGCCCGAGTTCACCCTGGTCACCGAGGACGGGCAGAAGTTCACGACGCAGGATCTGCGCGGCACGCGCACTGTCCTGGTCTTCTATCCCTTCGCGTTCAGTCCGGTGTGCAGCGATCAGTTGCAGGTCTACGAAGAGGTCCTGGACGAGATCGGCGCGCAGGGCGCGCGTATTCTCGGGGTGTCCTGTGACAGCTCCTATAGCCAGACGGCGTTTAAAGAGAAGCTCGGGGTGAGCATCCCTCAGCTCTCTGACTTTGAGCCCAAGGGCCAGGCCTGTCGCGCCTTCGGGGTGCTGCACCCTGGCGGCTTCCCGGAGCGAGCCCTGGTCATAACCGACGCCGACGCGACGGTGCGCTGGAGCTTTCAGGCGCCGTCTCCGAGCGACCTGCCCGGCGCCAATCTCATCTTCGACGGCCTGGCCGTCGCGTGATCTGAGCGCCACTGCGCCGGAGGCGCCGGCTTTTTGGTGAGCGGCCTCGCATCGCTGCGCCCCATGGCCCTCGACGATGTCGGCGCCGCCTACGGGGTGGCCCGGCGGGCGCTGAAGCTCGACGCACACGCCCGGCCCGCCCAGCGCGCGCGCCAGGATGAGCGCTGGCATGGACGTCTCACGCACCTGCTGGGCACCGACGCCGCGGGCTGTTGGGTGGCCGAGTGGCAGGGGAGGGTGATCGGCGCCGCGCTGGGCCTGGTGCGCGAGGACGTTTGGGGGCTGTCGCTGCTCGTCGTGGACCCCGTCCACCAGAGGCGCAGAACGGGAGGCGAGCTGCTGCGGCGAGCTCTGGCCCACGCCCGGGGGACGTCCGGTCAGGTGATCATCTCCTCGAGCGACCCCCGGGCGCTGCGCCTTTACGCTGGTGCCGGCTTCGGTCTGCGTCCGGCGCTCGCGGCTCACGGGCCGGTGCGCGGCGCCGAGTCCGCCGGGGAGCGCCCGGCGATCGAGGACGTGCCCAACGCGCACCTGGAGGAACTGGGCGATATCTCGCGTGCGGTGCGTGGCGGCACTCACGCGCCCGACCTGCACGAGATGTACCGCACCGGCGCGCGGGTGCTGCGCGCGGGCGACCGCGGCTTCGTGGTGCACGGCGGCGGCCAGGTCCTCCTGCTGGCCGCGCGTGACGAGCAGGCGGCACGCGCGCTGTTGTGGGCCGCGCTGCGAAGCGCCGGGGAGGGTGCGACGGCGGTCAACTGGATGGCCGCACAGGACTGGGCGGTCGAGGTCGTCCTGGGGGCCCGGTTGACCCTCAAGCTCCACGGGGCGGTGTGTGTGCGAGGACGCCCGGGGGCGATGTGGCCCTACCTGCCCAGTGGCCCCTACCTGTAGGCGGCGCGCTTTAGACTCCCCCGGCGACGCGTCGCGCCACCTGCGCGGCACGAAAGTCGAAGATGCGCTCCAGGTCGCGGGCCACGAACAGGCGCCGGGCCAGCCCGCCGCCCACTCCGAAGGGCAGGGCGTAGCGCACGCGGTCGCCCATGATGCAGCCGCCCCGCCCGTCGTCCGCAAAGGTGTGAGTGTGGTGCCACAGCGAATAGGGGCCGCGCACCTGGACATCGACGAAGCGCGCCCCCGGCTGCCACTCCTGAATCGAGGTCAGCCAGCTCACGGGGATGCCGTGCAGACGCAGGCGATACTGGATGATCGTCCCCACCCCCATGGGGATGGGACGGGGCGTGATGACCGTAAAGCGCAGGAAGGGTGGGGTGATCGCCTCGAGGTTGGCGGCATCGGCGAAGAAGGGAAACACCCTTTCGGGTGACCCGGGCAACTGCTGGCGGCGCTCGAGGGTGTGGATGTGCACCCCCACATGTACGTACCTCGCCCGGGGCCGGACACGTGCGCGCGGGGATGTTGGTTGTCGCTTTACTTCTCAGAATGACCGATCTGCGCAGTGCCCCGGCGCCGCCGGTGGCGACCGAGGATCATGTCCAGGGGCCCCCGGACCTGCCCCTGGTGGTGCTCTACGGCGACTTCAGCTGCCCGCGCTGTGCGCTGGCCCACGAGCGTCTGCGCGCCGCGCCGGTGCGCCGCGGCTTTCGCCACTTCGCCCTGGCCGCGCGCCACCCGCGCGCGGTGGCCCTGGCCTGCGCCGCAGAGGCCGCGGGGCGCCAGGGCAACTTCTGGGAGATGCACGATCTGCTGTTCGCCGACCCCGGCCGGGTCGATGACCCCCACCTGTGGCAGCGCGCGCAGCGTCTGGCGCTCGACCTCGAGCGCTTCGAGTCAGACCGCCGCGACCCCGACGTGCTGGCGCGCGTGCGCCGCGACGTGCGCGGGGGCCTGCGGGCGGGCGTGAGCGTCACGCCGACGCTGCTCGCGGACGGTCGCCTGCACCCCGGAGTGCCCGATGCGCGTCTGCTCGCGGCGCTGTCCGACCCGCCCCGCAGGCCGTGACGCGGCCACGCAGTCGCCTCGTGGTCGTCCGCTAAGCTGGCGTCAGTTCTTCAATAAAAGAGATACAAAGCAGCCGCCGACCGACGGGCGGCAGGGAAGGCAGAACATATGAGCAGTGACGCCGTTACACGGGTCTCCGTGGAGATCGCAGGCACCGAGATCTCGTTTGAGACCGGCAAGATGGCCCGACAGGCCTCCGGCGCAGTGGTCGTCCGTCAGGGCGACACGATGGTCCTCTCCACCGCGACCGCGGGCAGCCAGCGCGACGTGGACTTCCTCCCCCTCACGGTGGACGTGGAGGAGCGCATGTACGCCGCGGGCAAGATCCCCGGCTCCTTCTTCAAGCGCGAGGGGCGTTCCGGCGAGAAGGCCACGCTGACCGCCCGCATGATCGATCGCCCGCTGCGGCCGCTCTTCCCCAAGGGTTGGAACTACGACACGCAGCTGGTGGCCATACCGCTGTCGATCGATCACGAGCACCCGTACGACATCCTGGCCATGAACGGCGCCTCGGCGGCGCTGATGATCTCGAACATCCCCATGCCCACCCCCGTGGGCGCGGTACGCATCGGCAAGGTGGCCGGCAACTTCGTGATCAACCCCAGCGAGGAGAGCCTGCAGACCACCGATCCCGACGAGGGCGCCTCAGAGCTCGACCTGATCGTGGCGGGCACCGAGGAGGCCATCCTGATGGTCGAGGCCGGAGCCAGCGAGATCCCCGAGGCCGAGATCCTCGACGCGCTGGACATCGCCCATTCGGAGATCAAGAAGCTGTGTGCGCTGCAGCGCGAGCTGGCCGAACGGGTCGGCAAGGAGAAGATCGAGGCTCGTCCGCCGCAGGTGGACGAGCAGGTCCTGTCCGCGGTGCGCGAGTCCCACGGCGAGCAGCTCGGCGCGGCCACCCAGGTGCAGGACAAGCTCGACCGCCAGGACGCCACCAAGGCGGTGGAGTCGGCCGTGCTCGAGCAGCACGCGCCCCCGGCCCCCGAGGGCGCCGGCGACGAGGAGCTCGCGGCCGCCCGCGCCCGACGCGGGGCGGTGCAGCTCGTCTTCGATCGGCTGGAGAAGTCGATCATCCGCGAGCGCATCGCGGTGGACAAGAAGCGCCCGGACGGTCGCAGCGAGAACGAGATCCGTCCCATCACCATCGAGGTCTCGGTGACCCCGCGCACGCACGGATCGGCGCTGTTCACGCGCGGGCAGACCCAGGCCCTGAGCGTGGCCGCGATGGGCACCCTCAAGGAGGAGATGCGCCTCGACACCCTCGGCCTGCAGACGAAGAAGTTCTACTTCCACCACTACAACTTCCCGCCCTTCTCGGTGGGTGAAGCGGGCCGTCTGGGCCCCAAGCGTCGCGATGTCGGCCACGGTGCGCTGGCCGAGCGCGCGCTGGTGCCGATGATCCCCTCCACCGAGGAGTTCCCCTACACGATCCGCGTCGTGTCAGACATCCTGGAGTCCAACGGGTCCTCCTCGATGGCCTCGGTGTGCGGCTCCTCGCTGGCGCTGATGGACGCCGGGGTTCCCATCAAGCGTCCGGTGGCCGGCATCGCCATGGGCCTGATCAAGGAGGGCGACGACTACGTCGTCCTCACCGACATCGCCGGCGTCGAGGACCACCTCGGGGACATGGACTTCAAGGTGGCGGGGACCGAGCGGGGAATCACCGCCCTGCAGATGGACATCAAGATCACCGGGGTGACGTTCGACATCCTGCGCGACGCACTCAGTCAGGCCCACGACGCCCGTCACTTCATCCTTCAGAAGATGAACGAGGTGATCGAAGGGCCGCGCGGAGAGCTCAGCCAGTACGCGCCGCGCATTCAGACCATTCAGATCGATCCCAGTCAGATCGGGCTTCTGATCGGCAAGGGCGGGGAGACCATCCGGGGCCTGTCCGAGGAGTTCGAGTCGCAGATCGACGTCAACGACGAGGGACAGGTGCTCGTCTACTCGGCCAACGGTGAGCTGGGCGACGCCCTGGTCGAGCGTGTGCGGATGATGATGAAGGCGGTCGAGGTGGGCGACGAGTACGACGGCAAGGTGGTCAAGACCACCACGTTCGGTGCTTTCATCGAGCTGGCCAAGGGGACCGACGGCCTGCTGCACATCTCCAACGTCTCACCCGGTCAGCGCGTGGAGACCGTCGAGGACGTGCTCAACAAGGGCGATGAGATCAAGGTGCGCGTGGTCGAGGTCGATCGCGAGCGAGGCCGTATCGGCCTGCGTCTCGCCGAGGATCCCGACGTCGCGGGCAAGTCGGCCGAGGAGTTGGCCGGCGTGGGCACCGGTGGCGGCTCGGGCGGCGGACCCCGCCGCCCGCGCGAGGGAGCCGAGCGCAACGGTCGCGAGAGTCGCGGCGGTCCGCGTGGGTCGGGCCGTCCGCGCCACGGTCGCGACTGAGGGCTCGGTCTGTG
>JAABUQ010011750.1_pt1 | contig 11078 bp, 13 predicted proteins | sample 5560001 | NCBI WGS metagenome assembly JAABUQ01 (sample SAMN10711888, study PRJNA513371) | rock metagenome | isolation source: Antarctica rocks | place: Antarctica: Victoria Land, Finger Mt nord | collected 2015-12-18
GGGGCAAAATTGCTCTGACGGTTGCATCGGCTCTGCTGTGTTGTTTTGCATACACGTAGCATGCCGAGAACTGCCGTCATTTTCAAGCTTTCCCCCCCTTTTTCACCAGTTAGTGGGGCTGTACCAAATGTTTGGTCACAATTTTCTAATATGTTTTTCATAGATTTTTGTAGTATTCAATGTTCATTTTTACCGAAAATATCTCGTATAGAAGGAATAGGTATAAGAAAGTATCGATTTGATGGAAAGGATTAAGCTTTTGTTGCCACATTCTTTGTCAATCCTCCGAAATAATTCGTGCCTATGTTATAATGCTAAGGCATCTATCTCTTGTTTTGAGGAGTACAACCTAGTGGCTGAATTAATATGGAACGGTAAGTATGATAAGGATGGAAAAAAAGCTAAGATAACAAAAATTGAACTGCCATTCCAGCCTGTAGAAACAGTAAATGAGTCTGCACAAGAACGACAACTGCTTCTTGATCTCTATTCCGAAGGACGTTCTACTAAGTGGCGTAACAGATTAATTTGGGGAGATAAAAAGTATGTCCTCCCAAGTCTTAAGCCTGAGTTTAAAGGTGAAGTTGATCTAATTTATATTGACCCACCATTTTATACAGGTTCAAACTTTTCTTTTCAAGTAGAGGTTGGAGATGAAAGTTTTACTAAAGAACCTTCCATAATTGAGATGAAGGCGTACCGTGATACTTGGGGGCATGGTTTAGATAGCTATTTACAGTGGTTTTATGAAACTATTGTGTTACTTAATGAACTTTTGAAAGAAGACGGTGTTATTTATGTCCATTTGGATTGGCATGTTGGACAGTTTGCAAAAGTAATATTGGATGAGGTATTTGGTCCCGACAAAATGATAAATGAAATCATTTGGCATTATGAAAATAAATTAGGTACAGGTGGGGATGTTTTTGACAGTCATCATGATACTCTTTATGTGTATGGAAAATCACATATTCACACTCATAACCCGCAATTTAAGCCTGTAAAATCTCAGAAACTTCAACCTGTTACTCAAAAAATTGAGAGTAAGCGGGTTTGGTTGCGTGATGAAGAAGGCAAGCGATTATATGCATTAAGTGCTGAAAGCAGAAGAGTTGGAGATGTTTGGGATATTCCTATAATTAATCCGGTAGCAACAGAGCGCATTGGATATCCTACTCAAAAGCCAGAAGCTTTGCTAGAAAGAATTATTAAAGCTAGTAGTGACGAAGGCGATCTTGTGCTAGATTGCTTCTGCGGAAGTGGTACAACTGCCTCTGTAGCAGAGAAACTTGGAAGACGTTGGATTGTAAGTGATCTTGGACGCTTTGCTATTCATACAACTCGTAAAAGGCTTTTGTCTAATCCCAATGTGAAACCTTTTGTCATTCAAAATTTGGGAAAATATGAGCGTCAGGTTTGGCAATCAAGTGAGTTTCCTGAAGGTTCTAACTGGTATAATTTACAACTAAGCTACCGTAACTTTATTCTTGATCTCTATCAGGCAACTCCAATTAAAGGCTATAGATGGCTTCATGGAGTAAAAGCAGGGCAATTAGTTCATATTGGTTCGGTAGATGCACCTATAGCCATAGGTGAGGTAAAAGCAATCATTAATGAGTTTTGGCAAGCTAGAATCAAAAACATTGGTGATTACAGTAATGGCATTGACATACTGGGTTGGGATTTTGCTTTTGAATTGAACGAAACAGCGAAACAAATGGCTCTTGAGGCTAACGTTAAACTTTCTTTCAAAAAAATACCGCGAGAAGTACTTGAGAAAAAAGCAGTTGAGCAAGGAGATATATATTTTTATGAATTAGCAGCTCTTTCAGTAGCAGTACAGCAGGATGAAGCAAATATATCAGTCGAGTTGGAAAATTTCTTTGTTTCTCCAGATGATGTTTCGGAAGATATCCAGAATGCTATTCGAGACTGGAGCCAGTGGATAGATTATTGGGCAGTTGATTGGGACTACCGTGAGGATACTTTTCATAATCAATGGCAAAGTTATCGTACTAAGAAGGCTTACACCCTTTTGCTGAAAGCTTCTCATACCTATGCAGAACCTGGTAACTATAAGATTGTTATTAAGGTTATTGACATTTTTGGTAATGATACAACAAGAGCGTTAAATATCGAAGTGAAATATTTATCTGACCCACTTTCGGACAAGCAGCTTGGGAGTAATAATTATGTCTCAAATTGATGAATCAGTCACTGATGTTATGCAATTAGGTTTGTTTGATGTCAATATTTTTCTTAAGACTGCTCCTTGCGTTCCTATACTCCGTGATTTGACGGCTAAATGGCGTAGTAATAACTACAAAGGTGCTACGGAGACAACACGTACACTGCTTAACTTTTGGTTTATCGATCATCATAAATTACCAAGCGGCAGACTTTTTAAGTACCACAAGTCTCAACAAGAAGCTATTGAAACCCTTATCTATGTTTTTGAAGTGGAAAAGGTGCGTACTCGTAAAGATTTATTGGAAAGATATGCTACATCTAGCACTCCGTTACCAATACCTCAATATGATGAGTTCGCTCGATATTGTACTAAGATGGCAACTGGTAGTGGTAAGACTAAGGTAATGGCTATGGCTATCGTTTGGCAATATTTTAATGCAGTATTCGAGAATGAAAGCGAGTATGCTAAAACGTTTTTGCTTCTTGCACCTAATGTGATTGTTTTTGAGAGGCTTAAAATGGATTTTGAGAGTGGTCGTATTTTTAGAGCAGACCCACTTATGCCTCGCGCGTTTGAAGCTAGTTGGGATTTCGATTATATGATGCGTGGTGATGGAGAGAAGGCTGTTTCTGATGGAATGCTTTTTCTTACTAATATTCATCAGCTTTATGAGAAATCGGAAGGTGGACGTAGGAGAAATGGTGATAGCGAGACTGAAATTATGACAGAGATGCTTGGTGCAAAGCCTAAAGAAGATGTTAATAACGATCTTGTTAGCCTTAATGAGATGCTATTAAAGCGAACAGGAAAATTATTAGTTCTTAATGACGAAGCTCACCATACCCATGATGAGAATAGCGACTGGAATAAAGTAATTCGTAAGACTCATAAGAGTTTTTCATTAGCTGCTCAGTTAGACTTCTCTGCAACCCCTCGTTTTGAGAAAGGTGGTTTGTTTCCTTGGGTTATTTCAGACTATCCAATCAAGCAAGCGATTGTTGATGGGGTAGTGAAAAGCCCTGTAAAAGGTATTGCTGAAATAAATGAGGTTAAAAGTGCTGTCGCTAGTGAACGTTATCGAGGATACCTGACTGCTGGTGTGGAACGCTGGCGCGAGTACCGAGATCAGTTTCTTAAAGTGGGTAAGAAGCCATTGTTGTTTATCATGATGAATACTACAGATGAGGCAGAAGACGTTGGAGATTGGTTGCGTAGAATGTATCCTTCTGAGTTTGGAGGTCATGATAAGACACTGGTTATTCATACTGATACTAAAGGTGAAATCTCTAAGAAAGACTTAACGAGAGCACGGAAACTAGCACGAGAAGCAGATAATTTTGATTGTCCAACCAACGCAATTGTTAGTGTGCTTATGCTTAGAGAAGGATGGGATGTGCAGAATGTGACGGTTGTTGTTGGATTACGACCTTATACTGCGTCTGCTAATGTTTTGCCAGAGCAAACGATTGGTCGTGGTTTACGTCTAATGTTTAGGGGTGAAACTTTTGCGGAAGCTGAGCGAGTAGATATTATAGGAAACAAAGACTTTATTTCTTTTGTGGAAGACTTAGAAAAGCTAGAGGAAATTCAGCTTGATACGTTTGAAATAGGTAAGGATAAGTTAAAGATAACTGCTATAGCTCCACAATTACCAGAAAAAGCTGCTTTTGATTTGTCAATACCAAGACTGTCACCAATTTTAGTCCGTAAAAAAACACCTGTTGAAGAGATAGCAAGTTTAGATGTAATGAGCTTTAAGTTTAGTCCTAACCCGCTCTCTCGTGAGCCTTCAAATACGGATATCTCGAAGTTTGCGTATTTAGCTTTTGATATGCTTACTATGGAAAAGTTATTTGTGCGAGAATATGCTATTACAAGTGTTCAACGGCCAGATCAAGTGGTGAGTTATTACGCTAAGCTTATCGCTAATACCTTGAAGCTTCCAGGGCAATTTTCTTCACTTGTGCCAAAGGTATGGGATTTTTTTGAGAGACGCGCATTTGGTGAAAAGGTAAATATGTATGATTCTACTATAGTGGAGGCTATGAACCATAAAATAGCTGGTTACGTAGTACTCGATGTTTTTGCTAGGTCTCTGAAAGGGAAAATTATAGAGGAGGTAGAAGCAACGTTAGAAAGAGAAGGTCGCTTGTTGTCAACAATGGAGCCATTTGCTTATTCTCGACTAGTGGTTGATGCAGAAAAGTGTGTGCTTAATTTAGTTCCGTGTGACAACGATTTTGAGGCAGATTTTGCCAAGTTTCTCAACAATGCGAAGGATGTAAAAGCTTTTTCAAAACTTCCACTTCAATTTGGCTTTTCAATAGAATACACTGATAGTAAGGCCAATCTACGTTATTACTACCCAGACTTTGCAGTTAAAACGGAACAGGATGAAATGTGGCTAGTTGAAACAAAAGGATTAGAGTCTTTAGAGGTGCAGTTTAAAGATAAGGCTGCAAAGTTATGGTGTGAAAATGCCACTAATCTAACAAATCAACAATGGCGTTACGTAAAAGTACCACAAAAAGAGTACGAAAACTTTAAACCTGTAGAATTTGCTGATCTTTTAATTTTCTCTGTTTAGATAGAACGTACAAATATTTGTAGCTTGTTGATTGAACGGTCAGCTAATTTCTAATAATTTAAAAAGCTCTAGTAGTTACAATAGCTGCTAGGGCTTTTTACAAATTAGCTAGAGACATTAAACAAAATTGTATTTATCGAGCTTTCTTTGTGTGCGTTCCACTGCAAGAGATAAAGAAGGTACTGCTTGATGAATGGCTTGTGAGACGGTATCTGCTTCATCATAACGATCAAGGATGTCTGATATACGTTCTTGAAACGTGATATCTAGTCCTATTGGACTTGTTGTTATATCACAATACGTAAGAGCATCGCTTATAGTTGAGCATTGACGAGGGAAGATATCTAAATCTGCTAGAAGTCCTCGTAAGTGTGCTTCAAACTGTGCCTCGGAGTGATGAGCAACAAGAAATGCTAAACGGTTTTTTCTATGGGAACGTAGGTAATACGCTCCGTCTATAGGATGAAATCCTGTTTTCTTAAGAGATGGCGCATACCCTATATCATGTAGATATGCTGCTGCTATTAGATATATACCATCACTTTCATTAAAAGCTTTACTGACCCTACGAGCTTTCTTTGCGACGCCTTGAACGTGTAACCATCTGTTTCCTAATGGTGATAGCAGTGTAGATGCTTGTTCCTCTGCCCATTCAACAAGGTTTTTCATAGTATTCCCCCAATACTTGAAAGACGTTCAATTATAGCCCTTTCCAGAGGCTAATTAAGACACGTGCTTCGATGCCTTCTAAACGTGCTATTTCATCTTCTCCATCCATACTACTTACTTTCACATGTACTTGGTCAAGGCTAATACCTAGCCCTTCTGCAATATTGCGTTGCATATCAGGGATACGTTTTTTCATTCGCGGTTGTTCGCCACAGAGGATGGTTACATCTATTGTTCCTATCATCAGGTCTTCCTTTTCTATCAGACGTTTGCGTATTTCGGGAAGATACTCAATTGATTTTACGTTTGTTTCTCCCTGATCGGGAAACCAATCGTCAATATCACCTGTATTGGTTGCTCCTGCTAACGCCATAACGATTGCATGAGCAACAACATCTCCATCACTTCTTTTTGTATTTGGTCCCTTAGAAAATTTCTCGAATGGGACTCCTGCTAAGACAAGTTGTCGCCCTTCTGTGAAAGCATGGAAGTCTGATGCAAAGGAAAGACTTTGTTTCTTTGCTAATGTCTGTGCTATCTCTCGTACAAGCTCCAATTTTGTAGTTTCGTCTATTATGGTCATTTGCTGGCCTCCTCATCAATTTTACATGTGTAGGTATATTCATGTAAAGCTGCATTAGCAATGATATGAGTGTACTCAAACAGTGTATCATCATCGGCCCATACCCAACGGTCCATGTCAACTACTGGCTGGTTTCTCCCGATATTGAGTAGGGTTGCTTCTGCTTCTAGTGGCATGCGACAATTTAACTTTTCAAATGCTCGTACTGGCTTTCGTCCAGTATGCTCTCGTAACCACTTAAAGAGAGGAATATAGCCTTCATCTTTTCCTAGTAAATCGCCTAGCCAAGATGCAAGATAGTAACTGTCTAATATTCGGTAAGGCACTCTATCGACAATTTGGACACGATAACGGCGTAACACTTTTGTTTTTGCATCCAGTCCCATTTTTTCGCCGAGATCGTTCCCTAACGAAATGATAGATGATGGTTCAATAAAGCGAACAAGCGTTTGTCTTCCTTGTCCTTCCATTGCACGTACAAACGAGCCAGCTCTTTTTAGCTCCAAGCCTGACGCTATACCGTTAGATGGTCCTATAGTAATTTTTGCATTCGGGGTGCGAACAAAGGCCCCTCCTCTTGGAACGATATCAATTGTGTTTTCCGCTTGAAGCCTTAGAAGCGCATTTCTCACTGTAACACGGCTTATACCTAGTTCCTCTGCTATATCGCGTTCGGAGGGGAGTCGTTGTCCTGCTACATACTCACCATGACTAATTCTTTGATGAATTTTTTCTACTACCTCATCAATTTTTGAATCTTTTTCTAACGGCATACATTTTACTTCTTTCTTCACTTCATCCTCTGGTTAATACCACAGGTTTACCAAAGCATAACATAAAATAGACGAATTTGATAGATTTCAAAAAAATTGCTTTGAATTGGTATTGACTTCTGGTAGCTACCAATGTTATAATATGGTTAGTTCCACTGGTAGTTACCAGTAAGCAAAAAAGGAGGTGTTCAATGCTTCGCCTTGTTGGTTGGTTTTTCGTAGGGATGGCTCTTGGAGCCTGTTTGCTTGTAGCGTGGCCTTTGATAGTTGCATTGCTTCACACATTTTAGAGGAGGTGCTTGTATGGCACAAACAAAACAGACCGTTGGTCAAAATGTTGAGATGAGTCTTGAGGGGAACAATCTCATAATCAAGATTGACCTCTCCAAGCAGTTTGGAATTTCTGGCTCTGGCAAGTCCACGATCATTGCTTCGACTGGTGGGAATGTCTCGGTTCCTGGCAATGAGAGCGTTAAGATTGGCGTCAACGTCTATCGTCCTGTTCCTGTTGGTCGCTAACAGTCATAAATTGCCCGTTTAAACACTGACTTTTTGTTGTTGAGGGATGTTCTGCTAGCGGTCTTGTCCACCGTAGCAGAACGAAGCTAGGCGGTATAAGCGTACTTTAGAGTGTCGCTTCTGCTCGGCTTCTGCCCATTGTGGCATTCCCTCTGTTCTCTGTCAAGAGGTGCTTTATGACACGCGTCATCTGGGTATTCTGTCTTGCTTTTCTCTTGGGTTGTTTATTGTACCTGTGGCTGTTGCATCCTGCACATTTAGTGCTGCTTCACTTTTAGGAGGTGCGTCTATGTCTCTCGCTTTGTTCTTGGTGATCGCCTTCTTTCTGGTGATGATTGTTGCCATTGCTCAATGGAACAATGACTAGGAGATGGCACCGTGCGACAACAAAGTATTCCTGTGTGTTCTGCTACCTCAACGGGGCGGCACACCTGGGGCAAGGGTTTGGTAGCTGGTCAGATGATCTGTAGTGCGTGTTCCTTAGTTTCTACCTTGTTTAGTAGTCCTGTGTGTGAACAGAGTCGGCATGATTTCCACATGGTGTACTCGGCTGGCTGGTATGAATGTGTGCGTCTTGGATGCCATGCCTATGCGGTGTGTCCTGGCTGTCTCAACTGTGTGATTGTTGATGCGGTGGTCCAGTTTTGCGGGAAACACTTACACTTGTCACGCTTTCTTGCTGACTATCCTGTTCGTGCGTATGCACCTTCCCTCTATGCAACGTTGTCTCATGGTCACCCTGGGAGGTCAAACGGATGAAACAATTTAGCGTGTACCTACGGGTCACACAAGAACAGAAACCCGTATGGCATACCTATGTGACCGCACCAACGGCGATTACTGCTATTCAATCAGCGATGTTGATACACAAAGTTCGATTTGTGCGGTATGCCCTGGCAATGGTGGATGGCGAAGGTGGGCAAGGTGAATCAGCAACACTTATTGATTTTGCGTATGCTCCTGTTCCTGCTCGAAAGGTGGTGCGCTAGTGCATAAGTCACGTAAGAATGGCTACTGTCAGTGTGGGCGTCTTTCTAGCCTTCAATGTCTTTGTGGTGCGTGGGTGTGTATGTCACATCGCTTTATTGCAGATGGTAGCTCGGTCTTCTGTGGTTCATGTTATCGGCGTCGGCAACGTATCAAGCGACAACAAGAAAATGAGGTGTCTCATGGCACGTTATAGGGTCTATGTCTGGAAGGGTGCGCGTGATAAGGCGGCAAGTATTGTCGAGGATATCACGGCACAGTCTATCGACAATGCGATTAATGCAGTCCTCCTGACACATCATCTTCTGAAAGCGTCGTATGTCTGGCTCATCTGTCATGATGATGATCGTGTCGATGTGCATCGCTATAATGTCGAGTTTGTGCAACCTACCTTTGCATCTCTGCAAGCTCCTGCACCGAGTGGAAGGCGGTCCTATGTCAGACGCGAAGGGAGGAGATAACCGCAAGTACTCGACGTTTGGGCGTCCGTTCCGCTTGCAACTACGGGCGGCTGCGGCTGAGGGTTTTGATGGTCCTGCGTCTCGTGGTCGGTGTGTGTATGAAGGTTGCCATTGCTTTGAGTGGTGTACAGGAGCCAAGTATTGTAAGCAACACTGGCTCAAGGTCTATCACAAGACACAACTTCCTGAGCGGTGGTCGCCTTCCTCGTAGTGTGTTTCTGTCATGCGTCTCTTCTAGTTTTCTCTTATTGTTCATGGCCTGTGACGCTGTGTTGGAGGCCATTCTCACACACTCATTTCTCTACCTTTGGAGGGTAACATCATGTCATTTGAATTAACTGGTACCGTCAAGTATGCACGTCGTATGAAGGGAACTGCTCAGGGGTCGGGCAAGGAATACGATTTCTTTTCTTTGATCGTCCTTGACCCCGATGAAGGGGAGCGCGTTCCCTTGCAGATGTCTGACGACAATCCCCAATTTGCGGAATTGTGCCAGTGTGAAAAAACACTTCTTGATCAACCTGTCAAGGTCGTTATTCGTCGTTTCCTGCCTGGGACCAAGAAAGATAAGGATTCAGGCAAGACGGAACCAACCGTTCGTTTCTTCATCAAAAAAGTATTGTTTCCTGCTGCTGTAGCTCCTGCTACTGCCGTATAACCACAACGATAAAGGAGGGCTTTTCTTATGATGCGATTTGTTATGGGTATCCATTTAGGCTGGCAAAAAATCGAGGTTGCTATGATCGCGCTTTTGGTGCCTGGGCTTATTCTTGAGTCTAGTATAGCCAATGGGTGGGTCTATGCTGGTGGCTCTTTTACTGACTGGCGTCTTGCCGCTATTGGTCTACTGCGTGGGTTCTTTTTTGAGATATTGACCTATGCAACGGCACGTCAAGCCTACCTCTTAGCAATCAAGCGAGAGATTGTCGGCTGTGTGATTATGTCCGTTGTCTCGATTGCTGCGATGTATGTGAGTGCTGCTAATAATCTGGGGTGGGTGATGGCTGGTCATGATCTGGCAGGTTTGTTCTCTACACTCGGTACGGTGATGGGCAATGGTCCGTTACTCAAGGGCTATGAGTTCTTTCTTGCGGTGCTTTTGCCTGTGGCGGTGGGTGCTATCGCGTTGGTACCCTTAGATCACTTCTTCCAGCATGCATTGGAACAAGATCACTTGGATAACCACGCGTTACAAGTGGATGAGCGACACATGCACCGTACCGCGTACCTCGGCGCACAAAAGAAGCAACGAAAAGAGATACAAGCACAGTACGAAGAGATTGCAGAGGACCGCGCACAAACGTTCATCGATCAAGTACGCAACGGTGATATGTCGTTTGGGGCTGGTGGTGGTGTGCCTATCTCGGCCTTACCTACTCCGTCCTCACAGAATGGCGGTGCTGCCCTGCAACTTCCAACACAAGGACACTCGACGGTGGTCACGGGAACCGTCTGGCCTGCGGATGCAAATCAGTGGTCTACCTCACCAAGTCAACCGTAGACGGTCTAAAAATGACGCCGAACGCCAACAACTAAACGCCCAGTAGGGAACGCCGAAGGAAAACGCCAACCGTCAAGCCTTCCCTACTCTCTCACGGTCTCTTGTTCCTGTTGTGCATCCTTCATCGTTTTTTCCTTCAACTCACTCGAACCAACGAACCAATTCAACAAACAATTTGTTTTTTCCTTTTCGTTTAGGGGCAAGCGTAGCCAAGCCATGCAGGACGACGGCGTGTCAAGTTTTCCCCTCCTGGGGACTTGACACGACTAGGCGTGTATGGCATCCTCACCAACCCCTAAACGAGTGGAAAAACAAACTCTCATCAAAGAAAGTAGGTATTCACCCATGAAACAAACTCGCTCTGGTAAAATCGCGTGTGCTGATCGTATCTGTCAACGTGTCGCAACGTATAAGGTCCAACATCCCAAACGGGAGTATGGTAAACCGTACCCTACATACTACTGTGAGTATCACGCTCGTTCGTTCCCGATTGCTGCAACGTTTGTCAGTGCTACAGGATTTAGTATTGTCAGTGATGCAGGTCGTTTCTTGCGTAGCCTGGAAGTGAGGTAAGCCATAGTGTACTTGACACGAACAGAAGCGGTTGAGGTGATGCGTTTGATCTTGTTGGATACACATGGACAGTGCCGTACTGATATTCGCTCGAATGGAGAAAACATGTCACCTCATAGAACATCAGTACGTCAATTCCCGCCATGCGATAAACTCTATGTGCTGGTTTGGTATGGTGAGAACGTTTTGAAATATTACGTGACTTCTGGAAGCTATCAACAGGAACGACGACAA
>JAABUQ010011751.1_pt1 | contig 11075 bp, 12 predicted proteins | sample 5560001 | NCBI WGS metagenome assembly JAABUQ01 (sample SAMN10711888, study PRJNA513371) | rock metagenome | isolation source: Antarctica rocks | place: Antarctica: Victoria Land, Finger Mt nord | collected 2015-12-18
CCGCTCCAGCAGCAACTCCTCGACCTCCTCAACGTGCCCGCCACCGCCTACCTCACCACGCCAAACCCCTGATCACCGCGCGACGAATGGGGGGAGATATCACCGCCAAGAAGTGCGGAAAGGGAGCTTGGAGGGTCGGAGCGGCTACGTTCGGCTGACGCTCACCGGCACGCTCGGCGACGCCGTCGATCTGCGCCTCGGAGATGTGCAGGCGGCCGCGCCGGCCTCGGTCGAGGCGCTGATCCCGCACGCGGAAGCACTGTCGATCGACTATCCCATCGCGGCGATCGTCGATGAGCCAACCGTACGGGGGCGCTTCGTGCGCGACGTCTTGGAGGCCGAGCTGCCCGATCAGCAGCGCGAGCGAGTGCTCGTGACAGGTCTGCGGGCTCTTGAGGGCCGCGATGACCTGGAGGTTCTGTGAGGTTCAAGGCGATCACCGCGCACGCATTTGGGCCGCTCCTCAACGAGACCCTGTACCTAGCGCCAGGGATGACGGTCGTCGAGGGCCCGAACGAGGCTGGCAAGTCGAGCTGGCACGCGGCGCTTTATGCCGGGCTTTGCGGGATGCGCCGCGGCCGCGGCGCGCCGCTGGCCGAGGACAAGCGCTTTACCGAACGGCATCGACCTTGGGGCGGCACCGCTTGGGCGGTGCGCGGCGTCATTGAGCTAGAAGATGATCGCGAGATCGAGCTGGAGCAGGATCTCGAAGGACGCTTCGACTGCCGGGCGACGGACCTCGGCCTCAATCGCGACGTCTCGGACGAGATCATCTTCGAGGGCTCGCCCGATGGCTCGCGCTGGCTGGGCCTCACCCGCCGCTCATTTGTTGCCACCGCATGCATCCGGCAGGCGGAGGTTCTGAGGATCCTCGAGACCCCTAACGTCCTGCGGGAGGATCTCCAGCGTGCCGCGGCGACGGCGGGACGGGACCAGACCGCTGCTACGGCGATCGCCTGCCTCGAGGCCTTTCGCCGCGAGCATGTGGGCCTAGACCGGGCCAACAGCACCAAGCCCCTTCGACGGGCCAAGGACCGGGTCGAGCGGGCGCAGGCGGCGTTGGAGAAGGCGGCCGAGGAGCACGCCGGGTTCATGCGCCAGGCAGCCGTAGCCGACGAGTTGCGCGGGCAGACGGCTGAGGCTGAGCGCCGCCTGCGTCATGCGGAGGCAGCGCAGGCCCGGCGCGGGGCCGACAAGCTGGCAGCCGAGCTCGAGCGTGCGCGACTGCTCTCGGAGAAGTGGCACACAACGCCCCCGAGCCTCGTCGCCGAGGACACCGCCGCCCAGGAAGCCGCGGCGGCACTCACCCTGTGGGATCAGCGACCGGCTGCACCGGCTCTCGAAGGGCCAAGCGCAGAGGAGTTTCGCGCACGGCTTGAGGCGCAAGGCGGGGACACCGGATCTCGGCGGCGCAAACTGGGCGCCGGGGCCGCGATCGCCGTCGTGGCCGTGATCATGGCAAGCGCGGGCTTGACGGTGCCGGGGCTGCTGGTCGCCGCGGTGGGGCTGGCGCTCCTCGTCTGGGGCGCGCTCGCTGGCCGGACGGAGGTTGAGGTACTTCAAGCTCACCTGCGCGCGCGTGAGGCGGATGAGGCGCTGGAGGCACAGCGCGTCCAGGCCGCGAACCACGTGCTTGAGGTTGCTCGGCGGCGGCGCCTGATGGTCGGTGACGCGCAAGACGCGGCGGCAAAGGTGCGCGATTGGCTGCAGGGCCACGGCAGCGCGCTCGAAGAGACGCAGGCCGCCCAGAGCGAATGGGCCGAACTACAGGCTCTGCTCGGCGGCGGCACGCTCGCCGACCTTGAGCAGCGTGCTGACCGGCAGCAAGTTCGTGCTGACGACGCCGCGACCCGGCTTGATCCCGGCAATGTACTCCACGTCGATCCTGGCGGGGAACCCGACGGAGCGCTCGACTGCCAACGGCAAGAAGCCCACAACTTGGAGGTCAGGGCGGCGACGGCGCGAGGGGTCGTCAACGATCGGGCGCCCAAGCTGGCCAGCATCCCTGAAACCGAAGAGCAACTGGCGGCGGCGAAAGCCGAGATAGAGCGGGTGCAAAGCCTCGACCACATCATCAAGACGACGACCGACTTTCTCAAGCGCGCGCAAGACAGCGTCCACCGCTCGATCGCTCAGGTTCTGGCCGAAGCCGTGAAGCGCCGGCTGCCGGAGATCACCCTCAACCGCTACTCCGACGTCCGGCTCGACCCTGAAACGCTCGATGTCTCGGTCCGTGCCGGCGACGGTCCGTGGCGCAAGGCGACGCTCCTCTCGCACGCCACGGCGGAGCAGATCTACCTCCTCCTCCGCGTCGCGATGGCCGCGCACCTGACGCAGGAGGGCGAGACCTGCCCCCTGATCCTCGACGAGGTCACGGTTCAATGCGATACGGAACGGACGAACGCGCTGCTCGACATCCTTCACGTCCTGAGCGCCGATCGCCAGGTCATCCTCTTCAGCCAAGAGGCTGAGGTGCTGGCTTGGGCGGAGCGGAACCTGCGCGAGCGTCAAGATCGTCTCATCCACAGGGAGCGGATTCGTCCGTTGTCGCCGCTAACAAACCCCGTGTCCCACTGAACCGGAGGAGGTCCAATGCCTGTTCAGCGCTCCACCTCGCGCATCATGCGCATCGCCGTGTGTGCGTTGGCCGGATGGAAGGCCTCGACAGCCAGTTCCGCCAGGGTGATGTCGACCGCCGTGCCAAACGTGGATACGGCGGAGATGAAGGCCAGTTCGCGCTCGCCTTCCCGCAGGCGCAACGGCACCGCGATGTCAGATCCCGGGCCACCGCCCGCCGGGAGCTCTCTCTGTACGCCAGGGTAGGCGGAGACTTGGCGTAGAGACGTAGAGGGCGTCGAGCGCCGGATCGCCGGTGATCGCCGCCTCGCGGCGCAACCTCGCCAGTAGGTGTGCGCTCCACTCGCCGAGGTTGACGGTGCGCGAGGCCATGCCAGCAGGGTGCAGAGCGACGCGGCCTGCGTTGGCCGGTGGCTCCAGTAGGTCAGGCGCGCATCCTCGGGTGAGCGCGCCGAGGGCGTCATTGGCGCCGAGCAGATTGTGCTGGCGGTCGATGACGAGCGCCGGATAGGGCTCGTGCGCGCGCAGAAAGCGGTCGAGAGCGGCTCGCACCGGCTCCATCTCGTCCGCGTCCAGCGGTCGCGCTGCGTAGAGCGGGGAGTAGCCGGCAGCGAGCAACAGTCAAGCCGATGGTGAACAGGCGCCGGCGGCCGAATGCGTCGCCGAGCCGCCCGGCGGCGATGAGGAAGGCGGCGAGCGCGATTCCGTAGCCGGCCACGACCCACTCGGTCGCCCCCGCTCCGGCGTGCAACCGGGACTGGATCGACGGCAGCGCGACGTTGACGATGAAGAAGTCCAGGACGACCATGAACGTCCCGGCCATGAGAACTCCGAGGGGGGCGAAGCGGTTTGAGGTGAGGCGTTGGATGGACATGCCAGGCAGGCTGCCTGCCGCCGCGCGGCGTGTCGACTACCTCTGCCGTAGGTGGCGGAGGCGTTGCTTACCTCTCGCGTAGTTGCCCGCCCGGCCCTTGGGGGGCCGCACGTTGAGTGCCTCCCGAGCACGCTGCCGGCGGGGCGACCTCAGGCGAGTAGCTACGGCTCGAGTGAGGGACGGGCGGGCGGCGCCTTCACCGCGACCCGCAAGCTAACCGCTCGAGGACGCTGCGGAACACCCGGCGCTCGCCACCAGTGAGGTCCGTGAGCAGTCGATCTTCCATCTTCCAAATGGCCGCCTGTGCCGCCGCGTGGCGCCGGCGACCGCACGTGGTCGCGCGTACGATCCGCGCGCGGCGGTCGGTCGGGTCGACCGACCGTACGACGAGCCCCTTCGCCTCGAGCCCATCGAGGAGCGCGATCAGGCGCGTCCTGTCGTAGCGGATCGCCTTCGCCAGCTCGCGCTGGGTGGCCGCCTCCCCGCGGCGAAGCCGGGAGAGCGCGATGTACTCCCACATCGTCAGCTCGTACACGGCGAGCAGCGGAAGCTCGGCGCCGGCGAGCCGTCGGGCCAACTCGGCGGACAGAGCCGCCAGATCCTGGCGGTCGTCGTCGCTCATGACCGGAGATCGTAAAGTGGACAACTCGTAAGCACTTGCGTATGATACTGGGCTCCGACCCACGGGAGCCCATGATGCCCAGGCCGCTGACGCAGACGATCTCGATCCAGGCGCCGCCCGGGGGTCGTCCTGGACCTCGTAGGCGACCCACAGACGCTGCCCCGCTGGGCGCCTGACTTCGCGAGCACCGTCGTGCCGAGGGCGATGACTGCATCGTGACAAGCGGCGAAGGGCAGGCCCGTATACGGGTACGGGTTTCGCGCGAGCACGGCACCGTCGATTTCCTCGCCGAGGAGGCACTCGAGAAGGGCGTGGAGTTCGGCGCTTTCTCCCGCGCCATGAGCTGCGGTAAGGGCAGCGAATTCATGTTCACGGTGATGCTCGGCGACGACGCAGAGCCGTCGGCCGTCGAGCGCCAGCGCGAGATCGTCGAGCACGAACTCGCGCGCGTGCGCACGATTTGCGAGTCGGCGGCCTAGCAGTCAAGCGGCCGCTCGCGGGCCTCTCTCACAGTTCAATGCGCTCACCCATGGTCACGGTGCGGTCATCCGGGAGCTTGAAGTACTCGACCGGACTAGCGGCGTTGTGGGCCAGGTCGAGAAACAGCTTCTTGCGCCACGCGCTCATCCCCGCGGCGTCCGACCGCACGATGGTGATCTGCGAGAGGAAGTAGGACACATCGTCCAGCTTGATGGTGTCCTCGAGCAGGCCCAGGCGATCGGCCAGGCGCAAGGTGGCCGGAACGTCGGTGTTGTCCTGAAAACCGAAGCGGGCGGTCAGGCAGGTGATGCGATCGTCGGGATCGCCGAGGTGGTCGCATGCGAGCCGGTCGGAGTCTGTGATGTGTGGGACGCGCTCGGTATGGATGGACAGGACCACGACGTTCTCGTGCAGCACATGGTTGTGCTCGACGTTGGCGCGCAGGGCCAACGGCGTCGTCTCAGCGTTGGCGTTGAGGAAAACGGCGGTGCCGGGCACGCGCACGATGGGAAAGTCACGTGCATCGACGTGCTTGACGAACTCGCGTAGGGGCCCCTCCTCGCGGCTGCGATGGGCGCTCACGATGTCGCGTCCCTTGCGCCACGTCATGAGCACCGTGAAGACGATGGCGGCGATGGCCAGCGGCACCCATCCGCCGTGCACGATCTTGGTCAGGTTGGCCGCGAAGAACGCGACCTCGACGCTCAAGAACCCCACGGCGCCGAGCGCGATGAGCCGCTTGGGCTTGTGCCACAGCAGCCGGGCGACGGCGAGAAAGAGGACCGTGTTGAGAATGAAGGTGCCGGTCACCGCGACCCCGTAGGCCGAGGCGAGCGCGGCGGAGGACCCGAAGGTGACAACGAGCGCGACTACGGCAGCGAACAGGCCCCAGTTGACCACGGGCGTGTAGACCTGGCCGATCTCGTGCTCTGAGGTTTGGCGGATCGTGACCCTGGGCAGGAAGCCCAGCTGCACCGCCTGGCGGGTCACGCTGAATGCGCCCGAGATGACCGACTGCGAGGCGATTACGGTCGCCACGGTGGCGAGCAGCACCATCGGCACCTGCGCCCACGAGGGAAGCAGTAGGAAGAACGGGTTCTCCACTCCCTTGGGCGAGCGGAGGATGAGCGCGCCCTGGGCCAGGTAGTTGAGCGTGAGGGAAGGGAAGACGAGCAGAAACCAGGCGCGGCGGATCGGCGCGCGCCCGAAGTGGCCCATGTCCGCGTACAGGGCCTCGGCCCCCGTCACGGCCAACACCACGGAGGCAAGCGCGATGAAGGCGACCCCACCGTGAGCAAAGAAGAACTGCGCCCCGTAGGTGGGAGATAATCCCTTGATCACGCCGGGATGCTTGGCGATCTCCATCACCCCGATCAGGGCCAGGACGCCGAACCACAGGGCCATTATCGGGCCGAAGAGATTGCCCACGAGCCGGGTGCCGAAGCGCTGGATGACGAACAGCAGCGTGATCACCGCGACGGTGATGGGAAGGACCAGCGAGCCGAGACTGGGCGCGGCCACCTTGAGCCCGGCGACCGCCGAGAGCACAGAGATGGCCGGGGTGATCACGCCGTCGCCATAGAACAGCGAGGCGCCCAGGATGCCCAGCGTGACCAGCGTGACCTTAGCCCGGGTGCCCTTCAGGCTCACGCCCTCCACCAGCGCCGTGAGCGCCATGATGCCCCCCTCGCCGCCATTGTCAGCCCGCATGATGAAGGTCACGTACTTGACCGAGACGATCAGCGTGATCGACCAGAACACGAGCGAGATCACGCCATAGACCTCCGCTGGAGTGGCGTGCACCGCGTGGCTGTCGGCCGTGAAGACAGTCTGCAGGGCATACAGCGGGCTCGTACCGATGTCCCCGAAGACCACCCCGAGGGCGCCCAGCGTGAGCGCCGCCATGCCCGTCCTGGCCGCGCCGCCATGTCCGCGCTGCGGGGCCGGGCGGGACTCCTGAGGCGCCGATGAGCGTCTGCCGCGCACCGCCAGATCTTATGCGTCGACCGGCACGGGCCGCGAACGTGGTCAGCGACTCGGTGGCGGCACTACTCGCTCCCCTTATCGAGCCGTATTGAGCCTGTCAGCGCGTGCAGATCGGTAGCCGGGCGGGTCCGCCCCCGGACGCTGGCCGGAGTTTCCGCCGTGCTCACCGCGGCCAGCTCAACGTGGCAGTATCCCATCGCCCGGAACGCTCGCCGGAAAGGCACCGGATCGAGCATCGAGCGCTCCGTTCTATGTGCCGTGGAGACGGTCGGGCAGCGTGAGACCGCGCCGCTCAGACCCGACCGCAGCGCGACGCAAGCGCGTCGCATTCCTTGGCTCGCTCACACCGCAGCGGCCTCCGCGATGATGGCCTCCCGGTCACGATGCCCGGCCATGCCGAGAAGCTCGTCGAGCAGGCCCGGTCCATCGCCCCGGGACAGCCCGAAGCGCGCCGCGAACGGCGCGATCCGCTCCGCGACCACCGAGCGGGAGTCGAGCGCCCCATCCACCACCTCCGCGGTGATGCGCGCAACGCTCTCGGGATCGACATGGTCGGCGAGCAGATCGCCGATCATCCAACCGGCGCGCGTCACCGGCAGGCCGTGCAGCACGATCCAATCCTTGGCGGGCACATCGGCGCGATGAAGCCGCACGTCGGGACGACGCGACTGGCGACGCGTGGCCAGCGTGAACTCGTGCACGTCGGCGCGCAGGTCCCCGACCCCGTAGAGATCGGCGGCCGAGGTGTGCGAGACCAGCGCCACCTCGGGGTCATCGAGCCTGCGCCAGGCCGGGACTCCGGGATCGAGCGCCAGCCAGGCCGCGCGGAGCGCCAGGTGATCCGGCTCGCCAGCGCCTCGCATCCGGTAGACCCCATGCGTGACGCGCTCGATCGAGCCGTCGGCGAGCAGGCGCGCGAGCGTGGCCGGCTGGATCCCCAGCGCCTCGAGCTGGCGACGCGTAACAAGGCCCCACTGGTCCTCAGCGAACTCACGAACCGCATTTCTCCTTGGCATGCTACGAAATATACCGGAAGCGGTACGTACTGCAGCTCTACGGCGACCGGCCGCTGCCCCCTTCGCTGGCTCCTACGGCACCCACTGTGCGTCGGCCAGCTCGTCTCTGTAGCCCCCGGTGGCGAGGAATGCGCGCAATCTCCGACTCCCGGCTAGTGGGCGCACCCTTGCCATAGCCTCGGCTTTCGTCCCCGCCTCGGTCGCGAAGACCGCCCGATAACCGGGCTCGTCCGGCGCCCGTGCTGGGTCGGTTGCGAAGACGAGGTAACCACGGCGAGCGGCGCGCCACTCGTTCGCCTGCGCAACCTGCTCGCGCTCATCTGGGCTTCCCTCTGAGGGCACCGCCCGCAACAGGCTTGCACCGAGCGCGGATGACCTGGGTCCCTTTAGTGAGCAGTTCTGACCCCGCCGGGTCTGCCGCCGCGCGGAGAGCGGCACGCGGGTCGCTCGGTCCGGCGGCGACCGCGCCTTCCGCAGCCGGCGCGGCGACGCAAAGTACGCCGCTGAGACAAGGACCCGGGTGTCGGTCCGCAGGTCGGCGGGCGCGATCAGGCCTCTCGCGGGGATAGCACTTGTGTTGTCGGCAGTCCAGGAGACCGCCGGCTTCAGTCGCACTCAGGAGCGCCGGATCCCCCCCGCAGCTAATCGGTACGTGAGTCGCCGGTGCCTCGCGATGTTCTGACGCGAGCGGAGGCACGACGCCGCAGGGTCCACGGTGGGGCGTGCTCCCTTGCGAAGGCGGCGAGCAGCGGGTCCGCGATCGCCCAGGTGCGCTCGGCTGGTTGCCAGGCCAAGCCGACGTCGCGGAGTCGGTTGAGCCCGTCATCGACGGTCTTGCTCGCCGCCGGGATGCTGTGTGGCTTGAGGTCCAGACTGATCGCGGCGACCAATGTCTGCGCCGCGGGGTGCACACGACGCAACAGATCCCACTCCTGCCGGACGGAGGCCGCGTTTGCGCGCCGCAGTGCCTGCCACCCGCCCACCGCCCGTGCGGCATTGTCGCCGTCGCTGGACGCGAGCGCGACCACCTGCCACGTGAGCGCGGGGACGCCGGCGGCGAGGTCGGCCGCAACGCGCAACAAACCAATCGGCACCTTGACGAGCGGTTTGAGGATCGCGAGGTCTTCGATCACGCGATCCGGGGTCGGTCTGCGCACGTGCAAGCGCTCCCCGGCTCGATACAGGGGATGTTGTGCGTCGCTCAGAGCCGCGTTGATCGGCCCATGTGGCTGGTCAACCAAGAGCAGGTCGAGGCTGCTGTTGCGCTGACGCGCCGCTCGCAGGGTCGCGAGGACTTCGCGTGCGGGTCCGGCGCGAATGTTGGAGAGCAGGTTGCCGAGGTGGTCGATCGCCAAGATGACCGACCCCGGTGCAAGGATCTCCATGAGGTCAAGGGCTTGATCCAGTCGTGGCGTCCCCTTCCCCGGGCCCGCGCGGAGAGCGTCGGGCTCCAGGCCGCCGTCGCGCAGGCCGCGCCACACTCGCAGACCGGCGGAGCCGGCCGGCGGTGCGGCACCTAACCACCAGGCGTTCGCCTCTGGCGCCAGGGCCGCGATTGCCGCGTCGGCGATCGCCATCGCCAGATCTCGGGTGTCGGCGCACCTCCGCGCCTCGACGGCGACGAATTGCGCGCTGCTCTGTTCGAGCGCGGCCGCCAACAACGCGCTGGTGCCGCTGAGTGGGTCGGCGACAAGGACCGTGAGGCCGCGGCGCTCCTCCAGCCGCTCAAGGAGCTCACCCCACTCCGCAACGTGACCGGTCAGCAGCTCGCCGTCGGGGATCGTGCGCTGGTGCGCGACGTCAAGCGCCATCATCACGAAGGTGTCGCTCGGCTTCGTCGATGCCCATGCGCACCTCGAACTCGCCGACTGATGTCGAGGACGTCTTACGTGCACTCAATGCGGCGTACCGGCACGCCGCCATGGTCGGGTAGGGCCGTCCGCCGCTCCACTTGAGAAGGGCTTCCCGCGGCGCCTCCTCGAGAACCAATCCGGCGCGCGAGAAGCGTTGGACGAGCGGCTCGCGCCAGCTCGTGAGCGGAATCGTCGGATCAAGCCCAAGGCGATCAACAAGCTTTCCGAAGTGCGTGGGCGGGCCGAACATGCCTTCGAGCGCGCGCTCGTCGCTGCCATCCACGAGGACAACTGCATGCTCGGATGCACCGTAGATGTCGACGAGGTCAAGGAGAACGCCCTCGCCGCCGACGTCGTCCACCACGCGCTGCAATTCGTCGAGGAACACGAGGGCGCGCTTGCCCTTCCGTCGGGCCAGCTCGGCCGGAAGGGACAGCACCGCGCGAGCCGGGAGGTCTGCCGGAGCCCTGCCCAGCGAGCTGAGGTCGAGCGGGATGCCCTGATCAGCCAGCAGCTTCTCAATCAGCGGGCGGGCGGTCCCCAGTACGGTGCGACTGCGCTGCTCGAGCGATATCCGGCTACAGGCGTCGACGATGAGCTGAAGCAGCGCCCGCGAATCGGACCGGTCTGGTACGTCGACCTCAACCACAAGGACGCCCTCGCGCTTGAGCTCCTCGCATACGGCGGCGCACACGGTGGTCTTGCCGATTCGGCGTGGAGCGGCGAGCATGGTGCTCATGCCCTCGTGCATACGTCGCGATAACTCATCGATGTCACCACGGCGCCCGATAATGAGATCAGGCGGCACTGGTCCCCCGAGCGGGAACAGCGGTCCGATCGGTTCTGGAGGTCCGCTCATGTCCGGGGCCAGGATACTACTAATCCGTGATGACGTCACCACGGATTAGTGTTATGTCAAGAGCTCGTCCCTAGTCAGGGCGACTCGGTCGGGTCTGAAGACACAACGCCGCGTGCCGCGGATATTGGCGACCCCACCCTTCCGCCGCCTTGGCGAACTCCGCCGAGACGAGCAGCGTAGCGCAGGGATTCACGTGCGTGGCTCGATGAGGACCCGCTGTCCAGGCCGCGAACCGCGAGGGGCTTTAGGGTTGCCGGGTGGCCATCCCTGACTTTCAGACGCTGATGCGACCGCTGCTGCTGGCATTGGCAGATGGTCAGGACTATCCCGTGCCAGCGATCAGGAAAGCCCTCGCAGTTCAGTTCGGTCTGACGGAGGACGACCTGGAGGAGCGGCTTCCCAGCGGCCGGACAAGAACGTACGTCAACCGAGTGGCATGGGCCCTCTCGCACCTGAAGGGTGCGTCGCTCATCGACTCCCCCACGCGCGGTGTGTACAGCATTACCGACCGCGGCCAGGAGATCCTGACGGAGACCGCGGAGACCGATCGGGTTGACCTGCGCGTTCTCAGCGCATTTCCGGAACACAGGCAGTTTCGGTCACCGGCGAATGAGGATGCCGCCACCCGCCGCGCCCTCGCGGTTGATGTCCTAGAGCGAGTACGCGAGCAGACGCCAGATTTCTGGCGCTTCTGACGTTTCCGTGGGCGCGGTGAGCGGCTGAGGGAGGCGCGCACGCCCCGCCGCTTCTAGGGTTTCCGGCTTCTTGACGGCTGGAATCTCTTGGAGGCGATGCGACGTGCGCGGGA
>JAABUQ010011752.1_pt1 | contig 11074 bp, 8 predicted proteins | sample 5560001 | NCBI WGS metagenome assembly JAABUQ01 (sample SAMN10711888, study PRJNA513371) | rock metagenome | isolation source: Antarctica rocks | place: Antarctica: Victoria Land, Finger Mt nord | collected 2015-12-18
TCGTCCAGGCTCGTCCTGGTCATGGCCCTGTCCCTCTGGAAGCCTCGAGAACTTCCAGGGTGGCACGGCCAGACACCGGATCAATCTCCGGCCGCTCCGCCGGGTAGTTCAGTCACAGACCCTAGGTTACTCGGCCGAATGACCACCGGAGACCGGCTGGACAGGTGTGAACGACCCGAACAATCCCTTTTGGCTACTACCAAGGTTCGTCGTGAAGAAAAGCGTGTCCGGGCTAGAGGTCTGGCCACCACCGAAGTCGAGGGTCCACAATCCCGGGAGGGTAACCGGCGTGCCATCCGCGCTGAGCATGACCTTTACCGGGCTCAAGCCATCCAAGCTGAAGATGTGGCCGTCGCCAAAGTTTCCGATCAGGACGCTGCCGGCAAGTGCTCCGAACGTTTCCGGTGCACGTGCCACACCCCAGGGCGCATTCATGAAGCTCCCAGACACCACACGTCGGATCAGATTGCCATTCGTGTCGAAGACGTTGACGAATCCGAGGCCGGCACCTGTCGTGACGAATGACTTGGTGGCGTTCTGCTTCGCGTAGGTTACGAACAGGTCTCCATCGATATTTCGGACGTTGAACGGCGCGAACCCGTAGGGGATCTCAGGATCGGCAAACTTGCCGGTGATCAGGTTTCCGGCTGGCTTGAAGGTGGTGTCGAAAACATCGATGGAGGCCGTGTTCACGTTGGCGGCGTAGAGGAAACCACCCTTGCCGGTGATGCCGAAATCCATACCCGTGTAGGCGCCATGGATATTCGACTTGTCGACCGCCAGAACGGCGTTGGTCGGCCGAACCGGAAGATTAGGTGCCCAGGCCGAGATGGTTCCGTCAAGGGTCGCGAAGATAAAGGCCGCCGGCAACGTAGTGCCAGGAACCAGGAAGGCCTTGGTGGAATTGGCGACGATACCCGTCGGCTGTCCGACACCCGTGCTTGCGGCACCCGGCGGGATCGTGAAGTTCATATTCACCTTCACGCCCGTGCCGCTGTACAGCGTTGTGAAACCGGTCTGTTTATCGCTGATCCAGAAGGCGCCGGTCGGCTGAAAAGCCACTCCCCAGGGGTTGGCCAGGAGCGGATCGTTGGTCGTGGCCAGTCCGGGAAGATTGCAAACGAGGTTGGACTGCTTGAACTCGAGTGGCCGCAGCGAGGAGTTATAGTCCTCAGCCTGCGCGTTTGCGCCAAGGCCAAGAATAAGACTCGCGGCCAGAGCTGCGGAAGACGCTTGCTTTATCATGATGAGTGACTTTATCCGGAAGTAACCCGGTTCAGCATCTTGTTGAACCGGTGACGTGCCTTAGTAGGCGCATCTCGGTTACGGCCCGATTTCGGAAACTCGGCAGTTGCTTACCGATGTAATCGTGAAGGCCTCTTGAACCTCTAGCGAGCTGCAGAGGTTGAGCATCCCCATCGGTCGACAGGAGGTGACGAAGGGGGCTGGAGATCTGGAAGCTGTGGCGGCGGCATTGCATGGACTGGAACTCCAAGCCGAGCGCGTATGGCGCTTCACAGGCTATCATCGTTCCCGGAGAGGTTCGAGGCTTCGGTCATGAAAACGGAAGTAGGACGCCATCTATAATGAGCGTGTCGCCTTCGCGGCGGCAACCACGGCCTGGGGCCTGCGCACTGCTGGCGGCGACCAGCGGCTTTGCCATCGTCGCTGGTTTCCGACCGCCAAACCTGGTGGAGAACCTGCTGCCTAAGTAGTTCAAGCCGTGGCACATCCGCCTCATGGGGACGACCGGCATCAGCCGACCGCGTTTCGCACCTCCACGGTCACGTGCGACAAGGCGGAAAAGTGGCTCAGGCGCAGGCGGTAATCGTCCGGCCTGCGGTCCTTCCGCGTCACCACGGAGAGCACCGCCGCAAGGTGACCCGGGCCCAGGCGCCAGACATGCAGGTCGGTGAGCCAGTCGCCGTCCGTCTCGATCTCCCGGCGCAGCCTTTCGGTGAGCTGCCGGTCCGGGTTCATGTCGAGCAGGATGCTGCCGGTGTCGCGCACCAGCCCATAGGCCCAGCTCGCGATCACGCAGGCGCCGATGAGGCCGGCGAGCGGGTCCATCCACAGCCAGCCGAAGGCGCGCGCGAGCAGCAGCCCGACGATGACCAGCATGGACACCGCCGCGTCCGCCATGACGTGCACGACGGCGGCACGCATGTTGTTGTCCCGGTGCGCCGCGTCGTGGGCATGCGCGTGCTCCTCGAACGGTAAGGTGGCGCTCGCGCCGCCGGCATGCAGGTGTGCCATGAAGGCGTGCGGCTCGGGGATCTCGTCGATGCTCTCCAGCACGCCGTCGCGATCGGCGAAGCGGAACGTCCGGCGTGACCCGTCCGGCCTGACCGTCTCGACGAACACCGAGGCGGCCGGTGGGACACGCCCGGTTTGCGGACGCAACCGGAAGCGCGGCGGCACGCCGTCCTCATGGATGTCGAGCAGCAGCGATGCCTCGCCCAGCTCGATCCGCCGTGGTGCGTCGTCGTCATCGTGCGCATGATGGCCGTGATCATGTCCGTGCCCGTGCCCGTGATGGTGGTGGCCGCCGCTCAGCAGCCAGGCGCTGGCGAGGTTCACCGCCAGGCCCAGGCAGGCGATCGGGATCGCCTCCGAGAACGCGATCGGTATCGGTGCGAGGAAGCGCGCGAACGCCTCCCAGCCGATCAGCAGGGCGATCATCGCCAGCACGATGGCACTGGTGAAGCCGGCGAGGTCGCCCAGCTTGCCGGTGCCGAAGCTGAAGCGCGCATCCGACGCGTGCCGGCGCGCATAGCGGTAGGCGAGGGCTGCGAGCAGCAACGCGCCGGCATGCGTGCTCATGTGCAGCCCGTCAGCCACCAGGGCGATCGAGCCGAACAGCAGTCCGCCGGTGATCTCGGCCGCCATCATCGCGGCACACAGCCAGATCACCACCCAGGTACGCCGTTCGGCGTGCTCGTGGCCTTCGCCGAGGAAGACATGCTCGTGGGGTATTGCCATCAGGTTCAGGTCCGGCATGGCGATCTCACTTGAGGTAGCTGCGGACGACGTCGAGCAGCTGCTCGGCCGCCTCGGCATCGAGTGCTCCGGGATGCGCGCCCGCATCGACCAAGTGGTTGCGGACATGGTCCTCGACCACCTCGGCCATCAGTCCGGCCATGGCGCCGCGCGCGCCGGCGATCAGGTGCATGACCGGCTCGCAGCCGAGATCGCCCTCCAGCGCACGCTCGATCGCCTCGATCTGCCCACGCAGGCGGCGAACACGGGCCAGCAGCTTCTGCTTCTCGCGCGTGGTATGTGTCATGGATAGGGGCCTACCCTATCGACGGGAAGCGTGCAAATGCGAGCCGCCATGGGCTGCGCGATCACCCGGACAGTCAGGGCATCGCAAAGATGTCCTTCTTGACACTTTTTTAACGATGCACGAGGGTTCCCGCCGAGAGGACGAGTTGAATGTCCCGGGAGAGGAACGCGATGACCGTTGCACTATTGCAAACAACGCCTGCGAGGCTGGATGCCCGGCTGGCGCTGCCGAAGCTGCTGGCGGTGATCGCGGTCTCAGCCGGGCTAGCCGGTGTGGGCCAGGCGCTTGCCGCTCCGGCCCAGTACAGCAAGGAGTACAGCAATCCGATACTGCCGCTCAACGCAGCCGACCCGGCGGTGATCCACGGTCTCGACGGCTACTACTACCTGTATGCGACGAGCACGCAGTTCGGTGGCACCGGCTCCGAGCATATCTTCCCGATCTGGCGATCCACCGACCTCGTGCACTGGTCCTACGTCAAGGACGCCTTCACGGCGCCACCGGACTGGGCCGGTCCCGCGACCGCACTCTGGGCGCCCGACGTCCACTACCTCGACGGCAAGTACTACCTCTATTACACGGCCGACCAGGCGAACGCGCTGCCGGCCTACCATTCACCCGCTGGCGTGCCGGCGATCGGCGTCGCCACCGCGCCGACCCCGCTCGGCCCCTGGAAGGATGCCGGTCCGCCGGCCGGAGGATCCTATCGGACCGGACCCCTGATCGCCCCGAGCTGGGGGTTCTGCACCGATCCCGCCAGCGCATCCTGCTACAACTGGGAATACGACTCCTACGTCTATCAGGGACCCGACGCGAAGCTGTGGTTGTACGAAGGCAGCTATTTCGGCGGCAACCGTGTCCACCAGCTCACTGCGGACGGGCTGAATGTCGTTCCGAAAACCGATGTGCAGTTCGGTCACAACATCCGCACGGAGGCCAGCTACCTGCTGCCGCACCTCGTGAACGGCACGTTGTTCTACTACATGCTGAACTCGCAGTCCGACTGCTGCACCGGCCCTAACAGCCCGTACAGCGTCATCGCCAACCGCTCCACCACGCCGAACGGGCCGTTCTCCGACCAGAACAACGCGCCGATGGAATGGTTCTACGGGCCATTCGACCAGCTCGCCCCAGGCTCGTCGCCGTTCAGCAACCCTATCTGGTACGATCTCACCGACGAGGCCGGAGGCTTTCCGCTGCTCCGGCAGAACGGCAACGGCGTCGTGGGCGCCGGCGGGCAGGCGACCGTCAAGGACCTGGCCGGTCAGGACTGGCTCTTCTATCACGGCATCGAGCAGGACCAGCCCTGGATCACGGGCGGCAGATCGAGCACCGCGAACGTGCTGCGCCAGCTCTATCTCGACCCGCTGCAATGGACCGCCGCCGGCTGGCCGGAAGTCAACAGCGGCTCCGGTCCGAGCCGACACAACGCAGCACCGGTGACGACGCCCGCGATCGGCGACAATTTCAACGACTCCGGTCAAGGTGCGCCGGATTACCTCTACGGCGTCAGGGCGATCTGGCTTCCTTTCGCGGGCGACTGGCAGCCTCGAAGCGAGCCGCAAGCCGGCGGGTTCATCCACCAGGCTAGCGCATCGCGCCTGTCGGTGCTGGTCAGCGGCAACCGGATCGCCTCCCCCGACCAGGGCTACTATGCGAGCTGTGACCTGCGCGCGCAGGGCAGCAGCGGTCAGTACGGTTGCCTGACCTCCATCCATCCGGAGGCGCCGCTGCGACTGTCTTTCCTGTCCGCGGCGATCGACGTCTCGGCGCGCAGCCTGACGCTGGGCACCTACCGCAACAACGTCGTGGTCGGCACGCTCGCCTCCGCGGCATTGCCGTCCGGCCTCGACGTGACCCAATGGCATCACCTGACGGTCGCGGTGACGCCCGGCGGTTCCGGGGCGTTCACGGCCACCGCACAACTGCAGACGCTTAACGGCGACGTGCTGGCGGTGGCCTCGTTGCCCGGCGTCTCCGCCGAGACGATCGCCGGGAGCGGCAGCATCGCGCTGGCCACCAACGGCATGTCGGCCGATTTCGACAATGTCAGCCTCGCCCCCGCGGCGAACGACACCGCCCAAGGCTCGCCGCCGCCGCAGCCGGGTGCACTCATCGCGGCGCTGTCCGACGATTTCGGCGGCGCGATCGGACCGCAGTGGCGCGTGCTGCGCCCGGACGGCAGCCTGCGCGGCTTCTCCCGCACGGGTTCGCTGAGCCTGACCACCAACGGGACGCTCGACGAGTACCAGCGGCTGAACGCCAACGCCGCCAATCCGCCCGACCTTCCGCCGACCAAGAACCTCGTGCTGGAGGCGACGCCCGGAGGAAACTACGTCGTCGAGACCAGGATGCACTTCGACCCGCAGAACGCCAACCAGGAAGCGGGCCTCGCGATCTACAGCGACGACGACACCAATGTCCAGAACGACATCACCTGGAACGGCACCGTCACCATGGTGGCGTCGCTGCGCAACGAGCTGAGCAGGCTGCCGAGCGGCGTGGCGTGTCCGTTGCGCGGCCCGATGAGCGGCGCCAGCGTCGCCACCCTGCAGTACGGCTCCGCCGCCTGCCCGCCCACCTCGGAACACACTTCGCAGGAGTATCCTGCTAACCTGACCTGCTGCTTCGTCGGCAACGGCCAGGGTCCCAGCGGCGGCTATCTCGGCGGCAACCTCGACCCGTCCCGGATCACCGTCTGGCTGCGCGTCTACCGCAACGGCAACATCTACACGCCTTGGTTCAGCCTGGACGGCAAGACCTGGTCGCGTGAGAACGCCTGGACGCTGAACCCGAGCGGCGCCGGCTTCCCGATGCGTATCGGCCTGTTCGCGCAGGACAACCAGAACATCGCCAACCCCGGCGCCAATGCCTGGTTCGACTACGTCCACGTCTATCAGGTGCCGTAGCCCCATCCGGCCTCACAGGGGAGGCGGCGGCGCGATCAGCGGGTCGGCCTCATCCTCGGCGGCGGTGTCCCCCAGGTCGAGCAGCGCGCTCGACACGGCGAGTTCCGGGACCTCGATGCCGCGCAGCTTGTGGGCGACCACGCGTGTGCGTCGGCGCGCCTCCTCGATCGAGTTCGACATCGCGGAGGCATTCCTGCCGAGGCGTTCGAGCACGCCGTCCATCTTGAGCATCTCCTGGCGGGTGGCGCCGAGCAGCTGGCTGATGATCTCGGTCTTCTCCTCCAGCGCCAAGGTGACGTAGCCGAGATGGATCGTGCGCAGCAGCGCCGGGATCAGGCTAGGCCCCATCACCATGACACGCTGCACGCGGCCGATCTCGTCGATCAGGCCGGGGATTCGCGCGACCTCCGCGTAGAGCCCCTCGGTCGGCAGGTAGAGCACCGCGAACTCGACGGTGACCGGCGGCACGATGTACTTGGACGCGATCTTGCGCGCCTCCAGCCGAAGCGATGCCTCCAGCGCACGCCGCGCGGCGCGCTCCGCCTCCGCATCGACCTGCTCGACCGCCTGCAGCAGGCGTTCGTAGGACTCCATCGGAAACTTGGAGTCGATGGCCAGCAGCGGGCGCGGCTGGCTCTGGCCGGCGCCGCGCATCGGCATCCGCACGGCGAACTCCACCACCTCGCCGCTGCCCGCCGTGAGGCGGCAGTTGCTCTCGTAGGCGCCGGTCGGCAGCACGTCGTCGAGGATGGCGCGCAGCTGCGCCTCGCCCCAGCCGCCGCGCGTCTTGACGTTGGAGAACAGGCGCTTGAGGTCGCCGATCTGGGCGGTCATCGCGCTGACCTCGCCCATCGCCTTCTGCACTGCACTGAACTGCTCCAGCACGCGCTGGAAGCTGGTCTGCATCTGCTTCTCGACGGCCGCGTGCAGCTGCTCGTTCACCGAGGCCTGGATCGCGCCCAAGCGGACCGCGGACTGCTCCGACATCTCGCGCAGGGCGGTGGCCAGCGCCAGGCGGGACTCGCCCTGCTCGCGGGCGATGGTGGTGGTCAGCGTGCCGAGACGCTCGCTCATGTCGTGCCGGTTCTGCTCGACCCGGCCGATCAGCACCCGCTCGATCTCGGCGAGGCGCACGCGCGCGGCCTCGTACTCGCCGGCACGCACCGACTGATCGCGCTCGACCAGGAAGCCGAGACGCCGCAGCATCTCGGCTTCCTCGGCAGGAGCCGGATCATGCAGGATGCGCAGCACCAGGATCGAGACCACCAGGGCGGCGATCGCGGCCAGTGCGGCGATGGCCGCGATCGGATCGAAGTACATCGTCAAGTATTTCGCCTTTTGGCAATTCTGACAGGTGTTGAAGTTATATGGCGAATGGTCTATAGGCTTCCCGCACAAGGAGCAATCCCGCATGACAGCATCCGCCCAGGTCCGGTCGAACACCGTGGTGCCGTCGAGCTCGAGCAGCGTCGAGGTCACCCAGGAGGAGGCGGCGGCGATGCTGCGCGCCGCGTTCAACCTCTTCGCACGCTGGCAGCTTGATGCATCGCAGTCCCGCCGCCTGCTCGGCTCGCCCAGCGAGCGCACCTTCCAGCGCTGGAAGGCGGGCGAGGTCGCAGCCATCCCGCACGACACGATCTGCCGGCTCGGCGACCTGATGGGCATACACAAGGCGCTGCGCTACATGTTCACCGAGCCGCAGCGCGGCTACGAGTGGATACGCAAGCCAAACATCGCCTTCGGCGAGCGCTCCGCCCTCGACCGCATGATGCAGGGCGCGCCCTCGGACCTGACCGCATTGCGGGCGTACCTGGACGCCGAACGCGCCGGCTGGTGAAAGACCGTCCGATAATTCTACTCTGGCGGCCGTCCGACGCGACGGGCGGCACTTCCGGTGCTCACGGACCATTAAGGTCCGCTCCGCTCCGGTTCTCGACTGCCACGCCGGACGACTCGCCAGAGCGAATTCTCGGACGGTCTTTTGGGATATCCTCTTGAAAGCCACGACGCGGGTGCGGTGGAAGACTTCGCATCGGATCATTCGGACCATCTATCCGCCGGTGCACCTGTTCGAGGATATCGCCGATCCGGCCGACTGGGAGCTGATCGCCAAGGCCGAGGCGCATACCAACCCGCGCGTCCATGACCAGATCGGCATCCTGGCGCTGGTTCCGGTCGAGCATCGCATCAACGGGCCGACCGCCTCGCTGGTCATGGGCGCCTTCACCCACGCCTCGCCGCTACGGCCGAGCCGCTTCTCGGACGGGCATTTCGGCATGTGGTACTGCGCGGATCGCTTCGAGGTGGCGCTCGCCGAGACCGCGTTCCATTTCGACCGCTTCATGAGCGACACCAACGAACCGGCCGGGGATGCCGACTACCGCGAGCTGACCTGCGGCATCGGCGGCGAGATGCACGACCTGCGCCGCGCCGATCCGGAAGGCTGCCTGGCGCCCGACGACTGGGGGCCCGGACAGGCGCTCGGCCGGCGCGTGCGGGCCGAGGGCGCGGACGGGCTGGTCTATCCCAGCGTGCGCACTCCGGTAGGGCTGGCGGCCGGCCTGTTCTGGCCGGACGGGGTGACGTTGCCGGTCGTGCAGGCACGGCAGCTACGCTACCGCTGGGACGGCACGCGCATGACGGCTTGGTTCGAGCACGGCTCGCGCGAGTGGATACCCTACGAAGCGTAGGCATCTGGTGTAGAAGCGTCGGCACCTGGAGAACAATACGTTCAACGTGACAATTTTCCTGCATCGGCAATGTAACCATCCGGGAAACGTTCTATCCGTTGACGGAAGTCGGAACGCGAGCGATGGAGGCTGCTAACCCTTTCTTTACGATAAGCGGACAGACTATGTCTTATACCAGCCGCCCTATCAGGCGACCGGTATCAGAGTCATATTTTGCACGTGGCCGCCCCGCCAACCCCACGTGCATACCGGTCAGCCCAAAGGGCCGCCGGTATTAGTCGCGGCCTTGCTTGCGCAGCTTGTCTTACTCCAGCGAGGCAGCGTTTAAGGTAATGAGTCTGGCAATCCCGTCCACGATCGAGGCGCCCGATCGGCTGACGCTGGCTCGCACCCTGTCGCGCCAGGGTCTTCCCGCACGGGCCTACGCCATGCTGCTGGAGATGCACGAGGCAGCGCTGCCTGAGGGCGACACTCTGCACATGGCAGCGACGGCGGACTGCCTGGCCGACTGCTGCTACATGATGGCGCAATACGAGCAGGGGATCTACTTCTCCCGCTCCGCGAACAGTCTTTGGAAGGCGCAGTCCAATCCGGCCCGACAGGCAGGATCGCTCAGCCGCATGGCGGTCATGCTGGCCACGATCGGTGAACCAGAGGCACTGGTCGAAGCGGAGGCGGCCCTGAACCTGGCCGAACACTCCGGCAGTGCGGCGCAGATCATCCGGGCGCTGGAAGCGAACGGGGTGGTGCTTACGCTATTGCTACAGCCCGAACGGGGCCTGCCATTCAACGAGCGGGCATTGGCCCTGAGCCGGCGGTGCGATCTTCCGGACGGGCTGACGCTGATCGACCTGGCCGAGGTGACGATCTCCGCGGCACAGCAGGCGGCAGCACGGGCGTCGGGCAAGGCAGGCGGGCCGGGTCTGACGGCAAGCGTCGTTCGCGCACTGGACCTGACCAGGGAAGCGTTAGGCCTCGCACGCATTACGGGGGATGGTTGGCTCGAGCGCTTGGCGATCAACAACATCGCCGAATACAGCCTGCATGTCGGCGACGCCGAAACGGCTGAGTTGGCGCTGGCCGATTTCGACTTGGCAGCGGGTGAGCCAACCAACCGATGCCGCATCCACCACCTGATGGTGCGCGGACGCACGCTGGCGGCCAAAGGTCATCTCGATGCAGCCATCTCGGCTCTGGTGGCCTGCCAGACGGTTGCGCTGGAGACCGGCGACCTGGAGACCGCTACGCCGTGCCACCTCGACTTGGCGCTCGCACATGCCAGGCTCGGCGACTACGAATCTGCGTTTGCCGCACATCGAACCTACCATGAACTATACTTGCGCCAGACTTCCGAGGCGGCGCAGCGCCGGGCGCGCATCTTCGCCTTCCAGCGCGAGGCTGAGGCGCTGCGCACGGCGGCGGAGCAGGCACAGGCGCTGGTGGCCGACCTGTCTGCCAGCAACGCGCTTCTGGCCCGCGAGGCGGAGCGCCTGGCCCGCACCAGCCTGGAGGATCCACTGACGGGCCTCTGCAACCGACGACGGCTGGACATGGCGTTCGACGAACTGCTGCTTGACGACACGGCTTTTACGATCGCGATGATCGATGTCGACGACTTCAAGGCGGTGAACGATCTGTTTTCCCATCCGGTCGGTGACGCCGTGCTGCGAAAGATCGCAGCACTCCTGGTCGGGCGCGCCCGGCAATGCGATCTGGTGGCTCGCTATGGCGGGGAGGAGTTTGCCTTTCTGATCCGCGATGCCGACCTGCACACGGTCGAGCTCGCATGCGAGCAGCTGCGACATAGTGTGCAGGCGGCCGACTGGGGTGCGCTTCGTGCCGGGCTTGCCGTGACGATCAGCATCGGTGTCGCCGTGTCGTCGGAGGCTGCGTCGCATGAGAGTGTGCTGTTGCTCGCTGACGACCGGCTGTATCAAGCCAAGCGGGAGGGCCGGAACCGAGTGGTCATGCCGAGCACCTCGCGCCTGCCGTCGGTGTTGACACCGACATCGATGATGACGGCGACCTGACAAATAGAGTCATGGAACTCCGGCGTCAGTGTAAGCCTGCCGCCTGTTCTCCGGAGCTATGGCCGAACCTGGGTGATGGCGGATTGAGAGAGGCGGCGTATCGAGGCGGGTGAAGGCCTGCCTGAACTCCCGAAGGAGCCGATACGCCATGACGAGCAG
>JAABUQ010011753.1_pt1 | contig 11070 bp, 9 predicted proteins | sample 5560001 | NCBI WGS metagenome assembly JAABUQ01 (sample SAMN10711888, study PRJNA513371) | rock metagenome | isolation source: Antarctica rocks | place: Antarctica: Victoria Land, Finger Mt nord | collected 2015-12-18
TCCATGATGAAATTTACCCTTTTACTGTGCCCTCAACCATACCGGCGATCAGCGCGCGTTGTGAGAAGAGGAAGAGGATCAAGATCGGCAGCACAACGATTACCCCGGCCAGGGCCTCTTCAGGGCCAAAGATCTGTAGCTCAGTAGCGAACGCGGGGTGGACGCCAGGTGAGCTGGAGAAGAGCGCGGCAAGCCCCACCGGCAGATTGTATTTCGCGTCGTCAGTAAGCATCACGAAGGGCAGGAAGTAGTTATTCCAGCTCCCGACGAAGCTGAAAAAGGCGACCAGGCTCACAATGGGTCGCGCCAGGGGAAGCGCGATGCGCAGAAACAACTCTATCTCCGTACAGCCATCCACGCGCCCGGCATCGAGTAGATCACCTGGCAGGCTGGTCGCGAAGTAGATATAGGTGAGATAGACGCCAAACGGGAAGAAGGCGGACGGCAGAATGACCGAGAGCGCCGTATTTACCAGGTGAAACGCATTGATCTCCAGGAACAGCGGCAGCACTGTCGCCCCGCCCGGCAGGATCATCACGACCAGCGTCGCCAGCAGGATCAGGTAGCGTCCCCGGAAACGTATCGTCGCCAACGCGTACCCGGCCGGGATAGAGACAAGCAGCGTGAGCGCAAGGGAGCCAAGCGCATACACCGCCGAGTTTATCGTCCAACCGATAATCTCACCATTGTTATAATGCAGCAGATGATCCCAGGCGGTAGCGAGATTTTGAAATGAGCCAAACGCGAAGGGCGAGAGAGCAAAGAGATCGTTATTCGTTTTCGTCGGCGCTAGAAAGAGCCAGAGCAGCGGTATGCCAAAGAAGAGCGCACAGGCGATCAGTACAAGGATACGCACCCCATTTCCGACGAGAGGCAACAGCGGCGGGTCCTGTTTCCTGACAACCTTTGCCGCCGGCTGCGAGATCTGCAAAGAACCAACAGGCTCGCGTATTACTCTACTCATACAGCATCACCCTTTCATAGCATCCGTAGAAAAGAAGTTGGTTCTGAACACGATCAGATACGCACCAAGCAGTCCCACCAACAGCAAGATCACAGAGATAGCCGCGGAGGCACCAAGATTGCCGATCTGGAATGCAAAGGCGTACGCAAGTTCATTTGGTGCCCAGGTGGGGCTGATCAAATTACCTGATGCCTTGCCCAGGAGTTGTGGTTCCACAAAGAGCTGCGTCCCGCCAGCAAAGCTCAGAATCAGCATATACACAATATACTTGGCGATCAGGGGAATCTTGATCGAAAATGCCGTTTGCCAGGCATTCGCGCCATCAATCTTCGCCGCCTCCATCACCTCGCGCGAAATATTCTGCAGCGCGCCATACATCACGACGATCCAGCCGCCCGCGCCGATAGAGAAGGAGATAATCATCAGCAGCACAGGGACATGAGGGGTATAGAGCGTATCAGCAATCACCTTGAAACCAAAGGCATGCAGGATCAGGCTAAACGGACTGATCTGTGGATCGAACATAAAGAGCCACAGAATAGCGCTCGCCGAACCACTTACCGCACCCGGTAGATAGTAGATCAAGCGCATCGTGGCGGAGAGACGTCCAGGGCGCGTTTGCAGCAAAAGCGCGAGCAGCAAAACCATCGCGATCATAAAAGGGAGCCAGATGAGCAAATATAAGAAGATGTTAACGAACGCGGGCCAGAAACGGAAATCGTGAAAGGCGACAATGTAATTCGTCAAACCATTAAAGACTGGCGTATCACTACTTGTATCGGTAAAGCTAATAAAAATAGCGTAGAGTGTTGGGCCGATGCCAAAGAGTAGCAGCAGTACAATGTACGGTAGCGTAAACAGATAGCCATACATTGAGGTGGACCGGCGACGCTTTTGACTTCCTGCCCGAATCACGGTGCTGGCAGCCATAGAAACCTCCTCGTTTTTAACGGACACCACGCCGTAAAAAGCAATGGGCAACGCCGCTTGAGCGCGGCTACCAGAGCCAGCAGGCAAGCAGTTTTAAGCCTGCTTCGTTGCGAGCTGCGTGGTTGTTTTTCGTGAGCCGGCTTGCCTGCTGGCTCTGGTCAACCCATTGAATGGCACGATGTAAGAGTGAGCAAGACTGGAATAGCCTCCGTGCGTCAACTATTCCAGTCTATTGTATGACACCTTAATGCGTAACGGTATATCCTGACGCCTGGGCAAGCTGGCTGATCTGATCCTGGTAAGTACCAAGTAAAGAGGCTATCGTCTTACCGTGTGCTATGCCACCGGCAACGACGGTGGTAAAGGGAGTGTCTGCGTCAAAGCGTATATTGCCCCATTTTGGATCGACCAATCCCGCCGCTTGTTTCAGCACGGGATAGGGATTGGCGGCATAGAAATTGTCGTTCGCGATCGTCTTTTCCCAGGCATCGGCGGCGGGCAGGTAGGCCGGGAAGGTCGGAGCGCTCGCCTGATAGTCGTTACTGGTTGACATCCAGATTATCATGTTGGCCGCGGCCTGCGGATTCTTTGTGTGCCTGGACATGGCCCATGCCGCGCCACCCTGCGAGCCAGTGTAAACCTGGCTATCGCTCGCCCATTTCGGCGGCAGCGCCACAGAAAGCTCGCCATTGGGCGTCTTATACGATGGCTTGAACACGTACTGTCCATACCATGATGCCGCTGGCAGCATCAAAATCTTGTCCTGTGTGCCCAGTTTGACAAAGGCGGGATCAAAGGGGTTCACTTTTGTCACAGAGCCCGCGTCGATGAGCGGCTGCAACAGGTTTGCCATCCGCGTGCAGGTAGGGTCCGACAGGTTGATATGTAACGTATTGGCATTGACAACCCGGTGCACAGGACACTGACTGGACCAGAAGTATTCGTTCAACGCCTGCGAATCGCCAAAGGACCCGATCACATAGCCCGGATGCTCCTTGGCCACCTTCAGTCCTAACGCCTGGTAATCCTCCCAGGTGGTGGGGACAGTATAGCCGAACTGGTCCATCAACTTTTTGTTGTACCAGAGCACGTTCTGCGCCAGGTCATTGCGTAAACAAACAAGCTTGCCATTCACCTGGCAACCGGCGAGAGCACCGGGGGCGAAATTATCGACGATGTTCTTTGGTACATATGGCGTCAGATCGCCAGGATAATTATGCGCGCTATCTTCCACCTGCGCCAGCAGTTCAGGCTCGGCAAAGACGACATCAGGCCAACCGCTGCCGGAGCGATTAAACAGCAGCACCTTGGCCGGCAGCGTCGCACGATCTACGGTGACGATGTTCAACTTGACGTCGGGATGCTTCTTTTGATACAGCTTCGCGCCATCGAGACGCGTCGCGTCCACCCATACCAGGAGAGGGCTATTGGAGGTTGTGCTTCCCCCTCCACCACCACCACAGGCAGTAAGAGGAAAAATAAGTATGACCAATAAAGAAATAATGCCTATGCCGATGCGATAGGCAGAATGCAATTTCGTATCCATGTGAGTACTATCTCCTTCGTAACGCGTTAGCGGATAGATGCCTAACGATGTTGACCGAAACGCCATTGTCCAGCAGAGAAACGTATGTAAAACAGCAACTCCGACAGTTCCGCCTTCTAGTCTCCTCCTTTCCCCTGTTAGTTATGCTATGGAGAGAACCATGTATAAGTTCCTTGACGATACACATAAAGTTACCATACCTTTTTTGCTGCTGTCAATACATTGGTTGACGAATATCATACCAAAATGCTATTTGCAATTTAGTATTTACAATCATTGAGCGTAAATAACGGCATTTGTTTATATTATTACAGACCAATCACTGGAATATTCTCTAGATAGCCCACGTATTGGTATAACCATTTGGCCGAGCATAGTACAAAGAGCCATATATTTCAAGGGCTGACCAATCTTGACAAATAAATAATTGGTATGATAGCATTGAACAGCACTATTGTCTGTGCTCATACGGCGTGAGAGCGTATGTATTCCACACTCCTGGAGGAAAAAAAGACATTGGAGAGCAAGACATCCGATGTTCAGCTATCAGGTGAGGTGCGTCTGACCGGATATGAGCTGACAGCGACCAAGATTCTCGACCTTATCACGAGCACAAACCTGAAGCCAGGAGATCGCCTCCCAACAGAACGGGCACTGGGGGAAAGCCTGGGAGTCAGTCGCACCGTTGTACGTGAGGCCGTCAAACTCCTGAGTGCGACAGGGGTGGTGCGCGCGCAGCAGGGTAGTGGCCTCTATGTCAGCAGCGAACCCCATCCCCTGATGAGGTCCACCATCGATATCGCCAAGAGCGTTGACCCCAAAGATACCCAGAGCTTCTTTGAGTTTCGCAGCACGATCGAACAGCAGACCGCACGGCTGGCAGCGGAGCGCATTACGCCACGTGAGCTGCGCGCGCTGCAAGAGCAGGTGGAGCTTAATTGCCACAGCGCTAAAGCCAATCAGATAGAAACAGTATTTCACGAAAGCGATACGGCCATCCATATAGGCATCGCGGAGGCGACACGCAACCCGTTCCTGGTAGCGGAAGTCATCAAGATACATCGTTTGCAATACTGGATCACCCAGATCGTCACAGGCGGCCCGCCGGGCTCTCTGCTTAAAGCCGCTGAGCAGCATAACGTGCTTGTCGCGGCCATTAGCAAGGGGCAGCCTGATGATGCGGCGCATGCGATGCAGGTCCATATCGAGACCGTGCTGGAAAGCTATCAACAAGAGGTGAGAAGGCGTCTACGCGGCGATGTAATGTCAGCAACTGGCAGGAGCGATCACTAGCGGTGAAAGATGGGTCGCGCATATGAATTACAGAGACGACAAAGGAGTAGCTAGCAGTGCGTATTGCTGATGTAAAATTTCATCTTATTGCGGTTCCAGCCCAACCTTACTTTCGCTGGCGTGCCGGTCTGCCCGGTTCCGAACCTGCCAGGGTTGGCGGCCTGCTGCGTATCATTACCGACGAGGGCATTGAGGGGTTAGCATACACGTATCATGGCCCTATCGTTGCGGACCTCGTCGAGCGCCGCCTGCGTCAGGAACTCCTTGGGCAGGACCCACTGCAAAAAGAATGGCTCTGGCATCGGATATGGGAGCTCGATCGCATCGAAGAGTTCCCTCTGTACGCGCTTGGTCTCGTCGATATCGCGCTCTGGGATATCACGGGAAAAGTAGCCGAACTCCCCGTCTATCAGCTCCTGGGCGGTTACCGCACCGCCATTCCCGCCTACGCCAGCACTGTCACCTTTGGGACCGTTGAAGAGTTTCTTGATGTCGCCGATCAATGCCTGGCCCTGGGCTATCCCGCTATCAAACTCCATGCCTGGGGGGATGCGCGTAAGGACGCCGCACTCTGCCTGGCCCTGCGCAAACATGTTGGGGACACTGTCCCACTCATGTACGACGGCTCCGCTGGCTTCGACCTGCCTGATGCGGTCTACCTTGGTCACGCGCTGGCCGAAGCCGGTTATCTATGGTACGAGGAGCCTATGCGCGAGTTTAACATTACGGCCTACAGACAACTCGCCGCCTCCGTACGCGTCCCCTTACTCGTCGCCGAGACCTCTGACGGGGCGCATATGAATACTGCCGATTTTATCGTCGCCGGCTGCGCCAGCTTCGTACGCACCAGCGCATATTACAAAGGTGGTTTCACAGGAGCGATGCGCGTCGCTCACCTGGCTGATGCCTTTCGCCTGCGCGCCGAAGTACATGGCGGCGGGCTTGAGCATATCCATTTATGTATGGCCTTCCCCAATACCACCTACTACGAATCGATAGTGAAAACAAATCCTGTTGTACGTGAAGCCGTGGTTGACGCACAGGGACTGGTCCATGCCCCCACACAGCCAGGGATAGGCTTTGAGGCCGGCTGGAGTATTCCCCCCTGGGAAAACCCGAGTACGCTTGCGTAGCATTTCTCGCTTCTCTCTACGTCACCCGAATAAGGAGCAGCGTGTGCAACTACGCATCTTCTTCAGCCCGGCACAGGTAACTGCCGTTGAGCCTGCGCCTGACGATATCTATATCGTGATCGATGTTATCGCGTCACCACCTCGCTCGTTACCATCTTTGATCGTGGGGCCGCGCGCGTGCTTATCGCCGATACGATCGAGCAGGCCCGGCTGGCGGCAAAGACCAGAACGGGGCGCTTACTCTGTGGTGAGCGCAACGTCCAGCCGCTGCCGGACTTCGACTATGGGAACTCGCCGGCGCAATTCGCCCGTGCCGAGATAAGCGGGCGCGAACTTATCCTCACCACTACAAATGGTACGCGCGCTTTTTTCGCTCCACCCGAGGAGAGCATACGCGTCGCGGGCTGCTTCTACAATGCGCGTGCCGTAACCGGCTATGCGCTGGCACGGGCGCAGGAGCGCGACAGCGATATCGCCATTGTCTGTGCCGCCGAACACGGACATTTCGCGCTCGACGATGCTGTCTGCGCTGGCTATCTGGCGCTTGAGCTACAACAACAGAGCCCGACCCTCCAATCGCACGAAAGCGTTCTCGCGGCGATCGCCCTCTATCACAGCTACCCTCCCCCCGACCTGATCAACCACTGTAATTCAGCTCAGAAAGTCATCGCGGCCGGCCTGAGAGAGGACCTGGACCTCTGCATGCGCTGCGACGCCAGTACAAGCGTCCCTCTGCTGACAGGCCAGGATAAAGAGACCGGGCTGTTAGTGCTTGAACGCGCATAAAAGTATGTTTGTACTCATGTGCATAATTTGCCGCCAACGGCGGCAAATTATGCACATGAGTACAAACATACAGCTAATCAATGCGTAGCACGAGCTTGCCAAAGTTGCGGTTGTCGGCCATGACTGCATGGGCTCTGGCGATCTCGTGCAGGGGATAGACCTCTTCGACGATTGGCTGCACCCTGGCGCTGGCGAGCAGTGGCAGAACCTGCGCCGCGAAACGACGTGTGACGGTCAGTTTTTCCTCCAGCGTACGCGCGCGCATCATAAGGCCGCGCACCTGGATACGTTTGCTCATCAGCAGCCCCAGATTGACAGTGGCCTGTGCACCACCCAGCGTGGCCAGGAAGACGAGCCGGCCCCACAGCGCCAGAGCTTCCAGATTCTGTGCTATGTATGGCGCACCCACAAAATCCAGTACGACGTTTACACCCTCGCCACGCGTCAATTGTTTTACCTCGGCGGCGAAATCCTGGTCGGAGAGCCCCACGTCCAGCCCGAACGCTTTCGCTCGCTCCAGCTTGCTCGCGGTGCGTGAGGTGCCAAAGACGGTCGCACCTATCGTATGGGCAAGCTGAATACCTGCGAGGCCAACCCCACTCCCGGCGGCGTGGATCAGCACCCTTTCACCCATCTGCAAACCCGCCTGAGTGAAGAGCGCGTCGTGCGCGGTCATAAATACTTCCGGTACCGCCGCCGCCTGCACAAAATCCAGGTTCTCCGGGATCTCTACCAGCATACCCTCGTGCGCCAGGATATATTCCGCCTGCCCACCCCCTCCTGTAATACCCATGACGCGCTGACTAGGCCGCCAGTTGCGCACCAGTGATCCCATAGCATCGACCTCGCCCGCAAACTCCAGCCCCGGTATATTGGCGGGTACGCCGGCGGGCGCGGGATAGTGTCCTGCGCGCTGCGCGAGATCGGCCCGGTTCAAACCCGCCGCCCGCACCCGCACACGTACCTGCTCACCGGCCGGCTCCGGCGTCTCAACATCCTGTACCGCCAGCACCTCTGGCCCTCCCGGTCGCGTAATAATGACTGCTCGCATGATTTTCAGCTCCTTTATCTTTGCATATGAAGTACGTTACCAATTTTTGCCGCTGAAAGCGGCAAAAATTGGTAACGTACTTCATATGCAAAAACTCTACTCGGTTTCACCAAATCTGTTGTCAATCAGTTCGCTCAGCGCTTTGATCGCGGCCTCTTCATCGCTGCCATCGGCGGTGAGGCGAATGCGATCATTCGCACGCGCCGCAGCGGTGAGCAGCCCCATAATACTTTTCGCGTTTACCGGTTTCCTCCCCTTGCTGAGATTCTCCAGCGTGATCTGCGCGGCAAAACCGCTGGCCGCTTTGACAAAGAGCGACGCCGGCCGCGCATGCAGCCCTATCTTGTTCTGAATGACGAACTCGCGCGATACTGCCATCTCTTACTCCCTTCATCTATACCATCTGTATCCTTCACGCCTCGCCTTTGACTTTGGCTACAGCACTCCCCCTGGTATCCTCTCTCCGACAGACAATCATGTACGGGTACACCACCCGGAATGAAAAGCGTTTTTTAGAGGAGTCGCCCATGCGCCGGGAGCGCACCACCAGCAATGAAAATGAGGCATTTTCAGGGGAGAAAAGGTGTTCGAGCTGTGCAGAGCACGCGCCCGGTGGCGTCAGCCACCGGGCCCATGAATGGGCCGATCAGGGGCCTCATTCATGCTGCCCGTTGCTCGCTGACGGCGCGAGAAACGCCGGCCGAGCAGGCGTAGCGGCAGACCAAACATATAAAGCAATGAGCGCACCGCCGCATTCTGCCAGATGTTCCTGGCCTCCGACCACTGAACACGTGGGTCTACACATATTTTGTCCATCTGTACCTCCGGGTCGTTCACCTGGAAGTACGCGGCCAGCGCTGTGAGGACGCCGCGCCATATATGTTCCTGAGCTGTCGAGGCGAAGAGGCGAAAACTCACTTCATAAAGCGGATCATTGGCTCGCGCAAGCGATTGGACCTGGCAGACTGTACAGCCATCCTCGACGCAGGCGCTAAACGTCACCCACCCCGACTCCGGGTGCCCCTGCGGTGTCATGAGGGTAAACGCTTCATCGTCAGCATACAGCACGACAACCCCGGTATTGACGGGCATCCCTTCGAGCGTCGCATTGATCAGGATAATCTCACCTGGCTCGACCCCGGCCAGCGCCGGGTAGAAGCGCTGCTGCTTTGGCACGAAGCGGGGAAAGTTTTCCTTCCAGATCTGGATGACTTCAGAAGGCGTCGGGGTAACACCTGGCAGGCGGACACGATAGGTTTTTTGCCACAAACGCCCGAAGCCCTGCAGCGGACCAATCATACGCCGCCCTTCCACGTTGAGATTGAGTGCCCCCGTTGGCACCTGGGAGAGACGCAACGTCGAGACGTGCTGCGCCCAGTAGGCGGCATCGCGCGGCTGTAAATCATCGGAAGAATTTGAGTCTGTCAAGACGAACTCCTTTCACCGGAAGCAGGTGGCTGCTCCAAAACACTATGCGCCTGCGCTTCAGTATTCATCGCTCTTTGCAGGATCAGCAGCGTCAGGTCATCCTCCTGTTCCCATCCTTCGCCGGTAAAGCATCGCAGCTCGTTCAGCAAGAAGTCGATGAGGGTTGCCCCGGCGGAACTCTCCATGAGCAGGGACTGTAGACGAGGGAAACCAAACATCTCGCGGCTGGCATTGTGCGCTTCCACCAGCCCATCGGTATAGAACAGAAGATTTTCATCATGAGCGATGACCACTTCCTGTTCCTCATAGTACATTCCTGGCATCAGCCCGAGCGGCATGCCGGTCGCGCGTAGTTCGCTTACTGTTCCCCCCTGACAGTGATATGGGAGGTCGTGCCCGGCATTGGCGTAGTGCAGCTTGCCCTGGGCAGGATCAAGTATCGCGTAGAAACAGGTGACAAACATCATCGCGGGCATATCAACATAGAGCAGATCGTTGACGCGCGCCAGGACCTCGCCCGGCGAGGCAGTTACCTGCGCGGCAGCGCGCAGCATGCTGCGTGTACTGGCCATCATCAGAGCCGCCGGCATCCCCTTGCCCGAGACATCGCCGATCACCAGTCCCAGGCGACCATCGTCAAACGTGAGGAAATCGTACAGATCGCCCCCAACCTCTCTTGCCGCCTGGTAGTACGTCGCGATCTGCCATCCTGGCAGCGTGGGCTGCTCTTTCGGCAACAGCGAGCGCTGGATAAGCCGGGCCGTACGCAATTCTTGCTCGATACGCGCGCGTTCTTCCTGCCGTGCGTGCTGCTCGACGAGTTTTTGCTGTCGCGCAATGCTTTCGACCAACTGTTGCGCCATACTATTAAATTGCGACTCCAGTTGCCCGATCTCGTCCTGCCTGGTGACCGGCACCCGCTGCGTATAGTCGCCATTGGCAAAGCGCGCCGTGGTAAGGACAAGATGGTGAATACGCCGTACCAGGCCACGTGTTGCAAGCATGCCAAAAAGGGCACCGGCCGGGGCCATGATGATAATAAAGAATAGCGCGGTAACAAGCATCGCCCCTGCCAGCGAGAAAATGTTCCCATTAAAGGCGACTACTGGTGCCATTTGTATATAGATAGCCCCCAGCAGTCTCTTATGCTTGCTCCATATTGGCTCGGCGACGGAAGCAACATTCCCCTGCGCGGTCGCTTCAACGATGCTTCCCGCTTTCCCTGCCAGGGCAGTGCGAATAAGCCCCATTTGCCCAGCTTTCAGATAAGTGTCAGGAGGTGCAACCGGATAACGCGCGGGGTAAGAGCTGGCAAGGACGCTACCGTTGGGGGTAATGAGCAGCGCCACGGGCTGGGGCGTAGGAGAGCGTGACTTGTTATAAGACACCTGTTCTGTGGCCCCCGCTTCCGGCAGGACAAGCGAAGAGGGCTGGCCTGGCTGGAAGGTGGAGTGAGGGTCAAGCGTATCGCCTCCAGCCTGCAGAGCCGCCTCCAATGCATACGCCTGCGCGGTACGCCTGGCTGCGTCTGTAGTGCTCTGTCCTACAAAAGGAGAATGCGCCACAACTGTAAATAAGAACGCGAAAATTAACAGTTCCAGCAGGAGAGCGGTGACAACAGCCGCGCATACGTGCGAAATGGTCATGCGCACCTGCAATCTTGACCACATCTTTAATGTATGTCCCTGGCGCTTGCTTTCCACGGGCTTCCTGCCTCTCTTTAATAACAAACTCGTTTCATCCCCTTCTCTCCTGACGGCTCGTTCCAGCGGAAAAGCTGCCGCAGCACTACCAGGAGTATAGGGAATAGAAACATTATACATTACCCTCATGCCGCCTGCGAGAGTATCTGCTTTCCATGTCATCCACGTAATGTGTGGATGAGTTTTGGTGCTTTCGGCGCTCACAAAGATTTTTGTGTGTGTTCGTGCGCCACCTG
>JAABUQ010011754.1_pt1 | contig 11069 bp, 6 predicted proteins | sample 5560001 | NCBI WGS metagenome assembly JAABUQ01 (sample SAMN10711888, study PRJNA513371) | rock metagenome | isolation source: Antarctica rocks | place: Antarctica: Victoria Land, Finger Mt nord | collected 2015-12-18
TAGACTGGCGCCTCGTGTCAGCATCACCGCCCGTGTCCGCACCGCCCGCAACCGTCGACGGGCGGCTGTCGGTGGCGATCGTGAGCCTGGGCTGCGCCCGCAACGAGGTCGACTCCGAGGAGCTCGCGGGCCGGCTGGCGGACGGTGGGTTCGAGCTGGTCGACGATCCCGCGGCCGCCGACACCGTGGTGGTCAACACCTGCACGTTCATCGAGTCCGCCAAGAAGGACTCCGTCGACACGATCCTGGCGGCCGCCGACACGGTGGGGACCGTCCGGGCCGCCGGGCGCCCTGCCCCGACCGTTGTCGCGGTCGGCTGCATGGCAGAGCGCTACGGCACCGAGCTGGCGGGGGCCCTGCCCGAGGCCGCTGCCGTGCTGGGCTTCGACGCCTACCCCGACTTCGCCGACCGGCTGCGGCGGATCGTCGACGGTGAGCGCCCCGCCTCCCACGTGCCCCGGGACCGCCGGTCGCTGCTCCCGCTCGCCCCGGCAGCCCGTGGCGCTGCCGCAGCCGGGACGTCCGTCCCCGGTCACGCCGCGCCACGGACACCCGCCGGTTCGGCGGTCCCGTCGGGTCTCCCGCCGACCGGCACGGACCTGCCGGCCGGTGCAGCGCCGGCCTCGGGTCCCCGCCCGGTCCGCCGACGGCTCACCGGTGGCCCGTTGGCCTCGGTGAAGATCGCGTCCGGGTGCGACCGCCGGTGCGCGTTCTGCGCGATTCCCGCGTTCCGCGGCTCCTTCGTCTCCCGGTCCCCCGAGGACGTGCTCGGCGAGGTCCGGTGGCTCGCCCAGGACGCGGTGCGTGAGGTGTTCCTGGTGAGCGAGAACACCACCAGTTACGGCAAGGACCTCGGCGACCTCCGGTCACTGGAGCGGCTGCTGCCCCGGCTCACGGCGGTCGAGGGCATCGAGCGGGTCCGGGTCTCCTACCTCCAGCCCGCCGAGATGCGCCCGACGCTGGTCGACGCGATCTCTGGGACCGAGGGTGTGGCGCCGTACTTCGACCTCTCCTTCCAGCACGCGTCGGGTCCGTTGTTGCGGCGGATGCGCCGGTTCGGGGACCGGCCGGCGTTCCTGGACCTGCTCGCGGGCATCCGGCGCCACCGTCCGGAGGCGGGGGTGCGCAGCAACGTCATCGTCGGGTTCCCGGGCGAGACGGAGCGGGACCTGGCCGAGCTCACCGCCTTCCTCTCCGAGGCGCGACTCGACGCGGTCGGGGTGTTCGGGTACTCCGACGAGGACGGCACCGAGGCGGCCGCACTGGACGGTCACCTGTCCCAGGACGAGATCGACGACCGGGTCGGTGAGATCACGGCGCTGGTCGACGAGCTGGTCGCCCAGCGCGCCGAGGACCGTCACGGTGAGCAGCTGCGCGTGCTCGTGGAGCGGGTCGACGACGACGGCACCGCGGAGGGCCGCGCCGACCACCAGGGCCCGGAGGTCGACGGGATGACGACTGTCGTGGACCCGCCCCCCGGTACCCGTGTCGGGGACCTCGTCGATGTCCTGGTCACCGGGAACGACGGCGTCGACCTCGTCACGACGCCGGCGGGAGTCTCCGGACGGCGGCCGTCGACGGCGGCCGTCTCCCCGCGCTCCGCGGCACCGTGGGGACCGGACCGGTCCGCAGCTGGGGCGCCCGATCTCGCGAGCGCCCGCCGCTAATCTTGCGCGATGCCCGACCCGGTGCCGACCGCCACTGCCACCACCCCGGGACGGGTGTCTGCAGCTGCGCCGGTGAGCCGGTGGAACGTCGCGAACCTGCTCACCGGGCTGCGCTTCCTGTTGGTCATCCCGTTCGGCTTGGCGCTGTTCGCGGCCGGCGGGCACACGGCCGGCTGGCGGGTGGCGGCGACCGCGCTGTTCGTCCTCGCGTCCGCGACGGACCGCCTGGACGGACAGGTCGCACGCCACTACGGCCTGGTCACCGACCTCGGCGCTTTCGCCGATCCGCTGGTGGACAAGGTCCTCACCGGGACGGCGCTGATCGGTCTGGCCCTGCTCGGTGACCTGACCTGGTGGCTGGCGGTCGTGATCGTCGTCCGCGAGGTGGCTGTCACGGCGATGCGGTCCGCCGTCGCGCGGATCGCGGTGATCCCGGCCAGCGCGGGCGGGAAGGCCAAGACGGTGCTGCTGACCGTCGGTCTGACTCTGGTCCTGCTACCCACCGGCGGTGGTGTCCGGGTGACCGGTGTCGTCGCGCTGGTCGCCGCAGCGGTCGTCTCGACGGTGACCGGGGTCGACTACGGCCTACGCGCCGCTCGGCTCGTCCGATCGCGGTGACCTCCGGCGGACCCGGGACTCCCGACACCCCGCGCACGTCGACGACCCCGCACACGTCGACGTGTCCGCAGACGCCGGCCCGCGCGGTCGCCGCGCTGGCCGCGGCGGGGTGGACCGTCGCGGTGGCGGAGTCCCTGACCGGCGGGCTCGTCGGTGCGGCACTCACCGGCGTACCGGGCGCGTCGGCTGTGTTCCGGGGTGGTGTGACCGCCTACGCCACCGAGGTCAAGCACACGCTCCTGGGGGTGGATGCGAGCCTGCTGGCCCGGGAGGGCCCGGTGTCGGCCAGGACCGCCGGCCAGATGGCAGCGGGTGTGCGGGCGCTGCTGGGTGCGGACTGCGGGATGGCGACGACCGGGGTCGCCGGCCCGGGACCCCGGGACGGTCATCCCGCCGGCGAGGTCCACGTCGCGGTTGCGTGGCCGGGAGGAACAGCGGCCCGGGCGCTCCGGTTGAGCGGGAGTCGCGAGTGCATCCGTCGGGAAACGGTCGAGGCGGTGCTCGCCCTGTTCCTACGTTCGGTGACCGGAGTCGGCAGCAGGTGATCCGACAGCCTCGGGCGAGGTGACGGGGGACAACGTTCGCAGCCGGGACGAGCCCAGTAGTCTCAGTGGACCGATGTCCTGCGGAGACGGGCGGACAACGGTCGGGACGGTCGGTGGAGACGAAGGGGACGGTGCGGATGATCCTGTTGCGGCGGACGCTCGGCGAGGTGCTGCGACGTCACCGGACTGCACAGCACCGCACCCTGCGGGACGTGTCCGATTCCGCGCGGGTGAGTCTGGGGTATCTGTCCGAAGTCGAACGCGGACAGAAGGAACCGTCCAGCGAGCTGCTCGCATCGATCTGCGTCGCCCTCCGTACGCCGCTGTCGGCAGTGCTGCGCGAGGCGAGTGACGACATCGTCCTGGCCGAGACAGCCGAGGTGATGCGTGCCCGGCCTCGGCCCACGCCGGTGCTCACCCGCCGGATCGGTGGCCGGCTCGTGGTGCCGCCTCAGGTGCCGATCCCGCCGGACCCCCGGAACGTGGAGAACCACCTGGCGGGCGCAGCCGCCTGAAGGGCGGCCTCCGGTCACACCCGCCCGGCAGTTGCGTCCGGGCCCGGCCCAGGGAACATTCGTGCGCACGCGGGGTGACGAGCTGCCCCGTGGCTTGGACGTCGTACGTTCCTGCCGTGCGCGGCGACACGACGTCCCCAACAGTGAGGAGATCCGGATGACAGACATCAAGGGCACGCTCAGCGACATCGGCCGGAAGGAGACCGGCGAGGCGCTCCAGGCGAGCGTCGTGGACCTGATCGACCTCTCGCTGGTGGGCAAGCAGCTCCACTGGCACGTGCAGGGTCCCCGCTTCCGTGATGTCCACCTCCAGCTGGACATCGTGGTGGAGCTGGCCCGGAAGTACGTCGACATCCTGGCCGAGCGTTCGGTGACCATCGGGCACCCGGTGGACGGGCGTGCAGCCACGGTCGCCCGCGACAGCAGGATCGAGGCCCCCCAGGTCGGTTGGGTCCGTGATGGAGGCGTCGTCCACGAGATGTCGCAGATCCTGCAGGGTGTGTCGCAACGGATGCAGCAGCGCATCGACACGACCGGTGAATCCGATCCGGTGTCGCAGGACCAGCTCATCGCCGCGGCGGAGGAGATCCAGGAGCAGTCCTGGTGGTTCCAGTCGATGGACGCCTGACCCCGGGCCCCACTGGAAGCGCTGCCGACCGCCGGCAGCTCCACCGGCTCGCTCGTCCACCGGCGGAATCGCCCAGCCCGTGTGCCGGCCGGGCGACTCGCGGTGCCGGCCGGATGGAGTCGTGGCGCGCCTGTGCCGCTCGCCGGTACCTCGGCCTCACGGCGCGTAGCGGGTCCGCCCGACCGTTCGCGGCCCCAGCAGATCCCGGGTGCTCCGGTTGCTGGGGGACGGACCGCGCTGGCAGTGCCGGCACCAGTAGGTGAGCCGTTGCCGGCCGCTGCCGGTGGTCGCCTCGACGAGGCGGCCGTCATGGTCCTGCAGGTTTGTCGAGACCGGGCCACCGCAGCGCAGGCAGCGACGCTGCTCGAAGACGTGGTGCCATCGCCCGCGGCGGCTGTCCCCGGTGCTGACCTGCAACGACCGCTCCTTGTTGAGGTCCAGTAGCCGGTGGCTGAGGTCCACGACCCGCTCCAGGTCGGGCACCGCGGAGACTGCCGTCCACGGGCTGACCCCGGCCAGGAAGCACACCTCGGTCCGGTAGAGGTTACCGAGCCCGGCCAGCACCGACTGGTCCAGCAGGGCGGCACCGATGGCCCGGTCACCCTGAGCGGCCAGGTTGGCCCGCGCCAGGACGGGGTCCCAGTCCGGACCGAGGACGTCGGGGCCGAGGTGGCCGACCAGGCGCGCCTCGTCGGCCGTCTCGACGAGGTCGATGACGGGGAGGCGGTACCCGACGGCAGCCCAGTCCGCCGTGCCCAGCACGACACGGATCTGCCACGCGGCACCGCCCTGCCACCTCTCCCCGGGCCGGTAGAGGTGCCAGCTGCCGTCCATCCGGAAGTGCGTGTGCAGGGTGATGCCACCGCTGAACCGGAACAGCAGGTGCTTGCCGACCGAGGTGACGTCGAGCACGGTCCGCCCGACCAACGGGGCCGTCGCGTACCGGGGCACGCGGAGGTCTGCGGTGGTCAGCACCTGGCCGGCCAGCGCGCGGTCGAGATTGCGCCCCGCAAGCCAGACGGTGTCACCCTCGGGCACGATCGGCCCCCGGCGCGTCGATCGTGCCCCGGCGGTTGCTCGAGCCGTTCACGCGCGCAGCCGGAGCCCGCGGGGGGTGGCCCGGAAGCCGGCCCGCTCCAGGACCTCGCCCAGCGCAGAGGTGAGCACGTGCTCCCCGTCCGCCTTCTCCACCGTGAGGCGGCCCAGGGCGCCGTCGCGCACCGCAAGGGCGAGCGCGTCGGCGCCCGGACCCAGCCGCGAACTGTCCTCCGACCAACTGAGCAGGGTCTTTCCCCCTCGTTCGACGTAGAGGGCGAGTTCCCCGTCGACCAGCACCACGACGGCACCGGCCTTGCGACCGGGCCGGTGCCCGCCGGGGTGCTCGCGCTCCGGCCACTCCAACGCCGCACCGAACGGGTTCGCCGGGTCCGTGGCCGCCAACACGACCGCCCGCGACGGCTCGGTGTCGATCGGCGCGCGGCCCCAACCGCCGGCTCCGGGCCGGCGTGACAGCGGCCCGCCGCCGCCCGTCGGACCTTCGCGCCGACGTGCGCCGTCGAGGTCGCCGACATCGGCGGGGGACAGCCAGGGTGCCGCCGGGTCGACGTCCACCAGGGCGTTCGCGCCACCCGAGGCGAGGGCGTCCGCCGCGAGGACGTCGGCCGCGGCCGCATCCCGGTCGGCCTGCCCCGCGGGGTCCACGTCGGCTGCCCGGAGCCGGTCGATCGCGCCGGCCGACCCGAACTGGGCCGCTCCGAGCCCGGCCACGAAGTACCCGCGCCGGCAACGGCCGGACTCCTCGAAGGCGGCGAGCACCCGGTAGACGGCGGCGAACCCGCCGGGAACCCGCTCGGCCTGCACTGAGCCGCGGGTGACCACGCCGTGCCGGTCCAGCAACGCCTCGGCGAGCGCGTGCATGCGTCTGGTCGGATCGGTGTCGATCTCACCGGTCACCGACCACCGCCCGGCCGCCGTGGCGGGGGCCGTCCGAGACGGGAGCCGCACCCCCGGCCGCCCGTAGCGGACGCGACGTGGCGCCCGTCGTGCCCCGGCTGCCTTGTGCGGCGCACGGCCGCCGGTGAGCGCGCGCAGCGGGGTGAGCGTGTCGTTGGTCAGGTGCCCGGACCACACCAGCTCCCACAGCGCATCCGTCAGCGCGGAGTCCTCGGGTGCCGTGCCACCCGCGGGTCCGGCGTTGGCAGGTGGGGCGATGGCGGTGTCGGCGACCGTCACCGCGGCGGCGAGCTGCCGGAAGAAGTAGGCACCCCCGCCGGCCAGGGCGTCGAGCACCGCTCGGGACAGCGTGGACAGGTCCGCCAACGGACCGGGTTCGGGCAGCGTCAGGTGCGCGGTGTCGGCGACGTGCAGGGAGACCCAGCCGTCGGAACCCGGCAGCGTCCCGTGCCCGGCCCACATGACCTCGCCGCTCGCGGTCAGCTCGTCCAGCAGCGCCGGGCTGTAGCCGTGGACCCGGCTGGGCAGCACCAACGTCTCCAGTGAGGATGCGGGCAGCTGTACCCCGGCCAGCTGTTCCACCACTCGCATCAGCCCGTCGGCGCCTCGCATGGGTGACCGGACGTGCTGCCACGCCGGGAGGAACCGCCCGAACGCCGGCGGTTCCACGGGCTCGATCTCCTGGCGCAGCGCGGCCAACGAGCGGCGTCGGAGCAGGCGCAGCACGTCTGCCTCGCACCACTCACGTCCCTGCCCGGCTCCGGACAGCGGGTCCGCCCCGTCCTCCGGCCCCCCGAGCAGGACTCCGGCACCGTCCCGGGCGACCGAGCGCAGCCCGTCGACGGACTCGGCGGGCAGGAAGTCGCCCGTCGCGACCCGGCCCCGGGTCGCCAGGCGCCGCAGCGTCTGCTCGACCACCGCGACGCCGAGACCGTAGTGGGTGGCCAGGGCCGCCGCGGTGAACGGCACGTTGACCCGGGCGTAGCGCATCACCAGGTCCCCGACCGGGTCCTCGACCGGCTCGGTGAACACCTCCGGCACCCCGACCGGGAGCGGGACGCCCAGCGCGTCCCGGAGCCGTCCGGCGTCCTCCACCGCCGCGATCCGTTCGACGCCCGCGACCCGGACCCGGATGACCCGGCGGCTGGCCTCGAGCTCGGCGACCCGGTCCAGGGCGGCGTCGACCTCACGGCCGACGCTGCGGGCGGCGATCTCCGCGACCGACAGGGGCCCGAGGCGACGCACCAGGTCCGCGACGCCCTCCCCGTCCCTGGCCCGACGGTCCTCGGCGACCCGCTGCAGTTCCGTCTGAGCGGTCACCACGACCCCCGCGTCGAGCAGCTCGCGCAGCTCGGCCTGGCCCAGGAGCTCCGCGAGCAGAGAGGCGTCCAGGCTCAGCGCGGCGGCCCGACGTTCGGCCAGCGGAGCGTCCCCTTCGTACATGAAGGCCGCGACGTACCCGAACAACAGGGACCGGGCGAAGGGAGAGGGCTGCTGGGTCTCCACGTCGAGGATGCGGACGCGACGGGCAGCGACGTCGCGCAGCAGTGCGGTCAACGCGGGGAGGTCGTAGACGTCCTGTAGGCACTCGCGAACGGCCTCCAGCACGATCGGGAAGCTGCCGAACCTCCTGGCCACCTCCAGCAGCTGCGCGGACCGCTGGCGCTGCTGCCAGAGGGGGCTGCGCCGGCCCGGGTCACGACGCGGCAGCAGCAGGGCGCGCGCGGCGCACTCACGGAACCGCGACGCGAACAGGGCCGACCCGCCGACCTCCGCGGTGACGATCTGCTCGACCTCCTCCGCAGCGAGAGCGATGATCTCCGCCCCTGGCGGTTCCGCCTCGGTGTCGGGCAGCCGGAAGACCATCCCGTCGTCCCCGTGCATCGCCTGGACGTCGACGCCGTAGTGCTCGCGCAGCCGGGTCCCGACGGCCAGCGCCCACGGTGCGTGCACGGGAGCGCCGAAGGGGGAGTGGACCACCAGCCGCCAGTCGCCGAGCTCGTCCCGGAAGCGCTCGACGACGATCGTCCGGTCGTCGGGGAGCTGGCCGGTCGCCTCCCGCTGCTCGGCGAGGTAGGACACGAGGTTCGTGGCGGCGTTCTCGTCCAGGCCCGTCTCGCGGCACCGGCGGACCGCCGCGTCGGGATCCGCGGCGACGAGAGCACCCGTCTCGCGGACGAAGGCGCCGATCGCCGCGCCGAGTTCGGCGGGGCGCCCGAGGGAGTCCCCGTGCCAGTAGGGGAGACGGCCCGGCTGGCCGGGCGCCGGGGACACGAGCACCCGGTCGTGGGTGATGTCCTCGATCCGCCACGACGACGTCCCGAGGGTGAACACGTCACCGACCCGGGACTCGTAGACCATCTCCTCGTCCAGCTCACCGACCCGGGATGCCTTCTCCCCGACCAGGAAAACCCCGAACAACCCACGGTCGGGGATGGTGCCGCCGCTGGTCACCGCAAGGCGCTGGGCGCCCGGCCGCGCCGACAGCGAGCCGCCGATGCGGTCCCACACCAGCCGCGGGCGCAGCTCGGCGAAGTCGTCGGAGGGGTAGCGGCCGGTGAGCATGTCCAGCACCCCGTCGAACGCGGACTGCGGCAGCGTCGCGAACGGGGTGGCCCGCCGGACGAGGGCGAGGAGCTCCTCGACGTCCCAGTCCTCCATCGCGGTCATCGCCACGACCTGCTGGGCCAGGACGTCCAGGGGGTTGCGCGGGACGGCGAAGTGCTCGATGAGCCCGGCGCTCATCCGCTCGACCACCACCGCTGTCTGCACCAGGTCCCCGCGGTACTTGGGCAGGATGACCCCGGCACTGACGGCACCGACCTGGTGCCCGGCGCGCCCGACCCGCTGCAGGCCGCTGGCCACCGACGGCGGGGACTCGACCTGGACGACGAGGTCGACCGCGCCCATGTCGATGCCCAACTCCAGGGAGCTGGTCGCCACGACCGCGGGCAGCTGTCCGGTCTTCAGCGCAGTCTCGATCTCGGAGCGCTGCTCTCGGCTGACCGAGCCGTGGTGGGCGCGCGCCAGCTCCGCCGGCGCCCCCGCGGACGACCCGGACTGGGCGGGCCTCACCGCCGCGGACAGGTCCGGTTGGAGGTCCTCACCCGTCGCCCGCTCGTGGGCGATCTCGTTGAGCCGACCGGTCAGGCGCTCGGCGAGCCGGCGGGAGTTGGCGAACACGATCGTGGAGCGGTGGGAGCCGATCAGGTCGACGATGCGCTCCTCCACCGCCGGCCAGATCGAGGCGCGCTGCCCGTCGCCGGCGGCGGACCCGGCGAACTCCCCGGTCTGCTCCCCCAGTGCTGCCATGTCCTCGACGGGGACGACCACCGTGAGGTCGAACCGCTTGTCCGACGGGGGCTGGACGAGCGTGACCGGCCGGGTCCCGCAGAGGAACTGGGCGACCTGCTCCGGCGGCCGAACGGTTGCGGACAGTCCGATCCGCTGCGCGGGCCTGGGCAGGATCGCGTCGAGCCGCTCCAGCGACAGGGCGAGATGGGCGCCGCGCTTGGTCCCGGCGACCGCGTGGATCTCGTCGACGATCACCGTCTGGACGCCCCGCAGGGACTCCCGGGCCTTCGAGGTGAGGATCAGGAAGAGCGACTCCGGTGTGGTGATGAGCACGTCCGGTGGGGCGGTGGCGAACCGGCGTCGCTGGTCGGCGGGGGTGTCCCCGGACCGCAGGCCGACGGTCACGTCCGGCTGGGGGAGCCCGAGGCGGGTGGCCGCCTGACGGATCCCGGCCAGCGGGGCCCGCAGGTTTCGTTCGACGTCGACGGCCAGGGCCTTCAGCGGCGAGACGTAGAGGACCCGGCAGCGGTGCAGCTTGTCCTGCGGCGGCTCGCCGAACGCGACCCGGTCCAGCGCCCACAGGAAGGCGGCGAGGGTCTTGCCCGACCCGGTCGGGGCGACCACCAGGCCGTCGCGTCCGGCGGCGATGAAGTGCCACGCACCCGTCTGGGCCGGCGTCGGCGCGACGAAGGCACCGGTGAACCAGTCCCGGGTCGGCGCGGAGAACGCCTCAAGCCCGTCGCGTACCGCGGCCGGCGGGGACGCGCCGGCACCGCCGTCTGCACGTGCGCGTCCCGCCATCCCGACAGTGTCGTCGGGCGCACCGACAGGATGCCGGACGGGTCGGGGTCAGCCGCGCCCGACCCGGCTCCAGGAGGTGCCGCCGTCGTCCGAGCGCCACAGACCGCTCCTGCCGGCGGCGTCGGTGGCGATGGCGAAGCCGCGCTGGGGGCTGCTGAACCCGACCCACTGCACGGCCCCGATCCCGCCGCGGGCGGACGTCCCGGTACCGGCGCGGTCGGTCACCCGCAGGCCGATGCCGTCCGCGTAGGCGAATCGGCTTCCCGAGCCGGTCGGCGCGGCGGCGGCACCGTTCCCCCCGCCGGCGTCGGTCGCGGCGAAGGTGGCTGCCCGGTCGGTGGACACGAAGCCCCGGCCCATGGTCCCGGTGGCGCACCACGCCACGACGGCGGACCCGGCCGCGCTGACCCCGCCGCCGAGGTCGGCCCTGCACGGCCCCCGCCGGCTGGTGAAGGTCCGGCCGCCGTCGGTGGAACGCAGGGTCCGGTCACCGGACACCACGACGACCGTGGTCCCGCTGGTCGCCAGGTGCGGGACGGTCGTGGTGAAGCGGTCGCCCCCGAGCGCCCGCGCCAGATCGACGCCGCCGGCCGCGGCGCGCCCCAGGAAGTACCCGCCGCTCGCGGTGTGCAGGAGCGCGTAGCCGACGCCGGGGCCGGCAGCGACCTCGAGGACCTCCGCGTTGCCGGGCCCCCCGTTGCGCCAGGTCCGTCCCCCGTCGGCGGTGGCCCAGAAGCCGCCGCCCACGGTGACCAGGCCGTGCCGGGCGTCGGAGAACGCGACGCCGACGGCGCTCTGGCCGCCCGGCTGCCCGCGGAGCATGCCCGGCAGCACGATGTCCTGCCACGTCGTGCCCGCATCCGCGGTTGTGACCAGTCGCGCGCTGTCCCCGCCGTCGGTCCCCAGCAGGAACCACCGGTCGGCCGACGTCGCGGAGAAGGACACGGGCGCGAAGCCCGCGGGGAGCGCCGCCCCGGTTCCCCCGGTGGGCGCCGCGGTGGGGGGTGCGGTGGGGGGTGCGGTGGGTGGTGCGGTCGGGAGCGGGGTC
>JAABUQ010011755.1_pt1 | contig 11068 bp, 4 predicted proteins | sample 5560001 | NCBI WGS metagenome assembly JAABUQ01 (sample SAMN10711888, study PRJNA513371) | rock metagenome | isolation source: Antarctica rocks | place: Antarctica: Victoria Land, Finger Mt nord | collected 2015-12-18
GCCCACTATCGGGATGCGCAAACCGTAAACGGGTTACGGCTGCTGGACACTCTCAATAATTACGAATTTCTTAAGAGTGGCAACACGGAAGTGATGCTGAATAAGAAAGAAGCAAAGCTGCTCGGTCTCTATATTCAGCCGGAACTCGAGCGCGCGGTCGCAACGTACGAACGCAAATACAAAATGAAGTTGCCGGGACCGGTGCGGCTGGAGGTTTATCCGAACCACGAGGATTTCATCGTGCGAACGCTGGGTTTGCCGGGTCAAGGCGGGCTGCTGGGCGTGACGTTTGGGTTGGTGGTCGCGATGGATAGTCCTTCGGCGCGCGCGCCTGGCGATTTCAACTGGGCGAGCACGATGTGGCACGAACTGAGTCACGTGTATGTACTGACTGCAACGAATCATCTGGTCCCGCGCTGGTTCACGGAGGGGTTGGCGGTACACGAAGAGGGCGCGGCGTCACCAGATTGGGGCGACCGTATGACACCGGAGATTGTCACGGCGCTGAAAGCGAAGAAATTGTTGCCGGTGTTAGAACTTGATCGGGGCTTCGTGCGTCCTGAGTATGCGGACCAGGTGATTGTGTCGTATTTCGAGGCGGGCAAGATGTGCGATTACATCGCGCAGAAGTGGGGAAACGATGCCTTTCTGGGCATGATTCATTCCTATGCGGCGCGAAAGACGACGGCGGAGGCGATCGAAGACAATCTGCATGAATCACCCGCGGCTTTCGATCGCGATTTCTCGGCGTGGCTCGATCACGAGACGCGCAACACCGTGCTGGACTTCGACCAGTGGAAGCAGGGCATGAAAACGTTGCGGGCCGATGTGCAGGGTAGCAAGCGCGATGAAGCCATTCGTGAGGGCTCGGCGATTCGCGATTACTATCCGGACTACGTGGGCAGCGATAGCGGCTATGAACTGATAGCCGAGGCTTACATTGGGAAAAACAACAAATCCGCCGCTATCGCCGAACTAGAAAAATACCGCGATGTGGGTGGAACGAATGTGGAAACATTGAAGAAGCTGGCGCGGCTGGAACAGGGATCGGCACAAGCAGCCCAAGCCGAAAACACGCTAAAAAAGCTGAACTACCTCTATCCGGAAGACGAAGAAATTCATCAGCGCTTAGGCGGCTTGCTATTCGATAGCGGAGACTCGGGCGGAGCGGTACGCGAATATGAGGCGGCTTTGACGTTGAAGCCGTCCGATACCGCGGAATCGCATTATGACCTGGCGAAAGCTTTGCGCGCGGCGCACCGGCCAGAGGAAGCGAAAGATCAAGTTCTAATGGCGCTGGAGGCGGCGCCCGATTACAAGCCCGCCCAACAACTTCTCCTGCAACTGAGCCAATAAATGTCCACCATCATCAGCAGCGCGCCGGCGATAGAGACGGCCGAAATCAAAGGCCGCGTCAAGCGCTTTCAAGAGGCGCAGGCGGCGATCCGGCGGGAAGTGCGCAAGGTCATCGTCGGGCAAGAAGAGGTAGTGGAGCATGTGCTGGTCGCGCTGTTCGTTGGTGGGCACTGCCTGTTGACGGGACTGCCGGGCACGGCGAAGACATTGCTTGTGCGCACCATTGCACAGACCTTAGGTTTGAAGTTCAACCGGATTCAGTTCACGCCCGATTTGATGCCGTCCGATATCACGGGGACGGACATCATCGAGGAAGACATGTCGACGGGGCACCGCAAATGGACGTTTGTGCCGGGTCCGATTTTTTCGAACGTTCTGCTGGCGGATGAAATCAACCGTACGCCCCCCAAGACGCAGGCCGCGCTGCTGGAGGCAATGCAGGAGTCTTGCTGCACGGTACGCGGGCATCAGTATCGTATTGAGCCACCCTTTTTTGTGTTGGCGACGCAGAATCCAATCGAGCTCGAAGGAACCTATCCGCTTCCGGAGGCGCAGCTTGACCGCTTTCTGTTCAACACGGTGTTAGGGTACTTGACCGCGGAAGATGAGTTGAAGGTGGTGGACCTGACGACGACCACAAACCTGCCGCAGGCAGAGGTAGTGACTAACGCGGAAGAGATCCGGGACATTCAACAACTGGTCCGTATGACGCCGGTAGCCGAGTCGGTAGCGCAGTACGCCGTGGAACTCGTCCGGGCAACTCGTCCGAAGGATGGCCCGGCGCCGGACTTCGTCAAGAAGTATGTCAATTTCGGAGCCAGCGTGCGGGCGGCGCAGTTCCTGGTGCTGGCGGCGAAGGCGCGCGCGCTGATGCTGGGCCGGTTCCACGTTTCCTATGACGATATTCGGGCGCTGGTGATTCCGGTGATGCGCCACCGCGTTCTGTTGAATTTTCACGCCGAGTCGGACCGGCTTACGACGGACGACATTCTGCGGCAACTGCTCGATGGGAAACCGGCTCCGCGCGGTTAAGACGACCCAAAGTCAGTCGATTTTCAAAGAAGTAATAACAAGTGCCGGTTGAAGTCACAAACCGCTTTCTGGATCCCGCTGTTCTCGCGCAGATCTCAAGCCTGGATCTGGTGGCGAAAACGGTGGTGGACGGGTTCGTCGCCGGCTTGCATCGCTCACCGGATTTCGGCTTCAGTCAAGAGTTTGCCGAATACCGCTCCTACACTCCGGGCGACGATTTACGGCATGTGGATTGGAACGTTTTCGCGCGAACCGAACGGGCGTACCTGAAACGTTACCGCGGCGAGACGAATACAAATTTGATCGTGATGCTGGACGCGAGCGCAAGCATGGGTTTTCACTCCGGCGCTGTGGCGAAGTTCGATTACTCGAAATACCTGGCTTCTGCTTTGGTCTACCTGGCGCACCTGCAGAGAGACAGTGCGGGGCTGATTGTGTTCGACGATAAGGTGGCAAACTTCGTTCCGCCCTCCGCGCGTCAGGGCCAATTGATGAGGCTGTTGCATGGGATCGGTCATGCGCAACTCGGTCAACACACCGATTTCGCACGACCGTTCACGGAACTGCAGCAGTTTCTTAAGCGGCGTGGAATCACGGTTCTGATCTCCGACTTCTTCGCGGATCCCGATCAAATCATTCGAACAATGGAGCCGTTGCGCTTTCGAGGGAATGAGCTGGTGTTGTTTCACGTTCTGGATCCGAAGGAACTAGAGCCCAAACTCGGCGAAGCGGCGATTCTGCTGGATATGGAGACCGGGGAAGCGATGGAGGCTTCCCCGGATTATGCAGAACAAGAGTACCGGCAAAAGGTAGGCGCACACATTCAGCAACTGCGCTCCAAGGCGCAGGGCGCCGGAATCGATTATTTCCTGCTGCGTACGGACCGGCCCTTGGACGCGGGGCTGCGCGAATACTTCACCATCCGCGAGGGGCGCATGTAATGGGCTTTCTCGCTCCATGGTTTTTGGCGGGGATCGCCGCGGTCGCGCTGCCTTTTTGGCTGCACTTACTGCGCCAGTATAAGCGCACTCCTCAGCCGTTTAGTTCGCTGATGTTCTTTGAACGGCGAGTGCAGAGTTCGGTGAAGCACAAGCGCTTGCGCTATTTAGCGTTATTGAGTCTGCGGGTGGCTCTTCTTCTGCTTTTGGCGCTTGCATTTGCCAATCCGTTTGTGAACGAGACCTCCGCGGCGGGGAGCCGCCGCAAGCTGACCGTGATCGCAGTGGACCGGTCGTTCAGCATGCGCTACGGAGATCGCCTCCGACAGGCGAAGGCAGACGCGCATCGCATTCTGGCAGCTTTAGGAGGGCGTGATCTGGCGCAAGTGATTGCAATCGACTCGCACGTGGAGAGCTTGACTCAGCCGGAGACGGACAAAGGAAAGCTGGCAGCCGCCATTGATTCCATTGCGCCAGACGATGCGGCCAGTTCGTTTGGCGAGTTCGCGCGCGCGTTACGCGTGATGGACCAGACGACCAACCAGCCCACTGGAATGCTGTTAGACGTTCATCTGATCAGCGATATGCAGGAAACCTCGATGCCCACTAGCCGTGCCACTGCCGGGGGCTTCCGTGATTTGCAATTGGGACCACATACCGCGCTGGCACTCCACACAGTCGGCCAGCTTGGTACGCCGAATTGGGCGGTCGAGACGGTGACGACATCTCCGCGTGTTTACGAGTCGAAGAACACACGTCTCACGGCTACGGTAGCCGGCTGGACGACCGAAGCCGCGCCAAAGAAAGTGTCGCTGCTGCTCGACGACAAGGTGCTGGCATCGAAAGATATTACCGTGCCAGCCAACGGCAGGGTGCAAGTGGAGTTTCTTGGGTTCGAGGTGCCGTACGGCTCGCATCGGGGGCAGGTTCGCATTGAGCCGCACGACCTTCTGCCGAATGACGATGCGTTTCCATTTTCAGTGGAGCGCTCCGATGCCCGCCAGGTTCTCTTTCTGTACACGGGCGGGCGGGCGCAGACAGCGTACTACTACAAGGCCGCGTTGGAATCGGCGTCCGATACGGGCTTGACAGTTCAGGCGAGCCCGCTGGAGCGAGCGGATGGAATGGATTTCGCTAAATACGCATTTGTGGTTTTGAACGACGTAGGAGATCCCGGCCAGAAGATTGCGCAGGCGCTGTGTAGGTACGTTTCGCGCGGAGGCGCGGTGTTCATCGCTTTAGGACCGAACAATGCGCTGGCCGGCCGCATGCCACTTTCAAGTGACCGGATTGCGGAGGTTCGCGAGACACAAGGCGCTGGTTTCGTGGATGGTCAGAATGCGGCGCTGGCGGGCGCGGGGCGATTTGAAAATGTTCAGTTTTTGGCAACCGCGCGGCTGAATCCCAAGCCGAATGCGCGCGTGCTCGCGAAACTGGCGGACGGGTCGGCTCTGCTGACGGAAGAGCCGATGGGCGAAGGGCGCGCGCTGATTTTCTCTTCCACGCTCGATAACTCCACCAACGACTTTCCACTGCACGCTTCCTTTCTGCCGTTCGTGGCGCAGACGGCGCGGTATCTGGCTGGATCCGCAGACACGCCGGCGAGCGTTATTGCGGGTACGCCGGTCGCGTTGCGACGTACGCGCGACCAGGGGACAGCGGCAGATGTGATCGGGCCGGATGGGAAGCACGCGCTCTCGCTCGGGGATGCGACAAAAGCCGTGAGCTTCGACCTGGCGCAAAACGGTTTTTACGAAGTGCAGCGCGCGGATGGACGCAGGCTGCTGATGGCGGTTCACGCAGACCGGCGCGAATCGGATTTGGCTCCCGTTCCAACGGAGACGCTCGAATTGTGGAGCCATACTGGAAGGGCGTCCCTACCGAGCGCCGACAAAGGTGCAGCAGCTCAAAAGGCTGAGCAGCAAACGCGGCCTCGGAGTCTATGGCGGTATGCCCTAATGCTGCTGCTGGCGGTGGTGTTAGTGGAATCGGTCTTTGCGACTCGCTACCTGAGAGAAGAAAGGCAAACGGCATGACGGCGCTTGAACAACTGAACGAGTATTTGCGGCGCCTGGAATTGCGTCTACGGCTTCTTGCGGCATCCCGAGGAGTAGCTGTCGTTGCCTCGCTCGCCTTGGCGCTGACGGTCTTGCTGGTTTACGTCAGCAACCGTTATCAGTTCACTCCCAGCGTGGTGCTGGCATCGCGCATTTTTCTTTTCCTGGAACTGGCGACAGCCGTTTTATTGGGGTTGCTAATTCCGCTGGCGAAGATCAATCCCCGGCGCGTGACGCGGTTGGCGGAGGAGCGGGTCCCGGGATTCGAAGAACGCCTACTTACTGTCACGGAGCGGCCCGATACCGGTAATCCCTTCACGGAACTGATCGCGGAGGATGCCTTGCGCGTTGCGCAGGAACACCAGCCGGAACAGATGGCTGCAACGCGTTCTCTTCTGGGTCTATTTGGTACGGGCGCGGCTGCGGCCGCAGCGCTGGTGTGGCTGATCGCGGCGGGTCCCGGTTACTGGGGGTATGGCGCTTCCCTGCTCTGGACGGGTCATGCGAACGCAGGCAAGCGCCCGCTCTACGACGTCGCGGTGGAGCCGGGAAATAAAACGATCCGCCGCAAATCCGACCAACTTGTTACGGCCCAGGCCTTCGGCTTTTCGCCGGGCAGAGTGACTCTGTACGCAAAATCCAGAGGAGCGCTGAAGTGGGAGCAAACCTCCATGCAGCCGAAGGCGGATGGCGGCGGGTATCAGTTTCTGTTTGCGGGGCTCACCGATGCGATGGAGTATTACGTCCGGGCAGACGCGGCGCAATCGAAGCACTTCACCATTAGCGTGAAAGACCTGCCTAGCGTGAAGCGCGTGCGAGTGGCGCTGCATTTCCCCTCGGGATTAGGTTTGCAAGACGTTGCAGAAGATCCGGGTGGCGACGTGCGGGCGGTTGAAGGCACGGCGGCTGAAATCTCCGTGCTGACGGATAGGCCGCTGGAGCACGGCGCGCTGGTGATGGACGATGGTTCGCATGTGGAGCTGGCACGAGCCGATGGGAACTGGATGACGGCTCACCTGCGCGTGCAAAAGGACGGCTCGTATCACGTAGCGGCGCTGGATGCCGGCGAGGCGGTTCGTATCAGCGACGACTACTTCATCGAAGCGAAGAAGGATGAGCCGCCCTCCGTGAAGATTTTGAAGCCGGGCCGCGATCCGCGCGTGAGCCCCATTGAAGAGCTACCGGTCATGGTAGAGGCAGGGGACGATTTCGGCGTGAAGAACCTGGAGTTGCACTATTCGGTAAATGGCGGTCCGGAGCAGACGGTTCCGCTCTCGAGTGGCAAAAGCGTGAAGACGGCGCAAGGTAAAACGACACTCGCTTTCGAGAACTTCAAAGTTGTTCCTGGTGATGTGGTGAGCTTTTATGCCACCGCGCGAGATGCAAACACGAGCGCGCAGAGCGATATGGTTTTCGCCCAAGCGGAGCCATTCGACTTTAAATTCAGCCAGTCGCAACAGGCAGGGGGTATGGGCGGCGGCATGGACAGCCAGGAAAACATTTCCGAGCGTCAGAAGCAGATTATTGCCGCCACGTTCAACGAAGTGCGGCCCAATCAGCTGCGGGAAGGGAGCACGAATCGCGCCGCTACTGATGAACATGCGCGATTTCTGTCCGATCTCGAAGCGAAGTTGGGCGGCCAAGCTAAGACGCTGGCCGATCGAATGGCGAGCCGCGAACTGGGCTCGGCAAGCTCACAGTTTGAGGAGTTCTCAAGGCTGATGACGCAGGCGTCTTCCGAGATGGGCGAGGCGGTGTCGCATCTGAAGCCGGGGAAGTGGCACGATGCGCTTCCGCCGGAAGAGAAGGCTTTGCAATCTCTGCTGCGAGCGGAAGCTCTGTTCCGGGACATTCAAGTGGCCTTTGGGCAAAGCGGCGGAGGAGCGGGTGGAGGCGCGCAGCGCGATCTGGCGCGCATGTTCGATCTGGAGCTGGACACCAGCAAAAACCAGTACGAAACCGGACAATCCGCCGCTGCTTCAGCGGAAAAAGATCAGCAGAAAGCGATTGAAGAGGCTTTCGAGAAGCTACAGACGCTTGCTAAGCGGCAGCAGGAACTTGCGAATGGGAACGCTCAACAGCAAGCGTTTGAGCAGCGCTGGCAAGAGGAGCAATTACGACGGGAGGCGGAAGAGCTTCGCAAGCAGATGCAGCAGTTAGCGCAGAACTCGCAGGGGCAACAAGGATCGAGTGCGTCCGGACAAAAGGGACAGAGCGGAGCTTCATCGTCATCCGAGGGGGCTCTGCGGCAAAGCACAAATGCACTCGAACGCGCGGAAGAACAGATGCGCAAAGCGGTGAGCGAACACGACGCGACGGCGCAGCAACGGGCAGCCGCGCAGTTGCGCGAGGCACAGGATGTGTTGAAGAACATGTTGCAGCAGCAAACCGGTAGTTCGGTTTCGGACTTGGCGGAACGAGCTCAGCAGATTGCGGCTGCCCAAAAGGGGCTAGCGGACCAGATGAAGCGTATGTACGGGGAGCAGGGTTCGAACGCCGCCGGACGGCCCCGGCCTTTTGAGATGTCCTCGGAAAGCGCCGCTGGCGGTGAGGATGGGATGGCGGAGATGAACGACCCGGATAGCGTCCGTTTCGGCTATGGGTTCCGGCGGCGAAACTGGCAGCAGGAGTTGATGCCGCGGCGCTCGGCGACGGAGCAGGAAAAAGCTCTCGCCAATGACAAGCAAAGGCTGGGGCAGCAGCTAGAGCAACTTGAACGGGGAATGGAGCAACAAGCGCAGACTATGGCGGGCGGACAGCCGGCGGCCTCGTCCAAGTTGCGCAGGGCGCTCTCCGACGCAGAGCAGAAAGAACTCGCGCTGCGGATGCAAAAGGATGCGGAATGGATGCGGGAAGGTTATGGCGACCGCAATATGAAAATGCAGGACGGCGTAACGGCGGGAGTGGAAGAGCTCAGCCAGCGGTTGCGAGAGGTGCAGAAGTCGGTAGAGGCTGGCGGCTCACCTGGACGATCACCTGGGGGATCAGGCAACGAGCAGGAGACCGGCGATAAGACTGCGCAAGCACTTTCGCAAGTGCGTGCTTTACGGGAGGAACTGGAGCGAGGCTCCGAGCAATCGGAGCAGGCGCCGATGGACGGGGCGAATCAGCAAAGTGGACCCGGCGGCCGGATAGGCGGCAAGGGCGCGGTGATAGGCCGGAACAGCGCACAGGATGCGATGAAACAGCTCAACGCGTTGCGAGCACAAGTAGACCCGCGCGACCATGCGCTGGAGGGCTACATCGACGGCGCGATTGGGACGATGCAGCATCTGACGGGTGCGCAAGACGGCCTACTCGATGGGCGCATCAGCCGGGCTGCGGTGGTTAGTCTTGAGCGTTTAGAAGTCGAGCTCAATAAGCGGGCCGTGCAGCAGAAGCCTGAAGGAGCGCGCACCGGAGCACCGGAGGTCTCGCCCGAAAAGTATCGGGATGCGGTGGCGGAGTACTTCAAGAAACTCAGCAAGTAAATTCGGCTGACGGAGATCAGGGCGGACAAGCTAGTCTGAAGTTTCGCACTGAATGAGAACTTCCACAGCCGCTCTGCTGCTTTCACTTTCCATCAGCCTTGCTCAGGCACCTTCATCGGAACAGCAGTTTCCGCAAGTAGACACGATCATCAATGAGGCCGTTCGGAGCGGCCTGATACCCGGAGCCGTGCTGGTTGTGGGGCACAACGGACAGGTGGTCTACCGCAACGCTTACGGATCCCGGGCTTTGGTGCCACGCCGCGAGCCGATGACAATTGACACCATCTTCGATGCCGCTTCGCTGACGAAGGTGGTTGCCACCACTCCTTGCGTGATGAAACTGTTCGAACAGGGCAAGATCCGGCTTGACGATCCGGTGACGAAGTACCTGCCTGAATTTCAGGGCGGCAAGAGTGACATCACGGTGCGGTTGTTAATGACACATTTCTCAGGCCTGCCGCCGGACTTGAGTTTGAAGCCACGCTGGAGCGGTTATGAGACGGGCATTCAAAAGGCGCTCACCACGACACCCATGAATCCACCGGGGGCGCGCTTCGTCTATAGCGACATCAACTTTCTTCTGATGGGCGAAATCGTGAGGCGGCTGTCGGGTGAAACGCTGCCGCAGTTCGCGCACGAGCAGATCTTCGCTCCACTCGGAATGAGCGATACCGAGTTCCAGCCGCCGGCCTCACTGCGCGCTCGCATAGCGCCTACGGAGATCGACGCCGACACGGGCCAGCCTTTGCGGGGAGTGGTTCACGATCCGACGTCGCGCTACATGGGCGGAGTGGCGGGGCATGCGGGCGTCTACACAACAGGCGGCGATCTTGCGAAGTATGCAGAGATGCTGCTGGGCATGGGCCAGAGCAATGGCGTGCGCGTTCTGGAGCCCGCCACGGTGAAGAAGTTTACCGAGCCAGCCAGCCCGGCGGATCAGCCGATTCTGCGTGCGCTTGGCTGGGATATGGATTCGCCACTTTCAAGCAACCGCGGTGAGCTCTATCCAATCGGATCTTACGGCCACACAGGTTACACCGGAACTGAAATGTGGATGGACCCGACGAGCAATTCGTTCGTGATTTTGTTGACCAATGCCGTGCATCCGAACGGAGTCAAGTCTCTGAGTTCCCTGCGCTCTCGCGTGGCAACCGCAGTGGCCGCTTCTTTCGGCGTTACTGTCCCAGGAACGGTTTCTCTGACGAGCTACAACGAAACGATCACGAGCGCCGGGGTGCACCGCGTTGTGAATCGAGACGTGAAAACTCTGACTGGTCTGGATGTGCTGGAACAGGATGGATTTGGCGCATTAAAAGGCAAGCGCATCGGTTTGATCACGAATCAGACCGGTTTGGACCGCGCGGGCCGTCGCAATTTGGACGCGATGCTCGCGGCAGGCCTCCAAATCACCACGGTCTTTTCACCGGAACACGGCCTGGCCGGAACGCAAGACTCAGACGTAGGCAATGGAAAAGATCCGCAAACCGGTCTGCCCGTTGTAAGCCTGTACCAGCCGAAACAGCGGCGGCTGACCGCCGATCAGATGCAGAGTTTAGATGCGGTGGTGTACGACATTCAGGACGTTGGCGCTCGTTTTTACACGTATTCATGTACGATGCTGTACGCGCTTGAAGAATCCGCCAAAGCGAGGAAGCCCTTCTTCGTGCTGGACCGGCCAAACCCTATAACGGGAACGCACGTGGAGGGTCCTGTCCTGCAGAAGGATTTGCAATCGTTCGCCGGGTGTTATGACATGCCGGTGCGGCACGGAATGACTTTCGGAGAGCTCGCCACCATGGCCAACTCTGAGCAGCACTGGGGGGCCGATCTACGCGTGATCAAGATGAAGAACTGGCAGAGGGGGGATTGGTTTGATGCGACCACCCTTATTTGGGTGAACCCATCGCCCAACATGCGGAGCCTGAACGCGGCGCTGCTGTACCCAGGGGTGGCGATGCTGGAAGCGGACACAAACTATTCCGTGGGACGCGGAACCGACGCTCCGTTTGAGCAGATTGGCGCCGATTGGATTGACGGACCCGCGTTGGCGCAATTGCTGAATTCGCGTTTTATTCCGGGTGTGCGGGTGTATCCGACGCGATTTCGTCCGTCATCCTCCAACCTGCAAGGTGTCGAAGTGGGGGGGGTGCGGTTCGTGATCACCGATCGTGAGGCCTTCAATAGCACTCGCTTGGGTATCGAACTGGGCGCGGCA
>JAABUQ010011756.1_pt1 | contig 11067 bp, 9 predicted proteins | sample 5560001 | NCBI WGS metagenome assembly JAABUQ01 (sample SAMN10711888, study PRJNA513371) | rock metagenome | isolation source: Antarctica rocks | place: Antarctica: Victoria Land, Finger Mt nord | collected 2015-12-18
GGGAGGGAAATAATTCGCCTGGTGAACCTGTCCCCGCCCTAAGCCGTCGCCGCTGGCAAAGCAGTCAATCCAGCCCACCAGATAATCCGACTGCGGCAGGCGCTCCTCGAAAACCTGAAATAATTCGTCAAAGTTGCGGTGTCCAATCGGGGTGACGTTCAGGAGGCCCGAATAGACCTTTTTGAGCTGCAAATCCAGCCGGGTAATGACGCCGAGCATCCCAAAGCCGCCGATAACCGCGTGGAACAGGTCGGCGTTCTCCGCGCGTGAGCAGACCTTTGTTTCCCCCATCGGCGTCAAAAGCTCGAACTCCTGAATCCAGTCGCCAATCGGCCCCGCCTTCCAGTTGTTCTTGCCGTGGATGTTCATCGCCGCCGCGCCGCCCAAAGTCGGGAACATCGTCCCCGATACGACGTTCGGCCACCAGCCGTCCTCAATCGTATACTGCCAGAGCTGCTGGATGGTCACGCCCGGCTCGACGCGGATGAGGCCGGTCTGGGGGTCCCAGGCCAGAATCCGCTTCATCCGCGTCAGGTCCAGTGAAATCCCCTCGGCGTTCAGCGAGGCGTCGCCGTAGGAGCGGCCCGCCCCGCGCAGGCCGACCGAACTCCCGGAGCGGCGGGACTGGTCGAAGACCGCGCAAACGCCGTCGGTCGTACTGGGCCGGAATACATAACTCAGGGCGGAGGAAGACATCCCCCACCCTTCCAGACGCTCCAGATGATCCTGGGGCAAGCAATCGGTCAGATGCTGGTTCATTTAGATGTTCAAGTATTTGAAGATCGGGGCGGGAATGGCGCGGATGACGGCCATGATGGGCTTCCACTTGCCGGGGACATAGGCCACCCGGACCTTGTCTTTGGCGGCCAGTAGTATCTCGGCGGCGGCCTGTTCGGGCGAGATCATGCCTGGCATTTTCAGCCCCTGCGTCATCGGCGTATCCACCGGACCCGGCTTGATCGTCACGACAAACGCGCCGCGCCGCTCGATCCGGTTGCGGAGCGACTCTAGGTAGGCATTCAGCGCGGCTTTCGTCGCGCCATAAACGGGGTTGCCGCGCCGCCCCCGGTCACCGGCCACGCTGGAGATGCCAATGATGGTCCCCGACTTGGCCTTTTCAAATCGCCGCGCGGCCTCGTTCAGCCAGGCGACGGCCCCGGTGAAGTTGGCGGCGATGGTTTCCGCGTCTTTCTCGGTGTCGTACTCTTCGGGGCCGACGCGGGGCATGACTCCGGCGAGGTAGACGATGAGGTCCAGCCCGCCCAGATCGCGCGTGATGGTCTCAAATAAGGCGGGGACGCCGCCGAAGTCGGTCACATCATGCGCGTAGGGCCGCGCTTGGGTCGCGCTTGCCTGGTCGTTTAGCTCCTGTGCCAGCGCCCGCAGGCGATCTTCGCGCCGGGCGACCAGAGCGACCCGGCAGCCGTCGGCGGTCAGGGCGCGGGCCAGCGCCTCGCCAATTCCCGATGAGGCGCCGACGATAATCGCGCGTTTCCAGGTCTGAGGCATGGTCAGCTTCTCTTCGCAACCCAGAGTACGGCATTGTGCAGGATTTGGCGGACGTTCGGGTCGAAATAGGTCGGATAGGTCTCGTGTCCGGGCCGGAAATAGAAGACGCGCCCCACCCCTTCACCCTGCCCTTTGCCGCCGCCCGGCCCGCTGGTGAACTTGGGGTCAATCCCCTCGCCGACCGTCGCCGTGAAAGAAGGGAAATACTCGCCGCCGAGAGGAAAATAGGATTGGAAAACGACCGTCAGCGGCGGCGGCACGTCGAACGGCGAGCCGTACATCTCCTCGGCGGGCAGCACGAAGTCTTCCACACCCTGCGCGATGGGATGCTTCGGCGCGCAGACCGTGATCTCCTCCGTATCGGCGGGGTTTTGCGCCTCGCGCCAGCCGCCCTTCAGATGACCCGTGCAGTTCAGAATGCCCCGGAATGTTTTGGAATAATGGGCCGAATGCAGGGCGATAAACCCCAGCCCACCCTGCACGGCTCCGATCACTTTGGCCGCCGTCTCATCGGTGACTTCATCGTGCCGCGCATGGCCCCACCAGAGCAGGACGTCAATGCCGGACAAGGCTTCGTCCGTGACGCCCTGATTGGGATCGTCGAGATTGGCCGTCGTGGCGACGATCTTGCCGCCGCCCAGCTCGTTCAGACCATCGGCAATCGCGCCATTCAAACTCTTCGGATAAATCGTCTTGGGCGCATGGTGGGGCGCTTCGTCCCAGACCAGCACGCGCACGGGATTGTCGGACATAAGTTCTCCTCCTTATTCGCCACCGGCGCCGACGCCGGGTTCGGTCATTTGGCGGGCATCCAGCAGATCGTTGAGCTGATCGGCCGGTAAAATCTGTTCGGACACGCAGAGGTCGCGGACGGTTCGCCCCTCATCCACCGCCCGCTTGGCGAGCTTGGCGGCGGTGTCATAGCCGATCACCGGGGCAAGACTGGTCACCATGCTCATGGACCATTCCACCAGGCTTTCGGCCCGCTGCGCGTTTGCCGTCAGTCCGACGATGGCCTTGTCGGTGAAGACGCTGACCGAGTTCGCCAGAAACGTTAGGCTTTCCAATACATTCCGTGCTATTACCGGCAGCATGACGTTGAGGTCCAGGTTGCCGTGCGTGTTGGCGACCGTCACCGTGACCGCGTTGCCGATTACCTGTGAACAGACCATCATGAGCTGCTCGCACATGACGGGGTTGACCTTGCCGGGCATGATGGATGAGCCGGGCTGAACGGCGGGAAGCGAAATCTCGCCCAGCCCGCAGCGCGGGCCGGAGGACAGCCAGCGGATGTCATTGGCGATTTTAAGAAGCGAGGCCGCCGCGGTCGAAAGCTGATTGGCAAGTTCCACGGCCCCGTCCTGGCTGCCTTGCGCCTCGAAATGGTTGGCGGCCTCCACGAACGGCAGGCCGAAGCGCTCCGCCAGCTTCGCCGAAACCGCTGCGCCGAAGCCCTCCGGCGAGTTGATCCCTGTTCCGACCGCCGTGCCGCCGATGGCGAGTTCCATCAGACGGGGCCTGACGCTCTCCAGCCGCGCGATCCCTAGCTCCACCTGCCTGGCCCAGCCGGATGCTTCCTGGCCCAGCCGGATCGGCGTGGCATCCATCAGATGCGTCCGCCCGATCTTGACGATCTCGTCCCATTCCCGCGCCTTCTCCGCCAGCGCCGTGTGCAGCCCGCGCAGGGCCGGCAGCAACCGCGTTTCCAACTCGGTCGCCGCCGCGACATGGATCGCCGTCGGGATTACGTCATTGGATGACTGGCTCTTGTTGACATGGTCGTTCGGGTGGACCGGAGACTTGGACCCGAGGATGCCGCCCAGACGCTCGATGGCACGGTTGGAGATCACCTCGTTGGTGTTCATATTCGTGGATGTGCCTGAGCCGGTCTGGAAGATGTCCAGGACGAACTGGTCATCCAGGCCGCCGGCGCTCACTTCGTCCGCCGCCTGATAGATGGCGTCGGCGACGGCGGGGTCGAGCAGACCCATCTCCACGTTCACTTCCGCCGCCGCCCGCTTGATCGCGCCCAGCGCCTGAATGAATGGGCGGGGAAAGCGGACGCCGGAAACGGGGAAATTAGCCACCGCGCGGGCGGTCTGGGCGCCGTAATAAGCGTCGGCGGGAACCTGGAACTCGCCCATCGAGTCCTTTTCGGTGCGTGCGTTTGTCATAATATTGATGCCAAGTCACTTATGCGCGTCGCTGGAAAGATGATACGAGAGAACCGCGAGTTCCTGCAAGAAAGAGACGTTGCGGACGACGACGCGCTCCGGCACTTTGAGAATGATCGGGGCGAAGTTTAGGATCACCCGCACGCCCGCCAGGATCGCGGCGTCGGCCACGCCCTGCGCCGCCGATGCGGGGACGCAGATAATCGCGATCCGCGCGCCGACCTCGGCATTGATCTGGCGCAGCCGGGCTTCGTCTTGGATGACCAGATCCCCTTGCGGCTTGCCCACCTTGCCGGGATCACTGTCAAAAGCGGCGGCAATGTGGAACTTGTGCTCGCGCAGTCCGGGATACCCAATCAGCGCGCTGCCCAGGTTGCCCGCGCCGATGACGATGATCGGCTGCATCTGGTCTATCTTGAGAATGCGCGCGATGCGCGTTTGAAGCTCAATGACGTTATACCCAACGCCGGGCTTGCCGAACTCGCCGAAGTAGGAAAGGTCCTTGCGGAACTGGGCCGCGTTGATCCCGGTCTGCTTCTCGACATCGGTCGAGGAGATCGTCTCCACTTGCGATGCTTCCAGATCAATCAGGTAGCGCAGATAGGTGGCAAGGCGTTCCAGAGTGGGGATTGGGACCTTCGGACTGCTGTTCACGAGTGGTTTCTCTTGCCATTCCACCGCCTGCCGTCTTTGCCCAGGCTCATCTGAAGTCAATATTCTCGATAATGTTCTCGATTGTGAATTTCGTCACGGATATTATACTTCCGTCACGAAGGGGCGTCAAGTCCCCGCCCAATCGCGCCGAAAGTTTCATCCCGGCATCTGCGGCGACCACCAGGGGTTCGTGAAGAGAGCCTGGACGTGATCATCATCCGGTTCGGTACTTCCGCCGGCGGGCAGCGCGCTCTGAGGCGCATCGCCGACAAAGATCTGTGAGGGCCCGCCCCCCGCGCCCGGCAGCATCAAGACGCGAAGCGTGAAAGCCGTGGCGGAGGGGCTGGCGGCGGCGCCGGCAAGAACCGTATGCAGCGCGCTTCGTAAAACAGCAGCGCGGGTCAGGCCGTTCCCGGAAGACAGGCTGATGGTGATGCTCATGCGAGCGGCGCGCGGATCAAACTGGACATCGTCAACGGTGATGCCTTGCGCGCTGAGATCACGAGAACTGCGCAGGGCGCCGAGAACGGCCTGCTCCGCCGAGTCCCGTGGACTGTCATTGGCCTCAGCCCCGGCGGGCGGGGGGGAGGCCGGGGGCACCATGACAGGAGCCGTCTTCACCTCCTGAGACGGGGCGAGTCCCAGAGTGGCAAGGGCGGCTCGGCGATGGACGGCGGCATAGGCGAAAACGACTACCAGGCAAACCAGCGCCGCCGCCGCCAGCGCGCCGTAGCGCAGCGCCGTTTCAGGCTCCTGCATCAGCCGCCGCAGAGGCTGGCGCGGCGTGGACGCAGGGTTTGCGGGCGCAAGGCCGGCCTCCCCCGCGACCGGCTCCGCCGTGACGGTCTGACGCTCGGTGCGGGAAGACGGCAGTTGTCTTTGGAGAAGGCGGTCCAGCTTTAGACGATCCGCCGGGCTGTCGGGATTGGCGTCGAGCGCCATGCGATACCACTGGATCGCGTCGTCGAAGCGGCCCTGGTTCTCATAGATGTCGCCGAGCAGGCTCTGCGCGGAGGGGCTGTCCGGGGCGAGTCGCAGCGCAGCCATGCAGTTCCGCACCGCCTCGTCCCAGCAGCCCCGCATCCGCAGCAGGTTTGCTTGGGCCAGAAGCGCGTAGACTTCGCGCGGCAGCCCCGCTTCTTTCCTGAGAGCGGCGACCGGCCCGTTACTTCTCCCGCGAGCGTCCGGGCGATTTATGTCCGGGCGATTTATGTCCGGTCGATCCAAAGCCATCCTCACCTCGCTCCGTCGCCGGCAGCCCGCCAGGCGCCGCCTCTTCCCACTCCACATGCAGGACCGGAGCGACTACGAGCTGGGCGATGCGGTCCCCGCGCTCGATTCGGATCGGCTCCTGCCCCAGATTGATCAAGATCACCCCGATAGTGCTGCGGTAGTCCGAATCGATGGTTCCCGGCGAATTGACCAGGGCCAGCCCATGCCTCAGCGCCAGGCCGCTGCGCGGGCGCACCTGCGCCTCGTAGCCTTCCGGGACGGCGATGCGGAGGCCGGTCGAGACGAGCACGCGCTCGCCGGGCGCCAGATGCACGTCTTCCGTGACGGCGGCATGAAGGTCCATCCCCGCCGATCCCGCCGTCGCATAACTCGGCAGCGGCAGGTCCTGCGCCCCGACATCGCGCTCAATGGAGATACGCACCGGTCTCTAAGACTCCGCCCGGCGCACCGGCAGGATCACGGTAAAGGTCGTCCCCTTCCCCGGCTCGCTTTCCACCGTCACTTTCCCCCGGTGGCCCTCCTCGACAAGCGCCTTGACCAAAGACAGCCCAATGCCCGTTCCCCCGATCTCCCGGTTGTCGCGGTTGTCCACTCGGTAAAAGCGCTCGAATATCTTGTGGAGATGTTCCCGCGAAATACCCATTCCCTCATCCGAGATGCGCAGCGCGACCGACCGGGGATGCTCACCCTCGGCCGTGTCGGCCGTCGCGCGCCCCTGCACCCGCACCGTGCCGCCCTGCGGCGAATACTTGATCGCGTTGTTGACGAGGTTGGTCAGGATCTGGTCCAACTTGTCCAAGTCGGCCTCGACCGTCGGAAAGTCCGGCGGGAAATCCATCGTCAGGACATGGTTTTTGGCATACGAGCGCTGGCCCGTCAGCACTTTCTCCGTCAGCGCCGCGACATCCACCGGGTCCCAATTCATCTGCATCGCCTTGCCTTGCTCGATGCGGGAGATGTCGAGCAGGTCCTTGATCAGCCGGTGCAGGCGGTCGCATTCCGAGTCGATGATGCCATAAAACTCGCGCCGCGTCGCCTCATCGTAATACCCCTCGTCGTCCGTCAGGAGGGTGGAGATAAAGCCTTTGATGCTGGTCAGCGGGGTCCGCAGCTCGTGCGAGACCGTGGAAATGAACGCCGTCTTCATCTGCTCGACGCCGCGTATTTCGGTGATGTCGTTGAAGATCGCCACGATCCCCGCCGGCGCCCCGTCGTCGTCACGCACGGTCGCGCACTGCACCTGATAGATGCGCTCCTGGAACTGGTCCTCCGGGGCGGCATTGGGAACGGGGAAGGCGACCTCATCGGCGACCTCGGCATGGCCGGACGAGAGTGCGCGGCCCAGAATGGCGCGGATGCGCGTGTCCGAGATCGCCTTGTCGTAAGGGACGTCAATCAGGGACAGGTGCGGCGCGATGCCCAGGATCGCGCGGGCCGACGGATTGATCTGGAGCAAGCGGCCGTTATTGCCCACCATGAGCAGGCCCGCGTAGAGGCTGTCAATGGTATGCAGCAGCTCCTGCTTCTCCTGCACGACCTCGCGGTACATCTGGGCGGACGCGATGACGGCCGCCCCTTGCCTGGCGAGCTGTTCCAGCAGGCGGACGTCTTCGTCCATGAAGATGCCGTCGTACTTCTTGTTGAAGACATGCAGGACGCCGACCGTCGTTCGGTCCAGGACGCGGTTGTCTTCGTCGCGCTTTTCCACGACCAGAGGGACGGAAACGGCGTTGCGAATCCCCAGCCGCGCCAGCCCTTCCGCCGCACCGCGCGGGTCCAGCGCGGCATCGTAGGTGATCAGGGAGGAATTGGTCCGAAAGACCTCGTTGGAGACGCCCTCCTCGGCCACGCGCCGCTCCATCGCGGCCATTTGGTCGCGCGTCAGCCCCAGCGCCGGCTGCGTCGCGTACAGAGTCGCCGCATTGGCGTCGTGGAGCAGGAACACGCACTTTTCGGCCTGCAAGATCTTGGCGATCTTATCCACCAGGCGCTTGAGGATGTTCTCGAACTCACCGGGAGACGGCAGCGGCAGCGCGGAAGGCGGCAGGGGATGACCCGGCGGCGAGGCGGGGGCTTTCGTTTGGACGTCCTGGATGCGCTGTTCCAGGTCCAGATTGGCCTTTTCCAGCCGCTCAATGTACTGCCGGCGGTCCTCATAGACGGACGGCAGCGATTCGCTCCCGCCGGTGTCGGGGGGATCGAGCGGGGACGGCGGGTTTTGCGACATCGTGAGCGGCGTACCTCAAGGCATTATAGCACACCGTTCGGAACGGCGTCAATCGTTGGACTGGCCCGTCCAGGGCAATTGCATATGGAGGGCAACCACGGGAGGAAGGAGGGCAACCACGGGGGGTTGCCCCTACGCGCCCCGTGATCCGTAGGGGCAGGCCCCCGTGCCTGCCCTTTTTGCCCCCGTGCCCGCCTTCCATAATGCAATCGCCCTGCTGGCCCGTCCAGGGCAATTGCATATAGCCCCCGGCACTTCCAGTGCCGGGGTTCTCACAGACAATTGCCCTGCTGGCCCGTCAAGGCAAAAGGAGCCGTCCGCAGTTTTCGCAGGTCTGCACCTGCGCGCCCTCCTTGACGGCCTTGATCGAGGTGGACGACAGCGTCATGTGACACCCGCCGCAGGCGTTGCCCTCGATCCGGGCGATTCCGATGCCGCCAGGCTTGGCGCGGATGCCCTCGTAGCGCTTCAGCGCCGCTTTGTCCTCGACCGCCGCCTCCGCCTCCCGCCGCTGCCGGGCGAGGTCGGCCAACTCCAGATCGAGCGCCTCGTGACGGGATCGGAACGACGACAGCGCCTCGGCCCGGCGTCCGTCCGCCTGCCGCGCCTGCTCCTCGGCCACCGTGAGGGCCGCCTGCGCCTGCTCGGCCTGATCCATCAGCTCCAGAATCCGCCCGTCGAGGTCCGATTGCTGCCGCCCCAGCGCCTCGATCTCCTTCTCGATGTTCGCCAGTTCTTTCGGATTGGTCACCGTCCCCTGGTACAATTTCTGCTGGTAATTCTTACGCTTGGTTTCGACCGCCGCCGATTTCAGCTCGCTGTCTTTCAGGTCCCCGGCGATTTTCTGATGCGCGTTCCGCCTTTGCTGCTCCTGCGCGTGGGCCGCCTCGGCCGCCGCCGTCGCCGCTGTGCCGTTGTCCAAGGCAGCCTGTGCCCTCTTCGCCTTGTGAAGTTGGCTGTCGATCACCTGCAAGGCGTACAGCGCCTTCAGCGTTTCGGGGACGGTTGGCATTGAGAAACTCCTTACGAGAGGCAAAACTACCTCGATTCTAGCAGAAACGGGCGTCCCTGTCAAATCAGGTACAATAGGGGCATGGCGAAAGCGCAAACGCGATATGTCTGCCGTCAGTGCGGCTATGAAAGCCCGAAGTGGCTCGGCAAGTGCCCCTCCTGCGACGAGTGGGGAACCCTGGAGGAGACAATCGTCGCCGCCCCGCCCAAATCGCCGGGCGCGCGCGCCTCCCTGCCGACTTCCTTCGTCGGGCAGAGCAAGCCGCAGCGCCTGACCGACGTCCCCTCCCCTTCCGAGGAAGGCCGCATTCGGAGCGGCATGGGCGAGTTCGACCGCGTCCTCGGCGGCGGCATCGTGCGCGGCGCGCTCACCCTCATCGGCGGGGAGCCAGGTATCGGTAAATCTACATTGCTGAGTCAAGTCGCAGGAAACCTTGCTTCCAGTGGCGGCAAGACGCTTTATGTCTCCGGCGAAGAGTCGGCCACGCAGATCAAGCTGCGCGCGGAGCGGCTGGGCATCACCAGCGGCGACCTGCTGCTGCACAATGAAACGGATGTGACACTCATCGCGGCGACTGTTCAGGCCGAGCGGCCCCTGTTCGTGATCATTGACAGCATCCAGACGATGCAGCACCCCGAAATCGAGTCCTCGGCGGGCAGCGTTTCCCAGGTGCGCGCCGCTACCGCCCAGCTTGCCCTGGTCGCCAAAGGCGAGGGCATCCCCATCTTCCTGGTCGGCCATGTCACCAAAGACGGCGCGCTGGCCGGGCCGCGCGTCCTGGAGCACATGGTGGACACGGTGCTGACGTTCGAGGGCGACCGGCACTACACCTATCGCATCTTGCGCGCCGTGAAGAACCGCTTCGGCTCGACCGATGAACTCGGCCTGTTCGAGATGCACGAGGAGGGATTGGTCGAAGTCCCCAATCCCTCCGAAATGCTGCTGGCCGAGCGGAATGGGAACACGGCCGGCTCCGCCGTCCTGGCGACGGTGGAAGGGACAAGGCCCCTGCTGATCGAGGTGCAGGCCCTGGTCGCGCCCTCGTATCTTGCTAACCCGCGCCGAACGGTTTCGGGCGTGGACGCCAACCGCGTCAACCTGATCCTGGCCGTGTTGGAGAAGCGCGTCGGGATCAGCCTCGCGAACCAGGACGTGTTCGTCAACCTCGCCGGGGGCGTGCGCGTGGACGAGCCGGCGTCCGACCTCGCCGTTGCCGTCGCCATCGCGTCGAACTTTCAGGAGCGGCCCATAAACTCCACGATGATCTTTGCCGGCGAAGTCGGATTGGGCGGCGAGGTCCGCGCTGTCGGCCATATGGACTTGCGGCTGCGCGAGGCCGCGCGCATGGGCTTCCGCCAAGCCATTATCTGTGCGCGCAATAAAGCCGGCCTGCGCCGCCCCCCCGATCTGGAAGTGATCGGCGTAGATACGGTCCGCCAGGCACTGGATGCCGCCCTGGCCCGCCCATGAAGCGCCTCTGGCTCCTCTTGTGTTTGCTGGGGCTGGCGGCCTGCGGTCGGGCGCAGCCGCCCCTCGTCATCATTTTGCTGCCGGGCACCAGTCTCGAAGGCTGGCGGGCCGCCGCCGCGCCGCATCTGCATCAGCTCATGGCGACGGGCGCGCTGGCCGTGATGAACACGCGCACGGCCCGCCTGCCCAATGATCACGCCCGCGAGACGCCCGAAAGCGCCGCCCTAACGCTGGGCGCAGGGGCACGGGCAGCGGGCGGCTCCGAAGCGACGGCCTTCCTTCCTGTCTCGGCGGTCGTCCCCGGCCTCGGAGTCTCGGCGGGCGAATTGTGGGCGCGGCGCACCGGCAGAATGCCCCTGCCGGGCCAGTACGTCAACGTCCATTGGCCTGCGACCCTGCGCGCCAACGGACGCCTCGGCTACCGCCTCCGGCTTGGCGCCCTGGCGGACGTATTAGCGTCCCGGAATATCCAGGTTTTGGCGGGCGGCGGTCCCTACGCGGCGGGTGTCGCTGCTGACAGCGGCGGCGCCCTCCGCCGTTCCCCTCATTTGACGGCGGCACAGGGCCAATGCGTGATTTGGGACGCCGGTTCGGATGTCCGCGCCGCCGACGAGTCGCTTCAAATCGCGGCGGTGCAAGTCGCCCGCTTGCATGGCCGCCTGCTCATTTTGTCTCCTTTTGCCGGGAACCATGATTACGCGCAGGGACGGCGCTTGACGCCCCTGTTGGAATGGGGCGCAGGCGTTCCCGCCGGGCTGCTGCGCTCGCCCTCAACCCGCCGCGCGGGG
>JAABUQ010011758.1_pt1 | contig 11065 bp, 11 predicted proteins | sample 5560001 | NCBI WGS metagenome assembly JAABUQ01 (sample SAMN10711888, study PRJNA513371) | rock metagenome | isolation source: Antarctica rocks | place: Antarctica: Victoria Land, Finger Mt nord | collected 2015-12-18
CGGGTCGGTCGTTGGGTAGGTATGAGGGCCGTTGCTGGGCTTTTTTGTGGGTTGATCTTTATAGCTGCGCCGGCCGTCGGCTCAATTAACAGCATCGCGATTTCGATCAATGACCGCACCGCCGACATTCAAGGTCTGCTGATTTCACAGAAAGTGCTCATGCCAATGCGCGCACTGTTTACCGCGCTTGGCGCCGGCATCGAGTACGACGCTAAGCGGCATAAAGTCTACGCCCGGAGCCAACACCATCGCATCGCGTTGACTATTGGTACCCACGGGTCTCGACTAGTGCATTTTCGGACGTACGTACCGCTGCGTTACGTTGGAGAAGCGCTGGGAGCCACGGTCGATTATGACGCCACGACTCGCTCGGTTGCGATTTACAGCCCGAGAGGGTCGTCGACTAGCGCGCTGAGTGAAGCCCGGTTTGCTGTCTCCCGCCGTTACCCGGCCCCTGGGCAACGTGTTGCGGGCGCCTATGCAATCACCGCCACCATCACTTCTGTAAACGGCCCGGGTCCTAAGCGAAGCCATCTTCACATGTTCCTCGACGGCGTCGACGTTGCAAACGCTGCTGACTTCAACGGATCAAACGTCGCCTACAGACCACAGCGTGAACTGGATTATGGGCGCCACGACGTGCGGCTGGAATGGGTCGATAATGACGGGCGCGGGTCCAGTTCGGAATGGTGGTGGTTTCAGGCACCCGCCACTTCGAGCGGCTACGCCGGCTACGCATATACTCCGTACTCAACCGGCATAAATTTGGGCTTTCGTTTTTATCCAACGGGACCGGTTACGTACTTTGCGGGTGATCTTATTCGGCTGATTCTCATAGCACCCGCAGGCGGACGCGCGTTCGTGCGCCTTTGCGGCATGCCTGGGGTCTATTACCTGAACTATAACTGGGCGTTCAATTACTATGCCCTGTCCTTGCCGGCACCTAGCGGGTTTTATCTGCCCGGTTGTACCGTGACTGCTTTTTTCAACGGTCGCAACGGCTTACGCCAAGTGGTTCCGTTGAGATCTCGGATCAACGTTTTCACGACGACGCGGCGCGCTATAAGGCCGCCGCCGTTGCGGCCTCTAGCAACGCCGGCGCCTCAAAAAACCCTTACCCCCATGGCGGTTAAGCGCCGAATCAAACCTATCCCGCCTGTTCTCCGTCCGCCGCAGCGATAACATCCGCTAAAGCCTCAGCGAACGTATTGTCAATTTGTGCGGTACATTTGTCGTACGAAGTAGTCCGCGACAGCTGACCATAGGTGAGGGCCCGCGTCTCCAAACGAGCGCTCCTCGTCGATCTGCAGATCTAGAATCCAGTCGGACACGTACGTATCTTGCATTGGCTGTACTGTTGCGAGTTGCGGGGCCATGGCTGCTCCGATCGTGTAGTGCTGTTCTTGCAGCTATCGGATAAACCACAAAAGCAACCTGAGCGTCAATTAGGACTAAGGTCCCAGGCTTTGCAGAAACATTGCAATCACGGCTCCACGGCGGTGCCTCACCCAAAGCGCAACGCTGAGGACACGCCGACGCAACACAGGAGCGGTAAGCTGGTGCGATGTTTGCTACGCCCCCCGTCGCGGAACAGCTCATTCTTTCAGACAATTGTACCACTCACAGCGCGGTGGCCCAGACCCTCTCACGGTACGGCGTCGCGGCCCTACGATTCGCGCTGAACGCCGGGATACGGGTGATTCCGCTGAAGCCGAAACAACGCTACAGCGATCGATCGTCGGCCTTATGCAGGCTTGGCGTCGACGTCGATACGTGGCCGGCGCCGCCGGCCGGTTTGTTTGTCGTTGAAGAAAAAACTGTCTACCTACGGTCGTGTAGCGCTATGACCGTTGCGCATGAATTTGGACACGCACTAGACTGTGCGCTCGGCGGCGGTATTTACCGTTCGGGCGTCGATCCACGAATTCAAAGCATGTTTCACAATGCTAAAAATTTCGTGACTCCTTACGCAGCGACTGCCGTGGATGAATATTTCGCCGAATCACTGCGCGCATACGTTGAAGCCAACGACTCGAAGTCTCTCTGGCCGCGAGTAACCCGTATGCGTTTACGTTCCTTGGACCCTAGCATGTGTGAGTTTATCGATGCTTTATTCGCCAATGAACTCAGCGCGCAAACGAAGCGCGGCGGGAACTGATCGCCCAAACCAGCGCAATCAACAGGAAATTCGCAACCAGCGAACTGCCGCCGTACGACATAAAGGGTAGCGTGATCCCGGTAAGTGGAAAAAGTCCGATCACTCCGCCCACGATGATGAACACTTGGAAGCCGAGTGTTGCTCCCAGACCGATGGCCAGCAGTTTTGCGTATAGATCTGGTTGCGCCTGGCTCACGGCAAAGATGCGCCGGACAATCAGGAAGTACGCAATCAAAATCAAAAGAGCGCCGATTGCGCCAAACTCCTCGCCCCACGCTGCATAGATGTAGTCGGTTGCAACGTCGGGGATAAACCCGGGATGACCCAGCCGGTATCCAGTGCCGAAAAGCCCGCCTGCCGCAAGCGAGTAGTAGCCCTGACTAGCCTGGTACCCGACCCCAAGCGGATCGGCGAAGGGATTGCGCCAAACCGCTATGCGCGCGTGGACGTAACCGTAGTTGTTCACGGCCCAAAACGCTGCCAGGGCGAATATGGCAAACCCGCCTGCGATCAAATCTATGCGGCGCGTTGCCACGTACAGCAGTGCCGCGAAGGTAGCCAGCAACAGCGTCGCCATCCCCAGATCTCGTTCGAAAATCAGGATAGCCATGGACGCTCCCCATCCAATAAACAAGGGGCCGAGATACTTGAAGTTGGCTCGCAGCGACCATGGCTTGGCTGATGCAATGACATCAGCCGTCTCCGCCAGATATGCAGCCAAAAAGAAGACAATGAACAGCTTGATGATTTCGATCGGCTCGTATTGCACGGGTCCCAAACGGATCCATAACCGTGCGCCATTGACTTCTTGTCCGAAAATCGCCAGCATCGCAAACAGCACAATGGATCCGACGATCCACACGTATTTGTATCCGGCCAGCCGCCGGAACTGGTTGAAGGCAGGTCCAAGCGCAATCGCAAGCGCCAGCGAAATCGAAAGCCACAGGATCTGGCGGTGCACCAGATCGGGCGAGATGCGTGCGATCATCGTGAGCCCCAGCGATGAAAGAATCACTGCGAGGGCCGGCAAGAAATTATCTCGCTGTAAACCCCAAGGCTGCCACAAAACCCAAACCAGCGTCGCAAAAGCAAGCAGAAGGAGCAGCCACGGCGGTCCGACGGTTGACGGCGGGGCAAACGAGAGCGACAGCGCAGCAATGGCAAGCGCACCAAGCATCGGCCAAGCGCGGCTCCAAACTGTGGCTACTCCCACGATCGCGCGCCCAGGAAAGTGACGCGCGCGACGCCGATGTCGATTGTGTCGCCGCTACGAAGTTCGATGCTTTCGGCAATGCGCTCGCCATTGAGATAGGTGCCGTTACTGCTGCTGAAATCGGTCAGAAAGACGGTCGGCCCCTCGTTCTCTAGACGCGCGTGGATCCGGCTTACAGCGGGATCTGCGAGCACCAGATCGGCAGACGAAGCACGCCCGATCGTGAAGGGGCAATAACCCTCCACTGTTCGACCTGAGCCGCCGTCGTTGATCTCCAGTGCAATAAGTTGCGGCGCGTCGCTTGCTTCCGCAAACGTTTTAGATGCGTGGCCCCGCCCTGCTAGGCCTATGAAAAGCGCCAGTGCGCCCAGCACCTCAACGGAGCCCAAACGCATTTGCGCGATGAAGTTCATGACGCTGCTTCTTCGACTGAAAGTCGCGTACTGCCCAGAGTAACAACATCGCCGCGACCAATGGGTGCTTGTTCCACCCGCGTCCCATTGACGAAAGTTCCGTTGGTCGATTGCAAATCACGCAGCACGCAAACACCGCCGCTTATTTGAACCCGCGCGTGATGCCGCGAAATCCCTGGATCGCTTAAAACGAGATCGCTATCCTCACCCCTGCCAATCGTAACCGATCTCACCAGTTCGGCGCTCGCATTGAGCGGGACGCCCTTCGTTACCCGAATTCGCAGTATGGAGGCCGTGGGATTACGGCGAGTTTCTTGCACCTCCGCTGGGGCGCGCGGCGCTGTATCGATTTGCACGGAACCGGCGATCACGCGAAGGTCCTGCTCCAGGCGAACGACGGGGGCCGCGGCGAGTTGGATGTGAACGCGCTGCGCCATATCGGCAAGCAGCGCGCTCCATTGTTGCTCGAGAAAATCGCGTTGAGCCGCCAGCCGATGGTAATCGTCCGCGTTCACCCGAACGGCGTAGCGATCCGGCGCTTGCGCCCCTCCGGGCGCGTGCACCGCTTGGGCTTCCATCGTTGCGACCAGCTTACGAGCGATCTGCGCCGGTTCGAGGGCACTATGAAACGTTTTCGCAAACGCCCTTTCAATGAACGCCGCGCATGCTTCTTCGATGCGTGCGAAGATGCTCACGCGCTGCGCTCGAGGCGCGCGATGAAAAAACCATCGTTTCCATTCTTACCGGGAGGTACCACAACGTCGCCGGCTTGATTTTGAAGCGCTTCATACCGCCGCGGAATAAGACCGCGGTGGCAGCCGTGCCGTCGCAAAAAGTCGTCGATAACATCGCTGGTCTCGCGAACATCGTTCGAACACACCGCGTACACTATCGCACCGCCGGGCAACAGTTGTAGTGCGGCCGCGGCGAGCATTGAACGCTGAGTTTCTGCGTGTCTGGCTGCGTCATCCGGCGACTTGCGCCAACGCGCTTCGGGATGGCGCCCCAGAATGCCCAGCCCGGAACACGGCGCATCCAAGAGAATACGATCGAACCGCTCGGTTTCAACGAACTCCCGCGCATCAGCCGCACGAGATTGTGCGCACGTCGCTCCCGACTCTTCCAACCGACGGCGCAAAAAGTTTTCTTTCGCGCGGTGTTGCTCCACGCAAACCAAACGCCCCTCATTAGCCATGCGCGAGGCAATCTGCACCGCTTTATTGCCACGCCCACTGCAAAGGTCGAGCACCGCTTCGCCCGGCTGCGGGTTGAGGATGTCGACGGGCATCGCGGCCGCTTCGCTTTGCAAAGACCACCTGCCCTGCGGCTGCGATTCCGCAAGTGGGCTGCCGGCATCAATGACGAGAACTTCCGGCACGAAGTTCGAGCGTTGGGGCACGATACCCGCATGCGACAGCTCTTCCTCCACCTGGGCGACCGATGAGCGCAAGAGATTCACTCGAACGGCAGTCTGCGCAGGCCGGTTCATGCCGCTCATCATTTCCTCTACGGCGCCAGAGTCGAAATGCTCCCGCCAGCGTACGACCATCCACGTCGGAAACGAGTAAAGCGTCGCCAAATAGTCATTCTCATCCTGAAACGCTTCACGCTGCGGCGCCGCTGGTTCATCGCGCAACACGTTTCGCAACACCGCATTAACGAGGCCGGAGGTGCCGCGGTGACCGTATTTCTTGGCGAGATTGACGGTCTCGAAGACGATGGCATGCGTGCTCGAGCCCATGAATGCGATTTGATACACGCCCAGCCGCAGAATTTCCGCAATTACCGGCGGAAGAGTGGCAAGCCGGTCTTTCACGTACGGACGCAGATACCAATCGATGGTGCGACGCATTTTGATCGCGCCGTAGGCAATCTCCGTTGCAAAGGCTCGATCTCTTTGCTGCAACGGTGCCTTGAGCAAATGGTGATGTAACGACTCCTGAGCCCCTCGCGGTTGGCGAGAATCTGCCGGGAAAACATCACGCACGACGGCCAGCGCAAGCTCACGCGCGTTCATTCTAAGCCGCCGCAGCTTTGCACGAAAGCGGCCCCGGAGATTGCGCTGCGATTGGGCGGCGTCAAGCGCTCCAAAGCGAGGACGCCCTCTCCGCACGCAACGAGCGCCGCGTCGCCCTCCACTGCCAGGATTCTGCCGGCTGCAGGTTCCCCCAGCGCCACGCTCGATGCAACGTGGGCTTGCAGTAACTTGACCGGCACGCCTGCCAGCGTTGCGCGAGCCGACGGCTTTGGCGAGAAGGCTCGAATCAAGTTGTTGATGTCGGTTGCCGTCCAACTCCAATGCGCCGTCAGATCGCTGCGGCGGAGGGGGCGCGTTATACTCGCCTCCCCGGTCTGTGGCCGCGCCTCGAGATCGCCGCTCGCGACCCGGGCCAGTGCGGAGCACAGCATAGCAGCTCCCTGCCGTGCTAAGCGATCGTGTAAGTTGCCATAGTTTTCATCGGCCCCGATTTTGGTCGTTTCTTGCAGAACGACACCGCCGGTGTCCATTCCCGCATCCATCACGATTATCGTAACGCCGGTTGCCTCGCGCCCATCCCGCAGCGCGCTCTGAATCGGAGTGGCGCCGCGGTATAATGGCAACAGGCTAGGATGGACGTTGAGCGCACCCAATTTTGGAATCTGCAACAGCGGGGCCGGAAGTATTTTGCCATATGAGGCAAGCACGAAAAGATCGGGTGCTACAGTTGCCAATTGACCTAACGCCGGCTCCAGTTTTTGCGGGGTAAATACCGGCGCGCCCATTTCCAGGGCTGCGACTTTCACTGGTGTTGGCTTCAAATGCTGGCCGCGGCCGGAGGGTCTATCGGGTTGCGTGACTACCATTGCCAGTTCCGTTATGCGTGCGACGATTTCCAAACTGGGCACCGCAAATTCGCTCGTCCCGAAAAAGACTGATTTAAGTTTTGTTACGATGCGCGGTCCGATTCAGTTGTGTCGGCCTTCGGCTCAATTTCCGTCGCCGCTTCGACTTCTTCTTCGCTCACGGCGGGTCGCACGTTCTTTGCGGAATCAATGTACAGTACGCCGTTGAGGTGGTCGATTTCGTGCTGTAAGCAACGCGCGAAGAGTCCGTCTCCTTGCAGTTCGATCTTCTTGCCCTCACGGTCTATTCCGCCAACGACGACGGTTTCAAAGCGAGTGATCTCGCCAACCATCCCGGGTACGGACAGGCAACCTTCCAGCGATTCAATTTCGCCTTCGGTCTTCAAAAGTTTGGGATTGATCACAACAAAGGGTCCGTGTTCCGGTTTATCGTCTTGAAGATGAACCGTGAAGATTCGCTTGGGGACGTCGATCTGCGGCGCAGCCAAACCTATGCCCGGCGCATCGTACATCGTCGCGAACATGTCATCGATAAGCTGTTGAAACAATGGGTCATGCAGCTCGTGCGCGCGCACTTTCTTCGCAACCTTGCGCAATGTCGGGTGACCATCGTGAATGATCTTACGGATATAAGGCATCGCCGTTCCTAATTCCACGCCGACGACGCAATGTGCTCGCAGACGTGACAGTGCCGCAGCGTTTTCCCGCAAGGGTGGGTCGTGTGCGTCCGGACGGAGGCTCGCAGAACGAATCGGAGCCACGGAGGGCGGAGATTCGTTTGCGGCAGTAGAGTTTTCACACGATGTGAAAACTCGGGCGTCTCCGCCCGGACGCACACGACCCACCCTTGCGGGAAAATGCGATCATGCTCCCCATGCCCTATAAAATGAAGTTGCTCAGATCAGTGTTTCCCACCACGTCTGCCAGCTTGTCACGAACGTAGGCCGCGTCCACCGTGACTGTGCCCGATTCCTCGGGCGCCCCATACGCGACATCTTCGAGCAAGCGTTCCAAAACCGTATGCAATCGGCGGGCGCCGATGTTTTCGGTCTGCTCGTTCACTTGCATGGCGAACTGGGCGATTTGCTCGATCGCATCCGGCCTGAAATCAAGCGTTACGCCTTCGACTTCAAGCAACGCTTTATATTGGTCCACCAGCGCGTTGCGCGGTTGCGTGAGAATAGTCTGAAAATCGTGGGCCGTCAGTGAGTCCAGCTCAACACGGATCGGAAAGCGACCCTGCAACTCGGGAATCAAATCTGACGGTTTGCTCATGTGAAACGCGCCCGCCGCAATGAAGAGGATGTGATCGGTCTTCAGCTGGCCGTGTTTGGTATTGACGGTGGAACCCTCAACAATGGGAAGAATGTCGCGCTGCACGCCTTCGCGGGAAACGTCTGGGCCTCGCGAACCCTCGCGTCCGGCAACCTTGTCAATTTCGTCAATAAAGATGATTCCGTTTTCACCGGCCCGTCGCAATGCTTCTCGCTTGACGGCATCCATATCAATGAGTTTGCCGGCCTCTTCCTGTTCGAAGATGCGGCGTGCTTCCGATACGGTGACGCGCTTTTTTGTGCGTTTCTTAGGCAAGATGCCGCTGAGCATGTCACCCAAGTCGGCACCTCCCATTGAAGGGTCCATGCCGCCGATTACTCCAATGGGCATGCTGGGACTTTCTTCCACTTCAATTTCGATCAAGCGCACGTCGTAGAAGCCGCGCTCAACATCCCGGCGCGCCTGTTCGCGCACGCCAGGCGCGGTTTCGCTCTGGGCGGGCGTTGGGGCGCTTGGCTGTTGGCCGGCGGAGAGATTGCTCCCGAAGATGGAGCCGAGCGTGGCCGCGAACGGGTTGCTATTTGACTGCGAAGATGACGAGCGGGTTTCGGGATGCAGGGCGTCGATGACGCGCTCTACTGCCGCATGCTCCGCCGCATCCTTGACATCTGCCCTGCGCTCTTCTTGCACTACCCGAATGGAAGCTTCGACCAAATCCCGGACCATGGACTCCACGTCGCGGCCGACGTATCCAACTTCGGTGTATTTCGTCGCCTCAACTTTGATGAAGGGTGCCCCGGTCAATCCGGCAAGCCGCCGCGCAATCTCCGTTTTTCCAACACCGGTAGGACCGATCATCAAAATGTTCTTAGGAATTATCTCCTCGCGCAAATCGCTGCGCACTCGCTCGCGACGATAGCGGTTTCGCATCGCGATCGCCACGGCGCGCTTAGCTTTATCTTGCCCAACGATGTATCGATCTAATTCCGCAACGATATTGCGGGGAGTGAGCTCGGCAATCGTGATCATGCGACCTCGACAACAATGTCTTTGTTCGTATAAATACAAATTTCCGACGCAATTTCAAGCGCTTTGTGCGCGATGTCTTGAGCGTTTAAACTTGTGTTCGAAAGCAACGCTTGCGCAGCGGCTTGCGCGTAAGGGCCGCCGCTTCCGATCGCTGCGATACCCTCGTCCGGTTCAATCACATCACCGTTGCCGCTAATCACAAAAAGATGTTCCGGCGTGCCCACAATAAGCAGTGCCTCAAGCCTGCGCAACGCTCGGTCCGATCGCCAGTCCTTTGCGAGCTCAACGGCCGCCCGCACGAGGTTGTCCTTGTACTCGCTCAGTTTAGCCTCAAATTTTTCCAGCAGCGTGATGCCATCCGCAGCCGAGCCCGCAAAGCCCGCAATTACCTTGCCATTGGCGATGCGGCGAACTTTTCGGGCGCTGTGTTTCATAACGATTTTATCGAACGTAACTTGCCCGTCACCCGCGATGGCGAGCTGTCCATCGCGGCGCACGGCGACGATCGTCGTCGAACGAATGTTCATACGTTCCTGTCTTACCCGACTCCGGCGAGAGTGGTTTCAGCCGGAGTCTGGTCCCTTTCTAATTCACTGGCGAACCGTTGAACCGCTTGCAACGCTCGCTCAGCGAGTTGCAAGCGCCGTTCCTGCTTGTCACGCACGTGTGCGGTCAGAGGCGGGAAAAGGGCCCAGGTAACGTTCGCAGGTTGAAAGTTCGGACTCTGTGTGTTCTGTAAATGCGCGATGACGGCGCCGTGTGCCGACTCGCGGGGGAACACCGGCGCTGGCCGCCCTAAGAGCTCGCGAGCCGCCGCGATGCCGCTGATTGCGCCGCAGGCAGCTGCTTCAACATACCCTTCGGCCCCGGTGATTTGTCCTGCAAGCCAAACGTTTTGCCGGTGAACCAGACGAAGCTGCGACGTTAAGAGTCGCGGTGAATCTACAAAAGTATTGCGGTGCATAACCCCGAGGCGCAACCACTCCGCCTGCTCCAAACCAGGGAGTTTTCCGAAAGCCTCTTTTTGCGCGGGCCAAGTCAGGCGCGTTTGGAAGCCTACGAGGTTCATTGCGGTTCCTTCACGATTTTCTTTGCGAAGTTGCACGACCGCGTAAGGAGTTTTCCCACTGCGCGGATCGCGTAATCCCACCGGCTTGAGCGGTCCAAAACGCAAAACGTCATCTCCGCGTGCAGCCATCTCTTCGATCGGCAAGCAACCCTCGAAATATGGAACCGGCAATGACTCCCTTTCAAAATCCTTCGGCTGATGCTGCGGCAGCCGGCGCAAATCCGCGACAAACTGCTTATAGGTCGCTTCGTCGAGTGGAATGTTCAGATAGTCATCACCATCGCCTTTGTCATAGCGGGATTTGCGGAACATCGGCGCCTCATCGATGGAATCCGACGACACGATGGGCGAAGCCGCGTCGTAATAATGCAACCGCCCGACTCCCCCCACAAGCCGGTCGATTTCCGCAAGCAACGGAGCAGAAGGTAGGGGACCGCAAGCGATTATGGTCGGAATGCGGTCATCGAGCTCCGTTACTTGCCGGCGCCGGAGCGTAATGCGGGGATGCGCGGCCAGTTGCACCTCGACCAAGGAAGAAAACTGCGCGCGATCGACGGCCAGGGCTCCCCCGGCCGGGACCGCGCTGCTCCGGGCCGCATGGATGATGACAGAGTTTAGTACGGCAAGCTCTTCCTTCAAAAGGCCAACAGCGTTTTGCAATGCGGCACCGCGCAAAGAGTTGCTGCAGACGAGCTCTGCCAGAGCCCCCGTTTGGTGCGCTGGACCCATCGTGTAAGGCCGCATCTCGTACAACTCAACGTCGACGCCGCAGAGCGCAGCCTGCCAAGCGGCTTCGCAGCCGGCAAGTCCCCCGCCGACGATACGAACCGGCAGTGCGCTCACGCTTCTTGAACTTCGTCTCCGGAAGAAGTGCCGTCAACCTGGCTGATGACGTGCTCTTTGTTGTTACTGCACTCCAAGGACGCGACGCCGCCGCGTCTTACTTTGGCGACGACATAGGAACCGCATGCAGGGCAGGGCGCCGGGACAACACGGTCCCAAGAAATGAAATCGCATTTGGGATAATTGGCGCATCCAAAAAAGATGCGGCCTTTGCGAGATTT
>JAABUQ010011759.1_pt1 | contig 11065 bp, 13 predicted proteins | sample 5560001 | NCBI WGS metagenome assembly JAABUQ01 (sample SAMN10711888, study PRJNA513371) | rock metagenome | isolation source: Antarctica rocks | place: Antarctica: Victoria Land, Finger Mt nord | collected 2015-12-18
TGGCGAACTCGACCGCGATCTTCGCCGCCGCGACCGGATCGGCCGAAGTCGCCAACGCCGTCGGCCCGATCAGCAGGTCCGAGATCGCGACGAAGGGCGTGCCCTCCAACGCGATCCGCGCCAGCTTATTCTTGCTCACCTTGAAGCCCGCGCCGCCACCGCGCATTCGGTTGCGGAGATCGGTCACCTGCGCCACGGTCAACCCGTGATTGCGTGTAACGACCACCACCGATACTTCGGTGAAGAGGCGGTTCAAAGCGGCAACCAGGTCTTTCTTTTCGTCCCGGTCCATGCTTTCTCCTGTCTCCTGTGGCCCCCGCTAAGGGGCCGGTTGAGCCGGAACCGGGCGGATGCCCCGTTCCAACCCGCCCGTGGGGTCACGCGCCGCGCATGGCCCGGGCCATTCTTGGCAGGCGCACCCGGAATCGCACCCGGCCGCGCCCTCTAACCTGTCCCCGTCTACTGCTGGCAGGATTAAGCCCATGTGAGGGCACCCGCGGTCTCGGACGGCATTCCCCCGGACCGAAGCCCGGGGCGAAACTTCTACGCGATCACCGACGCGCTCGCTGGATCGACCTTTACGCCCGGACCCATCGTCGAACTCAAAGCGATCTTGTTCACATATTTGCCCTTCGCGCCGGTCGGCTTCGCCTTGACGATCGCGTCCAGGAACGCGTCGAAATTGGCCTTCAGGTCGCCCTCGGGGAAGCTCGCTTTGCCGATGCCGCCGTGGATGATCCCCGCCTTTTCGACGCGGAACTCGACCTGGCCGCCCTTCGCCGCCTCGACCGCCGCCGCAACGTTCATCGTCACCGTGCCGAGTTTGGGGTTAGGCATAAGACCCTTGGGCCCGAGCACCTTACCCATGCGACCGACGAGACCCATCATATCTGGCGTCGCGATGCAGCGATCGAACTCGATCGTGCCCGCTTGCACCAGTTCCATCAAATCCTCGGCACCAACGACATCGGCCCCCGCCGTCTTGGCTTCCTCGGCCTTCACGCCGCGCGCGAACACACCGACGCGCACCGTCTTGCCGGTGCCCTTGGGCAATAGCACGACACCGCGCACCATCTGGTCGGCGTGGCGCGGATCGACGCCCAAATTAATGGCGACCTCGACCGTCTCGTCGAACTTGGTCGACGCCAAGGACTTCACCAACCCCAACGCCTGATCGACCGGGTATAGTTTCTCGCGGTCGACCTGCTGGCTTTGCGCCTTCTGCTTCTTGGTCAACGCCATCTATGCCTCCACCACATCGAGACCCATAGAGCGCGCCGAGCCCTCGATCGTCTTCATCGCCGTCTCGATACTCGCCGCATTCAAATCGGGCATCTTCGTCTCGGCGATCTTGCGAATGTCCGCCATCGTGATCTTTCCGATACTCGGGTCCTTGTTCGGGTTTTTCGACCCCGCCTTCACGCCCGCCGCCTTCTTGATCAGGAACGACGCCGGCGGCGTCTTCATCACGAAGGTGAAGCTCTTGTCGGCGAACACCGTGATCACGACCGGCAGCGGCGTCCCCGCCTCCATATCGCCCGACTTCGCGTTGAACTGCTTGCAGAACTCCATAATGTTGACGCCACGCTGACCGAGCGCCGGGCCAATAGGGGGTGAAGGCTTCGCCTGTGCAGCGGGCACCTGCAACTTGATATAACCCGTAATCTTCTTCGCCATAATTTACCTCTAAATGTGGTGCAAACGGCTCTAAAGCCTCCCACGACTATTTCGCGCGCTTGCGCTTGCGTAACTCCAAAACTACCCTGGCCATCCGATCCGCCGAGTCAGCCAACACACTTGCGTTCACTTGGTCAAACCCCATTGCGACGTTTGTTTTTACAAGCTCATTAGAAAAGTTAGTCGTAAAAGACGAACACCCCTGGACCGCCGCCGTTGCAATCGTTCTCGCATCCGAAACGTTGTCATCGAGAGCGATAATTTTATCGATCATGCAGCCCCACATAACACTCATCAGCTGCATGTTCGGTGGCTGCACGTCGCCTGCGGCCGAGAAAGTCAAAAGACTTCCAACGACGCAAGATATTATCGAGCCGCGCCGCATCACTTCGCCTTCTCGACCTTATCAAAATCCAGATCTACCGTTGTCGCGCGCCCGAAGATCGTTACCGATACCTTCACGCGGCCCTTGTCGAAATCCAGCTCCTCGACCAGCCCGTTGAATGAGGCGAACGGTCCGTCCAATACCTTGACCTGATCGCCGATCTCGAAATTGACCTTGAGCCGCACCTTGGCCGCAGGCGTCGCCGCCTCTTCGGCCTTGGTGCTCAGGATCCGCGCGGCTTCCGCCTCGGTAATCGGCTGCGGCTTCGACTGATTGCCCAAGAACCCCGTGACCTTGGGCGTGTTCTTCACCAAGTGGAACACCTGATCGTTCATGTCGAGCTTCGCCAGCACGTAACCCGGGAAGTTCTTCTTCTCGACGATCACCTTCTTGCCGCGCTTGACCTCGGTTTCCTTCTGCGTCGGCACCTCGATCGCGTCGACGAAACCCGCCAACCCTAGCCGCGCGGCTTCGGACACGATCGCGTCCTTGACCTTGTTCTCGAAGCCCGAATAGGCGTGGATGATATACCAGCGTGCCACGAAAGTCCCTTAAAACGCCGCCAGCAGCCCGCGCACCGCGCGGCCGAGCACCTGATCGATCCCCAGGAAGAACAGCGACAATACCGTGGTCATCAGCAGCACCATCAGCGTCGTCGCCACGGTTTCATTGCGCGTCGGCCACGTCACCTTCGACGTTTCCGTCCGCACCTGCGCAATGAACTCGCCCGGAGAAACCCGCGCCATCGTCAACACCCTTCAACGCCAAATATCCCGCCAACCAGGGGTGCAACCCCCCGGCCTACGGGCCGTAATCCTTTTCGCGCGTCACACCGTGGCAGGAGTGGGGGGACTCGAACCCACGGCCCTCGGTTTTGGAGACCGATGCTCTACCAACTGAGCTACACTCCTAAGGCGCGCGAGCGAAGCTGTATACGCGTCAGCCACACGGCGCGCAAGCCCATCATCATGGACGCGCCATCCTCCTTACGCATCGGGAAAAGTCGAATCTCGGTGCTATTCCAGCCTTGATACCGTTGTAGAGTAGCGTTTATTCGGGCGGTGGATCGGTGGGGGCGATGAGAGGCGTGCGCATAATCGGAATTTCCCGGCATCGGCTGGGCGCAAAGACGCTCGCGATCGCATCCGCCGCCCTCATTAGCGTGTCGGCGACCGCGCGTACGCCCCGGGTAGGCGAGGTCGCGCCGCCGGTCGATTTTGTCACCTACGATAGGCAGCGGATCAGCCTCGCCGATCTGAAGGGTCAGGTCGTCGTCCTCAACTTCTGGGCAACCTGGTGCGGCCCGTGCAGAGCCGAGATGCCGCTATTGGACGCTGCCGCCGCTCAGAAGAAGGACAAGGGCCTGCGCGTATTCGCGGTCGCCACCGAAGATTCGGTCCCCGCGTCCTATTTGAAGCAGCTTGCCGCCGCGCTGCATTTCCCGCTCGTGCGCCGCCTCAAGGGCAGATACGAAATCATTTGCGGCGCAGTGCCCACCAACTACGTTATCGATCGCGCTGGCATCGTCCGTTATGCCCAGGCGGGCGCGTTCGATGCTCAAACGATCAACAGCGTCCTGCTGCCGCTGCTGCGCGAAGTCTCGCCCGCCGTCGATCCCGCGCCGCCGCCAGTGGCCGCCGCGCCAACCGCCGCCCCGTCTCCGAGCCACTAACCGCCGATCGCCCCCCCAGTTGCGACTGTCCGCACGTCGACCATATCCGTCGCGAAACAGCATCGAAAGCTCCCCAATGACCAACCTAGCCGCCGCCGGAACCTACCAGCTCGCCGACCGAACCGTGCACCGCATGGGCTATGGCGCGATGCAGCTCGCGGGGAAGGGCGTCTTCGGTCCACCACACGACCACGGCGAAGCCGTTGCCGTGCTGCGCACCGCGGTCAAGGCGGGGGTAGATCACATCGACACAAGCGACTTCTACGGCCCGCACATCACCAACCAGATCATCCGCGAGGCGCTCCACCCCTATCCCGCCAACCTCACCATCGTCACCAAACTCGGAGCGCGGCGCGGCGAGGATGCGTCGTGGAACCCCGCCTTCTCGCGCGACGAGCTGACCGCCGCCGTCCACGACAACCTCCACAATCTGCGCGTCGACGTGATCGAGGTCGCCAATCTGCGGCTGATGTTCGGCCACGTCGGCCCGGCCGAAGGTTCGCTCGAAGAGCCGCTGGCTATCTTGGCCGATCTCCAGCGCCAGGGCCTCATCCGCCACATCGGCCTGTCGAACGTCACCCCGACCCAACTCGCCGAAGGCCGCCGCATCGCCAATCGCCTGCGTGCAGAACGCTTACAACTTGGCCCACCGCGACGACGACGCGATGATCAATGCGCTTGCGGCGGACGGCATCGCCTACGTCCCCTTCTTCCCCCTGGGCGGCTTCACCCCGCTCCAGTCCGACACGCTATCGGCCGTCGCCGCGCGGCTCGACGCGACGCCGATGCAAACCGCGCTCGCCTGGCTCCTCCACCGCGCGCCCAACATCCTCCTCATCCCGGGCACGTCATCGGTGGGGCACCTGCGGGAAAATCTGGCGGCGGCGGAGCTGAAGCTGAAAGAGGGGGAACTGGTGGAGCTGGATGGGATCGCGAACTAGAGCCGGAAGTGGATCGCGCGCCTATGCAGAGGCAAAATTAGGATGGTGATGACCGCGAGCACGCCGAGAGCGCAGGTAAGCGAGGCGAGATACGCGTTCGGCAGGATGCGCAATACGAGATCGTCGATCCACTTTTGCGGCGATACCAGCGCTCCGTCCCGATGCAGCAGCGGCCATCCATAGAAATAGCCCCATAGGATCGAGATCGTAAACGCCAGGACCGCATTGCCGCCTAGAACCTTTAGCGGGGTCAACAACGGGTCGGCGATCTTGCTACGAAGCAGCAGGGCGAAACTCGATAGCCCCAAAGCGGATACGCCGCTGCTAAGCAACGCGAAGCTGCTGGTCCAAAGGCGTTTGTTGATCGGGGTCAGCGGATCGAAAAGCAGGCCAACCAATATCAGCAACGCGCCAGCAACGGCGATCCGGGGCACGGCGCGCTCGGGCGCAAGCCGCCATGCGCGCGCGGCCAATACACCGAAGAGCACGTTCGTGGTCGCGGGCAGCGTCGAAAGCAGCCCCTCGGGATCGTAGATCACCGGGCCTGCCCAGACCTTGAACCCGAACTGCCACAAATGCGGCACCGTGAATATCGCCCGGTCGATATAAGCGGGCAGGCTTCCTTCTGGGTCGAGGTGCCCAGCGCCGTAACCGGGAACCGGCACAAACGTTATCGCCAAAAAATACAAGACGAGGACCGTGACAATCACCCGGAAAATTGCCGGGCCATTCACACTATAGAAGGTCCGCGCATCTTTGCGTGCCGTCGCAAGGACGAGCGCGGCGGCGAACAAGTAGCAAAGTCCTATCCGCTGCGGCACCCCGGGAATGCGTATATTCGCTAAGCCGCCATGCCCCGGAGCCGGGGCACCCGCCGATATCGTCATGACATAAATCGCATTCAGCGCCAGCCCGAGCGCGATCAGCGCGACCGTCCGGCGGCCGATCCGGAGCCATAGTCGGTCGCGGTCGGCCTTGGTGACGATCGCGTGCGGGAAAGAAAGTCCGAGCGCCATCCCGACGCTGAACAGGAACGTCGGAAACACCATGTCGGCCGCCGTCCAACCGTTCCAGTCGGCGTGCTTGAGCGGCCAGTATGCGCGGTTCCAGTCGCCCGGACTCGTAACGACGATCATTCCAGCAACCGCGAGGCCGCGCAGAACGTCCAGTTCCGTGAGGCGTGAATGTCTTTCCACCATCGAATTTGCCCCCAACTCAACTGGTCCGGCCTTAACCCGCCAACGCCCGCCTAACCCCCTCGTTCACCACCGCCGGGTTGGCTTTGCCGCCCATCGCCTTCATCGCCTGCCCGACGAAGAAGCCGAAAAGCTTGTCCTTGCCCGCGCGGTAGTCCGCGAGCTTGTCGGGGTTCGCCGCGAGCACGTCGGCGATCGCCGCGTCGATCGCGCCGGTATCGCTCACCTGGCGGAGGCCGCGTTCCTCGACGATCGCGCCCGGATCGCGTCCGGTTTCCAGCATCGCGTCCATCACCTGCTTCGCCAGCGGCCCCGACAGCGTGCCGTCCGCCACCAGCGCGAGCAACTCGGCCCCCTGCACCGGCGATACCGGCGAGGCGTCCAGCCCCACGCCCAGCCGGTTCAACCCGCCGAACAGGTCGGAGATCAGCCAATTCGCCGCTGTCTTCGCCATGTGAGCCTCGCTCCGCCCGGCCCGCGCCGCGCTTTCGGCGAGCAGCGTCTCGAACCAGCGTGCGGTCTCGACGTCGGCCACCAGCACGCCTGCCTGATAGGCGCTCAGGCCCAAGATCGCCTCGAAGCGCGCCCGCTTCGCGCCCGGTAGTTCGGGGAGTGACGCCCGGCACGCGTCGACGAACGCCGCGTCGAACACAAGCGGCGGCAGGTCGGGATCGGGAAAATAGCGGTAGTCGTGCGCGTCCTCCTTCGACCGCAAGGATCGCGTCTCGCCCCGGTCGGGATCGAACAGCCGCGTCTCCTGGTGGATCGCGCCGCCCGCCTCGACGATCCCAACCTGCCGCCGCGCCTCATACTCGATCGCGGCGGCGACGAAGCGCACCGAGTTGACGTTCTTGATTTCGCACCGCGTGCCCAGCGCATCGCCCGGCCGCCGCACCGAGACATTCACGTCGGCGCGCATCGAACCCTCGTCCATGTTGCCGTCGCACGTCCCCGCGTAACGCAGCGTCTCGCGCACATGGCGCACATAGGCGGCGGCTTCGGCGGGCGAGCGCATATCGGGCTTAGAGACGATCTCCATCAGCGCCACGCCGCTGCGGTTCAGGTCGACCAGCGACGCGTCCGCCGCCGCGTCGTGCAGCGATTTCCCCGCATCCTGCTCCAAATGCAGCCGCTCCACCCCGATCGCCTTGGTGGTGCCGTCCTCGAGCGTGACGGTCACCTTGCCTTCGCCGACGATGGGGAACTCGAACTGGCTGATCTGATAACCCTGCGGCAGATCGGCGTAGAAATAATTCTTGCGGTCGAACCGGCTCCACGGGTGGATTTGGCAGTCCAAAGCCAGCCCGCTCCGCACCGCCTGTGCGACGCACTCACCGTTGATCACCGGCAACATCCCCGGCATCGCCGCGTCGACCAGGCTGACATGGCTGTTCGGCTCGGCCCCGAAGGTGGCGGACGCGCCGCTGAACAGCTTGGATTTGCTCGTCACTTGCGCGTGCACTTCGAGGCCGATCACGACCTCCCAGTCGCCGGTGTCGCCGTGGATACGATAGGGTTGCGCCATCCGCCCGAGCTATGGCCCCCGTGCCTTTGCGTCAACGCGGCCCAGCGCCTACATCGGCCGCGAACCAAAATGGCGACGATACTCTCCCCCGGGCCCAAAGTGGGCATGGTCAGCCTCGGCTGTCCCAAGGCGCTCGTCGACAGCGAGCGCATCCTCACCGCATTGCGCGCCGACGGCTACCGTCTGTCGCCCGATTATGCGGGCGCGGACGTGGTGATTGTCAACACCTGCGGCTTCCTCGACAGCGCCAAGGCCGAAAGCCTCGAAGCGATCGGCGAGGCGGTCGCCGAGAACGGTCGCGTCATTGTCACCGGGTGCATGGGTCACGAAGCCGAAGCTATTCGCGCCGCGCACCCACGAGTCCTCGCGGTAACTGGCCCGCAACAGTACGAGCAAGTCGTCGGCGCGGTGCGCCTGGCCGCTCCGACTACCAACTCGCCTTACATCGACCTCATCCCCGAAGCGGGGCTGAAGCTGACGCCGCGGCACTACAGCTACCTGAAGATCAGCGAAGGCTGCGATCACCGCTGCTCTTTCTGCATAATTCCCTCGCTGCGCGGCAACCTCGCCTCCCGCCCCGCCAACGCGGTTCTCCGCGAGGCCGAGAAGTTGGTAGCGGCGGGCACCAAGGAACTGCTGGTTATCGCGCAGGACACCAGCGCCTACGGTGTCGACATCCGCTACGCCGAAAGCCCCTTCCAAGGCCGCCCCGTCCGCGCCCACATCGTCGATCTCGCACGCGAACTCGGCTCGTTCGGCGCGTGGGTGCGGCTGCACTATATCTACCCTTACCCCCACGTCGATCATTTGATCCCGCTGATGGCCGACGGCCTCATCCTCCCCTACCTCGACATCCCCTTCCAGCATGCCAGCCCCGCCGTGCTCCACGCGATGCGACGTCCGGCGAACGACACCAAGGTCCTCGACCGCATCCGTGGCTGGCGCGCGGCAGTGCCCGACATCGCGCTCCGCTCGACCTTCGTGGTCGGGTTTCCGGGTGAAACTGAGGCCGATTTCACCTACCTGCTCGATTGGTTGCAAGAGGCTCAACTCGACCGCGTCGGCGCGTTTGCCTACGAGCCAGTTGCCGGGGCGGCCGCAAACGCGATGCCTGACCAAGTGCCCGACTCGCTCAAGCAGGAACGCCTCGCCCGTTTCATGGAAGCCGCGCAGGCGATCTCGGCCGCCAAACTCGCGCGCCGCATTGGCACCTGGGTAGAGGTGGTGATCGACGCCGCCGACGGCGAAGGCGGTGCGAGCGGACGTACCAAGTATGACGCGCCTGAGATCGACGGACAAATTCACCTGCGTGACGCGGGATCGCTCAAAGTCGGCGATCGAACATTGGTTCGCGTTGAAGATAGCGATAGTTACGATCTCTTCGGCGTCGCGGTGGACTGAGCCGGTCGGCTCACCGCAAAATCGTATGTAGACGACGATCGCCGCTGCAACGATATCGGGTTCTGGTCGTTGTCATTCGGTAACCAAGGTGCGTTCTCGCACGGGAGTATTGACGAGATGATGATCGATCTGGAACGCGAACGTGGAAGTCGCCGGAGACTTGCGTCGTGGATGCAGGTGTTGATCGGCTATGTGCGTTCGTCGCGTCCCGATATGACCAACCGGCAAATGGGCTTGTTGATGTTGGTCTATTTGACCAATGGTCCGCATACGGTGCGTGGTTTGGCTAATAAACTTCACGTTTCCAAGCCGGTCGTCACGCGCGCGTTAAACACATTGGGTGCGCTCGGTTATCTGCGTCGGCAAAAGGATGAGAGCGATCTGCGCAACATCTTCGTCGAACGTACGCCCGCTGGTCGGACGTTCCTTGACGAGTTTGCGCTGTTGATCGAGAAAGTCGACGAAGATGAACCTGCAACCGACCGTCCCATGCTGGAGGCCGTCGCCCGGTAACTCGCTCGACCCTCGCGTCGATGCCTTCCGTTCCGATCTAGCAGATGCGGCGTTGCGGGGTCGAGTAGATGCGGAAAGGTATTCCGAACCAATTCCCGTACGTTGCTTGGCCGAGCGCTCAGTTGTCAACTCATGGCGCGATTATGATGCACCAGCCGTGAGCGAGTTGGTGACAGGCGAGGTATTCTACGTCATTGAGCGCGATACGGAATGGTTGTGGGGCTGGTGCGGTCACGACCATTACGTCGGATATGTGGACGCCGACCGATTTGGAGACCATCGCGCGCCCACTCACCGTGTCATCGCCAGGGTCGCGCTAGTGTTCGCCAATGCGAATATCAAAGCGCCATTGAAGTCTCGCTTGCCACTCGGCTCGCTTGTCGACGTTGGGGACCAGTCGGACCAGGTGTTCTTGGGGAGCGATCACGGTTTCATTCATCGCCGTCATCTCGATCCGGCGGGCAAATTTGTAAATGACCCGCTCGAAGTCGCCCTGCGCTTGGTTGGTACGCCGTATCTTTGGGGCGGACGTACTGGAGAAGGGATCGACTGCTCGGGCCTTATCCAGGTCTCACTAGGCTTATGTGGCATCGCGAGCCCACGCGACTGCGACCAGCAGATGGCCGCGCTCGGCAACGCGGTCGACCCCGTCGAGGCACGGCGCGGCGATCTCATGTTTTTCCCCGGCCATGTCGGGATCATGACGGATAGCGTCAATTTGTTACATGCAAACGCGTTCTGGATGACTACGATGGTCGAGCCGCTTGCCGACGTGGTTGCCCGCTTGGCCCCGCATTACTCGCAACCGATATCGGCGGTGAAGCGGCTCTAGAATGCCGTATCTTTAGTCGACGTTTTCGACGAATCGGCTTACAATCTGCGGAGGCAAGGACTGGACACTTTTGGCCTATCGACCAATCGACGATCGTTAAGTGAGGTTACGTGCTAAGCCGCTTCGAGAAGCTCGACATGATCAGTCGTCAAGGCCAGTGCGGGCGGGGCACCCCCGATTACACCCACGACCCGCACCGTCTTAGCATGTGGTAGATCAGTGAACGCCAGCACTGGCACGCTGGGCAGTCTGGCGCGCAGCACGCGGGCGAGCGGACGCCGGTTCGCCGCGCCGGTGAGCAACGCGAAGCTCGCACCTTCCTCGGTCAGCGGTCGTGCGACCTCGACGGCCGCCTCGGCGACACGGCGCGCCAGTCCCGGCTCGATTGGATAAGCGCCGCCCGGATCGGCACGCACTGAGCCCGCGATCAGTGCTTCGAGGTCATCGTCGAAGGTTAGCGCACGCAGCGGCTCTTTAAGTCGAGCTAGCCGTGCCACAATAAGATCGCCCAGCGAGGGGCGCATCAGTTCGGCCAATTCGACCGCGTCGGTGGTCCGGTGCGCCTGAGCGGCGGCCGCCTTGATCACGCGACGGAACTCGCGGATCGGCACGCCGTCCTCGAGCAGGCATTGTAGCGCGGCGGTCAGCATCGCGAGCGGCAACACCTTGGGCACCAGCCCGGTCACCAGCGCGCGCGCCGACGTTTGCAGTCCATCCAGCAGTCGCTGCACATCGTCCTGCCCCAGTAATCGACGCGCGTTCGCCTGCAGCACCTGCGCCAGATGCGTCGCGATCACCGTCGGCGGATCGACAACCGTATATCCCGCGCCGATCGCGCCATCCCGGTCGTCGCCGCCGATCCACAGCGCGGGCAGGCCGAAGCTCGGGTCGCGCGCCTCGCGGCCCTCGACCGGCGCGATCAC
>JAABUQ010011760.1_pt1 | contig 11064 bp, 7 predicted proteins | sample 5560001 | NCBI WGS metagenome assembly JAABUQ01 (sample SAMN10711888, study PRJNA513371) | rock metagenome | isolation source: Antarctica rocks | place: Antarctica: Victoria Land, Finger Mt nord | collected 2015-12-18
AATAGCCGTTGCCGTTCACGCACTGAACCGCATGCTGGAGCTCGGACGCCCAGAATACGTGCGCACCGCATGACCCGTTATTCGGCAGCCTCAATGTGTCCACGGCTCGGTCGGTGCAACAAGGTCTGCCGAGGCGCTCAGTTTCGGAAACCGTTCGCGCCAGCGAACGAAGAGCGGTCGTACATCGCCGGTCTCCAGGCACATTGGCCGCGCGAGAAGGTCAGCCCGCGTTCTCTCTTACGTCGCTGAGGATCGCCGCGGCGCATCGCAGCCATTCACGACGCGGTGGCCCGACAACCCCGTCACGGTCAGGTCAATGATCGTTTCTGAACTCACACGGCCAGTCGCAACACCGAGCAAACTCTCGTTTTTGGATGGCCCAGATCGCAGCCTGTGTTCTGTTGCTTGCGCGAATCTTCCGCATAAGGCCTTTCACGTGCACCTTAACCGTCGCTTCCGTGATGTTCAGCTCACGCGCGACTGCTTTGTTCGAGGAGCCTAGGACGAGACGGCGAAGGATCTGCGCCTCTCGCTCGGAAAAGCTAATATTATCGGCCTGTTGCGGGCCGGCAAGGGAGCGCTCCCTGTGGGCGTTTGGCTGGTCGGTGTCTTGCTGAGATGGCTCGATCTCAACGGGAGCGGGCAGGATCATTGGAACGTTGATCGTCGAGCTTGGCTCGTGCGGCCGCGCGGCGACCAGGGCCGCCGGGTAAAGATGCTGGCCGAGGGCGACGAGCTCGAGCGATCGCCTGAGGATCTCAGCCGAGACATCTTTTGAGACGACGGCGGCGACCCCTGCCGAAATCGCCGCGTGGAGGACACTGGCGTCGACGACGTCCGTGAGCGCCGCCCACCGGACCTGCGGGAGCGCGTAGGACAAGCTAAGGATCTCGTCGACCTGTTCGACGATTTCGGTCTCCGTGTCGGATCCGAACAAGACCAGTGTCGGGCGGATCTGATGGCGCGGGTTGCTCAAGGCCTCGCGCAAAGTTCGGCTGAGCGAGACGATGTTGAAGGGGGCACGGCTGAGTAGGTGTTCCAAACTCTCACGGGTCAGCAAGCGCCTATCGACGATCGCGATGTTGATCTGATCCATGTCGATCCTTTTCGCTTGCCGGGCTTCATCCGGTTCCGTTGCCGGTCCCTGGACGCCACCCAAATTTCCGTCCGCGTGCCCTCGCGCTCGAGCCGCCAACCTAAAGCGGTGGCGGGTCAAGTCCTGTCCCCCAGTCTTGAAGTTTTACAGAACATTACCACAGTGTCAGCATTCGGATGCGTAACGAACTCCGCGCTTCGACACGAAAGCGTGATAAGCGAGCAGTGATAGCTAGCCGCGCCGACCGCCAAGAGATGTCGCGTGGGCGCGTCGCAAATAACGACAAAGTAGCACAACCCAAGAATGGTGAGGGTTGCCATAGATACTATTATAACGCGAAAATTTACCACCATTTACTTTCGTGATGGCGAGAAGCGAGGTATACTACTCAAAGTTGCAAAAATACTACTACGCACTTTCGCGAGAAAGAGGGCCGGGCTACAACCGGCCACCGACAAAAGTGGCGACCGCATAGGTGGGTTGCTGCAACGCCGGTCGTGCAGACCGACCCCGGGCCACTGCAGGCGACGATGGACGGGCCATCGACATCGGCAGCATTTTGGAAGCCAGCCTATACCGGGAACCTGATCTTTCTGACGCAGAAACGGCCGATCACGGCACTGTTCCCAACGCCGCGAGCCAGCGCAAGCCGGGCGAGGCCACTACGGCAACATCATGCCGCCGGCTGATGTCTTAAAATGATAAATCATACCAGCGGCATGAGGCTCTGACTCGTGCGGGATCGAACGAAACCGCTGACGCGGTGGACCAACCCGACATCGCGATGGAGAGATCAGTTCTGCCCACGGGCAACGCCACCCCGGCCGAGATCAACGGGAATGTTTGAGGGTTCAACGGGGTCCCGCGAGGTAAGCGAGCGGCAGCCCTATGATGCGGGACGTCCCTGAAGCCGGATTGAACGAAGCTGCGGTGGTCCCGGAGGTCTACGGGCGTTGGACGCGAGCGAAGTGTTTACGACGAGCGCCCGCGATCAACGAGCCGCCTATGCCGAGCGGCTGACCGGCGCCTGCGAACTGGCTGAGGGGCTCGGGGCAGCGCGATCGATGGTTCCGATACGGAGGATCGGCGAGGTTCGGCGCTATGTGATCGATGGGCGGCGACCCTACGGGGTAGCTGTCCGGCAAACGAACGTTGGACGGTCAACGCCGGAATGTCCGGAAACCCTGGACCTTCAATGAGAAGTCGGACAGGATGATTTCCGGACAGGAAAACGAACACCTGCCGTGGCAAATGTCGGCGACGCACGCGTCAGCACGGTCGACCAGGATCCGGCGCTGCAGCTCGACGCTGCGGCGGCAGGGTGCATGAAGATCTTCGAGGATCTTGCCTCGGGAGCACGGGCCGATCGCGCCGGGCTGCGGTCCGCGCTTGACCATGTGCGCGACGGCGATGTGCTGATCGTCTGGAAGCTCGATCGTCTCGGTCGCTCACTGCCGCATCTGATCGAGACCGTGACGTCGCTGGCGACACGCGGCGTCGGGTTCCGCCCCATCACCGAGGCGATCGACATGCCGCCGCCGGGCGGAGGCCTGGTCTTTCACCTGTTCGGGGCTTTGGGGCAGTTCGAGCGTGACCTGATCCAGGAGCGGACCCGAGCGGGCCTCGTCGCGGCCGCGGCGCGCGGCCGAAAGGGCGGGCGCAAGCCCGTTGTCACCGACGAGAAGCTCGAGCGCGCCCGTGCCGTCATCGCCAAGGGATTGACCGTGCGGGAGGCCGCCACCCGGCTCAAAGTGGGAAAGTGGCGCGTTGCTTTCGCGGCGGCACGCCCCTGGCGACGGTGCACCGGTCTAAAGAGTCAACCCCGCTCGACAGGCGCAACCGGACGTGGTGTTGGACCTAGCCTCCCTTCCCCGAAAACCATCTCGGCCCCGCAGCCGATCCCTTCGCGGACGGCTGATCGTCCTTTGGGTCATCTCGCTCGGTACGGCTCTCGCAGTCGGGACCGTGCTGGTCCAGCTCTATTGGCAGTCCTCGATCGACCAGGTTGCCCGGGCGGAGGCGACGGTGAGCAGGGCGTGCGACGAGATCACGAACCGCTACCGATTCTACATGTCCGGCCTGGACAGGTTGTCGGTCAACCCGCAGGACCGGGATCTGCGGGCGGGGCTTGGGGCCGTCGTCACCATTGCGCTAGCAAACATGTCCGGAATGGAAGGCGGCATCTGGCAACGCGGCAGCGGGTCGCTCGCCTACGCCTACCCCACGTATGAGGGTACTGGCCCGAAGACGGACCTGCCGGCGGCGGAGCTGCAAAGCATTCGCGCCGTCAACGCCGACGCCCTGACGGAGGATCGGGCGGTGTCGGTCCGGGAAACGGGCCGCCAACAAACTCTACTCCTGCAAGCCTGTCCGCTGCCCGTGCCTCTGGAAGGGGCGACCGCCTGGGCCATGGTCCGCGTGTTCACGGGCCAGGGGGCTGGCTACACGCGGCTGCTCGGTGGCCTGGGCGTCCTGCTCGTCTCCGTCCTGGCCTCTTCTGCCTGGACGACGCATCTGCTGCTGACTTGGTCCCGCAAGCTGGGGGCGCTCGAGACGGGGATCGCGCGTCGCGACGGTTTTGACCCGCCGATCCTGGACCTGACCGGCGAGCGTGAGCTGGATCGGATCGTCACCAGGCTGAACGCTGCCACCGTGGAGATTCGCGCCATGCGGGGCGAGGCCGAGCGGCTGTCCGCACAGGTGGCCGCGTCAGAGCGGCTCGCCGCCCTGGGCCGGGTCGCCGCCGGAATCGCGCACGAGATCCGCAACCCGATCGCCGCCATGCGGCTGAAGGCGGAGAATGCGCTCCGCGGAGACGACGCGAGGCGGCGCGGCGCGCTGGAGATGGTTCTTGGCCAGATAGCTCGGCTGGACCACCTGCTGCGCGACCTGCTGACGCTCACGCACCGGAGCGAGCCGCAATGGCGGGACACGGACGTGCACGCCTTGCTTGCCGTCACAGTCGAACTGCACCGCGAACTCGCCGAAGATCGGGGCATCCGCATCGACGTGGCCAGCCCCGCGATCACGTGGGCGCTCGATCCCGACAAAATGCGGCGGGCGCTCGGCAACCTCGTCCTGAACGCGATCCAGAACGTGCCCGCTGGCGGCGCCGTCACGGCATCGGCCGACCAATCGGACGGGAACCTGCACCTGCTTGTCGCCGACAATGGCCCGGGGTTGCCCGAACAGGTGCGCCGACACCTCTTCGAGCCGTTCGTGACCGAGCGAGCTGAGGGAACCGGCCTCGGTCTTTCGATCGTCAAGGAGATCGCTGAGCAGCATGGCGGGACCGTGACCTACCGGGACGGGCGGCCGGGGAGCACGTTCAATATCGTCGTGCCCCGGCGGGAGGGTTGATGGCCAAGCTGCTTGTCATCGACGATGACACGGCATTCCGCGACGGCCTCGCGGAAACGCTTCGCGACCTGGGCCACGAGGTACTTGAGGCGGCTGGAGGCGAGGAAGGCATCGGGATATTCGGGGCCGCACGGCCAGGCATCGTGTTCCTCGATTTGCGCATGCCGGGGCTGGACGGCCTTTCGGTTCTGAAGCGGCTGTGCGGCGACGCGCCGGCCCCGCCCGTGCCCGTTGTCGTGTTGACCGCGTTCGCCTCGGGCGCCAACACGATCGACGCCATGCGGCTGGGCGCGTTCGACCATCTCACGAAGCCGCTGGGCCGCGACGAGGTGGCCGACGTGCTGGACCGCGCCCTGGGTCGGACCACGGCTCAGGCCATTTTGGAGGCCCATCCGCCCGAGGCACAGCTAGGGGACGGGCCGCTGGTGGGCTTCAGTCCGGCGATCCGGGCCGTGCAAAAGCTGATCGGCATGGCCGCCGCGTCGGACGCGACGGTGCTCGTCACCGGCGAGACCGGGACGGGCAAGGAGCTGGTCGCCCGCGCGCTGCACAAGCACGGGCCGCGCGCGGGCGGGCAGTTCGTCAGCGTGAACTGCGCCGCGATCCCGGCGGAGCTGCTGGAGAGCGAGCTGTTCGGCCACGTCGCGGGCGCCTTCACTGGGGCCGTGAAGGCGCAGGCCGGACGGTTTCGGGAGGCGAAGGGCGGCACGCTGCTGCTGGACGAGATCGGCGACATGGACGCCGCCATGCAGGCGAAGATCCTGCGCGTACTGCAGGAGCGGGTCGTGACCCCGGTCGGCGGTCGCCCGGAGCCCGTGGACGTCCGCGTGGTCGCGGCGACGCATCGCGACCTGTTGCGGCTGATCGACGAAGGCAGGTTTCGGGCCGACCTCTATTACCGCCTGCACGTCATCCCGGTCGCATTGCCGACATTGAGGCAGCGGCAGTCTGACATCGTCCCGCTGGCCGAGCACTTCCTGCGCTTGGCCAACCCAGCCGCGCCCAAGCGCCTGTCCGCGGAGGCGGCCGCGCTGTTGCGGGACCACGGCTGGCCCGGAAACGTCCGCGAGCTGCGGAACGCGGTCGAGCGAGCAGCGGCACTGTCGCGCGGGCCGACAATCGAGTCATCCGACGTTGCGTTCCTGCGGCATTCCGTGATGCCGGGGCCCCCGGCCTCAAGCGACTTGACCCTGCCCGAAGCGGTCATGGAACTGGAGCGCGCGATGATCCGGCGCGCCCTGGCCGAGGCCGGGGGCAGCCGGACGGAAGCCGCCCGCAAGCTCGGCATCCATCGCCAGCTGCTCTACGACAAGATGAAGCGGCACGGTCTCGGCGAGGGCGGATGATGCTTTCGCTTGCCCGGTTGCGCGGACGATATCTCGCGCCGGTGACCATGATCCGCCTGGTGCCGATCAGCGTCGTTCTCCTCGGCGGGATCGCCCTGACCACATGGACGTCCGGGCTTCTCAGCCGGCACCGCGACCTCGTCGTCCACACCAGGGCCGGCGGTGGCATTCTACATCACGCGGAAGTCGCTGAATTCCAAGACAGTATAGCCGTTGTTTTTGCAGACATTGAGTGTCTTCTTTCCCGACGAAGCTGCACCTCAATGCCGAACTAACGCCCAAAATTGCGATTCTTGCTTTGGCACGCTCCTTGCTGTTCTCCAATCAAAACCCGGATTGTGGGTGATCATTGGAGGTCATTACACGTGAAGATGAAGTTGACGACGCTCCTGCTCACTACGACCACGCTGGGCCTGTTGGCTGGCGGCGTCCTCGCGCAGACTTCGCCCGCAGCCGTCCCAGCCACGGCGCCGGCGATCCCGGCACTGGCGCAGGCCCAGCCGACATTCGATCCGAGCCAGCTCCCGACGACCCGCGGCACGGTGAGGTTTTTCACGTTGACCCCCCGCGGCGACGTGGACGGCTTCGTGCTCGCGGACGGCACGCAGGTTCACGTGCCGCCGCACCTCTCGGCCCAGCTCGTCGGGGCCGTGAAGCTCGGCGACGCGGTCACGGTACACGGCCTACGGGCGGCCGCGATCCCCTTGGTCGCCGCAATGTCCGTGACGGGAGATGCCAGCGGCCAGACAGTGTTCGACCAGGGGCCGGACGGAGGGCCGGGTCCTGGCAAACCCGGCCACGGTCCCCCACCCCCCGGCGGCCCGGCCGGCCGGTCGCAGGCGGAAGTCACAGGCAAGGTGCTGATGGTCCTGCACGGCCCGCGGGGTGAGGCGAACGGCGCCATGCTCGAAGATGGAACCGTCCTGCGGCTGCCGCCGCCTGAGGCCGCGCGCCTGGCCTCCACGCTCACCGTCGGACAGACCGTCGTCGCCCAGGGGCCGGGCATCGCGAACAACCTGGGCCGCATGGTGGAGGTCCGTTCCATCGGGGCCTCGCATAACCAGATGGCGCAGGTGCAGGCGCCGCCGCCGCGCACGGCCCGCGTGGCCCAGATGGCGACCGCCGCGGGCCGCCTCCGCCGCCGCCTGCGGTTGGCGGTCCAGCCCCTGACACAGCTCCGACATCTCGTCCGTAAGACCGACAACCGCATCTGGTCCGAGGACCAGATGCGCTACGCGATCATCGAGCGCGACGGCACGATCTCCATCATTCTCAAGGAGACGAAGTGATGCCCACCTCCCACGGCGCGTCCGTCGCGGGCAGCGCGCTGGCCTGGCTGCATATCGGCGATCTCCATTTGGCGACACCGAACGCCGAGAATCATCGCGACCTCGCCCGCATCGTCGCCCTCGCCAACGGGCTGCCGCCCGGCAGCCTCGACTTCGCGGTGCTGCCCGGCGATAACGCCGATGACGGCACGCCCGAGCAGTTCCGCCTCGTCCGCGACGCGATGGCGCCCTTGCGCCTTCCGCTCCACATCCTGCCCGGCGACCACGACTTCAAGCTGCGCACCCTCGACGCCTACTACGGCGTCCTCGGCGCTGAGCGCCTGCCGCTGGCCGTCACGGTCAAGGGCCACCGCTGCCTGTTCCTGGACGTGGTCTCCGCGGGCACGGGCGGCCCCGATTTCCGGTTGGGCGAGGACCAGCTCGCTTGGGCCGAGCGCGAGCTGGAAGCGGCGCACGCGGCCGGCCAGGCGGCGATCGTGTTCATGCACACCTACCCGGCCGACCTTCGAGAGGGTGCGGAGCGGCTCGGCGCCCTGCTCGCCCGCCCGGTCGTGCTGTGCGTCGACATGGGTCACACCCACTACAACGAGCTGGCCAACGACGGCGGCACGGTCTTCATGGCGACCCGTTCGACCGGGCAGGTCGAGGAAGGTCCGCCGGGCTTTTCGATCGCCGCCGTGGACGGGCGCAGCGTGAGCTGGCGCTTCAAGGCGCTCGACCAGGCGTGGCCCTTCGTCCTCGTCACGCGCCCGGCGGACCGGCGGCTCGTCGCCGGCGCGAACCGGATCGCGGAGGGCCCGCTCCTGACGCGCGCGAAGGTGGTCGGCGACGCGCCGGTCTCCGCCGTGGAGGCGCAGGTGGGAGATGGTGCGTGGGCGCCGATGACGCCGGTGCCGGGCGAGGCCGCGCTCTGGGAGGCGCGCTGTCCGGCTCCGGACGCCGAGTGGCGCGTCCGCGTCCGCGCGCGAGACGCGAGGGGGCGGCAGGACATGGACGAGGTGCGGCCCGCGCCGCCTGGCTGGACGGCGCCGACGCGCGCCGCGGACGGGAGCGACCGGGACCGCGTGGGCGCCTGGCCGGAGCGGGGCATCCTGGCCACCCAGCTTGGCCCCAACCGGAACGGGAAGCGGTGGTGAGCGAGGCGACGAGCCGCGACGCGGGAACGCAGGCAGCCGAAGACTGCCGGCCGACCGACGGCCAGTCGGGCGATGACCAGCCGTCCGCGCGCTCCCTGCGCGGCCTCGACGGCCTCAACTTCCTGATGGCCGACGTGCGGGACGGGGTGGGGCCGTACCTGTCCCTGTTCCTCAAGGGCGGCGAGGGTTGGGAGGCGGGCAGCATCGGCATCGCGATGGCGACCAGCTCGATTGCCGCCGCCGTCTGCCAGGTGCCCGCGGGGCTGCTGGTGGACAGCCTGCGCGTCAAGCGGCTGCTGGTGGCGGTCTCGGGGCTGATGGTCGGCGGTGGCTGCCTGCTCATCGTGCTGTTCCCCAACCTGCTGGCGGTGATCGCGGCGCAGGTCGTGCTGGGAGCCGCCTCCGCCGTCATTCCGCCGGCGCTCGCCGCACTCTCGCTCGGCCTAGTCGGGCGACGTCTGCTGGACGCGCGGATCAGCCGCAACGAGAGCTTCAATCACGCCGGCAACTTCACCGCCGCCGTGCTGGCCGGGGCGTTAGGCACGTATCTCGGCTACCACTGGATCTTCTACCTGGTCTGCGCCTTCGCGATCGCCAGCGCCGGCGTCGTTACCCTCATCAACCCCGCCGAGATCGACCATGAGCGCGCGCGCGGCGGCGAGGACCCGAACAACAAGTGCGAGCCGGTCGCCTTCCGCGACCTCCTCAAGCGACGGGACCTGCTGGTGTTTCTGGCCTCGGTCGTGCTGTTCCACTTCGGCAACGCAGCAATGCTGCCTATGGCGGGGCAGGTGCTCGCCATCGCGCATCCGGGCGAGGACACCGCCGCGCTGTCGGCCTGCATCATCGCGGCCCAATTCGTCATGGTGGGTGTGGCCTGGGCCGTGGGGCGCGCGTCGGCACGGGGGATCGGGCGCAAGGCGATCTTCCTCGTGGCACTCGCCGTGCTGCCGGTGCGCGGCGTGCTGTTCTCCTTCACCACCAGCCCCTACGGGGTCGTCGCCATCCAGCTGCTGGACGGCGTGGCGGCCGGCATCTTCGGCGTCATCTCGATCCTGATCGCCTCCGACCTCATGCGCGGCACGGGCCGATTCAACTTCGCCCAGGGTCTGGCGGCGTTGTCCGTCGGCGTCGGTGCCGGGCTGAGCAACCTGACCGCGGGCTTCGTGGTGCAGTGGTTCGGCTACTCGACGGGCTTCCTCTACCTGGCGGCGATCGCGGCGTGCGCCCTGGTGTTCTTCGCCGTGTTCATGCCAGAGACGCGAGTGCCCGATTCGGAGAGCGGCTCCGCGAGCAAGCCCGCGGGTGCCCCCCAGGCCAGCGCGGCCACGACGTGAACGGCGCGCTCGCGTTGCAGCCCTGGGCGACCTGGGGCATCGCCTTCGCGGCCACGGCGGGCGTCATCATCCGCCCGTTCTCCTGGCCCGAATTCATCTGGGCGGTAACGGGTGCGGTGCTGCTCGTCCTGCTCGGCCTGCTCTCCGTCCCCGATGCGCTGACCGGCGTGGAGAAGGGCACCGACGTCTACCTGTTCCTCATGGGGATGATGCTGCTCGCGGAGCTGGCCCGCGAGGAGGGGCTGTTCGACTGGCTGGCTGGCTTGGCCGCCCGGATGGCGAAGGGATCGGCAACGCGCCTGTTCACGCTGGTTTTCGGCGTGGGCACGATCGTGACCACCTTCCTGTCCAACGACGCGACCGCCGTGGTGCTGACGCCCGCCGTCGCCGCCGTGGTCAGGGCCGCCGAAGCTAAGGAGCCGCTGCCCTACCTATTCATCTGCGCCTTCATCGCCAACGCGGCGAGCTTCGTGCTGCCGATCTCCAACCCGGCGAACCTGGTCATCTACGGCAGCCACATGCCGCCGCTCCTGCAATGGCTGCCGCGTTACGCCCTGCCTTCGCTGCTCTCCATCGGCGCGACCTACATCGTCCTGCGCTGGACGCAGCGGCAGCGGCTACGCCAGGAGGTCTCGTCCGCGATCGAGGTGCCCGCGCTGTCGGCCGGCGGCAGGATGGCGGCCCTCGGCATCGCGGTCACCGCCTGCGTGCTGCTCGCCTCGTCGGCGTTCGCCATCCAGCTCGGCCTGCCGACCTTCCTCGCGGGCATCGCCACCGCGGTCCTGGTGCTGCTGCGCTCGGAGTGCGGCCCCATCACGGTGGCGAAGAACATCTCGTGGGGTGTGCTGCCGCTGGTAGCCGGGCTGTTCGTGCTGGTCGAGGCGTTGGAGAAGACGGGCGTTACGAACGACCTCGCGGCACTACTCCACGATCTCGTGCAGCGCTCGGCGACGCTGGCGGCGTGGATCTCCGGCGTGGTGCTCGCGGTGGGTTGCAACCTGGTGAACAATCTCCCGGCCGGCCTCGTCGCGGGCCGCGTGGTCGAGATCGCCAAGGTGCCCGAGCAGGTACGCAGCGCGGTCCTGATCGGGGTGGATCTCGGGCCGAACCTGTCGGTCACGGGATCGCTCGCAACCATCCTGTGGCTCACGGCACTGCGGCGCGACGGGCAGAGCGTGGGCGCCTGGCAGTTCCTCAAGCTGGGCGGGCTGGTGATGCCCCCGGCGTTGCTGCTCGCCATCGCGGGCGCGTTCGCCTTCGGCTGACCCAAATCCTTCGAGGACCATCTCATGCAGAACATCAGTGCAGCGTGGCTTTATCCCATTATCCTCATCGCGGGCGTCTTGCAGGCGTGGGGGCCGCCCATGAATGGGGCGCTCAGGAAGTCGCTCAGCAACCCGTGGCTCGCCAGCACTGTGTCCTTCCTGCCCATCGTGGCCTTGCTCGGCGTCGTGTTCTTCTGCCTACCCCGTCCACTGCCGACCGCGGAGGGCGTGTCCA